>Ga0181577_10001360_pt1 | contig 19712 bp, 13 predicted proteins | sample 101ome_21_FD_132468 | JGI IMG/M metagenome (GOLD analysis project Ga0181577, IMG submission 132468) | Coastal salt marsh microbial communities from the Groves Creek Marsh, Skidaway Island, Georgia - 101413BT metaG (megahit assembly) | ecosystem: Environmental > Aquatic > Marine > Intertidal...
CTATGCCATCATGGCTTCCATCCTCCGAAGCTACCTCAAAGCCCTTATCATCCTGTTAATGCTCCCCTTGAGTCTGGCCGGAGCCGTGATGGGGCATGTCCTCATGGGCTTTGATCTGAGTGTGTTCAGCATATTTGGCATGATCGCCCTTTGTGGCATGGTCGTTAATGGTGCGCTGGTCTTGGAACTCACCAGAGCCCAATATGTGAAGGAGGGCAAAACACCCATCGAAGCCATCCAACTTGCCGCCCAACGCAGGTTTCGTCCCATTCTCCTGACTGCTGTGACGACTTTCCTTGGGCTAGGCCCCATGATATTCGAAACAAGCATTCAGGCATTATTCCTGGTACCCATGGCTATCGCCCTGGGTGTCGGCACCCTCGTTGCCGCCATCCTTGTGTTGACTTTCATCCCTGCAGTCATGGCACTCAGTGATGCAGGATCATCGCCAAGGCACCCTTTATAAAGTCTTCAAACCCGTATCCAGACCGATTTGAGGTGTGCAGGGCTATGGGGATGGGAAGGAAAATCAGCAGGTTGCCCCAAGCTACAAAGTTGATAAGCCGACCCACGAACCTCCTGAAGTGTTTGATGAATCATCCGAAGGAATGAAGCTGTGCTCCATCCTGCCGTGTTGTTACATGCCAACAGGTGGCCACCGCTTTCTAGGCAATCCAGAGCAGCTTTCAGGAGGAGAGGGTAATCCGCCATGGCGCGGAAGGAGCGTCGAGACTTAGCCGCCTTGGAAAAAGTAGGAGGGTCGAGGATCACCCCTGCAAAACGTCGACCGCGCTTGTGAAATCGTCTCAACCAATCAAAGACATCACCATAGATGAAATCATGCCCAGCCAGTGGGATTTGATTCATTTCAAAATGCTTCCTCCCCCAGTCCAAATATTTGCGTGACAGGTCCAAGCTACAGGTCTGCATGCCACCCAGGGCAGCACAGACTGAAAATCCGCAAGTGTAGGCAAAAGTATTAAGACATTCACCTGATGCTTTGGAAGGCAAGGCAGGCGAATCAAGGCCCTGAACAGGTAAGCCTCGCCAAAGCCTTCGATTGAGACGCTGATCCAGAAAAAGCCCTACTGAGTAGCCTTCCTCAAACCTAGCCTCATAATGCACGCCATGTTCCTGAAAAGGGACCATCGCCGGCAGGTTGGTGCCCAACCAGGGTTTAGGCGAAGCGTCGTCTGGATGGGTTTGTCGCACCGCTCTATTCCACTGTTTGAGGTAGACTCCCTTGCAACCCAATCGATCCATCCATTGCTGCGTGATGGCTCGTTCAGCTGAGGAAGGTCTATTTTGGGCGGTAGCCAACAAGCAGGGGCCAAATCGATCCAGATAAAACCCAGGTAACCCATCGGCAATACCATGAATCAAGCGAACAGCATTGGTGCTTTCCTTGACCATCCAGCTTGGTTGGCGCAAAGCAATCATCGGAGAAACAGTTCCACTCATCAGTGATATCAGCTTTGATTTTTGAACGAATAAACTCTTTGAGTTGGCTGCATGATGCCTTGGATCAGAACTCATTCATGCCACACCAGAACAGATCAAGGCATGACCGCAAGCTTGCCTTGGCTTCCAATTTTAATAAGTTTTCTTAGTGCAATTCCTAACGGCCGCTATAGCAATGGACTGTAGTCTTATTCAAAGACTTAACCAGCACGCCTGAGATTTGATCCCATGATGGAATGGAACCCACATGTTACCATTATCACCCGACTCCCCAATCAGAATGCTTCCTGATTGATCCCAGAACAAGTCCTGACGATGGCAAGCACCACTCAATCACCAAAAAGCTTCAGGCCACAAAGCCTGCACCACATTGATTCAGTGGCTAAAAACAGGTGGAAGCGTGGCTCGGTGGCCTGGCTGGTATGGCTCCTGACTCAACAAGCCTGGTCCCAAAGCTCAGAAGAAACGGCGAGGCTTTTTGCCCAACAAGTCTATCCCACCCTGGAACAACGCTGCTTCCCCTGCCATGGAGGAGGGGCAAATCAATTGAAAGGCGGACTCGATCTGACCTCCAGAGAGGCCATTATCCGAGGAGGTGACTCTGCAACCTCTGCAATCATTCCTGGAGCAGCTGAGCAAAGCCCGCTCTACCAAGCCATTTTAGGGAAAGAACCTTCTAAGGCGATGCCCCCCAAAGAGCAGGATCGCCTGACCGAGCCTCAAATCGAAGCCATCGCGCAATGATGGCAAGCCCAGTCGGATGCAGACCTTAGCAATCAATCACCCTATCTGCGCCGAATTGCCCACCGAGTGGACCATTGATGCCACGGAAATGTATGCCGAACCCTTTCATGTTCCCGAGCCGGACCTGGTCTTGTTCAAGGAGACCTTTGCCCTGGGCGAATGGTTTCGTAGCGGTTGCCTGTGGCAGGTAGGACAGGGTAGCGTTTTCTACTTTCGTCCAGGCCATGAGACTCACCCCGTCTTCACCCAAGCATTGCCTCTAAAAGTCGTGGAGAACGCCGTCAGGTGGATGGGAACCCGAGACCAAGCAGAGTGATCACTGAGTCACCCTTATCATAAAAAAGGCCAACCCAGACGGGCTGGCCTTTGGAGACATGAAGAAAGGTCTTACTCCTTTGGTGTGATGCGAGTGATCGCGTTGGGATCCTTTTGCTCACGAAAGAGATTGATCACCACCTCCTCGGACCGTAGCAGATCGGCATGGCCATCGAGAAAAACCCATTGAGACCCTTGATTGTGACGATTCTTGGCAACCCTTCGCTGAGCATTCAAACGTCCAGTTCGCTCATCATAGGGAGTCTGGTCAGGAGCCCATACATCGTTCAGGTCGGTGACGGCATCACGGATACCGGTCACAATCGGACGCCAGGAACCGTCCTCGTTATCCCCGATGTGAACGGAGTTGCTCGGCTCTTGGAAGGCTGTGATCTTTGAAGGGCCTATTTGCTCGGTCCCAACGCGATCGGTGATGCTTGAGAATTTCCATGCGTTGACCACATAGGTAATCACCTGACGTTGCTTGGGGTTCCGATTGGGGTAAGCGCCGCATTTATAAATGCGAATGCGGCTATAATCTGATTCAGTGCCGCCCTCGGGCATATAGGGCATGTAGCAAAGAAACCACGGATAACCATTACCGCGAGGGATATAGTCGTTGTTTTCATCAGCATACAGCAACATGGCCAATCCGGTTTGCTTCAGGTTATTGAGGCAGGCAATACCTTTGGCCTTGGCCTTGGCTTTGCCAAGTGCCGGGAGCAGCATGCCAGCCAAGATGGCAATGATGGCGATGACGACAAGGAGTTCAATCAGAGTAAAACCCTTGATGCGGTGAATCCGAGACTGCTTGGGGAGTCGATGGTTGAATGGTTTCATGGAAGTTTCCTTTCTGGCTTAGACTACAAGACACCCCTGGTTTGGGGTTGCTTATTCACTGGGAATGAAAGCTTTGTAATCAAACCGAAGGGGTTTGGACAGAAAAAAGATCCTGCCCCCATTCCTTCATCAACCGCAACTTCTCCTTGTCTGCTTGCAGGCAGTTTTAGGGCACAGGCGATGACTCGCTCTTCAAATAGATGGCTGGACTGTCAATGTATTCACTCAGATCCCACCGAAAGGTCTCGTCATTCTCCTCACTTCGAGCCGTCCATAAGGGTGTCCACTGCTTGAGGTCCGTGGACACAGAAATCAAGGCTTCTTGGCCTGCGAGAAGTTTAAGCACCAGCTGTGGCGTGGGCCCCATCTCGATCATCAATGTAGCCACCCCTTCTTCAGGATCGCTCTCATGAACCGATACCCGAACGGGAAGTGTCCTTGTGACAACCCCATCTGAATACGTCAGGGCAAGCTCGTATTCACCCGGCTGGTCAAACCAAGCGCGGGATGGGAACAACTGGGGGTTTTCAAGGAGCACTTCGCCCGGACCCTGCACCTGATCCCAGACAAAGCCCACGAGCCCTGGGGTGACAGGAAGGCCATCGTCACTCCAGGAACCATCCAAGAGGAGCCATTCCCCTACTTCACCTTGAAGGTTCTGAGCAATCGTTATCTCAGGAGCCTGATTATTCGGTGCGATTTCCCCATCCAATTTCAGATCAAAACTGGTATCACTGCTGGAGGCATTGGCCTGATGCAATTCAACGGCGATCACATTTTGCCGACCCAATGCCACCTCATCCAGACTGGCCTCAAAAAAGGTTGTCTCATCAGCCCCTCCCACGGCACTCAAGGCAAAAGTATCAAAGGTGATGATTCCCTCGGGAAGATTATCGCGGAAGACTTCCTTTCCGTTGACATAAACCACCACACCGTCATCTCGAACCACCGCAAGCTGCAAGGACTTGACCGACTGGGGATCGGCAAGACTGAAGGCGTGTCTGAAATAATAAGTCCGGCGCTTGTTGGAGGCATTGCCCCCATAATCCAGGACAGTGGTTTCATCTCCATCTCCATAGCCAAAGGAAGCTTCGCCTTGCGACCATTGACTGTCATCAAAACTCACATCCTTCCAAGTGGAAGCGGGAGCATTCCCTCGATCCAGATAGCGCCAGGTGGCGCCAGCTTCAATAATCGAGCCCGAGCCAAAGGGTCGCTCTACATGGATTTCAAGGATATCCGATGCCTCGAGCTCGCCATCTGAGGCGGTCAGTGCCACTTTCCAGTCGCCGGCCCCGGGAACCCATAGGTCAGTATTCAAGTTATCAGGCGATGCAAAGTAAAGCTGCCCCGGTCCTTCCACCTGCAACCATTCAAAAATCAGTCCTGGGGAAGACTCAGGGAGACCATCGTCCCATGCCTCCCCCCCTAGCCTGACGATCAGGGGAAACTGCTCAGCACTCAGCGAGTGTGACTCTCCAGCTTCGACCACAGGTGCACGATTGCCATCATTGTCGACACCTGGGGAGGGTTGCCCGAAGCTCGATCGCCAATGAGCAGGATCATTGCCATAGGCGGCGGATTGAATTTTCTCCAGAGAGGCACCCGCTACAGCCTGTAGGTCTGGCCAAGGGGCCTGATCATCGTAACGAACCGAATCGACCAGAATCATGGGAACCATGGTCCCAGAAGTGGTTTCCTCCGGATCATCCGGGCGCAACAGCTTGATCCTTTCACCATCGGGCTGGAGTTGCCCTGCAAAAGGCCCCAAAACCTTAACCGAATCAGGGATGGCAAATACCGAGCGAAATTGAGCTTCATCTACCGAGGCCAAAATAAGCAATTCCCCTGGTGCCAACCGAATACCAAGAGGCAGGGAAAAGCCAATTCCCTCAACCTGCCAGGTGTTAGAGGGGTATAGCGGATCAAATAATGGGACTTCTTCACCTGAGATATTTTTGATCTCAATGTAGGCGGGCTCTCCAACCCGAGGTTGGCTGTGGATTTCATTGATCACCACCGGGCCCACTAATGGCCCCGTGTTGTCGGTCCCCAAACTCCGAGACTGCTGCGCCACATAATCCACTTCCCCCAGGCTGTTGAGGTATCTCCCCAGTGATACGCCATTGGCTGTGGGACCAAAGTCAAAACCCTGGCTGTAGCCTGTCAGTTGCCCGGATGCATCAGCGGAAAAGAGGTAGGCCGACTCACCCAGAGAACTGAAGGTAAAGCTCCCGACTGAGCCAGGTCGTGGGTTGAAGTCTGATTCAGTGAGCACAAGATAAGATTTGGGGGGAATCACACTCCCAGGGGGTAGCTGGTATTGCTTGGGATCTGAACGATCGTCAGTGAGATACCACCCACTCAAGTCCGCCGGCTGGTCCAATGGGTTGAATAGCTCAATGGCATCAACCAGAGGTAAATCGGTATGGGCCAACAACTCGTTGATCACCACTTGGGGGATGGCTTGCGTGAAATCATCTTGCCCAGGACTACCTCCCCTTAGACTGGAAGCTCGCCAGCGTCCTACCTCATCCTGAAATTCCATAGCGAGAGTTTGCCGAGGCACCAGAGAAAAACCTTCCCCGTCAGCGAGCACGGGCCATGGCTCCTCATCCCCGAAACGGACGTGCGTCAAGGGCGTCCCAGAAGCATGAACCAAGGCGATCGCCTCGCCACCATTATTCAATCGCCCTTCATAAACTCCAGCCACCGGGACTCCGGGGTAGCGTGAGGCAAAAGATGGAGCGTCATGCACCAATACCGCAAAGGCACCTGGGGCCAGTTCAGCTCCTTCCTCAAAGGTATAATCAATCCCGGCAGTAAAATGAACCCCCCCTAATTGCATGGTCTGGTTGGAAACATTTTTGAGTTCGATGAATTCAAAAGTATCCCCATCAACCCCTTCTTCGTCGGAAGGATGATACATGATCTCACTGATCATCAGATCGGTAAAATCTCGCTGGATGATGAAATGAGCTTCGACAAGTGCACTCCATTGGCCAGCACGAAGACCCCGCGCTTTGACTGAGGCATGTTCGGTAAGCCGCACACCCTGCTGGTAATTTCTGGCGGCAGGAGAGCGTGATCCTCCCAACAGGCGTGGATCACTCCCGTCCAGGGTGTAGAGAATTTCTGTGGCGTTGCCGGCATCCATCAAAAGCTCAAAACCGTTGGAAATCACTCCGCCAAACTGACTGAAGATAGGGGCATCGGTGTCGGGGTAAAGATTCCGCGACTTGAGTTGATTGAGAAGAATGCTGGAACGACGCTCAATAAAACTATTGAGCACCGAATTGATCGAAGAGATCCAGTCCCTGTCACGGGTGAAGGGATTGGATCGCTTAGAATCCCCCCATCGAGCCGACTCGGCAACCACAGCGCGATCGATTTGGTTTTTGCGTTTGAGATATAACTCGGTGGCCTTTTCTGTCGTCAAGGCACCATCGTTGAAAAGATGCCGGTGGATTCGATCCCCTATCAACTGGGTAAACTCTTCATTGGCCTGCAATTGCTGCCAAAGATACTGAGGGTTGAAATAGGTGAAGGTGTTGCCCGCCGTGTAAGGCCCGAGTCGGTTTTCATTAGCATTGAGTAAGGTGTGCTCGGCGTCATGAACGAAATGCTGAAAACCCAGCTCTCCTACCCGACTTCTGACCGAATAGAAATTATTGGGTCGGGTATTGCCAAGAAAGTTGGAAATCGGCGCATCCAAATTACCCCCGTATAGAATGATCAGCATGTAATCGATCAGATTAATAGGATCCACCAATACAGGATAATCAGGGTTCGGGGTGCCATCAGGGTTGTTTCCAAGCACTTTCTGATAGGATTCCATGCTATCGAAACCAGCGCGCGAGGCATTGAAGAGATCGCGCCAGGCCTGGGTGTTGCCATCGGTTGCATTGATGGTGTAAGGCCCCGCCTCAACCTTGATCACGTCATAGTCCTCCTTCTGCCCACCGTAGTAAGAAGCAGCATAAGAAGCCTCCGGTCTTTCGACAGTATTGTAGAGTCCCCAATACATGCCGTTGATGTAAAGATGCGCAAAGTCGCCTCGTTCAGCGTGGTGTCCCATGGCTAGCTGAACATCACGACTGAACACGTCCCTGAGAAAAATCCCTCGTGAGTCTCCCTGAAAACTCCATGAATAGTTTTGGAAAGTCCGCAAATCGAAGCCGTCAAAGGACTGAGTGGCATCGGGCCCAAAAACGGGGTAATTCAATTTACCCGCACCATATTCATTCCGAAAAAATAAACGTAGTGCGTGCTTGGGATTACTCGTGCTGCGGCTGAATCCTCCACGCACGCGAATGCCTGCATTGATTTGAAACCCCTTTTCACCCCCCGGATGAATCAGTTCCACCGAGCAAGGTCTCTCCCATTCCCTCCCATCCTGCCCCGGATTGGAGTAAATGCCCGAACTGCCGAAGAAATCATCGAGGTTCATGACAATCGAATAGCTCGGAAGGGTCTGCATGTCGTCGATGATCGTATCACGATAGGCAGGATCATCGACCACATCCGGATCCATCCCATAATCAACGGTGTTGGATCCCCATCGAGTCGGCCAACCGGTCGGAGCTCGGCCGTCGGCTGCCTGTCGAATCACATCCTTTAGGAACAAATAGGTTTGGGTGTCGACGTTGGAGGGTTCGTATCCACTCCTGTAGGCAATCGCCCGCAGCGAGGTGGTCTGATCGATGCGAATAGGACCGGTGTAAAGATTCCCTTGCCCAGCAGTCGGCATCGTTCCGTCGGTGGTGTAGCGAATGGAGGCACCCTCGGTTTGAGTGGAAATAACCAAGGAAAACGGATCGGTGTAAAAACCCCGATCGACACTGAACTGGGTGTCAGCCACAAACCCGATGACGCCAGTGCCATTGGCCTGACCGGGGGTGGGCTGAAGAAAGTATCGGTTTTGACCGCTACCATCCTGACCATAGGAAACATCCCTCCTTTGCTTTGGGTAGGCCTCAAAAGCACTGACCAGGGTTTGACCGTCGGAATACCATAAACCAAGGGATCCTCCATCGGCGTTCAGTTTAAAATTGGTATGCAAAGGAAGTGATGGGTCCACTCGATCCTTGCCCGAAGCCCAAATGAGCAATCGCTGGCCAGACTGAAGGCTGACAGAAGGGAAGACCCACTGCCTGGGATCCTCCAGATCCACCGAAAGAGAGAAGTTTTCCAGTGAGACTGATTGATTGCCTCGATTCCAAATTTCCACCCAATCAGAACTGTCCCCATCCTCGTCTACCGAGCTGTCTCCGTTGCTGGCCATCCATTCGGAAATCAAGATTTGCCCGGTCAAGGGTTGAGCCAGCGCCATGCATCCGATGGCGGAGAAGAGGAAAAAGGACAGGTGCCGCAAAGTTAGGCGTCGCATGAGGAATGCCTAGCAATAAAAGTGCCAAAAGCGATCAGAGATAAGGAATCAGACAAGCTTAAGGAAGGCTATCTGGCCCGGGCTGCCGACTCAGCACCAGAGACATCCTTCAGGGCCTGATTGCAGCAGCCAGAACCGTTTGAAAATAAGGTGGCTCTTCCTCCTTGGCGACCGTTTCAATGTCAATGTGAGCAAAGCCAGCCGACTGAAGCCACTGCATCAGTTCCCCGGAATCGAACCCAAGCCAATGATCCCCGTAAAGCTCCTTAGCTTCAGAAAAATCATGCTTGAGAAGATCGAGGATGAGCAAACGCCCACCTGGACGAAGGATTCGAAAAGCAGATGCTATCGCCTTCATGGGAGATGTGGCATGATGGAGAGCCTGACTGAGGATAACCACATCTCGGCTGGTATCATCAATGGGGGGGTGAACCAAATCACCCAGTCTGAATTCGAGATTATCAAGGCCATTTTCCATGGCTTTTTTTGTACCGTAATCAACCATGTGCTGACTGTTATCCACGGCAATGACCGATCGGGCATTGAGCGCCAACAATTCAGCTAAAAGACCTTCCCCTGATCCTAGGTCAGCAATATCAAGGGCTGGCATCATCCTTAAAAGCAGCTGACCGAAAGCCTGCCAGCTTCTACCAGGCCCGTATTGCCTGTCAAATCGTCCGGCAACCTGATTGAAATACTCTTTAGCTTGGTCTTGGCGTCGATCGATGATTCGGGTCAAATTGAGGCAGTCAGATGCGTAGAGTTCAAGCGACTTACCCGCTTTGAGTGCCAATTCGACAACCATGGGCTCTTGGATCCCCTCCCCTTTACTCAGGCCGTAGTAGACCCGTTTACCCTCTCTTCTGGACTGAACAAAGCCCTCCTTCTGAAGTTGGGCCAGGTGCGTACTGATGCGGGATTGCCCCATTTGAGTAATTTCCTGAATTTCATTCACCGACAGCTCGTGATGCTCCAGCAAGGCATGCAGTCTCAGGCGAGTGGGATCGGCCATCACCCTGAGTGCGTTAAGCAGGTCACTTTTCATGAGACAGGATTGTTTTGAAAATTGGAGCCGTTGGGTTGGAGATTGCAATAATCCATTGACGAGGGCTGAATTGGTAATATCATCCAATCAGGATACGTCAATATGTTATCTCGAAAACTGATCTGAATCAATCCACTCATGAGCAAAAACTATATCTTTTCGTCCGAATCTGTCGGAGAAGGACATCCTGACAAAGTCTGCGACACCATCTCCGACGCCATCCTGGATGCATGCCTGACGCAGGATCGCACGAGCCGTGTAGCCTGCGAAACCTTTGTAAAAAGTAACGCTGTGGTCATCGGAGGTGAAATCACCACCCGCGCCAAGTTTGATTACAACCAGATCGTGCGAGATGCCATTCGCGGCATTGGTTACATCAATGACGATGATGTTTTTCATGCCGACAAGGTGTTCATCAGTAATTTATTGACCACGCAGAGCGGCGACATTGCTCAGGGAGTGGATGCCAAAGCGGCCAAAGGCAAGGCGACCGCTGAACAGGGAGCGGGCGACCAAGGTCTGATGTTTGGTTTTGCTTGTGACGAAACCCCTGAATTGATGCCCGCACCTATCATGTTCGCGCACCGTATGGGGCGCGAGCTGACCCGCATCCGCAAGAGTGGCAAGGCAAAGTGGCTGCGCCCTGATGCCAAGTCACAATGCTCGGTGCGATACGAGAACGGACGCCCCGTTGAAATCACCAGTGTGGTGATCAGCACACAGCACACCGATAGTGTCTCTCACAAGACCATCCACGATTTCATCAAGCGCCAGGTCATTCAAAAAGTCCTACCAAAGAAATTACTCACCCGCCGCACTCAATACTTGGTGAATCCGACTGGCCGATTCGTCGTCGGCGGACCTCAGGGGGATGCTGGACTGACTGGACGCAAGATCATCGTCGATACATACGGAGGTATGGGAAGGCATGGTGGGGGCGCATTCTCAGGCAAAGATCCTAGCAAGGTGGATCGAAGTGCTGCCTACATGGGACGCTATGTGGCCAAGAACGTGGTAGCAGCAGGCTTGGCAAGTCGCTGTGAAGTTCAGTTCGCTTATGCCATTGGCTACCCTGATCCGGTTTCGGTTGCAGTGGATACCTTTGGAACAGGAAAGGTGAGCGATGAGGCCATCACCAAAGCTGTCGAAAATGTCTTCAGCTTCAAGCCGGCTGACATCGTCAAGCAGCTGAATCTATTGCGGCCCATCTATGGTTTAACCACCAATTATGGTCACTTTGGCAAAGTGGACGATCTCCAGGCCATCACCTGGGAAAAGACCAACAAGGTTGCCGCACTGAAAAAGGCAATCCGGGCTTAATCCCAACACTCACATTTTATTCAATTCATACCATCATGAGTCAAACATCCACAGAAAACGTACCCACCACTCAAGACTACAAGGTAGCCGATCTCTCACTGGCCGAATGGGGTCGCAAGGAAATCAGCATTGCGGAAAAAGAAATGCCCGGTCTCATGGCTATCCGTGAGAAACATGCAGCGAACAAGCCACTGGCAGGGGTTCGCATTACGGGTTCCCTGCACATGACGATCCAAACCGCTGTCCTGATCGAAACCCTGGCTGATCTGGGGGCAACAGTGCGTTGGGCCAGTTGCAATATCTTTTCTACCCAGGACCATGCTGCGGCTGCCATCGCCGAAGCAGGACACCCGGTATTTGCATGGAAAGGTGAAACCCTAGAAGAATACTGGTGGTGCACGTATAAGGCCTTGAGTCATGCCGATGGCACGGGTCCGCAGCTCATTGTCGATGATGGTGGCGATGCGACCCTTCTTATCCACAAAGGCTATGAACTGGAAGATGGGAGTGACTGGGTCAATACCCCTTCTGGCAATCACGAAGAGCAAGTCATCAAGGACTTGCTCAAGGAGGTGCACAAGGAAAACCCTTACCGCTGGCATGAAATGGTCAAAGAGCTCAAGGGCGTTTCCGAAGAAACCACCACAGGAGTCCATCGTCTCTATAAGATGCAGCAAGAGGGTAGCCTACTCATCCCTGCCATCAATGTGAACGATTCGGTGACCAAGTCCAAGTTCGACAACCTCTATGGCTGTCGCGAATCCTTGGCTGATGGCATCAAGCGTGCCACCGATGTCATGGTCGCTGGCAAAGTGGTCGTGGTCGTAGGCTACGGCGATGTCGGCAAGGGCTGTGCTCAGTCCATGAAGGGGTTTGGGGCTCGAGTGATTGTCACTGAAATTGATCCAATCAATGCTCTTCAGGCGGTTTTGGAAGGCTTCGAAGTCACAACGGTTGAATCCACGCTGGGCGAAGCCGACATTTACGTGACGACGACTGGCAACAAGGACGTGATCACACTGGAACACATGCTTGCGATGAAGGACCAAGCCATCATCTGTAATATTGGTCACTTCGATAATGAGATTCAGGTTGATCGACTCAACAACGCCAAAGGAGTTCGGAAAATCAATGTGAAACCTCAGGTTGATCAGTATTTCCTAGAAGATGGTCGATCCATCTTCATGTTGGCCGAGGGACGGCTGGTGAACCTGGGTTGTGCCACAGGCCACCCATCCTTTGTGATGTCCAGCAGCTTTGCTAATCAAACGCTCGCTCAATTGGATCTTTGGGAGAAGCGACAAAGCAACAAACCAGGTGTTTATGTCCTACCCAAGAAATTGGATGAGGAAGTCGCTCGCCTCCATTTGGCGAAGCTAGGCGTCAAGCTAACCCAGCTGACCGCAGAGCAAGCGGACTACATTGGCGTGGCAGTCGAAGGCCCCTACAAACCCGAGCATTACCGGTATTAGAAGCCTAAGCTACCTTAGCCTTGCAACTCAGGAGCGACCTTGCCCAAGGTCGCTCCTTTTTTATTTAAAGTTCAGCAAGCGAACGTAGCGATTCATCACAACTTCATGCTTGCGTGTAAGATACATGCGTTTTGGGATTGCTATGACTGCGAACTTACCCTAGTAAGATTGCAGTCCCAATGTTGTCGACCTCCAAGAAAATACTGGGTTGGGCCTCCCAGCTAAGCGCCTGGGTTCCCCTGCTCTTTTTGAATGTTCAAGGCGACCAGGAGCGATTCGGTCGCGATGTCGAGCCCATCTTGATCGAATACTGTCATGATTGTCACGGCGATGGCAGCTCTAAGGGAAAGGTCTCCCTTGACGACTACTTGAATCATCACCAGCGCGTGGCCGACAAGGACCTTTGGCACCGGGTTCTCAAGCACCTTCAGGCCGACCTGATGCCTCCAATCGATAAGCCACAACCATCCGACCAGGAGATCTCTGTGGTGACATCCTGGATCAAGCAAGAGGTATTTGACCAACAGGCCAACGACCCACACCCAGGTAGGGTCACCATGCGTCGCCTAAACCGCAATGAATACCAGCAGACGATCCGAGACCTGATGGGTATCGAATTCAAGGCCTACGAAGAATTCCCTGCAGATGATACGGGCTATGGTTTCGACCATATCGGTGATGTATTAACTGTCTCACCTCTATTGATGGAAAAATACATGGCTGCAGCTGAAATGATTGTGGAAGCCGCCGTGCCAAGAGTATCGCTTGAGATGGCAGAACAATCCTTTGCAGATGATGCATGGCTGACTCCTGAGAATAAGCCTCAAGCAACATCCAGGCACAGCTTCTACACGCCCATCGAATTAGTAAGGCCCTTTGAGATTCACCAGGATGGTCCCTACCTCCTCGAACTGGAGCATGAAATTAGAGGTGACTTTGACTTTGATCCAGGGACTTGCCAGGTCACCGTGGACCTCAACGACTCGCCGCTTATAGAAACCACCTACCTCTGGCAAAACCGAAAACCATACCAATACGCCTTCCCCGTTCAACTTGAGCAAGGGACTCACCTGATCCGATTTCGGCTCCAGCCGCTCACTCCCATCGAGGAAAAGAAAAACAATGTTGATCTGAGACTCTCCCAGACCCGCATCAAGGGGCCCACACCCCAGCACCACTGGATCATGCCTCCCAACTACGATCGCTTCTTCCACCGAGCCGAAGCCCCCTCCTCGCCGGCAGAGCGGGACGCATACGGCAGGGTGGTTCTCGAGCGGTTCCTCCAAAAAGCCTATCGAAGACAGCCCGATTCGGAAACGGTGGCACGCGCACTTAATCTCTCCAAAGTCGTCTGGCAGGAGGATGGCAAAACCTTTGAAGATGGGGTGGCGGAGGCCTTCAAAGCCATCCTGGCCTCCCCCCGATTCATTTTCCGTATCGAACGTCCAAGCACTGAGCCGTTTCAGGGCCGTTTTCCGTACCTGGACGATGCCTCACTTGCCTCCAGACTCTCATACTTTCTATGGGGCACCATGCCGGATGAAACCCTGCTGCGTTTGGCAAGGGATGGCAGGCTCAAGGAGCAGTGGGACACTCAGATACAACGGCTGGCACAGGACGAGCGATCCCTGAGGTGGATGCAGTCCTTTGTCGGGCAATGGTTGCAGACCCGGGACATGGCTTCGGTGGCTATTGACGCCCGAGCCGTGCTTTCCCGTGAATCGGAATCCATGCGCGAAAGCAACCGACTGCGCACTCGCCTTTTCGAACTCTTCCGCAAACCCGAATCCGAGCGCACAGCCTCTGAAAACGACGAGCTGGCCCAATTGCGCAAAGATCGCACACGGTTATTCGGAGCGGTGGAAGGCGAATTAACCAATGATCTCAGACAGGCCATGCAGCGGGAAACTGAGATGCACTTGGAACATATGGTGCGCGAGGATCGAAGCGTTCTGGAATGGCTGAACTGCGATTACGCCTTCCTGAACGAAGCACTGGCAAATCACTACGGTGTGGAAGGAGTCCAGGGCAAGCACATGCGCAAGGTCAGTCTGCCAGCCAACTCCAATCGTGGTGGATTGCTCACTCAAGGCACCTTCTTGGCCGTGACTTCAAACCCCTCGCGCACCTCTCCTGTCAAGCGAGGACTGTTCATCCTGGACAACCTGCTTGGCATACCACCCCCGCCGCCACCCCCTGACATTCCCAGTCTTGAGGAGGTCGACCCCGACACACCCCATACCCCACCGACATTACGCTCTTCACTCGAGAAACACCGTGAAGACCCACTTTGCCGTAGCTGCCATCAGCGGATGGATCCCCTCGGCCTGGCATTGGAGACATTCAACCCACTGGGACTGAGTCGAACCATGGAATTCGGCCAGCCAATCGAGACAGGTGGAACCCTGATCACAGGAGAACATTTCGAAAGCGTCTCCGAGCTCAAGCAGGTCCTCTCAACGACCCGACGCATGGATTTCTATCGCTGCCTAACCGAGAAGATGCTGATCTTTGCTCTTGGGCGCGGGCTGGATTATCGAGATACCGAAACGATCGACCAAATCGTCGACCGACTGGAGAGAAGCGGGGGGCGATTTTCCACACTGATGGAGGGAATACTTCACTCAGCGGCGTTTATGAAGTGTGACATGAAAGCGCTTACCACAAGCAACTCATACCCGAACCAACCTTAGGAGTCTGATCATGAATCCACCCAATCTATCCCGTTCGCTGCATCGACGGCACTTTCTTCGATCCATGGGCACAGCCCTAACCCTGCCAGCGCTTCACAGCCTGTCTTCACCACAGCTCAAGGCTAAGGAGGGCTTCCATCCTGCCACAACTCAAAGTGGCGCCCCGTTGCGCTTGGCATTTGTCTATTTTCCAAACGGCGCGATCCCCAAGCACTGGTGGCCTGATTCGCCGACAAGTGACCTGAGCCTACCGGCTACCCTGAGCCCGCTTGAGAACGTCAAATCGCAACTACAGATACTGGGCGGTCTGGACCACGTCAACGCGACCCCTGGGCCAGATGGAGCCGGAGACCATGCCCGGGCCAGTGGCACCTTCCTAACCGGGGTACGGGTCAAAAAAACAGCCGGGTCAGATATTCATGCGGGCGTCTCAATCGATCAGATACTTGCCAGACAAATTGGTCACACAACGCGCTTTGCATCACTTGAAATGACTTGCGATGCCATTAGGAAATCGGGATCCTGCGATTCGGGCTATTCTTGCGCCTACCAATACAACCTGGCTTGGAGCAGCCCCACCCAACCCTTGCCTCCCGAATCCAATCCTCGCCTATTCTTTGAACGGCTCTTTGGCGCCGGGAGCCCTGGAGCAAGACAAGCTTCTCTGCTGCGGCGCAGGGTTCAGCAAAAATCGATTCTCGACTTTGTGCTGGAAGAGGCCCGGGATCTGGAACGTCAACTTGGTAACCAGGATCGAAACAAACTTCAGGATTATCTCAGTAGCCTCCGGCAAATAGAACGTCGCATTGAACAGGCCGAGACCCATCCACTGCCTGGAGACCCGGAACGACAAACGCCAGCTGGCATACCAGAAAGACTGGATCAATACATGGCTCTGATGTTCGATATGCTCGCTCTGGCATTTCAGAGCGATGCGTCGCGAGTTGCCACGTTTCTCATGCAGAATGAAGGCAGCAATCGTCCCTTTCCTGAATTAGGCATTGCCGAAGGGCACCACTATTTGACCCACCACCGAAACAATGATTCAATGATTGAAAAGGTCGCGCTGATCGATCAATGGTATGTCGCTCACCTGGCCCGTTTCCTGGAAAACCTTGACTCCATGACCGACATTGATGGGCATTCCATCCTGCACAATTCCATGATCGTTTATGGCAGCGGCAATAGTGATGGAAACCGGCACACCCATGTCAACTTACCCATCCTACTTGCAGGTTCGGGCGGTGGCACGATGAGCGGTAACCGCTTTCGCGATTTCGGGCAGACCCCAATGTCCAACCTACTACTCAGCCTAGGCGATCGCATGGGCATGCAGGGTGTTGAGAGGCTTGGAGACAGCAGCGGGCGTCTGAGTCAGCTTTGAATGACCTTTGGCACTTCTACGGTTGCTTCACATCCATCTTAATTTCAAAACCATGAAAAACAATCGACTCTTTCCAACTGCAAAAACCATGTGTTGCCTGATGATCTGGTCAGTCAGCCTGAGTTCAAACGCTGCCGAGGGTTTTACCGATACCCCTATGCAGCCCAACGGCCAATGGCATGTGCATGACCCCAATCGACCCAAGCCTCCTGTGGTCACTCCCGGTGAGCACTTCAGTCATCAGGCTCCAGCACCCTCTGATGCCACCGTGCTCTTTGACGGCACCGACTTCAGCAAATGGACTGGGCGCAATGACCAGGTCAAATGGAAGCTGGAAAACGGCTACATGGAAACCACCCGCACGGGCCGCATCCGCACCCGAGAATCCTTCGGTGACTTTCAACTCCATCTGGAATTTGCCACCCCGGAAAAAGTCGAAGGCAAGGGCCAGGGACGGGGCAACAATGGCGTGAATATTTTCGGTCGATATGAAATTCAGATTCTCGATAGCTATCAGAACGAAACCTACGCCGATGGCATGGTGGCGGCCATGTATGGGCAACAGCCACCCCTGAAAAACGCCTCCAAGCCACCCGGCACATGGCAAACCTACGATATTATCTTTGAAGGTCCTCGCTGGGATGCTGAAGGCAAGCTCACCAAACGTGCTCATATTACCGTCCTTCACAACGGCATTGTGGTGCATCATCGGAAGGACTTCTACGGGAACACCCCTTATCGCGCTGTGGGCGATTACACCAAGCCTCACCCTCCCGAGGGTACGATCGAGTTATATGAACACGGCAATCCCGTGAGATTCCGGAACATCTGGATCCGCCACCTTGGCGAATACGATCAACCCAATCCCTGATAGCATACCCAGAGAACAGGCTGAGTAACCGACACCCTGCAGCAACCCCTACACACTCAATGTCATTCCATTGCAAAGCCCCTGCGGGGATCTTCCTCCTCTGGATCTCGATATTTGGGAGTCCCATCCATGGATTCGGAGCCGATCACACGTTTCTCCTTTGGCCGGAGGGCAAGGCACCTGGCCAAACGCGCGCCAAGGGGCCCGAGAAGCGCCTAGAAAACCGTCCCCGCCCCTTTTACCAACTCACCGAAATTGCTCAACCATCCCTGGAAATTCACACCCCTAATGAAGATCTCAGAACAGGGACAATGATTCTCGTGATTCCGGGGGGTGGCATGCAGCGACTGGCTTATGAGCATGAGGGGCTTGAGGTCGCCCAGTGGCTCACTCGCCAGGGAATCGTTGCAGGGGTGCTGAAGTATCGTGTTCCAGGACCCGCTCTTTCCGGCGCCATGGATGCGCAGCGAGCCATCAGCCTCATGCGTCAACATGCCGAAAAATGGCAAGGAGATACCGATTCGCTGGGTTGCCTTGGCTTTTCAGCCGGTGGAGAAATCGGTTTATGGATGAGCACGCGACAAACCGATCGTCTTTATACACCACTGGATTCCACTGATGATTTTTCCTGCCACCTTGATTTCGCCGGGCTGATCTACAGTGGAGGCCTACTGGACCGGAGAAGCGGCGAGCTAAAGAACGATTTCAGAGACCACCTCGGAAACCACATGCCTCCGGTATTTCTGGCACATGCCTTGGCTGACCAGTCTCAGAACAGTCTGCATTTGGCCTTGGCTTTGAAACAGGCAAAGGTCCCGGTGGAATGTCATCTTTTTCAGCATGGCGTGCATGGATTCGGTGTGAGACCCAGCCACCTGCCTATTGGCCAATGGCACCATCATTTCATCAACTGGCTCGAAGCCATCGGCCACAGTGATCCGGCTTATGTCCGCGCTTATGTCACCTCACTGGAGAAAGCTCTGAAAGGATCCAAGCCCATCCCAGCGATCGATCCGTGGAATCTTCATGCCTCCATGGAAGAGGCCTACATGGCCCAGACTCGTTGGATTCGAAGGCATCTTCCACCCCATGAGGTGGGTGGATTCAAAGGGGCTGCCGCCTCGGCAGCGGCCCAGGAAAAAATGGGCCTGGAAGGGCCACTTGTCGGGGTCCTCCCCCTCTCGGGCGCCACCGATAGCAGCCAGCCCCTCACCCTGTCATTAGCCAAAACAGGCCCCATCGCCATTGAAACCGAAATTGGCTATCGCATTGCCGTGGACATTCACTATGAAATCCTGAGTCCCGAGCAGGCACGGGAATCGGTTGCAGCCATCGTTCCCGTGATTGAGCTGCCACGACAATGGCCATCCGAAGAAAGCACCCAACCCCTGTTTCAAACCATTGCTTCCAACATTGGCTCTTTCCGCTATCTGGTTGGGAAGGACATCTCTCCTGAGGAGCTGGACCCAGACAGGCTTAAGATGACCCTGCATCACCAGAATGACCTGTTGCATCAAGTTAAGGGCTCAGCAGCCAAGGGCGGACAGTTTTCAAACCTCATGAAAATCATGAATCAACTGACTCGCAACGGCCATACCTTACCAGCAGGGACCCTAATCATCAGTGGCGCACTGGGTGGGGTCCATACCGCAGAGCCAGGCACCTACAGCGCGCAATTTGGGGACACTCAGACTCTCACCTTTAACATCCAACCTTGATCACCGGAGCAAAAGCGGGAAGTTTGGTATGGAATGATGGATCTGCCCAAATGCCCAGCCTCTCCCAACTGTGTCAGTAGTCGAGCCTCTTCAGCCTGGCAAAGCATGCCACCCATAGCATTCGAGGGATGCCCTGAGACAGCCTGGAAGCAGTGGTGTCAGCTCATTGCAGAGCACCCCCTAGTGATTCAGCTTGCCCAGGAAGAAGAAAGCCTGCATGCCGTTTTCCGCACGCGCTGGTTTCGTTTTCGAGACGATCTCCACAGTCTGCTTTCTAGGGAAGAAGGTGTCATTCATGTTCGATCGGCATCCAGGTTGGGATTTTGGGACATGAACACCAATCGGCGTCGGGTGGAGGGCCTACGCCAACAGTTTCAGAGCACCCATCAAGCATGATCTTTTCAACCCAAAGCATCCGCTATTCCTTGGTATTTTTAGTGTTAGCCCTCAGCGGGGTCTA
>Ga0181577_10001361_pt1 | contig 19700 bp, 30 predicted proteins | sample 101ome_21_FD_132468 | JGI IMG/M metagenome (GOLD analysis project Ga0181577, IMG submission 132468) | Coastal salt marsh microbial communities from the Groves Creek Marsh, Skidaway Island, Georgia - 101413BT metaG (megahit assembly) | ecosystem: Environmental > Aquatic > Marine > Intertidal...
GGTGAGACTTATAGTGGGTATCAACCGGCAATGCAGTTTGATTTTAACTTAGCGTTGAAAGAGAATATGCACCACCTTCAAATAGCTTACAAGCTTGATGAAGTCTTATTTACACATGCTGGCGTAAGTCCAGTTTGGATGGATGATACATTCTATAGGGAAGTAAAACAACCTTGGAGTAAAAATAATATTGTAGAAGACCTTAATGAACTTTATAAAGCTAAACCTACTCTATTTAACTTCTCACATTTGGGTTGGGATCCATCTGGAGATTCTGTAGAACAAGGTCCTCTATGGATTAGACCAAGCTCTTTGATGAAGTCAAACAAAGGTGATGGTGGATTGAAGAAGCATTTTATTCAAGTAGTTGGACACACGCAAGTAACTGATATTTTCGAAAGCTTCAAAGCAACGGAAAAAGCAATGGGTGGTAGATACTATTTAGTTGACGCAATGCCACATGGTGGATATGTTATTTATGAAAACGGTCAATTGACCCCAATGAAACTTTTAGAAGATTAAACGTATAAGTATTATGTATATATTTTTATTTGGCCTTTTTGTAGGCGCAGTTATAGGATTCACATTGGCAGCAGCAATTGGAGCTGGTTTGCCACCTAATGACCCAAACGATGATTAATTGGTACCAAACACATACAGGAATAACAATGCCTTACTGGCAATTTCAAAACAACAGTTAAATTAAATAATATGGCAACTTTTACAATTAAAGACGAAGCATACATTAAGTATAGCTTGACAACATGGCAAGGTGAAGCAGAATTCGAAGGTGAAACACTGCGTTACCGTTTTTCAGAAGATGACAATGGTCAAGAGGCATTTGTGTGGACTGACGAAGGTTGGTCAACTGACCATCCGTTTTGTGCAGTACTTTTTGCAACAACTAGCGAATGGGGTTCTCCAGAGTCGTTTGGCCCTGCTGGAGAGATTGTAGAAATCGATGATGATATCCTTGAAGATTATATCTAATGTCTGACTGGAATCCAAATGATTATCAAGGGCGCTCTCGGCAACAAGTCGAGGGTGCTTATAGAATCAATAGTATTATCATGGCACTTTTGGCTGTAGGTCTAATTGCCCTAACAATTTTTGCATAATGGGGCGAATCAAATTATTCTTTAGAAGACTCCTTCGTCTTGTAGAATGGCTTCCAGTCATTTGGAAAGGTGGTGACTATGATTATAATTATGCTATTGACGTTTTCAAATACCAACTGGAACGTACTGCAAATTACATTAGTACAAATGGGCATCTTGAAAACGGCGCAGAAGTGGTCTTACAAATTAGAACAGCAGTTGACCTTATCAATAAGGTATACAATAATGGATATATTGACGAAGCTGAAGAACAGTTTGAACGCCAATACGGTTCGTCTGAGATATTCTTTACCGACTATGACGATGATAATTTTGAAATCAATATTTGGTGGGAATCAGCTATCAACTCTGAACACAATGATGAAATCAATGAGTTTTATAAAGCTCATATGATGCAAGCACACAATAAAGAAAAAAGAGGTAAAGAGGTGCTTTGGAAATACATTCATAAACATATTGACACATGGTGGGATTAATGGATATACTACTTATGGCTATCTTAGGATTTACGGCCATTTCAACAGTGGTCCAAGTAGGATTTTTGGTCTACTTGTTTAAAGGTAATAAAGACAAAGCAGAATAGTGCAATCTAGTAAAAGATTTAAAATACTAGGAGTTGGACATCCAAGAACAGGAACAGGATATACCTCAGCCCTTTTAAAGAGCTGGGGTTTAAATGTTGGCCATGAAGTATGGGAAGAAGATGGTATTGTTGCATGGCAATGTTTAATTCCACAAGCTGAGGCTAGAATTAAACTAGGAGGACGTCTACCATATATGGTTGATAATATAGTTTTAGATGAGCTTGAATTTGACCATGTGATTCATTCGGTAAGAGACCCTAAAACAGCAATACCTTCTATTATTAAAACCGAAGGTGGTTCTATTGAATGGCGTTCTCTTTGGGTGCCATTTAGTAATAAAAACACACCGGTTGAAAATGCAATTCTTTCTATAGTATTTACCGATTATAGAATAGAAGGATTCTTTGAAGACAAAATTGTATACAAGATAGAAGACCAAAAAGATTTCTTGCGAAAGTATCTTATTAGTGAAGGTTACAAGCTAAAAGATGAAACAGAAGCGCCTTCTAAAAATCATAATAAGAAACGAGATTATAAAAAAGACGATATAGATTGGGACACAGTTAGACCTAGATTTAGGGCAATGATTAATGACTATTGCACTAAGTATGGATATGAAACAATCTATTAATAAATTGTATAATATACAAATTATAAAACTAGACAAATGAACAGTAAATTAATTGAAATGCTAAAAGCAAGTGCAGAAGCAGATAAGGCAAAAGCACTTTTGACATTAGACCTATTGGGTAACCAAGCTGCAGGTATTGGTGACCATTCAACTAAAGATTTTTACGACAATGCTGAAGAAGCATTAGCAATGCTAGTTGATGCAGACGACCGTCTTTCAGCGATTCAAAGATACTTTGCATAATGAGCAAATCAAAAGAGTTTTTATACAGCTACTTGAATGCGTTTGCACCTGTAGCACAAGAGAATGAAGGACAGAAAATCTGGAAGGATTATGTAATGCCTTTTATGGACTCTATGGAAACAGACCCATACGGTACTGCTTATGGTGTACGTAGAACTGCACGTGCGGGATTTAATGATTCACACATTCCAAAGGTTGTAATTGAAGCACACTGTGATGAGATTGCATGGATCATTACGCACATCGAATCAGATGGGTACATTCGCGTAAAGAGACATGGCGGTTCAGACAATATGATTGCACCGTCTATGACTGTATTCGTACACAACGAAAAAGGTGAAAAGATTTCAGGTGTATTCGGTTGGCCGGCAATTCACACACGCAAAGCCGCGGCTGAGAAAGGTTACGAACAAGAAGAGCTTTGGGTTGACGTGGGCGCTGATTCAGCAGAGGCGGTTGAAGCCTTGCATATCTATCCGGGTAACCTGATTACATTCGACGACCCACTAAAAGAGATTGGCGACTATTACGTAGGACGTTCACTAGACAATAAGATTGGTGGGTACATCATTGCAGAAGTTGCACGTCGCATTTTTGAAGAAGGTGTGAAATTACCTTACGACCTTTATGTAGTTAATAGTGTACAAGAAGAAGTAGGCTTATATGGTGCTAAAATGATTGCTAAGCGTCTTCAAGCCGACCTTGCGCTTGTTCATGATGTTTGCCACAATACGAATCACCCTAAAATGAACAAAGCTAAAGACGGTGATGTTAAAGGTGGTAAAGGACCTGCACTTGAATATACTGCGCAGAATCATCGCAAGATTATTCAAAAGTTTATTGATGTTGCTAAACTAAATGATATCCCTTACCAAAGACACGTTGGTTCTTACGGTAATGATACAATGGCATTCTTCTTAGAGAACACACCAACAGCAATCGCAGCAACACCTTTGAAATACATGCACTCAACCGTTGAGATGGCGCATAAAGATGATGTAAACAATTGCATTGATTTATTTGTAGAAACACTTAAGTCCATCACTCCGGAATTTATTAACGAAGTACACAACCGATAATTATGTTACCATTTGTAGGAATCCTTATTGCTATTGTCACTATGATTGCAATAGCATATACAACAAAACCAGAAGAGAAATTGTACAGATTTGTTTCAACACCATATGGTAACAACAAGCATGCTGTTTTTGAAGTGCGAAGCGCTTCAATTGAAAGTGCAAAAGAAGCAGGTATGAATGCACTCGCACTTTACAACGAAAGGGTTTCTACTCAATTACAATGGGAGCTTATTGAAGAGTTGGACCCTAAGACGAAACAAACGTTAACAACATTGTATAAATTACCAAAAGAAGAAGTAAAGGTATGAAAGAAAATGACCCATTCGGAAGTCGTTGGGAAAACCACCCAAACTCAGCAGACTCAAAAATAACTAAAGGTACTCCAATAGAACTTGAAGGTGAGATTGTAGGGTACGTTCAAGATGAAGAGGCGCCACAATACGGCACTCCAGAAAATATTCGACCATGGGGTGAATACCACATCTTACATGAAGAAGAAGGGTGTAAGGTTAAAAAGATTATCGTAAATCCAGGTGGCAAACTTTCATACCAATACCACCACAAACGCAATGAAGTTTGGACAATTATAGAAGGTACGGGTATGTTTACACTTGATGGCATTAATACCATTTGTGTACCAGGTGACACTTTAATTATTCCACGTTTAGCTAAGCATATGATTGAAAATCTAAGTAAGGAACCGTTAACTTTTATTGAAGTACAACGAGGCACTTACTTTGGTGAAGATGATATTGTTAGACTTAGTGATGCGTATGGAAGGAAATAAATAATAAAAGATTTATTATGAATGTAAATGCAATATGCGTTGACGATTTTTACAATGACGTTGACGAGGTGAGAAAGATGGCACTAAACATGGAGTTTGGTGTTAGGGGTAATTATCCCGGTCAGAGAACAGTACCTGTCTTTAATCAAAGTGTTAAGGATATTATTAATAATATCATTAGACCTTATTCAGGTGAAATCACAAGATGGAACACTGAATACACAGGTGCGTTTCAATACACTACACAAAGAGACCGTTCATGGGTTCACGCTGACCAAACAACCACTTGGGCTGGTGTTATTTATTTGACACCTGACGCACCTTTAACAGGTGGTACAGGTTTATTCAGACACAAGGAAACAGGTCTTGAAATGGCTCCTAAACTTGAAAACGGCAAATATAATGATGCAATCATGAGTGAAATCTACAAAGATTCACAAGACATGACAAAATGGGAAATGACAAACTTTATTGGTAATAAGTACAATAGACTTATCATGTACCGTGGTGATATTTTCCATACATCATTAGATTATTTTGGCCGTGACAAATATGACGGTAGGCTATTCCAAACATTCTTCTTTGACACTGAACGCTAATAATTATGATTAAAGTAGGACTTCCATCTGCATTAATATATGGCTCTTCATTCGAAGAGGGTCAACATAGAATATTTAGTGATGTATACCACGAAGAGCGACTTCAAGAAGCTGTTATCGTTGAAGCAAAGAAGAATTCAATAGACTTTTTCGAACACTTCTCTACATTAAATCCTGACTTAATTATTACAATTGGCGGGACTAAAGCTTCATGGGAATATATTGCAAAGCATTCTGACCATACGTATATTTTTACAAAGTGGATTCATTTAGATGAACAACCAAACAACGTCAAGTTAGCAAATTTAATTGCAACTCAATCTACTAATTGGGCATGTGATTCATTAGATACAGTTTATAATTCAACAGAAAAACCTTACTTCTCTATTTTTACAGGTGCATATAAAACCGATAAAGATAGAATCTACAGGTCGTATAACAGTTTAGCAAATCAAACATACCCAAACTGGGAATGGACGATTGTTGACGATTCACCTGAAGGTTACGAAGAAACTTGGACTGTATTAAATGAATTGGCCAATCAAGACTATCGTGTAAAAATACACAGGATACTACCCGTTTCTGGTGGAAATATCGGACTCGTAAAAAATAGAGCAGCCTCATTGTCTAACGGTAATTACCTTATCGAAATGGACCATGATGATGCACTAATCTCTGATTGTTTGGATGAGCTTAAGTATGCGGTAGAACAATACCCGGATGCTGGTTTCTTTTATACCAACGTAGCTGAACCCTACGAGGATGGAGAAATGCGCAAATACAGTAAGGTCATTACACCAAACAGAGATGAGTGGTACGGTAATCCACGGAACGGTTTCCAGTGGGGCTATGGTGGACATGAATGGGTAATTGCTGACGGCAAAAGATACTTGAGCCACTATTACGCAAATATTAATCCTAAGACAATTAGGTTTAATATCGGTATGCCAAACCATGCCAGAATCTGGAAAAGAGATGTGTATAACGAAATATCTAAGCACAATAAGTTTATCTCCGTTACTGATGATTTCGAATTGATTATCAGAACGTTCTTGAAAACAACTATGGTACACATTCCTAAAATGTTATACTTACAGTACAACAACAGGAATTCAACTGTAGATAATAATGCAACAGATATTAATAGAAAAGCCAGATTGATTAGAGACTTTTATGATAAACAAATTCATGAAAGAATCGTACAATTAGGTAAGTATGACTTTGAATGGAATGAAGAACTACAGCGTTCAAATCCACTTCAGAATGATATGCAAGATTTACAATTCGATGATGAAAACGCTTTAAACGAAATAGCAATGATTAAAAAAGAAGAAAACAAAAAGCCGACGATTGCGTTTGCTACAATGTGTAAAAACGAAGAAGCGGTTATCCGAGGTACCCTTGATTCTTTAGCACCTCATATTGATTACCTCGTATTTGTCGATACAGGTTCAACTGATGGTACTGTTGCTGAGGTTGAAAAGTTTATGGCGGACACTGGAATCCCAGGTGAAATTCATGTAGATGAATGGATTGATTTTGATGTGAATAAAACACAGATGATGAATCATGCATACGGTAAAGCAGACTACATCTTCCACTTGGATTCACACATGCATTTACAAGGTGACTTTAATTTCACATTTGAAGATGCAGGTTTAGATGCATATGATATTGAGCAACGTAGAGGTACTGCTACATTTCCAGCAACTATCCTTTGGAAAGGTGATTTGAGATGGAGATTCATTGGGGTACGCCATACAATCATGAAGTGTGAGGACAAGCCAGAAGGTTACTCAAGAGGTCGAGTTGAAAACTGTTGGATTCAGCACGGTGCTGGAGGTATGGGCTCAAGAACAACAATGGACCCTAACAAATATGGTAAGGATGCTAAAGCACTTGAAGATCAATTCTGGAGAGTTATTTCAAATGACCCTGATGGTATTATGACTCGCTCTGTATTCTACGCAGCTCAGAGTTGGTTTGACCAAAAAGATTGGCAAAAATCGTTGAACTGGTACACATTGTACACTAAATTACAGGGTACTTGGTTTGAAGAGACGTTTGAATCTTACTTGAGAATTGCAAAATGTAGAATTCAATTGGGTCAGCCTATCGAGCAAATTCAACAAGCTATTAACGCAGCTATTGGTATCGAACCTGAAAGAGCAGAACCATATGCTTTATTTGCAAGACATCTATTTTATATGGAAGGTTCAACAGAAGGTCATAAACAACTTGCATATCAACTCATGAAAAAAGCGGTAGAATGTGACCTAGAAGTTGTTAAAAGCAAATACATTCTATTCGTAGATGATATGTCTTATGGAAAGTATTTGTATGATGATTTTTCAGTAATGTGTTACCATACTGGAAACATTTCGGAGGGTATGACATATATTACTAAAATCTTTAATGATATAGATTTTGAAGTACATAAACCTAGACTTGAGGCTAATCTGAATTTCTTTAAAGAAAAACTAGTAGAACAACAAGAAGCATGAGTGATAAAATAGTAATGGGCATTTCAACTGGTCATACCAGAGGTGCCGCTATAACAATCAATGGTGAATTAGCAGTAGCTATTTCAAACGAAAGACTAACAAGAATTAAAACAGATACTTCTGATGAGTTGCCTAAAGAAGCAATGTATTATTGTATTTCAGCACTAGGTATTACTTATAAAGATATCGACCTATTTGTATACAATATCACAGAACCTGTAAATAAAGTTATACAAGATTTTAGACAATTTACTGGTGTATCTATAACTAAACTTAAGTTTATTCCACACCATATTGCACATGCTTATTCTACATTTATGGCTTCTGGTTTTGAAGAAGCAGCAGTTGTAATTGCAGATGCAATGGGTTCAGTATATGATGATACAACACCTATTAAAGAGTGGTATCAATTAGATGAATCAAGTTTAACGGACGGTCAGAAATGGGCAGAAGGATTCTCAATCTACCAGTTTAAAAGAGGAGACATTAACCCACATCCAGTTTACAAAAAATGGGTAAAGTTCCCGTTCGATTCTGAATCTGGTGGTTCTATTGGCTACTTTTATGGAATGGGTGCAAAGCAGTTGGTTTATAATCCAGATACACATTCATGGCAAGCTGGTAAACTAATGGGACTTGCAAGTTATGCAGACCCTGAATTTGTTGCAAGACATGATGAACTTTCAATCAAGGGTGATAACTTCTTGCACGTTCCTTCTAAACCTATCATGGAAGACACTGTAAGCTGGCAATCTGATTTCCAGTCTAAAGCTAATGTTGCAGGTCTATACCAAAGAGAGCAAGAACAGAATTCAATGCACTTGGTTAGAATGGCAAAAGACCTTACAGGTTCTAATAACATTTGTGTTGCTGGTGGTTCATTCTTGAACTGTAATACAAATGAGATGATTATTCGTTCAGGTCTTTTTGAGAACCAATACTTCATGCCACCTGCAGATGATTCAGGTATTCCACATGGTTGTGCTTATGCAGGCGCTGCTTACTTAATGAATGAAATTAAGTCAGGCAAACAGATGTCAGCATATACTGGTAAAACATATAGTGATGAAGAAATTGAAGAGCAATTAAGTCAGTTTGAAGGACTAAACTGGGTAAAGCTTGATAAGTACTCTAAGTACAATCTAGCGTCTGATATGCTCAATAACAATAAAGTAATTGGTTGGTTCCAAGGTGGTTCAGAAACAGGTCCAAGAGCTTTGGGTAACAGGTCTATGTTGGCCAGTCCAGCTTCACCTTGGATGGTAAATTACATCAACTCTGAAATCAAGAAAAGAGAATGGTACCGTCCATTTGCACCTTCAGTACTTTATGATAAGCAAGCTGAAATCTTTGACTTAGATACGTATTCACCATATATGTTGGTCACTACAACAGTTAAAGAAGAGTGGAGAAGCAGAATTCCTTCGGTTGTGCATCATGATAATACGTCAAGATATCAGTCGGTTACAAAGGAAAATAATGAAGAGTACTACAATGTGATTAGTGCATTTTATGAGAAGACAGGTCTTCCAGTTGTTCTTAACACTTCATTCAACGGTCCGGAAGAACCTATTGTTGAGACACCTTTTGATGCAGTGAGAACAATGTTGAATCACGATTTATTTGCATTGTTTGTAAATGATTATGTAGTTCTTAGAAAAACTCAATAATGTCAGAGAATAAGTTATACGATTACTTGATTGTGGGTGCAGGGTTCTATGGAGCTATTTGCGCTCACGAACTTGTGAAAAGAGGTAAATCGGTATTGGTCATTGAGAAACGCGACCATATTGGTGGAAACTGTTACACTCGAAATGTAGAAGGTGTTCATGTTCACGAATACGGCCCGCATATCTTTCATACTAATGACAATAAGATTTGGGAATGGATCAATCAGTTTGCAGAGTTCAACAACTACAAGAACACACCAGTAGCAAATTACAAGGGTGAGATTTATTCACTGCCGTTTTCAATGTGGACCTTTGCACAGATGTGGGGTGTGAAAACGCCTGAAGAAGCAAAAGCAAAGATTGAATCGCAACGTTACGATGGTAAGGTTACGAATCTTGAAGAGCAAGCACTTTCACTTGTAGGTAAAGACATTTATGAGAAGTTGATTAAAGGGTACACAACCAAGCAATGGCGTAAGGACCCGAAAGAACTACCGGCTTCAATTATTAAGAGACTTCCAGTTCGATTTACATATGATAACAATTACTTCAATGACAAATACCAAGGTATTCCAATCGGAGGGTATACACAAATCTTTGAGAAGTTGTTTGATGGTGTGAATATTAAGTACAATGTTGATTACTTTGAAAACAGAGAACAATGGGATGCCGTTGCTGAGAATGTAATTTACACAGGACCTATCGATAAGTTCTTTGACTATAAGCATGGTGACCTTGAATACAAATCTATTCGCTGGGAAAACGAATTGATGGACAAAGACAACCATCAGGGTTGTGCTGTAATGAATTACACTGACGTTGAGGTTCCGTACACTCGAGTTATCGAACACAAGTACTTTGACGACCAGAATCAGAAGGTGACTTATGTGAGTAAAGAGTTTCCACAGGAATATAAAAGAGGTGTTGACCCATTTTATCCAGTGAATGATGAAACAAATACAGCTATTTATCGTAAATATAAAGCAATGTCTGATGAGTTACCAAACGTTCATTTCGGTGGAAGACTAGCAACTTACAAGTATTACGACATGCATCAAGTAATTGCTGCAGCTTTAAAAGATCTTGAAACAAAAATTAAATAACTCATATAATAATAACAATTAAATAAACACTATGGAATTATTTAACGAGATTAAAACTCTAGTAGAAGACGCAGAAAAAGATGCTATTAAATTCTACGAAGGCGGAAACAAAGCAGCTGGCGTAAGACTACGCAAAGCAATGCAAAACATTAAGGGTCTTGCTCAAGAACTTAGATTAGACGTTAATAAGACACGTCTAGAAAGAGAAGCAGAGTAACAACAAGACCCTCATTGAGTGCTACATTTTCAAAGATGTAGGTTTTTATAGGAATGGGCTGTCTCACATAAAGATATCAGTGAGACCTTACCGGGTAAAAGATTGATAAAGGACAGGATGTCGACCTCTGTAGTTTAACTCAGCTATAGTCCTCAATCCCCCTACCACAAGCCGTGAGGAGTGGTTATAGAACTAGAAGTGTAGTGAGCCCACTTCCTTTTTAAAATTGAAACATTATTAATTATTTTCGTATAATACAAAAATATTGTATACAATGAAACAGAAAGTAATTAATGTAACCTATCGCAAGGATTCAAAAACATTTCCAGATTGGTTAAAGTATGAAGTTGAGCTTCTTAATGAAGATGGTTCAACAGTGAAGATACCGGCTTACGGTAAAGACCTTCAAGATGCTCTTAGTAGAGTAGTTCACGACCAAAAAGTAGAAAAGATTGAAAAGCGTACTAAGCGTATTCCAGATTTAGTTTGGGCTGCACTTTGGTTCGGTTACATGTTAGGTCTCGCAGAATATGCAACAACAATGTGGGCTGATAATGCTACAAAGGGTATTGTATTTGTTAGTGGAACAGCTCTAATTACAGGATTAACTTTATGGGCTAAAGCATGGTTTAGAATGCGTAACAGAGATAAAAATGTCAACAGCTGATATAATCTTAGCAATACTTTTAATAGTACCATGGAATGTATTTTTAATTTGGAAAATGCGTAAAGAGAACAAAAAGTTTAAATGATGGAATTAATTACATCACATCCAATTAAGAAATCAGATCTTGGATTTCATGGTAACCTTTTTGGAGGTAAGCTTCTTGCTTGGTTAGACGCTGCCGCAGCTTCATATGCCATGGAAGTATGTGATACACCTAGAATGGTTACAGTTAAGATCGATGAATGTGTCTTTAAGAAGCCAGCTAAAGAAGGTCAGTTGATTAAGATTTATGGTGAAGTTAAAAAGATAGGAACTACATCATTAAGCTTATACATTGAAGCACGTTCACATAATGTTTATTCAGGCATCCAATCAGTAATTCTTTCAACAGACATTACATTTGTAAGAATTGACGAGAACGGTGACCCAATCCCAATTTCACAAAGAGTAAAAGAAAAGTATGGAAAATAGACCAACACCTGTAGAATTCGCAAAAACGCTTATAGCGTTAATGTTACCTGCAATCATAGCTTTTATTATATTTTTAAGCTTTATAGCATGTAAACCTATTGAAACAATGTATATTGCAAGCAGTCCACATAACTATACGGTTTACAATAATAAAAAGGGTGACTTAATTGAAGTCCCATGGAATAAAGAAGAGTGTAAAGGTTACAAAAAACCATATCATATAACAGAATACAATGTGGGTACTAATAACAAGTGACGAGCACATTAAAGTTAAAACACTAGAAGAAGCAACTGAATTATTAACAGCTAAAGCAAGAGAACATTCACCAAACGAAGTTAGACTTATAACTCTAAAAGAGTATAATGAGTGGGAAGGCAGAAAGCGCAAAAGAGGAAAGAAAGCATGAATAGAGCACTTAGAATCCTAAAATCAGAAGCTGCGAGAAAACGCAGAAGCAAAGTTAAAGAACTTAAAGCATCTTTGACAGAAAGACTATACAAAAGATTACGCAAGCAAAAGAAAAAGAAATGAAGAAACTAATAGCGTCCTTATTGATATTACTTACATTAGGTTCATGTGAAAATGAAAGACATCTTGATAAGAATTATGTCTATACATTCAGTGGAGTTATTGATAAAGATGATTATGGCCGTAAAATTTGGGGTGCTCATCATTTTATATTAGATGAGAAGATTAAAGATATGGCCTCATTTAAAGAATGCTATGTAATCTATCTTGAGTGGTCTGGATTAGACAAAGATGGAACTTACAAAAAGTCTTATTATGTAGATGATAAGAATATAAAAATCGAGCTCCACGATGAGGTATGGGGTACAATAACCGTTAAAAATGCAGACTTATGCAACTAAGAAAATTATTAGTACTTGTAGCTTTAATTAGCACATTCACAACACAAGCAAGCCACATTTTAGGTGGTATTATTCAAGTGGCTCAAACGAGCCCAGATTCAACATCAATCGGACTGTATATTGTGTCTGAATCTTTTCCACCAATGCCAACATCGGTTTCAGTCCAGAAATGGGTGATGAACTCACAAGGTTGGTATGAATTAGATGGTTACGTTACATTAGATAAATTTAACACTAATACACATCAAGGTTATAATACAGCTAACTATGGTAGTGATTATTTAGACCTTGATTCAGGTCAATATAGATTCATTTATACTAATTGCTGTTGGCCAATGCTAAATAACTCATCAAACTCTACAAGTTCAGATGTGGTTATTTCAGCAGATTATTGGCACGTTCCAAATAATACTACGCCATTCATGGAACAACCTCTTTGGATTAATGTAGAGCAGAATGCAGTTAATTCAATGAAACCAGTTTGGGGACTCTACAACTGCCACTTTACAAATCCAAATCCAGGTGATTCAGTTAATTTACATATGACTGAATTATACTCATCATATTCAAACGGCGTCTTTGTACCACAGGTGCAAACCTCAACTAATGTTCTAGCAAATAATGATTCAATCACATTTGTCGGTACTAATCTTGGTAGTGTTGGTTATGGTTTTCAGATTGATAAGTACCGTAATGGTTACTTGATGACAACGCAGAGAATTCAATGGACTTTCAAGGTGGTCTTATCAACACTTGATATTGAAGAGAATAAGATTGAAAAAGAAGTCATAGGTGTATGGGATTGGCAAGGTCGTTATATTCAAAAAGATATGAAAGGACTTTCAGGAGATAAACTCTATTTAATTAGATATACTGATGGTTCATATAAAAAAATATTTAAATAAATTATGGAATTCAAAGATTTAAGTACAACTTACGAATTAGCACAGCCATTTCCACATATTGTACTAGAAAACTTTATGCCAGAATTTGATGCATCTTATGTTGTATCAGAAATGAGAAACTATACAGAATGGGGAACTGATGCTTCAGAGTATTCTGAGCAAGCACAAGTAAATAAGTTTTTTACACCTTGGTGTGATGAAAATATTGAAGATATTAAGTCTCAAATGCCAATGACATGGAAATATCTCCAGTATTATAATTCACCTGAGTTTCTTCAAAAATTAGAAGATTTAACAGGTATTGAAAATCTTATAGCAGATGATAGCTATGAGGGTGGTGGTTGCCATAAAATTGATTCAGGTGGTAGACTCTCAATTCATACTGATTACAGTAAACATCCGAGAAAAGATTTGTACAGGAGAATCAATTTGCTTATTTATTTAAATGATGATTGGAACCCAGATTGGGGTGGAACTCTTCAGCTTTTAGATTATGATTCTAAAGAATTGATTAAAGAAGTGCAACCCACAATGAACAGAGCGGTTATATTTAACACAACTGATAAATCATTACATGGACACCCACATGATTTAAATACACCACAAGACCGCTCAAGATATTCAATAGCTCTTTATTACTTTACAAAAGAAAAACCAATAGAGCTTGAAGAAGAGACTAATGCGGCTATTTGGTACCATAATGTATAATTAATGAAACAATAACTATACTTTTTGTATAATTAATGATAAGTTATGAAAATAGAAAGATACACACAGGTAGGACAGTTTTTAATCACCCCTACGATTAAGATTACATTTGACCGCACATTAAACGGTTATTATGAATTAATTTTTGCATGGGGTGCTTGGGGAACCAGTCTTCAATTTTAAAACTATGTCAATGCAACTTACTATAGAAAGACTCAACGGTGAATACCTTGATTGGACGCTTAGATTCGGACAGGGTAGAAATGATCAAGACTTGAGATTTGGACAATTTCTAGATTGGAAGTATGACTTAGGTATGTATTTATCAGACAGGTCAGCTGGTTTATTCTATAATGAAGGAGTTGACGAGGTATATGATGAAATCTATATGGCCCTGGTACAAAACAATGTAAAAAACACATTATGAAAAAATTATATAGAAACACGAATAAAGGTAAAATAGCTGGAGTGTGTGCTGGATTAGCATACCATTTCAATGTAGATGTTTCCATAGTCAGAGCACTATTCTTACTCACTCTTATTTCAGGGTGGGGTAGTTTAGCTTATATTGCTCTTTGGATTGTTACACCTAAACTTAAACTAAAGAAAAGATAATGAAACGATTAATTAATTATTGGCGAGAGTTTTTTATAGACTTTAGCATCTGGCGTAAATTCAGAAAAGTAGCACGAGCAGAAGAAGACTTTCTATTAGAAAATGGAATGCGAGTTGATTGGTTGGGTCGCATTTACACGGTTATTAATATGCCAGAAGAGGTGATTAATAATCAAGAAATGGTACAGCAAGGTTGGGTACTTCAACAGTTAAAGCCATTTAATGAGGTTCTTATGAAAGTGGGTGTTGCTGATTATGCATTCCCTGAAATTTCAAAGGTACCTAACGCAAACTCTTATTTGATTGTAATGTATCCAGACATTGATGCATTGAATCCTTGGAGAATGCTTTGGAACTTTGCAGTTACAGGTTTATTAGTTACAGCAATTACATACACAGTTGGATTTTTAATTGATTTAGATTTAGTAACCTACGTTAAAGGTTTGATGCATGGGTGATTTTAAAATCAATAGAAAACAAGTCGGTGGCCGAAGGTACTATGAGGTATCTGAGGGTACTGATGTTGTTGGTTTATTCCCATCTATTACAACGGTCTTAAGTGGTACTAGTGATAAGTCTGGTTTAGATAAATGGCGCAAAAAAGTCGGAGAGGCTGAAGCTGACCGTATATCTAAATTAAGCATGAATAGGGGAACCGTCATGCACAGACTTGTAGAACTATACAAAACTACAGAAGGTTCACCAGAAGCTAGATTAGAGCAGTTAAAAACGATGGCTGCTGAGGATGAAGAAGTTAACCAGTATAAAGACGAAGAACAAGGTGCAACTTGGTTAGAAGCGGGTTGGGAAATGTTCATGAAGTTCTGGTACAACCACTCACAGTTTTTTGACAGAGTAGTTGAGGTACTTGCAGCTGAGCAGTTCTTGTTCTCTATTAAAGGTGGTGGATATGCCGGTACGGTTGATAATGTATCAAAGGTAAGTGACCCATTTGACGGTGACCGAATCGTTATTATTGACTACAAGAACAGCCGTAAGCCAAAACGTGAAGATTGGATTCAAGATTATTTTGTACAAGCTTCTGCATATTGGTTCGCTTACTGGGAACGTACTGGTATAAAAGCAGACGGCGTTGAAATTTGGATTGCTAATGAAGTTGATTCAATCCCTCAGATATTTACATTAGATAATACTGAGATTAGACTCTATTTTCAGCAGTTCCAGGAGCGCCTAAAACAGTTTAAAGAAACAGCAAATATATAATAAGCAAATTAAATAAAGATTTAATATGGAAAAATTAAACAAATTTTTAGCAGACCACGGTGTAAAAGTAATTATTGTTTTACTAGCATTAAACTACTTAAAGTCATGTGGTACAAATTCAGAAGTTACTAAAGTTAAGAAAGAACTTAGAGCTACGCAGTTAGAAATTAACGCAATTGATTCAGCTATTGCACAACTTCCAACTGATATCGATATGCAAATTGAAGCGCTAAAAGCTGAGAAACGCATGATTCAAGCAACTAACCGTAAGATGTTAGATGTACAGCGTCAGAATGAAATCGAAAAAGAGATTGACGCTCTAGAAAAAAGCAAATAATCATGAAAAATAAATTAGTAAACGGTTTTATTATCGGTACGTTTGTAATGCTTTACATTCTTGTATCTTTAATTTCAACTATTCACGTAATTGACTTCTTCGAGATGTCAAATTCAAGACCAATGGCAATTGCACTTGCAATCGCATTTGAGGTCGGTGCTGCAGCGTCACTCGCATCTCTAATCACTTTAGACAAAATGAACAAGGGTCTTGTTTGGGCACTGTTCATAACTATTACAGCAATGCAAATGCAAGGTAATATGTTCTATGCCTTTAAGAATCTTGAAGGTTACCAATCTTGGGTTGAGTTATTCAATCTTATTGAAGAAGAACCACTATTCCAAAAAAGAATTCTTGCGTTCGTATCCGGTGCCATCCTACCTCTAATTGCACTTGGTTTCATTAAATCACTGGTTGACTACATTAAACCAGAAGGTGAAATTAAAGAAGAGGCTATTGAAGAGCCGGGAAAGCAGAGTAACCCAGAAGAAGACCCCTTCGACTGGGACAGATTTGCAGAAGATGATTCAGAAGAAGCATTGTTAGATGATTTTGAAGGTCTTAATGAAGAGTTTTTTGGTGAAGAACCATGGGAAGACCGTTCTAATGAACTTACTCAAGAAGAGTGGAATGATATTGTAAACTACAATGAAATCAAATCAAACGACAGAGAGAAGTTTGTTGATGAAGAGTGGGATGAAGACCATGCATTAGACCAAGTGATGAATGATATGGTTAAAGACCTTGATGAAGAGGTTGTAGAACCAGGTTACGTAGAAGAGAAACCAAAAGACGCTATTGATTTAGTTAATTCAAAAGAAGCTAATCAAGATAAACTACCTAAAAAAGACTTAGATGCTTCTTTTAAATTTGGTAAGAATCTTTACGATACAATGGTTAAAAAAGTCAATACAAGCCATCTTCAAGTAGATAACAAACCATCTCAAGAAGAAATTGCTAAAGCTTACAAAAATCTAGGATTAATTAACAAGAATAAAGAGTAATACTGTGGGATTAACCCTTAAAAACTTTTATATTCCAAGTAAACCCTACATTACAAAGAAACTGGATCATGCAACCCTTTCAAAGTTGCTTGACTCCAGTTCTTTTGTAGTTGATGGTATTTACATGATTACAGGCGGACTCGAACGTAATATCGATTTGTTTGAAGAAGAGTCTATCGGTGATTATAAAATAAAGGCATATGTTAAAATCGATTATGCATATGCAGGTCAAGCCCGTGCACAGGTTAAAAATATTAAGCCATTTAAGAAGCTGATTCATAGAAGACCATCATACACGCTTAGGATTAATATCTATAATTCAAATCAAGTAATTGTATATTCATTTGTACAAAAGTATACAAGAATCAATCAACTTTTAGATTCTATTGATACACAATATCAAGGTCTTAATCAGTTTTTTACTGGTGTAAATCTTGAAACAAAATAAAGCTTATACATATAATAGTTGTCTAATTCCCTAAAACTATTAAGATGGAAGATACACAAACTATTACTCAAGAAAACACCGAAGCTAACGAAACACACAAGTCTGTATTTCAAGAAGCTGATGAGATGACGCCGACTCAGGCAATCAACATTTTAATTCAAGTAGCTGGTCTCGCACAAGAGACAGGTAAACTTAACATTCGTGATTCAGTCCTTTTAGCTAAGGCTATCGCAACAGTTCGTCCAGGTAGCATTTAATAAGGTCTTTGAATGGAAATAGCACTTTGGATAGATACACCAGCATTAGGTGACACAATCGCGGCAATCCCAACTTTAAGAAAGATTTCAGAAGCTTACGGTAATCAACCCATTACGGTTTTTACCACTAAGCCTTTCTTATTTGAGAACCACCCATTAGTTAAACAAGCATTTAAGTCGGATGCTGATAAGTCTAACTATATGGTTTATCGTACATTCTCACCACTGGTTGGTAAGCAATACGACCAACACGGTACCAAGATTGAATTCCGTTACTCTAATATGGACTTCCGTCAATTTCATGCAGTTTCATTAGGTTTCACCCTACAACAGCATGAAATGGAAATGGACTTGTATATTGAAAGAGAGCGAGAACTTCCAGTTAAAGACTATGTGATTATTCACCCAACGCACACTTGGCCAACAAGAACATGGGACCGCGAAAAGTGGCAAGCTCTTGTAGATGAATTAAACTCAAGAGGTATTCCAGTCGTTGCGGTCGGTCGTGATTCTAGAGAGGTTGGGTTCTACAACACAGAAAAGCCTGTGATGGACATTGATATTAAGTTAGGTGTAAATCTACTTAATGACCCTGATAATGACCCAGCTGAACTTCGTTGGATGATGAACCATAGAGCTCGTGCAGTAGTGACCATGGATTCAGGTATGTTGCACATTGCGGGAACTACAGACGTAAACATTCTACAACTTGGCTCGTCAATCGACAATAAATTACGAGCACCATACAGAGGACCAAATATTTCACAAGACTACAAATACGCTTATGCAAATGGTGGTTGTGAGGTATTCTGTTCTTCTAATATGAAATCAAATGTTCAAGTACACGGTTCAATTCAAGGAGTACCACCGCAGGTAAAGTGTCTTGAAAACCGTCCAACATTTGAATGTCATCCGACAGTAGACCAAGCACTTCAAGAGCTACTAAAGCTAATTGGTTATGACGACACAAAGATGGATAAAGCTTATGTGATGCACTGTGATGAAAACTACTTACCTATCGTTGAGAATTCAATTAAAACGGTTAGAGAGTTTTCACAATTACCTATTATTGTATATGTGATTAATTCAGATGCTAAGGTAAATGTACCTGGTGTAATTACACACCGATTAGACTTTGATATTCGTCAAGGTGATACATTTATAGAAACTGCTGAAGGTGAAAATAAATTTATTCAAAGAAATTCACAAGCGGTATATGACATCATTACTAAGAAAGCAGATGCATGTAAACACGCTCTTGAGAATTACGCAAACACTATTGTTTATTTAGATGGTGATATTGTTGCTACTCACAAGATTGATGAACTGTTTGATTATCCTGTAAATTCAGTGAACTATCCATTGTGTACAACAGCTTCTTATGAATACATGATGGTTAATGGCGCTGGCAGTCCATTCCCAGAAAATGAAGGTGAAGTATTTGATTTAACAAAGACTATTGAAACAGATGTATGTAATCTACTAGGGATTAATATTTGGAATAGAAACTACCCACTTAATTATGTACAGACTGGATTCATTCTAGCAGGCCAAAACTCATTGCCATTTATTCAAGAATGGATTGATTTATGTAACCTACCTGAAATTGCAAACAATCACAATCGACATGCACCTTACCATGAAGAAACGCTATTTAAC
>Ga0181577_10001367_pt1 | contig 19668 bp, 16 predicted proteins | sample 101ome_21_FD_132468 | JGI IMG/M metagenome (GOLD analysis project Ga0181577, IMG submission 132468) | Coastal salt marsh microbial communities from the Groves Creek Marsh, Skidaway Island, Georgia - 101413BT metaG (megahit assembly) | ecosystem: Environmental > Aquatic > Marine > Intertidal...
TCATGGATGAGGAACGTCGCACAACGGTCAACCTCGCCGAATGCATCCGCCGCGCCAGCGAGCGCGTGGTGTTCATCAATACCGGCTTCCTCGACCGCACCGGTGATGAGATCCACACGAGCATGGAAGCCGGTGCCGTCACCGCCAAGAGCGCCATGAAGGCCGAGACGTGGATCAACGCCTACGAGGACTGGAACGTCGACGTAGGTCTGGCCTGCGGTCTTCAAGGTAAGGCGCAGATCGGAAAAGGTATGTGGGCCATGCCGGACCTCATGGCCCAGATGCTCACCACCAAAGTGGGTCACCCCGAAGCCGGCGCCAACTGTGCCTGGGTGCCCTCCCCAACGGCCGCCACGCTGCACGTGTCGCACTATCACCGGGTCTCGGTGGCCGAGGTGCAGCAGACGCTCGCAGGCAAAGCGCGACGCACATTGTCTGAGCTTCTTACCATACCACTGGGTGATTGCGACAAATTGTCGGCGGAACAGATTCAGCAGGAGCTGGATAACAATGCTCAGGCCATGCTCGGCTACGTCGTGCGTTGGGTCGAACATGGCGTGGGCTGCTCCAAAGTGCCCGATATTCACAACGTGGGCCTCATGGAAGACCGCGCCACGCTGCGCATCTCAAGCCAGCACATCGCCAACTGGTTGCACCACGGTGTAGTGTCCGAGGAGCAAGTGCGCGAGACCCTCGCCCGCATGGCCGCTGTGGTAGACGAGCAGAACCAAGCGGACCCGGACTATCGCCCGATGTCCGCCAATCCAGAGGGCAGTCAGGCCTTCCTGGCGGCCTGCGACTTGGTGTTTGAGGGCACTTTGCAACCTAGCGGGTACACAGAACCCGTGTTGCACAGACGCCGACTGGCGTATAAGGGCTGATTCTTACCTCTGCCTCCCTAGACCAGTAGACGTCAATCGATCACATCTGCGCCTGCAGCGGATTGTGAGCGTTTTGGATCTTGCAACCCAGATACTGGTTCGCGAAGATTTGTTTCAAATCGCGTTTTCTGCCGCTTGCCATCAAGAGGACACCATTGCCGGCGTGGTGGGCCGCTTTCGCTCATCGGGGCAATGCAGACGTTTCAAGGAGAGAAACATGAGAGAGCAAAAGGGCTTCACCCTAATTGAATTAATGATCGGCATTGCCATCATAGGCATTCTCGCGGCGGTGGCGTTACCGGCCTACCAAACCTACACAAAGAAAGCGCGTTTCTCAGAAGTGATTCTGGCAAGTAGCGCAGTGAAATCCTCTATCGACATCTGTCACCAAACTAACGCCAACCCAGCCACTTCATGTGTGGAAACAAAGTCCGAAATCGCCAAAGCGATCGTTAACGCTGCGCTAGCTGATGACGTCGAGTCAGCGGAAATGGTGGCCGCAACCGATACTGATGAACTCACATACACCATCACAATGACGGGTGCAGAGTCCGTGGATGGAGCCACCGCTGTCATTGTCGGCGCTGCCAATGCTGGGACCATTAATTGGGCCCTCGATGAGGAAAATTCAACTTGCGCCAACGCTGACCCAGCATACGGGTATTGCTAAGCCGAGCGACCTGGAAATGTCGTGGGGGCGCCGAGTCGCTCCCCGTTCTCACTCCAACCCTCGCACCCTACCTTACGCCTCGCCCTAAAATAATCGTCCGCCGACGACGGGTGCACGAGCCTCGAGCGGGAGCGATGACAGGGCAGCACGCATTTTGATCGAGCATCAAATTAGACTCAAATGAACTCCTCAACCGCGTTAAATCCCAAACCTGCCATTAAAGGACTCGCGGCGCGACTCATTGCCAACGGCGCTCTTGGCCAGCACGAGGCTGTCGAAGCTGAGAGAAATGCCAAGGCTCATCGGGTCTCTTTCGTTAAATATTTGATTGATACATCGGCGGTGGAAGCCAAGCAGCTAGCGCAGGCAGCCTCCGCAGAGTTCGGAATCCCCGTTTTTGATCTTTCCGCCTTCAATACGCGGATGCTTTCAAGTCACCAGATTGATACGGAGCTGATGATCAAATGCCGCGCCGCGCCGATATCCCGACGAGGTGATCGGCTTTTCGTAGCGGTGTCAGACCCCATGAATTTTCGGGCAATCGATGAATTCAAATTCGCTTCTGGCATCAATACCGAAGCGATATTGGTCGAAGATCAAGCACTCCATGACCTGATTGCCGAGTTCTGCACCCAGTCGATTGACTTTGAGACGGATATTTCAGCCATGGCCGCAAAGGATGGCGCCGAGACCATGGCAAGTGACCAAGCAGTCCCGGAGAAAAACATCGGAGAAGACATCGAACATGACGCCCCAACAGTCAGATTCGTAAACAAAGTGTTGCTCGACGCCATTAACCAAGGCGCTTCTGACATCCACTTCGAGCCTTATGAAACCGAGTACCGAGTGCGATTCCGAACCGACGGCATACTTCATGAAGTGGTGAAACCACCTCGCAATCTGGCGCCCCGACTAGCCGCTCGCCTAAAAGTGATGTCTCAGATGGACATCTCAGAGCGACGCGTCCCGCAAGATGGCCGGATTCAGATGAAGCTTTCTGCAAGTCGGGCCGTCGACTTCCGAGTTAATACATTACCCACTTTGTACGGTGAGAAAATCGTGCTGCGCATCCTTGATCCGACATCCGCACGAATAGGGATCGAAGCGCTCGGTTATGAGGAGGATCAGAAAGCCTTGTATCTGGAGGCTCTTCAAAAGCCCCAGGGCATGATTCTGGTCACCGGCCCGACTGGATCGGGTAAAACGGTATCGCTATATACGGGACTCGGAATACTCAACAAACCCGAACGGAATATCTCGACGGCAGAAGATCCCGTGGAGATCAATATGGCAGGGATCAACCAAGTACCGGTGAACCCGAAGGTGGGCCTTAACTTTGCTGAGGCGTTGCGCTCCTTCCTAAGGCAGGACCCAGACGTCATTATGGTAGGCGAGATACGTGACCTGGAAACGGCCGAGATCGCCATCAAAGCGGCTCAAACCGGTCACCTAGTACTCTCCACGGTACACACAAATAGCGCCACCGAGACAGTAACCAGACTACTCAATATGGGGGTTCCAGCATTCAATATTGCTGCCTCTATAACGCTGATCGTAGCGCAACGGTTGGCACGCAAACTGTGCGCTCAGTGTGCAGAACCGGAAACCAGCGTTCCGCGAGAGGCGCTACTGGAGCTGGGATTCACCTCAGAACAGCTCAGCATCGCGAGGCTAAGGACGCCTGTAGGGTGCGCCCACTGCAAAAATGGCTACCGAGGGCGAATCGGGATTTACGAGGTTGTAAAGATAACCAAGCCAATTGCTTTGGCCATTATGGACGGAGCGAACTCGTTGGATTTGAGCAAGGCAGCGCGCGCGGCAGGCTTCGCGGATCTTAGACAGTCAGCGCTAAGTAAATGTGCTCAAGGCCTAATCAGCTTAGAAGAAGTCGGTCGCGTGACCACTGATTAATCTGTTTACCTCGAGACAATTCAGGGCAGAAATGGCAACAGAAAATTTGGTATTCGTCTGGAACGGGAGCGACCGCAGCGGCCGTAAGGCCAAAGGTGAGGTTTTGGCGACCTCGGCAGCGATTGCGCGCGTGCAACTTCGGAAACAGGGAATTGCCGCAAAGTCTGTAAGAAAGAAACCCAAACCACTCATTGCCATGGGCACTCAAAAAATCCAGCCCGCCGATATCGCTGTTTTCACTCGCCAACTAGCGACCATGACAAAGGCCGGCGTTCCGCTAGTACAAGCTTTTGACATAGTGGGGGAAGGCACCGAGCACAAGAACATGCGCGAGCTAATTCATGCCCTAAGGACTGATGTATCCTCGGGTAATGGCCTAGCCAGCTCCTTGGCAAAACATCACCCTCTTTTTGAAGAGCTATTTTGCTCCTTGATCGCGTCGGGCGAAAACTCGGGCACGTTGGACGTGATGTTGGACCGAGTAGCAACGTACAAAGAGAAAACTGAAGCGCTTAAGGCAAAAATTAAAAAAGCGATGACATACCCCATCGCCACTATCGTCGTGGCAATAGTGGTGACCGGTGTTCTGTTGATAAAGGTGGTGCCTCAATTCGCAGAGACGTTCCACAATTTTGGTTCGGACTTACCGGCGTTCACTCTGCTCGTGTTGCGTGTGTCAGAGTGGATGCAGAACTGGTGGCTTGCGCTGCTACTGGGCCTGCTTGCCGGGAGTTATATGTTCTCTCAGAGCAAATCCCGTTCGAAACGCTTTGCCGACTGGCTAGACGGCATGGCACTGAAACTACCCATTCTAGGAGTCGTGCTGCACGATGCGGTCATTGCGCGCTTTTCGAGGACCCTCTCAACCACCTTTGCCGCAGGCGTGCCTTTAGTAGAGGCGCTTGAATCCACAGCGGGCGCCACCGGCAATGCCATTTTTGCCCGCGCGGTATATCGCATCCGGGATGACGTGATGGCGGGCACTCCGCTTGCCCTGTCAATTCGAACCACGGGGCTGTTCCCCTCCATGTTGCTCCAGATGGTCTCGATTGGAGAGGAATCTGGCTCTCTGGATGATATGCTCGCGAAAGTCGCGGACCATTACGAGGCAGCCGTCGACAACGCAGTTGACAGCCTGAGCTCACTAATAGAGCCCATCATCATGTCTGTATTGGGTGTATTAATTGGCGGCCTCATGATTGCCATGTATCTTCCTATCTTTATGCTCGGATCAGTCATCTAACGTGTCCTCCGGTTACGCAACTTTACTCTGATGAACGCTTTCAACGACCCGACATTTTTCGTTCTAGTCTGCTCACTACTCGGCCTGCTGGTGGGGAGTTTTCTCAACGTTGTGATTCGGCGACTGCCCATCATGATGGAGCAGAGCTGGAAACATGAGTGCTGCGAACTGCTTGAACAACCCCTACCGGATACCACCCCAATCAGCCTCTCCCATCCAGGGTCAAGTTGCCCAGTCTGCAGGACATCCATCAAGCCCTGGCACAACATCCCTGTGATTAGCTGGATTCTGCTGCGCGCGCAATGCGCACACTGTGGGGTACGCATCTCAAGTCGCTATCCATTGGTTGAACTCTTGACTGGTATACTGTCCGGGCTAGCTGCTTGCCATTTTGGTTTTAGCGCCGAAGCCATGAGCGCGCTGGTGCTGATCTGGATGCTGATCGCACTGACCGGAATCGACGTCGATACACAGATGCTTCCCGACAGCCTGACACTACCCCTGCTATGGATTGGTCTAGGGGTGAACTTATTTGCCGTCTGTACATCACTCTCTTCCGCTGTAACCGGCGCAATACTTGGCTACGGAATACTGTGGACGATCTACTGGCTCTTCAAGTTGGTAACAGGTAAAGAGGGGATGGGATACGGCGACTTCAAGTTATTGAGCGCACTGGGCGCTTGGTTTGGCTGGCAGGCCATTCCACTGATCATTTTATTGTCTTCTTTTGCCGGGGCCGTAATGGGTGTCGGGATCCTGCTGTTCAGAGGTCCGGGGCGCGGTACTCCTACGCCTTTCGGCCCCTACCTCGCTGGCGCAGGTCTGATCGTATTATTCTTTGGCGAGCAGCTGATTCATCAATATCTATCACTGGTGTCATCCTGACATGCTGCGCGTTGGGATAACGGGTGGTATCGGCAGCGGAAAAACCGCTCTGACTGATTGGCTTGCCGGAAAAGGTATTGTAATTGTCGATGCAGACTTAGCTTCTCGGACTATCGTCGCACCGGGTCAACCGGCGCTTCGCGAAATCGCCGATACTTTTGGTTCGGAGTACTTGCAGCATGATGGTCAGCTAGACCGAGCCGCGCTGCGCACGCTGGTATTTAGCGATGAGGAAAAGCGCCGGCAGCTCGAGCGCATTACTCACCCCCGAATTCGGGAAGAGCTTGCTCAACAGATGGATAGCGCGGATTCGACTTATGTTGTGCTGAGCTCGCCCCTCCTTTTGGAGAGCGGGCAGTCAAGCATGGTGGATCTCAGTGTCGTGGTCGATGTGCCAGAAGATACCCAGATTCAGCGAACGATGGCCAGGGATCACAACTCTCGAGAATTGGTGGAGGGCATTATGGCGGCGCAGCTCGATCGCGACACGCGCCTCTCCCGGGCAGATATCGTGATCGACAATAGCGGATCTCTGGAAGCGCTCCACGAGCGTGGGGAAATCCTACATCAAACGTTGTTGGCGCGCGCTGGCGCACATTAGGTTTCGCAGAGTCTAGCCAAGATCGGGGCATTGGCCGCGGGGAATGACCACTGGCTGAGGTCAACGGGGAGTTGCCATGCGAGCGGTTGACCTTCCAGTCCTCTTGCCTCGCCCTGCCAACTTTTGATCCGATGCACGTCAAGTTGCACCTTTTTGTCTCCGTAGTCATGCTCAATGGTCATCAGTGGTTCGCTGGTATTGATCTCAATACCAAGCTCTTCTCTCAGCTCGCGACTCAGGGCATCTGCGACAGACTCGTTCACCTCGACTTTACCGCCGGGAAATTCCCATAGCCCACCCTGATGCGCGTCGGCGGCGCGCCGCGACACTAAAACTCTCCCTTCGTCATCGATCAGTACGCCCACCGCGACGACCACCATCTTCATTTCAGGTACGGTACTCGGCATTAATCTTGACGTAGTCGTAGGATAAATCTGTGGTCCAGAGCACTGCTTTTTGTTCGCCACGATTAAGCGCAACATCGATCACGAGATCTTTCGGCGCCATCGCTTGCTGACCCTGTGTTTCGGTGTAAGAGGCCGCTCGCGCGCCCTTTTCAGCGATCAGCACACCGTTAAGATGAATAGAGACTGCATTGGTATCCAGGTTATCCAAGCCTGCGCGTCCAATAGCCGCAAGAATACGACCCCAATTCGGGTCCGACGCGAATAAAGCTGTTTTGACCAGAGGCGAATGAGCAATCGCCCGGGCTACTTGATCGGCCGCAGCCATCGTTTCACCTCCAGTGACGCGTATCTCGACGAACTTGCTGGCTCCTTCACCATCCCGCACGATGTCCTGCGCGAGCTCAACCATGATCGTAGTGAGCGCCTCGGAAAACAGCTGGTAGTTTGAGGAATCAGCAAGAATCTCAACGCCGCTGTGTCCGGTAGCGGACAATGTCACGGCGTCGTTGGTAGAGGTGTCCCCGTCGACGGTGATGCGATTGAAACTGGCGTCCACAGCGATAGACAGCAGCGACTCGAGCAGCGGTTGGTCGATTTCGGCGTCAGTGGCAATAAAGGCAAGCATCGTTGCCAAATTGGGGCAGATCATGCCCGCACCTTTCGCGATCCCTGTAATACGGCAATGCTGTCCAGCGAGGTCAACCTCTACCGTGCGCAACTTGGGGAGTGTGTCGGTCGTCAGGATCGCGCCCGCAGCGCGCTCCCAATTATCTTCACTCAGGTTAGCTCGAGTCTTACTTATGGCAGAGATGATCCGATCGGCTGGCAGTGGCTCACCGATCACACCTGTGGAGAAGGGCATCACCTCTGATCTCGATATACCCAGTTCCGTTGCGACGGCATCACAGCAAGCCATCGCCGCCTGATGGCCCGCCTCACCGGTACCGGCATTCGCGTTCCCCGTATTAATCAGCAGACAGCGTGGTCGTCCACGAGTCGCAGCAAGATGCGATGCGGCCATGTCGACGGGTGCGGCTCGAAAAGCATTTTGGGTGAAGCGCGCCGCCGTGCAAGTGCTCGGACTCAACTGCACCAGTAGCAGATCGTCTCTGCCGGCCGTTTTGATACCCGCCTGAGCAATTCCCAGCTGTATTCCTGGGATCGCGCTCACAGTGGTACTCCATCTACGAGCGTCTTGCGCGGGCATTCAAGAAAAATAGAGCGCTGAAAAATATGTCGCGTCTGTCTCAACTCAGTGCCCCATGACACTGCTTGTATTTTTTTCCGCTACCACAAGGACAAGGATCGTTACGACCCACCTTAGGCTGCGCTCGCGTCATGGGCTGCGGCGCAGCCGATGGCGCGGCTGACTCATCGCTGTTAGTTACCACTGAGCCGACATCTGCGTGCTCAAACGCCATTTTTTGCTTTGCCGCGGCCTCGCGTCGCTGCTGTTCCATGACAGCGGCTTCATCCGAGCGTTGAACCTGCACATTACTCAAGAATCGTACGACCTCATACTTGAGCCGCTGCAGAAGGCTCTCAAATAGCGCAAAGGATTCGCGTTTATATTCTTGCTTCGGATTCTTGTTTGCGTAGGCGCGCAGATGAATCCCCTGACGCAACTGGTCCATCACTTGAAGGTGCTCTTTCCAGAGAGTATCTAGCACCTGCAACATAATCTGCTTCTCTAGCTGGCGCATGCCAGGTCCAATACCTGCTGCCTTCTCGTCATAGGCCGCCTGCACCGAAGCCACAATCCGCTCACGCAGGGTTTCCTCATGTAGCGCATCATCCTCATCGAGCCAGCGCGCAACTGGCAAGGTCAACGCGAACTCGGCCTCCAGTTGCTTCTCCAGTCCAGGTATATCCCACTGCTCTTCAACGCTCATTGGTGGGATAAACCCGTCAATAGCGTCATTCACCACATCCCGTCGGATCGCGGTAATCGTCTCGCCAATCCCATCGTCAGAGAGCAGCTCATCACGTTGACGGTAAATTATCTGGCGCTGGTCATTAGCCACATCATCGTATTCGAGTAGCTGCTTTCGAATGTCGAAGTTTCGCCCTTCAACCTTCCTCTGAGCTTTTTCAATAGCATTGGTAACCATGCGGTGCTCGATCGCTTCGCCTCGCTCCATGCCAAGCGCCTGCATGAAGCTTTTGACCCGATCAGAGGCGAAGATACGCATCAGATTATCTTCTAGGGAGAGATAGAATCGGGACACACCCGGATCACCCTGCCTGCCAGATCGCCCGCGCAGCTGGTTATCGATGCGGCGTGATTCGTGGCGCTCAGTCCCGAGAATATGCAGACCACCTGCCTGAATTACAGCGTCATGACGAGCCTGCCACTCCACAGTGAGTTTTTCCCGGGTCACGTCATCCAGCGATTCACCCAAAGAAGCCAGTTCGGCCTCCAGATTACCGCCCAACACAATGTCAGTGCCGCGTCCCGCCATATTGGTGGCGATGGTGACGACACCAGGCCGGCCCGCCTGGGCAATAATCTCTGCCTCCTGCTCGTGATACTTGGCATTGAGCACCTTGTGCTCAATATTTTGCTTTTGAAAAGCCTGGGACAACTCCTCCGACGTTTCAACTGAAGCGGTACCCACCAAGACTGGTGCACCACTATCTATGCAAGATCGGACGTCCTCGATAATGGCCTCAAACTTTTCCTCACGGGTCAGATAGACCAAGTCATTCAGGTCATCGCGGCGCATTGGCACATTGGTGGGGATGACAACACAATCCAGTCCGTAGATCTGTCGGAACTCAAAAGCTTCCGTGTCAGCGGTACCGGTCATACCCGACAACTTATCGTAAAGCCGGAAAAAGTTTTGAAAGGTTGTTGAGGCCAATGTCTGGCTCTCGCTCTGAATCTTGACACCCTCTTTCGCTTCAATGGCCTGATGCAATCCCTCCGACAAACGGCGGCCAGGCATAGTGCGCCCAGTATGCTCATCGATCAGAACAACCTGCCCCTCCTGAACGATGTACTCGACATCGCGTTGAAACAGGACATGGGCGCGCAAACCCGAATGTACGTGATGCAGCAGCCCGAGATTTGTCGCTGCATAGAGTGAATCGTCGTCCTGTAGGAGCCCTGCCTCAATCAGCATGCCCTCGACTTTTTCGTGCCCCTGCTCCGTGAGTTCAATACTCCGCTGCTTTTCATCGACCGTATAATCGCCCTCCTGTGCCTCTACTTCAGGCGACAGCTTGGGGATCAGTCGGTTAACAGTTTTGTAGAGCTCAGAGCTGTCATCGGCGGCACCCGAAATAATAAGAGGCGTTCGCGCTTCATCAATTAAGATGGAGTCCACCTCATCCACAATTGCAAAAGCCAGCCTTCCTTGGCTTTTATCCGCTATGCTGAATGCCATGTTATCGCGGAGGTAGTCAAAGCCGAATTCGTTATTAGTGCCGTACACCACATCACAACCATAGGAGGCTTTCTTCTCATCCGCGCTCTGCCCTGATCGAACCACACCGACTGACAAGCCCAAGAACTCGTAGAGCGGCCCCATCCAAGCAGCATCGCGACTCGCGAGGTAATCGTTCACGGTTACAAGGTGGACGCTGTGATCTGGCAGTGAGTTGAGGTACGCCGGCAGCGTCGCTACCAAGGTTTTCCCCTCACCCGTGCGCATCTCAGCGATTTTGCCGTCATGAAGCGCCATTCCCCCGATGAGCTGCACGTCGAAGTGGCGCATACCCAGAGCGCGCACGCCAGCCTCTCTGACCACAGCAAAAGCCTCTGGCAGGAGTTGCTCTAGCGTCTCGCCATCGCCTAAACGCGCACGAAATTCATCGGTCTTAGCACGCAGCTCGTCGTCGCCAAGGGCCTGCATTGTGTCTTCCAGCGCATTGATGCGCGCGACAACTTTGCCCATTCGTTTCAGCTCCCGGTCATTACGGGTGCCAAAGATTTTCTTTACGGTGGATATCAGCATGGAAAGCTCACTGTCAAAATACAAAGCCGATCATTGTGGTGACGTCACAACGTCACGGGGCTTGTTTTTCAGCGATGCGTGCGATTGATATATGTAGCGGGGTCGACGGCGCGTCCGTGCTTAAAGACCTCGTAGTGCACGTGCGGCCCAGTCGACCGGCCTGTGCTACCCATTAGCGCGATGACGTCGCCTCTGCGGACCAAATCACCGACCTGAACGATGTTTTCCTTGTTGTGGGCGTAACGAGTGCTGAGACCATCCCCATGCGCAACCTCGATCATCATGCCGTATCCGGCGCGGTTGCCACTCCAACTAACCACACCGCTGGCAACAGCCCTAATAGCGGAGCCTTCTTTGCCAGCGAAATCGACCCCATCATGCCACGCACGCTGACCAGAAATCGGGTCGATTCGATGGCCATAGGGCGATGACTGCCAACCTGACGTGATGGGCCGCCCCGCCGGCGTCGATTCAGCGCGAAGTTGTTCAGACGAGAGGAGTCCAGCTAACACGTCGAACTGGGCCTCACGCCTGGAGAATAGTGTATCGAGAACGCTAAATTGTTGTTCGACTTCTTCTACAGAGGGAAGCATCTCTCTACGGACCGGTATTGAGGGCCCCCCTAGAGCCGGCGCACCAGAAAAATCGAACTCTTCCACGTCGAGTCCAGCCAACTCGGTCAAGTGAGTACCCAGAGCGTCCAAACGGGTGATATGCGCCTGCAGGTTCGCCAAACGCCTCGTCATCGCTGCCAGCCGGGACTGGGCTTCAACACTGAGTTGCGCCAGTGATTCGGCTTGATCCATTGCCTGCAGCTCCTGAGCTGACAGTCGCGTGGCTTGTTCAGATACTAATCCAGAGCTAAAGCCCGCCTGATAACTAAATGTCACCAATCCCAGCGGCAACCCGATAAAACAGGCTGAAATGAGCGCCCACGCCCACTTCCCCAGTTCTAGGGTTCTTGAAGCGGCTCGGCCATTGAGCAGGATTACCTTCACAGCGACGCATCGAGTCAAAATGGGCTGAAACTATGCCATTTTCGGGCTAAGAGGGAAACCTTGCATCCCTCACAAATGCGGTGATATGGCGCTTTTGAGTCTTTTCAGACCAATTGCAGTTCACGCGAAACCGTCCAATCAATGGGCGCATCGTCGGTATCCTCGAAAGTTGCCCACTCCCATCTTTCCGGGCTTTTCAACAAGGCCCTGACCAGTTGATTATTGAGGGCGTGCCCCGACTTGATGCCCTCATATTCGCCAAGGATTTGATGCCCAGCTAGATAGAGATCACCGATAGCATCAAGCATTTTGTGCTTAACAAATTCGTCGTCGTAACGCAGACCACCATCGTTCAGCACCCGGTATTCATCAATTACGATGGCATTGTCCACACTCCCGCCCTTGGCGAGACCTCGAGAACGCATGTATTCAAATTCATGCACAAACCCAAAGGTCCGCGCACGACTGATTTCGCGAACAAAAGCTTCTGCACTAAGGTCCATGGCCGCATAACCCGCCTGTTCTCTGAAAACAGGGTGATCAAAATCGATAGCGAAACTGACACGAAACCCGTCGTAAGGCTTCAAGGTCGCAGTCTTATCGCCGTCTCGAACAGTAATGTCCTCGGTCACGCGAATAAATTTTTTTGCGACCGTCTGCTCCCGAATTCCCGCCGTCTGCAGCAAATAAATGAAGGGGCCCGCCGACCCATCCATGATCGGCACCTCGGGCGAGTCGATATCGATATAAGCATTATCGACGCCCAAACCGCAAAAAGCCGACAGCAAATGCTCTACAGTCGCCACTCTGGCCTCGCCTGACCCCAGATTGGTGGACAGACTCGTCTCGTCGACCCAGTCGGCCCGGGCGGGGATATCCCGGACCGGACTGAGATCGGTTCTACGAAATACGATGCCAGTGTCCGCCGGAGCCGGGCTGAGCGTCATCATCACCTTATTGCCCGAATGTAACCCTACACCTGTCGATTTAATCGACTCCTGCAAGGTGCGCTGCTTGAGCATGGCGTCCCCCTTTTATCGAACGGGAACCTTACTAGGCAGCGCGATGACACGCCAGCGCTCAGAGGCAGACTAATTGCAGCTTTCAGGGTGGATTACGGACTCATCCCGCCGCCGTAGCTCTGGCATCAATCCGCTTGACGACGGAGGAATGCCGGCACGTCAAACAATTGCTCGTCAGGATCAGTATCCATCTTCAATGCCGCTTGACCATCAACCGCTCCAGTCATTTGGTGACGTTTACCAGGCGGCAGATCGTAGTCATCATAGCCCGATACCGCGACTGCGGGCCGCGCGGGAACCTTCGGTTCAATCGAAGTCAACACAGGTCGTGTTTCCATATTGCGGAGACCTGTCGCGACAACGGTAACTTTGAGGCTGTCCGTCATTTCTGGATCGATGACTGTGCCAACAACAACCGTCGCATCTTCCGAGGCGATATCTTCAATAGTGGCACCTACTTCAGAAAATTCGCCCAAAGAGAGGTCAAGACCAGCGGTAATGTTCACCAAAATACCGCGCGCACCACTGAGATCGATATCGTCCAATAACGGACTATTGATCGCCCTCTCGGCTGCTTCGCGCGCGCGTCCCTCGCCACTTGCCGTACCCGTTCCCATCATGGCGGATCCCATCTCGGACATCACCGTGCGAACATCAGCAAAGTCTACGTTGACCAGACCTGGTCTGATAATAAGATCCGCAATGCCCTGAACTGCCCCCAGCAACACATCGTTCGCTTCCTTGAAGGCGTCCAGTAGCGTCGTGTTAGAGCCCAGCACTTCAAGCAGTTTTTCGTTTGGGATCGTGATCAGCGAGTCACAATGCTGGGCAATTTCTCTCAATCCTTCTTCCGCTGTACTGAGACGTTTTTTACCCTCAAAACTGAAAGGCCTCGTGACCACAGCGACGGTTAATATGCCCATCTCGCGCGCCACCTCTGCAACGATTGGCGCCGCACCGGTCCCAGTACCGCCACCCATCCCGGCGGTAACAAACACCATATCCGCGCCATGCAACGCATCGGCTATCCGGTCTTTGTCTTCAAGCGCCGCCGCTCTACCCACCTCAGGATTCGCACCTGCGCCGAGTCCTTTTGTAATGCCCGCACCCAACTGCAATACGGTTTTTGAGTAGATATCAGATAACGCCTGTGCGTCGGTATTGGCGCAAATGAAGTCGACACCATCAACCTGATGATCAATCATGTGGCGGACCGCATTACCACCGCCACCACCGACACCGATCACCTTGATCACGGCACTTTGTGGTGCACTATCAACTAATTCAAACATCGCTCTCTCCCCTTTTGCAAAAAAACCTCTTACCGCTGAGGTCTGTTAAAAATTCAACTGCTCTAAAAGTGTCTTGCAAACCATTCTTTGACTCGCGCCGTGAAACTGACGCCGTTTGAGTCGCCACTTGGACGCGCTCTGCCGGCCTCCAACGAATCCTCTGCTCCGTAGAGCAGTAACCCCACGGCAGTGGCATAAATTGGATTGCGAATGATGTCGTGGAGACCCCTTGCGTATTGGGGCGCACCGACCCTGACCGGCATGTGGAAGATTTCCTCGGCCAGCTCCACGGCACCCTCGATTTTTGAGGTCCCACCCGTCAACACAACCCCAGCGGGTATCAACTCTTCGTAGCCGGAGCGTCTTAATTCTGATTGGATCAGCGTAAACAGCTCGTCATAGCGGGGTTCTACTACCTCTGCGAGTGACTGCCGAGAGAGATCGCGGGGCGGACGATCGCCGACGCTAGGCACCTTGATCGTCTCATCAGGGCCAGCTAACTGTGTCAGCGCACAGGCGAATCGAATCTTGATTTCCTCGGCGTGTTGAGTCGGCGTGCGTAAAGCCATGGCGATATCGTTTGTCACCTGATCGCCAGCGATAGGAATGACTCCGGTGTGCCGAATTGAGCCATCCGTAAAAATCGCGATATCGGATGTTCCGCCGCCGATATCCACCAGACACACCCCCAAATCACGTTCGTCCTCCGTGATGACTGAGTAACTCGATGCCAGTTGCTCAAGAATGATGCCGTCCACCGTCAACCCGCAGCGCTCTACGCATTTCTCAATGTTCTGGGCGGCGTTTACTGCACAAGTCACCAGATGCACCTTTGCCTCCAGACGGACACCTGACATTCCCAGGGGCTCGCGGATACCTGACTGGTTGTCTATGACATATTCCTGTGGCAACACATGGAGCACCTTTTGATCTGCCGGAATGGCGACCGCTTGGGCAGCATCAATCACGCGGTCAACATCCTGCTGAAATACCTCTTGGTCGCGGATTGCTACGATGCCGTGAGAATTCACAGAGCGTATGTGACTACCTGCAATGCCAACGTAGACAGAATGAATCTGACATCCGGCCATCAGTTCTGCTTCCTCGACAGCACGTTGGATAGCATTCACCGTGGACTCGATATTGACCACTACGCCTTTCTTCATGCCGCGCGATGGATGTGACCCAATTCCGACGACTTCCAACCCGCCATCCGAATCGATTTCACCCACGACAGCAACCACTTTGGATGTCCCAATATCTAACCCAACAATCATCTGTTTACTGTCGGTGTTGGCCATCATCCTTCTCCCCCATTCGCGGTCGCTTGCATTGCCAAACCCTCATCACTAAACGTCACAGCTGCTCCGTGCTCGTAACGCAGGTCGATCTTTGCGATCGCTGTCGTTGGTAACTCCGTCTCCCAGAGACGGACAAAACGCGCGACTCGTAACGACAGCTCCTTGTCCCCCAACAGAAGCGACAAACCGTTATCAAAATGAACAGTCAACTGCTCAAGGTCATCTAGCGTCAGCGCAGAGATCGATAAACCTGCCGTCTCCAGACGGTCAGCAAGCATTTGGTAACGCCGCATCAACGAGACTTCAGTTCCGGAGGGTCCAGCAAGCTTGGGCAGATGTGCGTAGTTCGGGTCGAAGTCGGCCGCGAAATATTCGCCTTCGTGATTCAAATACCCCAGTTCACCCCACCGCGCCGAGGGCCTCTGCTCAACCAGCGTCACTTCGATCTCAGCTGGCCAGCGGCGTCGCGTATTTACCCGATACACCCACGGCAGTGATTCAAGCTCCTGCCGGAGACTGATTAAATCAGCGGCCATGAATCCCTCAGCGACTCGGGGCGCCAATCTGGCCTGAATGGCATCACTGTCGAGATGGCGCACATCACCACGCACAGTGAGGCGTTCTACCTGTTGCGCTTCCATAGTGGCGCCCCCTTGGTACAACCCTGCGCTCACCAAAACGGCGCCAGAGAGCAACAAGATGCGATTGATCCACCGACGGAGAGACGGCATGGGCTGAGCTGAGACACCATGACCGCGTGAGGAGCGACGTTGCTTTACGGCATTCTTACTGCTCGGCATCACGCGCCTCCATGCTGTGTTGATAAATTTCAGCGAGCAAATCGATCAAACTGAGGCCAGCCACCTTGGCCGAGAGCGGCACCAAGCTATGCGAGGTCATTCCGGGAATAGTGTTCACCTCAAGGAGCTGCCATTGACCCGCGGCGTCGAGAATGACATCGACCCGGCCCCACACTTCTCCTCCAACTGCCTCAAAGGCAGTCAATGCGATTTTTGCGAGTGCGGCCTCGTCAGTTTCGGAGAGATCTGAGGGGCAGGTGAACCGTGTGTCGCCCGAAAGATATTTGGCGTCGAAGTCATAGAACTCGCCGGGAACATCGATGCGAATACTCGGCAAGGCACGATCGCCCAAAATGGCCACCGTGTACTCCACTCCCACTATGTATTGCTCCGCCATGACGGGCGCACTGAAGCTAGCGGCGCGTTCATAGGCAATGGCTAACTGTTGAGCCGTCGTCGCCTTACTCATTCCCAGTGACGACCCTTCCAAAGCCGGCTTAACAAACACCGGGCCCATTTCGTCGATCACCGCCTGCCAATCACAATCTGCTTTCACGACAGATGACCGAGGCGTGATCAAACCAGCACCTTGCCAAAGGAGCTTGGTTCGCACCTTGTCCATCGTGAGAGCAGATGCCAGCACGCCGCACCCGCTGTATGGCAAGCTCATCGACTCGAGCAGCCCCTGAACGCTACCGTCCTCTCCGCCAGGTCCATGTAGCAAGTTGAAGACGAATTCAGCCTCCATCAGATGTTCGAGCCACCCTGGCTCTGCGGGGTCAACCCGCAGCACACTCGCGCCAGCAGCCTCCAATGCGCAGGCCACGTTCTCACCACTTTCGAGTGAGATAGCTCGCTCCGCGGCGGCACCACCCAGCATCACGGCCAGTTTTTTATTGACGAAGACACTGCCACTCATTGCAATACCTCCAATGAGTCAGCGCGCGCCAGTGCAGCCGCAATTCGACCGATATCACCAGCGCCCTGCATCAACAGCACGTCTCTATCAGCTAGCACACCGGACAGTACCGCTGGCAACTGTCCCTGATCAGATACCACTAACGGATCGATCACACCGCGCGCGCGAATGGCATTGGCCAAAGTGTGAGAGTCAGCTCCCTCTATCGGTGTCTCGCCAGCCGCATAGACGTCTAACAGAATCAGGAACCCACCCTCGCTCAGCACCGAAACAAAATCGTCGAAGTGGTCGCGTGTCCGGGTGAAGCGATGAGGCTGATAAACCATGACAATCCGACGGCCTGGAAATGCCGCACGCGCGGCCTGCAAGGTCGCCGCCACCTCGGTCGGATGATGACCATAGTCGTCAATTAGCTGAGCGGTACCGCCGGCCCACGCTACCTCGCCAAGATCAGAGAAACGTCGCCCGACGCCACCAAAATCCGCCAGTCCACGAGTGATGGCACCGTCGTCTACTTGCAAGTCACCGCACATTGCCGCGGCACCCGCCGCGTTCAGTGCGTTATGCAAGCCAGGCATTCTGACCGTCAGGGCGAGCGGTGGTCGCCCATCCGATCTAATCAGATCAAAGTGACCGCTCAATCCATCAGCTCGATAATTCTCAAGACGATAGTCGGCGTCCGCGTGGCGGCCATAGGTCACCACTCGTCGGGACAAGCCGGCAAGTAAGTCCCGCGCACCCGGGTCATCAATGCAGACCACCGCAGATCCATAAAACGGGAGATTGTGCAGAAAAGCATCAAATGCTTCGCGGTAACGCTCGATATCGCCCGCGTAATGCTCCATGTGGTCCGCTTCAACGTTAGTGACCAACGCCATGATGGGCTGCAAATGGAGAAATGACGCATCGCTCTCGTCAGCCTCGACCACCAGGTAGTGTCCCGCGCCCAGTGCAGCATTGGCACCGGCCTGATTCAGTAGCCCACCAATCACAAAGGTGGGGTCCTCTCCGGCCTCACCCAGAATCGCTGCAATCATGCTCGTCGTCGTGGTCTTGCCATGCGTTCCCGCCACGGCAATCCCAAAGCGGTATCGCATCAGCTCTGCCAGCATTTCCGCCCGAGGCACGACCGGTATCCGCAGCGCCTCGGCCGCAAGACGCTCTGGATTGTGCTCGGGCACCGCGGTTGACACCACCAACACGTCCGCCGGTTCGACGTGTTCTGCTCGATGCCCAATATGAACGTTCACACCAAGCGAGCGCAGCCTTTCAATCACCGCACTCTCCGCCTGATCTGAGCCCATTACGGTGTAGCCCAAACCAACCAGCACCTCGGCGATACCACTCATGCCGGCACCGCCAATGCCGACCATGAAAATGCGGTGCACTCGACCCATGCCACCCGGCACCATGGGGGTGGGCTCAAGCATTTGCATGCGCCACCTCCTCAAGAGCAGCGACCACGCACGCGGTCGCATCTGCTGCGGCCGCCTCGCTCGCTGCCCTGGACATACCAGCCAGAGCATTGGGTGAGGTCATCCATTGCAACAGCAAATCCGCGACAGCCTCTGGCGTCGCCTCGGCCTGAGGCATCAGTATTGCCGCACCACGCTCCGACAAAAAGCAGGCATTCGCGGTCTGGTGATCATCAATTGCATGGGGCAAGGGAATGAGAATTGAAGCAGTGCCGGTGCGCGCCAGTTCCGATACCGTGAGTGCACCCGCTCGAGCGATGACGATATCGGCCCAAGCATAGGCCGATGCCATATCGTCTATGAAATCATCGCAACGCAGATCCTGAAATGGCGATGACGCCCATGCCGCATCAGCTTCCTCACGATTGCGCCGTCCACATTGTTGCCAGATCATGACGGCACCCGCAGCGCCCTGCTCTCGGAGTACACTCACCACCCGCGGCAACAAAACATTGAGAGATGCGGCACCGAGACTGCCACCCAGCACCAGGACCCGCATCGGTCGATCAGAAGAGAAGCAAGGCAGCGTAACGAGCTCCGAGCGATCCATGGGTCTTAAGGTGTCGCGTACAGGGTTACCCACGACTCTCGCCCGACGTTCTGTCGCAAATCGACCAGGTAAACCGCAGAGGACCCGTTTCGCAAACGGGGCCAACCAGCGGTTCGTCGTGCCCGCTATCGCATTTTGCTCATGAATCACGAGAGGGCGACGAGTCAGCCAAGCAGCCATTCCCGCCGGCCCCGAAGCGTAACCGCCCATCCCGAGTACTACGTCAGGCTTGACCCGGCGCAGTACGATGAGTGATTCCATCACCGATAGCAGGAGCCGAAAGATACCTAATACACGGGCAATTAAGTTTTTTCCGCGCAAGCCAGACACGGATAGGTGATGGAGCCTTATCTCAGCGGCAGGGACAAGTCGCTGCTCAATGCCCCGCTCTGTGCCGACCCAATCGACCGACCAACCTTGATCGAGTAAGCGTCCAGCAACTGCAAGCGCAGGGTAGACGTGCCCGCCGGTCCCCCCAGCAGCAATGAGTGCTCGACCCGCTTGAGAAGGAAGCTCGATCATGCGGCCACCCTCACTGAACCATCCGGCATGGGTCGCGGGTCAATCGCCAATGATTGAGCAATGCGCAAAACAATGCCCAAGAGCACGCAGCTCACGATCAGGCTGGAACCACCGTAACTAATCAAGGGAAGCGTCAATCCCTTAGTCGGTAGCAGACCAGAGCTCGCCCCCATGTTGACGAACGCCTGACCTGAAAACATCAATGCCACGCCAAAACAGACATAAGCATCGA
>Ga0181577_10001368_pt1 | contig 19668 bp, 19 predicted proteins | sample 101ome_21_FD_132468 | JGI IMG/M metagenome (GOLD analysis project Ga0181577, IMG submission 132468) | Coastal salt marsh microbial communities from the Groves Creek Marsh, Skidaway Island, Georgia - 101413BT metaG (megahit assembly) | ecosystem: Environmental > Aquatic > Marine > Intertidal...
AGGGCAAGGATCCGGACAGCGATCCCGACGACGGGCCCGATGGCGACGACGGGCGCGAGAAGGAGCTGGTGGAGTAGGGAACGCTCTACCGTCGTCTTAGGCAGTTACATTAATCCCGGCCAAAGTGCCGGGGTTTTTCCTGCGCATAATAGTACCCCGTGGATTGGCAGTGATCTGCGTTTTCGGCTTTTACCGGGTTGATGGTCGGTTATTCGCACAGAATTTTTGCCACAAAAGTTCGCCATTTGTTCTTTTTTCTTGTTAAGTTGGCAGAAGTGTTTAAATCGCGGAATGTGAGTCGGCGAACGATCGGCCTGACCATAGGTGGCCAGGAAAGGGGGGCGAACGGCTTGCGACATGAGGGCGATGTTGCCGCGCCTGTTTGGGCTGGGTCCGGCTTTGGCGGGTATTCCGTTTCCCGGAATGTGGTGTACCGGGTCGTCCTGTGCATGGGGTCGTTACGAGGTTTAGAAAAAGTGTGTCCCCGAAGGGCGGTTCGTTCGGGTGTATGGGGTTGAATTGAGGGATTTCATAGAACGTGTCATTTCCGCCTTCGCGGGAATGACACGCAAAGACGGCGGGAATGACGGTGGGAGGACGAAGCGCTAAACCCCCAGCACGAATTCCCGGATCGCGACGATGGCGGCTTTTGACGCCTCGGCCTCGGGGTCGGCGGTCACGAAGGTGTGCGGCATGCCGTCGAACTTTCGCACTTCGGCCGTGCCGCCCGTCGACCGGTACAGCGCGGCGAATTCGTCCTGCCAGGTGTGGTCGACATTGGCGTCGTCGGTGCCCTGGATGACGATCATCGGCGGCAGTTGGGTTGCCTCGCCGCGGTCGAGCAGGCGGTAGGGGTTGCCGGCGTCCATGTCGGCCTCGGTCGCAAAATAGGCGTCATGGGCGGCGACCAGGCGCTCGTTGCCGGCATCCTGCGCCATGCGATACCGGCGCAGCGGATCGAAGATCGGCCAGCCGGCGACGAAGAAGTCGAGACGGCTGTCGGCGTCGCGCAATTCCGGCGCGGCGGGCGTCCAGGCCGGGCCGTCCGGGCACAGCGCCACGAGGCCGAGCTGCTGCGCGCCGCTGGACGATGCCAGCCCGCCGACGACAGAGGCGTCGATGCCGAGGGTCGTCGCGGCGTTGGCCTTGAACCAGCGCACGCCGTAGGACACGTCCTGAACCGGGGCCGGGTATTGCGCCGCGTCGGACAGGCGGAAATCGAGCGCGAAGACGCCGATGCCGTGGGCCGCGAGATCTTCATGAATGACGGCATTGTTCAGCCGGTCGCCGGAGCCCCACGCGCCGCCATGGACGTCGACCAGCCAGGTGCCGTTGGGCGCGTCGGGCCGGTACAGGCGGGCCTGCAAAGCGTGGCCGTCGATGGTGAGGTAGGGGATATCTTCGATGCTGGTCATGGGCGGGGTCCGGGTTGGTGAGGAGCGATAACACTATCATCCCCTCGCCCCAGCGGGGAGAGGGTTAGGGAGAGGGGAAAAAAGCCTATATCACCCTCTCCCTGGCCCTCCCCCTCAAGGGGGTGGGGACCGACAATGGCGCCGCCTAAGGCGAGTCGTTCGATCGTTTGAAAGGAGACAGTTCGGACAGCGAATCCATCTCGTGCGCGACGCCGCGGCGTTCGCGGTCGACGAAATCGGCGACGGCGCGGCGGAAGCCCTCGTCGCGGATCCAGTGGGCGCTGTAGGTGGCGGACGGCAGGTACCCGCGGCTGATCTTGTGCGGGCCCTGGGCGCCGGCCTCGACTTTGGAGAGGCCGTTTTCGATCGCGAACTCGATGCCGCGGTAAAAGCAGGCCTCGAAGTAGAGCATCCTGAAGCGTTCGGAACATCCCCAGTTGCGGCCCCACAGCGTGTCCGGGCCGCGCAGGTTCAGCGCCCCGGCGACGTAATCGCCTTCATGGCTGGCCATGACGAGGACGACGTTGTCGGCCATGCGCTCGCGCAGCAGCTGGAAGAACTCGTAATTCAGATAGGCGTGGGCCCATTTGCGGTCCACGGTGTTGAGGTAGAAATGATAGAACGCCTGCATGTGCCGCTCGGTCAGGGCGTCGCCGGTCAGCACCTCGATGTCGACGGCGGCGTTTGCGGCCTCGCGCTCCTTGCGGATCATCTTGCGCTTGCGCGAATTGAGCGAGGCGAGGAAGTCGTCGAAGGTCCCGAAGTCCTGGTTCCGCCAGTGAAACTGCTGGCCCTGGCGCTGCAGAAAGCCGATCTCGCCCAGATCGTTATATTCGTCCTCCGGCGTGAAGGTGATGTGCAGCGACGAAACCTCGTGCTGCTTGGCGAGCTCCAGCAGGCCGGCGGCGAGCAGACGCCGGGTATGGGATTTATCCTCGCCGTCGCGGACCAGCAGGCGGGGGCCGGTGACCGGCGAGAACGGCACCGAGACCTGCAGCTTCGGATAATACTGCCCGCCGGCGCGCTCATAGGCATCGGCCCAGCCCCAGTCGAACACGTATTCGCCGTGGGAATGGTTTTTCAGGTAGCAGGGTGCCGCGCCGATCAGCCCGCCGCCGGTATCCTCGATCACGACATGCTGGGGCAGCCAGCCGGTCTCGCCGCAGGCGGCGGACGAATCCTCCAGCGTCCTGAGAAACGTATGCGACACGAAGGGGTTCTCGGGCCCGGCGCAGGCATCCCAGTCGGCGGCCGAAACCTCGCCCAGCGAAGAGAGGACTTTGACGGTAACTGTCTCGCCGCCGTCGGGCATCGGCGCGCGCTACTCTATCTCGAAAATGGCGTCGACTTCGACCGCCGCGCCGCCGGGCAGGGACGCCACCGCCACCGCGAAGCGCGCATGCTTGCCGGCGTCCTCGCCCATCACTTCGATCAGCAGGTCGGAGACGCCGTTGACGACCGCGGGTGGCTGAGTGAAATCCGGCGGCGCGTTCACGAAGCCGCCCAGCTTGACGGCCTTGGCGCGGTCGATGTCGTCGCCGACGCAGGCCTTGAGCTGCGCCAGAATGTTGAGCCCGCAGAGCCGCGCCGCGGCGTAGCCGTCTTCCACCGACAGGTCGCTGCCGACCTTGCCGGTCGCGCTTTCATCGCCCGTGATCGACACCTGGCCGGCGATGAACACCTGATTGCCGGACCGGCGGTAGGGCACGTAATTGGCCGACGGCACGGGGGCGTCGGGCAGGGTGATGCCAAGCTCTGCGAGGCGTTGATCGATGCGTCCGGTCATGCTGTTTCTCCATTGTTCGGGCCGAGCCTAGCGGTCTGCTGCGGGGCGATCCAGTCTTCAAAATATTCAAACGATATCAAAGGTTTGCGTTTTGACGTTTCGTTAACCATATGTCTATTGATTCTCCGTCATACTGGACGCAAACGCGGGAAATGCGATACTGTCGTCCGGTTCATTAACCATTTTTCACCGTCCGGCGGCAGCCGTCAGCAGAGGTACGTATGACCATAGGCACCAGATTATTCACGTGGCTGAACGGCGTGCAGGTCGGGACCGATTCCCAGGGCAATACTTATTACCGCGGCAAGCGGACCGCCAGGGGCGCGCGCGAAAAGCGCTGGGTCGTCTACGACGGCAGGGTCGAAGCGTCGCGCGTACCGCCGGCATGGCATTCCTGGCTGCACCACACTACCGACGACATTCCGGAAGACGATGTCGGGCGGCGCTGGGACTGGCAGAAGGAGCACCAGCCGAACATGACTGGCACCGACCAGGCGTATCGTCCGCCGGGACACGTTCTGAAGGGCGGGCAACGGGCGCCCGCGACGGGCGATTACGAACCCTGGCAGCCTTCCTGAACTGTCCGGCCGCACCGAGCTAAGGAGACCGAGGGCGCATGCGCAAAAACCTTATTGAAACCGTGATGGGCGGCGTCGTGCTGATCGTTGCGGCGCTATTCATCGTATTCGCCTACAGCAAGGCCGAAGTCGGCAAGGTCGAAGGTTACGAAATCAAGGCCAAGTTCGATCGGATCGACGGCATCCTGGCAGGCTCGGACGTCCGCATGAGTGGTATCAAGATCGGCACGGTCACTTCGTCGGCGCTGGATCCGAAGACCTACTTCGCCAACGTCTCGATGAATATCCGCTCCGATATCAGGATACCGGAAGACACTTCGATCGCGGTCTCGTCCGACGGGCTGCTGGGCGACAAGTTTCTGGCGCTGTCGCCCGGGGGCGCGGACGAGATGCTGCCGCCGGGCGGCGAGATCACGACCACCCAGGGGTCGATCGACCTGATGGGGCTCGTCGGCCAGATGATTTTCAGCCAGACCAACAAGGACGGCGAGAAGGGCAATTAGGCCCGCCTCGATCCCGCCTTGTTTTCCGGGGAATCATTGCCCATGACGCGCCCGGCGATCTGCGCACTGTTGTTTGTAGCGGCGTTCTGGCCGGCCATGGCGCTCGCCCAGGCGTCGCCGAATCCCGATGCGACCCAGGCGCAGGCGCCCGCCGCCGCCGTGCTGCAGGGGCTCGACAAGATCACGGCGCGGATCACGGAGATCGTGGCGCCGGTGGGAGAGACGGTCCGGTTCGGAACGCTGGATATCACGGTGCGGAAATGCCACAAGCGCCCGCCGACCGAAACGCCCGAGACCACGGTCTATCTGGAAATTCGGGAACGCCGTCTGGGCGAAAGCGCGGTCGACCTGTTCGCGGGCTGGATGTTCGCGTCCAGCCCGGCAGCCGCTTCGGTCGAGCATCCGGTCTACGATGTCTGGGTGGTCGACTGCAGAAGAGCTTCGAGTTCCGGCTGAGAGATTTCCGGAGGGAAAGACGCCGACCGGTCCAGTGCGGAAGCCAGTAACTGGCGAAACCCGGACCGGGGCATCTCCACGACGCCGAACTGCGCCAGGTGATCGGTAACGAACTGTGTGTCGAGCAGCTCGAAATCCCCCTTTTTCATTCGGGCCACCAGATGCACCAGCGCCACCTTGCTGGCGTCGCGTACGGTGCTGAACATGCTTTCGCCGAAGAATGCCGCGCCCAGGGCGACGCCGTACAGGCCGCCGACCAGTTTGCCGTCCTGCCAGGCCTCCACTGAATGGGCACGGCCCATTTCGTTAAGGGTGGTGTAGAGCGAGACGATCTCGTCGTTGATCCAGCTTTCGTCGCGCCCCTCTGCCGGCGCGGCGCAGGCGCGGATGACGTCGGTAAAGGCCGTGTTGCAGCGAACCTCGAATTCGTTGCGGCGCACGGTGCGGCGCAGGCGCCGGGGAATGTGGAAGTCGTCCAGCGGCAGCACGCCGCGCTTCTCCGGATCGATCCAGTACAGCGTCGGATCGTCGCGATGCTCGGCCATCGGAAACAGGCCCACGGCATAGGCGCGTAAAAGAATTTCCGGCGTCAGGCTGGTCATTGGCGGCCGATACGGGTACCGATCAGTTGTCCGCAATGTCTCCCGCGACAAAGCGTTCCAGCCAATGAATATCATAATCGCCGTTTACGAAGTCCGAATTTTCGATGATCTTCTCATGCAGCGGGATCGTGGTGTGGATGCCGCCGATGACGAACTCCTCCAGGGACCGGCGCAGGCGCATCAGGCATTCGTTGCGGTTGGCGCCATGCACGATCAGTTTGGCTACCAGGCTGTCGTAATGCGGCGGGATCATGTATCCGGCATAAAGGCCGGAATCTACGCGCACCGACATGCCGCCCGGCGGATGGTAATCGGTGATCCTGCCTGGTGACGGGACGAAGGTTTCCGGGTGTTCCGCCGTGATGCGGCATTCGATCGCGTGACCTTCGAAGGTGATGTCCGATTGCTCGAAGGACAGCGGCGACCCCGCGGCCACCCGAATCTGTTCGCGGACCATGTCGATGCCCGTGATCATCTCCGTGACGGGATGTTCCACCTGCAGTCGGGTGTTCATTTCGATGAAATAGAATTCGCCCTCCTCATACAGGAATTCGATGGTGCCCGCATTGCGGTATCCGATCCGGCGCACTGCGTCGGCGGCGATCTTGCCGATCTTTTCCCGCGCCTCATCGTTCAGGGCAGGGGAGCGGGCTTCTTCCAGCACTTTCTGGTGCCGGCGCTGGAGCGAACAGTCGCGTTCGCCAAGGTGCACGGCGCCACCCTGACCGTCCGCGAAAACCTGAACTTCTATGTGGCGCGGCTTTTCGAGGAACTTTTCCATGTACACGGTGTCGTTCCGGAAGCTCGCCTTGGCCTCCGTCCGCGCCATGCGATAGGCGTCTTCCACTTCGTCCGCGCTGCGGACGATCTGCATGCCGCGTCCGCCGCCCCCTCCGGCCGCCTTGATCAGGACCGGATAGCCGATGTCGTCGGCGGTCTTACGCGCGTCCGCGGCCGTTTCCAACGCCCCCTTCGATCCCGGCACGACAGGCACGCCGTTTTCTTCAACCGCTTTTTTCGCCGCGACTTTATCGCCCATCAGATCGATATGCTCGGCGTTTGGGCCGATAAAGGTGAATCCGTGTTCTTCCAGGATGGACGCGAAGCTCGCCTCTTCCGACAGGAACCCGTAACCCGGATGAACCGCGTCGGCGCCGGTGATGGTGGCGGCCGAAACGATGGCCGGAATATTGAGATAGCTGTCCTTGGCCGGCGCCGGACCCAGGCAGACGCTTTCATCCGCCAGTCGGACATGCATGGCATCGGCATCGGCAGTCGAGTGAACCGCGACCGTCGAGATGCCCATCTCCTTGCACGCCCGGTGGATACGAAGCGCAATTTCGCCGCGATTGGCTATCAGGATTTTTTCGAACATTGCGTTGCCGGCCCGGCCCGATCGAGGTGCTATTCGACCAGCAGCAGTTCCTCGCCGAACTCGACAGGTGTCGAATCCCCGACGAGTATCTGCACGACCTTGCCGCTTTTCGTCGCGCGGACCGGATTGTAGGTCTTCATCGCTTCGATCAGCATAACGGTCTGGCCTTCGGATACGGTGTCGCCGACCTTGATGAACGGTTCGGCGCCCGGTTCGGGTGACAGGAAGATCGTGCCGACCATCGGCGAGGTGATCGGTGTACCGATGCGCGCTTCCGATTGAGATTCGGCATCGGCAGATGGGGCGGCAGCCGCAGCGGCGGGCGGTGCGTTGACCGTTATCGGCGGGGCGCTTCCCGCGACCGGACGCGCCACGCGGATACGCCGACCGGTGCTTTCGAATTCGATTTCGCTCAAGCCCGTTTCGTCGAGAAGCTCCGCAAGCTTCTTGACCAGGTCCGGGTCTATATCGAACTTGTTCGCCATCAGGTTTCCTTCTTTTCCCCGGTCAGCCCCATCATCGCGTCAATCGCCAGAACATAGCCGTGCGCGCCGAATCCCGAAATGATTCCTGTCGCACCCATGGAAATATAGGAATGCTGGCGGAAACTTTCCCGCCGGAAGATGTTCGAGATATGAATCTCCACGACGGGGAGCTCGGTAAGTACCAGTGCATCGAGAATGGCCACCGATGTATGCGTAAAGGCGGCGGGGTTGATGATAATGCCGTCGGCGGTGTCCCGCGCGGCGTGAATCCAGTCGATGATCTCCGCTTCGCTGTTTGACTGGCGGAAATCGAGTTTCGCGCCGACGGTTTCGGCATGCGCTTCGCACCTGGCCTGAATGTCGCCGAGGCTGTCATGGCCATAGATTTCAGGTTCTCGAAGGCCCAGCATATTCAGGTTTGGGCCGTTTATGACTAGAAAGCGCGAAATGACGGACAATCCCCACATTTTCGTTCGGCGACAACCTTTAAGGCTTACCGCAGGACGTCTCGTGTGGGCAATGGCGATAAACACCCGGAATTACGGCGTTTGCGGAGATTGATTCGGTTGAATTCCCGGCGCCGCCGCCGAAGAAACCGGAAAAGATTACCGCAATGCGAAATCGAGTTATCCACACCTTTACTGGAATTTAACGCAATTGTTTCAGTGTCGTGGTCATGGATACGTAGAATACACCCAATGCACCCGACGCCGCGCCCCAGGGCATGGAGCGTCGAATGGTGCTCCGTCTGTTGTCGCACTGGCGACAATGGTGCGGCGACAATCAGTTTCCGTCTTTCACCGACGTGAACCCGGTCGAAATGGCGGAGATATGGGATTACTGCTTCGTGCTGGATTTCGTCGGTTACGAAGACGACCCCATCGTCCGCACGGTCGGCGACAAACTGCAGCAGTACATGGGCGAGCCTGTCCGCAACTGTCTGCTGTCTGAGGTGCCGCCGCGGACGTTGATCGAGAACGCGGCGGTCTACTATCAGGAGATTCTTTCCCGGGGCGTGCCGATCTCGCGCGGCGGGGAGTTTGTGAAATACGACGGCATGAAGGTTCTGTACCGCAGCATCATCCTGCCGATGAGCGACGATGGTACGGTCGTCTCCGGTCTTCTCGGCGCCGCGAACTGCCGCGAAGTACCGAACGAGTAACGCCGCGGTTCGGGGACCCGGAGCAAGCCATGTCAGATATGAAAGCCTTCGAAATTCACACATTCCAGAGTGGAAAGTGGAAGATCGATTCGGTCTTTGACGATCGCGATCTGGCGCTGTTCGAAGCGCAACGCATGGACGAAAGCGGCCGGTATACCGGCATCCGGGTCATCGAGGAAATCTACGTCGAATCGACCCAGGAAACGAAAACCCGGACCATTTTCCGCGGCAGCAAGGTCGAGCAGGCAAACGCCGAACAGCTACAAAAGGCGAAACAGACGCGGGCCAATGCCGCCAAGGCCAAAAAGAAGCCGCAGGGTGACGTTGCGCAACGCAAGGCAGCTGCCAAGCGCCGGAAGGTCAAAAAGAAATCGAACCCGGTGCGGCTGATCGTGATCACGCTGATCATCGCCATCGCGGCAGGCGGCGCGATGTTCGGCCTGCAATTCGCCCAGGGCATGTAACCCGCCGATTTCGCTTTCCGCCGGCGGTCCGACGGGCTAAAACGCGCCCGCTATGACCGTCAAAATCCGAAAGTTTCTCGAAGAACGTCAACCCGACACGCCCTGTCTGGTCGTCGATCTCGACGTGATTGCGCAGCGCTACGCCGATCTGGTCCGCGCTTTGCCCAATGCCGAGATCTTTTACGCGATGAAAGCAAATCCGGCGAAGGAAGTGATCAGCCTTCTCCACGGACTCGGCGCCTGTTTCGACACCGCCAGCATCTTCGAGATCGAGGCATGCCTGGATCTCGGCATTGGCCCCGAAAGGATCGCGTTCGGGAATACCGTTAAGAAGGAACGCGATATTGCGAGGGCGTACGAATATGGCGTCCGCCTGTTTGCCTTCGATAGCCGCGCGGAACTGTCGAAGCTGGCTTCGGCGGCGCCGGGCGCCGACGTTTGTTGCCGGGTGTTCATGGACGGCGCCGGTTCGGACTGGCCGCTGTCCCGGAAATTCGGATGCGAACCGATGCAGGCGGTGGAAATGTTGAAGGAGGCCGGCGACGCCGGGCTGGTGCCGGCGGGAGTGTCGTTTCATGTCGGTTCCCAGCAGCGTGACCCCGGACAATGGGATGTCGCGATCGAACAATGTGCGGCCGTATTCGAACAGCTTTCCCAAAGCGGCGTTGAGCTGACGCTGCTCAATATCGGGGGCGGATTTCCGGCCAGCTACCGGCAACCGATCGAAAGCGCGGACGCCTACGGCGCTGGCATACGCGATTCGCTGGTTCGTCATTTCGGCAACAGGCCGCCCCGCATCATCGCGGAACCCGGACGCTACATCGCGGGCGACGCCGGCATCATTCAGACCGAGGTTGTGCTGGTCGCGGAAAAATCCCGGGAAACGGACCGTCGCTGGATCTTCCTGGATGTGGGAAAGTTCGGGGGTCTGCCCGAAACCTTCGAAGAAGCCATCCAGTACCGGATCACGACTCCCCATGACGGTGGGCCCGAAGGCCCCGTTGTGCTGGCCGGTCCTACCTGCGACGAAGTCGACGTTCTGTACGATGCAGCAGGTTACACCCTGCCGCTTGTTCTGGCCGCGGGCGACAGGATCGAAATTCTGAGCGCGGGCGCATACACTGCGACCTATTCCGCCGTCGGGTTCAACGGGTTCCCGCCGCTCAGCGAGTATTATATCTGACTGAGGGGTGCCCGTCGGTCGGTGCGGCTGGATTGCCGCGCGAAGCCCCCCTAAACTCCCCGGGAAATCAATTGGAGCGACCAATGAAACTTTACGGCTTTTCCCGCTCGTCGGCGGCCTTCCGCGTCCGCATCGCCCTGAACCTGAAAGGCATTGCATGGGAGCACATCAATATCAGTCTTCCCGACGGCGATCAGTTCGACGACAGCTACAAGACTCTCAATCCGCAGGGACGGGTGCCGACGCTGATCGACGGCGACAACGTTCTGTATCAGTCGATGGCAATTCTGGAGTATCTCGAAGAAACTCACCCGGAACCGGCATTCCTGCCGTCAGATCCGGTGGGCCGGGCCCGTGTGCGTGGACTGGCGGACATCATCGCCTGCGACATTCATCCGCTGAACAATCTCGCCGTCCTTAAGTTTCTGTCGCGCGAAATGGGAGCGGACAAGGATGCCGTCAACGTTACCTGGTATCAGCACTGGATCTACGAGGGATTCAACGCGCTGGAGGCACATCTGGCGGCGGACAGCGAAACGGGCACCTTTGCCCATGGCGACGCGCCCGGGCTGGTCGATATCTGTATCGTTCCGCAGGTGTTCAACGCCCAGCGCTATGAATGCGATCTGTCGCCTTATCCTCGGCTGATGGGGATTTTCGCAGAATGTATGAAGCTGGAGGCTTTCGACAACGCTCAGCCGTCGAAGCAGCCCGACTGACCTATATCCGCATTCTCGGTATTGCACCGCCGGTGACGTTCTCGACCGAATAAGAACCGTTTACTTTTTCGCAGCCCTGGCCTCTGCGACGATGGCGCGCAGGGATCCGAGATCGCGCCCGCCGCGCAGCAGCGTATCTCCGATCACGAAGGACGGCGTGCCGTTCAGTTTCAGCTTTTCGGCGAGCGCGTAGTTTTTGCGGATAATCGCATCGACTTCCGGACTCTTCATGTCCTTGTCCAGTTGCGCCGTATCCAACCCGACCGATTTCGCCATGCGCAGGATCGAGGCCCGGTCGAAGGAGGAATTCGCTTCCATCATGACCTTGTGGAAGGCGAGATACTTGCCCTGCTGTCGCGAGGCGATCGCGGCGCGTGCGGCGAGGACTGAATTCGGCCCCAGGATCGGCCATTCCTTGTACACGCGACGGATATTCGGATCCGTTTTGACCAATTCGTTCACGATGGGATGGATACGCTTGCACACGCCGCAGCGGTAGTCGAAGAATTCCACGACGGTGACGTCGCCCTTTGGGTTGCCGCCTACAGGCGCATCCGGGTCGTTGAATATTTCCGCTTTGCTGGCAGCCAGAATATTCTGGTCGGCCCGCGCTTCGGCAAGGCGCTGCTTTTCTCGCAGGCGTTCGATCGCCTGTGTGATGATTTCCGGATTCTCCAGAATGTAATCCCGGACGATGCCTTCGAACGCTTTTTTCTGTTCGGCGGAAATAGTGCCCGAACCGGCCGGCTGGGCTGCGGCGGGGCCGGTCAGGACGATCACGGCGGAGAGCATTGCAGCGGAGATGGTGGACAGAAACTGGTGTTTGGAAAGGAACATATCTGATCGTACTCTCGGTTTGAACATGCCGGTTGCCGAGCCTCCGCGCAGCCGGTTCGATTGAGGCATATCGTATCAGGATTGGGACCGGGGGTCACAATCGCTTGATTAAATCGACATTAAACTTCGGCAAGGGTTAACGGCGTTGCCGGTCGCGCGCCCGTTTGGCCGTGGCCTCGATATCCTGCGCGCGCAGCCAGCCTGGTGAATTCTCGGGCAGAATGCGCATTGCCTTGCTGGCCTGGCCCCGGGCGTCGAGGAATCGGCCAAGCAGCAGGTGGTATTCCGCCAGGGCGAGCGAGGATATGCCCAACTGCCCGTTGCGGCCATAGGCCGTCGCCGCCAGTTGCCAGGACAGCGGCATGAACCGGTCGTAGCGCAGCGCCTGTTCCAGATTGCCGACGGCCGATTTGATAAGATCCGGCCGATTGAGTTCTATCTGTACGTGCGCCAGTCCAACACGCAGCAGAGGCTGTTGCGGGCGAAGGTTTACCGCGCGTTCATAGTCCGGCAACGCTTCCGTGAGCTTGCCATTCTCGAACAGGATCTGACCCCGCAGTTCATGAAAATACGGATCGTCCGGCGCCTGGCTGATCAACCCATCCATCAGTTCCAGCGCTTCGTCCATTCGGGAATCGCGGTAAAAGGCCATGGCCCGGGCATAGCGGGCACTGACCGAAGAATCGTCGGCCGCGTATTCCTTTAGGGTCTGGCTTGGCGGATTGATGAAGCCTTTAAGCTTGGCGACCATGCGATCGTGCATTGCCTTGACGAGGCTCGGCAACTGATTGCCTGAATACCGGGAATTTTCGACATGCTTGCGAACAAACGCGATCCGGTCCTGTGTCAGCGGATGCGTAACCACATAGGCGTCCTGCCGCGCGCGCACCAATAGTTCCTGATCCTGCAGGAGTTCGAAGAATTCCAGCAAACCAGTCGCAGATGTGCGGGTCTGATCCAGAAGGTCCACGGCCACCTGATCCGCGGACCGTTCCTGTGTGCGCGAAAACTTCAGCAAATTCTTCAGCGCGATGTCGCTGCCTTTCGCGCTGGTGGCGGCTGCGACGCCACCGTCCTTCGCCAGCACACCCAGCGCAAAGCCGATGATCTGGCCGATCAGCGCCTGATTCCGGGCATCGTCCAGTGCACCGCTCAGCCGGGCCAGATGGCCGCCGGTGATATGGCCGATTTCATGGGCCAGCACGCCCACGATCTGTTCCGGGCGGTCCGCCGACATCAGCAGCCCGCTTGTCATGAATATCCGCTGGCCCCGGGCGACGAAGGCGTTCAGGGCCTTGTCGTTCACGATATGCAGGCCGACGTCCTGCGGTTCGAACCCCGCCGCCCTCAGAAGTGGCGAAGCATAAACGCGGATGGTATGTTCGATTTCGGCATCGCGAATACCGGCTGCCCCTGCCGGATTGGGTGCCAGCGCCAAATGCAGCGATAGGATCGCGACGACAGCGCCGACGACTGCCAAGGAGGAAATTGCATTGCGCACGGGCGAAACTTTCTCTCGTAACATTATAAGTAGGTGGCGGTTCCGGGTCCGTCAATCGATCGGAGCGGCCCTCCTCGGAGGAATGCTCGCCGCCTGCGGCAGCGACGGCCCACCCGAGGGGCAGGTCGGTTTCGTTTCGTCGGATTTCGGCGGCGTCGTGTCGGACGAACCGCGCTCCGCGCTGATCGGGCGCGATATTCTGTCTTCCGGCGGCAATGCGATCGATGCCGTCGTGGCGACCTATTTCGCCCTGTCGGTGACGTATCCCGGCGCTGCGAGCCTTGGCGGGGGTGGGATGTGCGTGGCGTTCCGCGGTGAAGGCGAGACGATCGAGGCAATCGATTTCCGGCCTGCGCTGTACGAAATGGACGGGAAGGCAGCGATGATTCCCGGCGTCGTACGGGGAATGTTCGCGCTTCACGCCCGTTACGGGCGTCTGCAATGGGAAGCCCTGCTGCTTCCAGCCGAGCGGCTAGCAAGATTCGGCAATCCGGTATCCCGTGCCTTCGCCCGCCGACTGGCGGCGGTCCCCACGGACGGGTTGGCCGACCCGACGGTCCGGCGTCTTTTCGCCCCGTCCGGCAAGACGATTGTCGAAGGCGACGTGCTCAGCCAGTTCGAACTCTCTGCATCCCTGGCCCGTATCCGGCTAAGAGGCCCGGGCGATTTCTACGCCGGAGACTTCGCGAAACTTCTGGCGCAGGATATTGGCGCGGCGACGGGCGTAGACGTGCCGGTGTCGACGTTCCGCGACTACCGGCCGAAATGGCTGAAAACCGAAAAGATCGATATTGGCAAGGACGAACTTCATCTCCCCGGAAATGCGGCCGGTACCCGGGCGACTGCGTTGTGGCGGGGCGTGGCTTCAGGATCCGCGCGGCAGGGACAGGCGCCTTACGACAGCGCCGGTTTCGTCGCGGTCGACAGGCAGGGCGGCGGCGCGGCCTGTGTGGTATCCACCAACGGTACGCTCGGCGCGGGCCGGATGATCGGGTCGAGCGGCATTCTGATGGCGGCGCCTCCGCGCGGGGACGCCTTCCCCGGCGTACCGATGCTGCTGGTCAACCGGCCATTGAAGGATGCCCGCGGCGCGGCGAGCGGCTCCGGCGGCGCGGGCGGCGCGAGCCGGGCAATCGGCGCCGCGCGGAAAGCCCTCGACGATGACACCGACCCCAAAAAGGCATTTGGACCCGCGGACGGCGCCGACGGCCGGGCCGGACTGATCCATTGTCCGAAAGGCGCGCGTGAAAATCCCGATTCCTGTCGTTTCGCGGCCGATCCTTCCGGTCATGGACTGGCCGTCAGCGCGGCGCTCTGAACGATGGCGCTGAAGAAATCGACCCGGGGGCAGGTGCCGCCGTTCATCGTCATGGACGTCATGCGGGAAGCCAACCGGCTGGAAAGTACCGGGCGCGATATTCTGCATCTTGAGGTCGGACAACCTTCCACGGGCGCGCCTTCGAAGGTCATCGCCGCCGCGCAGCATGCCCTGATAAACGACAAGCTCGGATATACCGAAGCCCTTGGGATCGATCCGCTGCGGCGTCGGATCGCCCGATATTATAGCGACACGCACGATATCGACCTTGCCGAGGACCGCGTGATCGTCACGACCGGTTCGTCCGGCGGTTTCATGCTGGCGTTTCTCGCGGCCTTCGATGTCGGCGACCGCGTGGTGTTGGCCGATCCCGGATATCCGGCCTACCGTAATATCCTGGCGGCGTTGGGAATCGAGGCTGTGGGGGTGCCGGCGACCGCGGAGGACCGATATCAGCCCACCCCGGCATTGCTGGACCGGATCGATGGAGAGATCGACGGGCTGATCGTGGCAAGCCCCGCCAATCCGACCGGCACGATGATCTCCGCCGACGAGATGGCGGCGCTGACGTCCTATTGCGACGATCGGGGCATTCGTCTGATTTCGGACGAGATCTATCATGGCATCACATACGAGATGCCCGGCGTGACGGCGCTGACGCACACCGACAATGCGTTCGTGGTGAACAGTTTTTCGAAGTACTACTCGATGACGGGCTGGCGCGTCGGCTGGATGGTGATCCCCGAACAGCTTCACCGGTCGGTGGAATGCCTGGCGCAGAATATTTTCATCTCCGTGCCTGCGCTGTCGCAACATGCGGCGAGCGCTGCGTTCGATTGCACCGCCGAGCTGGACGAAAACGTCGCGCGTTATGCCGCCAACCGGGAGTTATTGCTGCGGGACCTGCCGAAGGCGGGGCTGACGAAACTCGCACCTGCGGACGGGGCGTTTTATATCTACGCCGACGTCTCGCATCTGACCAACGACAGCGAGGATTTCTGCCGCCGGATGTTGACCGAAGCGGGGATCGCGACTGCGCCAGGGACGGATTTCGACCGCAACCGCGGCCGGTCGGCTATCCGGATTTCCTTTGCGGGCGATACTCAGACCATGTCAGATGCCGCCGGGCGGCTGAAGGACTGGATAGAAGGCTGATGCCGCCCGGGTGAAACGCCCGGACGTATTATCAGACGTATTATCAGTCGACGATTTTCTGCCACCAGCCCCGGCGTTTGGGCTTGTTCTGTTCCACGGCCGCGGCCGCCGCTGCGATTTCTGCGGATTCGTTTTTCGCGTCTTCTGCTTCCGAGGCCGCATCGGTTTCCGTATTTTCAGACGTATCGTCCCGGAGCGCGGCGCCGTTGTCGGAGCTCTCGTCCGCGCTGGCTCCGTTGGTCGCCGCGGTGTGCGGCTCCGCATCCGCTTCTGCCTGCACTTCCGCAGCGTCGGGCTTGGTGTCGGCAGGCTGGGCCGATTCTTGTTGCGCGATGTCGCCATCGTTAACGGCCACCGAGACATCGGCGTCGATGGAGGACGCCTCGTCCGGCCGAGCGCCTTCTTCGGAGCCGTCCGCCGGGTCCGCGTTGTCGTCGGTCTCGGCGTTTTCGGCCTGGGACTCTGCGCTGGCATTCCGGTTGCGGCGTCTTCCGCCTCTGCGGCCGCGCCTCCGCCGGCGGGAACCCTGTTTTTCCTCGCCGGAATCGTCGTTTTCGCCCGACGCTTCCTGACGATCGTTATCGCCGGACGCATCGGCATCGCCTTCCGCGCTGTCGTCGGAATTGTCGTCGGCGCGTGCTTCGCTGTTTTGTGAGCGACGACGGCCCCGCCGGCGGCGGCCGCGTTTCGGCCTGTCGGATTTTTCCGCTTCGTCTTCGCTTGCGGCGACCGCCTCTTCGTCCTCGTCCGGGATGTCTTCGTCGTCGTCGTCATTTGCCGCCTGCGTGGCGCCCATGCCGCGGGACGGCTGGCCCGCAGCGGGTTCCGGCCTTCCTTTGACTCGCTCGATGTCGATATCGGGCGGGACAACGCTGTCGTCGCCCTCGAGGATGACCTGGAAACCGTATCGGCTTTCCAGATTGACCAGAGTGGAGCGCTTCTGGTTGAGGATATAAAGCGCCACTTCGGTCGGCACGCGGACGGTGATTTCGCTGGTCCGCATCCGAATGCCTTCCTCCTCGATGGCTCGGAGGACGCGCATCGCCATGGATTCGGTGGACAAAATGTTACCAGTGCCGCGGCAGTGCGGACATACCTGCGAACTGGTTTCCAGCAGGCTCGGACGCAACCGCTGACGCGACAGCTCCAGCAGCCCGAAATTGCTGATCCGTCCGATCTGCAGCCGGGCCCGGTCCGTCTTCATCGCGTCTTTCAGTCGCCGTTCGACCTTGCGGACGTTGCGGCTGTCTTCCATGTCGATGAAGTCGATGACGATCAGGCCGGCGAGGTCGCGCAGGCGCAACTGCCGGGCGACTTCTTCCGCCGCTTCGATGTTCGTCTTGACGGCGGTTTCCTCGATATTGCGTTCGCGCGTCGACTTGCCGGAGTTCACATCGATCGCGACCAGCGCCTCGGTCGGGTTGATGACGATGTAGCCGCCCGATTTTAGCTGCACTTCCGGATTGTGCATGGCGTCGAGCTGCTGCTCGATCTGGAAGCGCTGATAAAGCGGGATGGTGTCGTCCCGGTACTGCTGAACCCGCTTGGCGTGGCTCGGCATCATCAGACGCATGAACCGCTTGGCGGTCTGATAGGTTTCTGCGCCCTCGACCTGGATTTCTTCGATATCCTTGCTGTAAACGTCGCGGATCGCGCGTTTGATGATATCGCCTTCTTCGTAAACCATACTGGGCGCGCTTGATTCGAGCGTCGTTTCCCGCACCTCGTCCCACGCCCGGATCAGGTATTCGAAATCGCGCTTTATCTCTGCCTTGTTGCGTTCCAGCCCCGCGGTCCGGATGATCACGCCCATGCCGTCAGGCATGTCGAGTGAATTCAGCGTGTCGCGCAGCTTGCGGCGTTCCTTCGACCCGGTAATTTTTCGGGAAATGCCGCCGCCGCGAGACGAATTCGGCATCAACACGCAATAGCGGCCGGCCAGGGAAATGTAGGTCGTGAGAGCCGCGCCCTTGTTGCCGCGCTCTTCCTTGACGACCTGGACGAGCAGAATCTGTCGCCGCTTGATGACTTCCTGAATTTTGTAGCGCCGCATGCCGCGTGTCCGGCGGGGGGACGACGATTCCGCCGCTTCGAGGGCTTCCTCGACGTCGGGATCGGCGGCGACAGGGTCGGGATCGTCACCGGTATCCGTTTCCGGTGTTTCCTCGGCGGACGCTTCGTCCCCGTCGTCGGATCCGGCAACCGTGTCGTCGCCCGATGCTTCCGCGGACACGTCCGTATCGTCGTCGGCGTCTTCCTCCGCATCTTCAGCGGAAGCTTCCGCGTCTTCTGCATCGGTTTCTTCTTCATCGGAGGAGGCATCGACGTCATCGGCGTCTTCTCCATCCTCACCGATGTCGCCGTCGATATCTTCCAGATGCTCGCGCGCGGCGCGGGCCTGGCGTTCCAGTTCTTCCTGCTCGTCGATCAGCGCCTGACGGTCCTCCATCGGGATCTGATAGTAATCCGGATGGATTTCGCTGAAGGCCAGGAAGCCGTGACGGTTGCCGCCGAAATCGACAAACGCCGCCTGAAGCGACGGTTCCACCCGCGTGACCTTGGCGAGGTAGATATTGCCTTTGACCTGTTTCTTGAAAGTGGTCTCGATGTCGTATTCGTCGAGACGGTTGCCGGATGTGACGACGACCCGGATTTCTTCCGGGTGCGCGCCATCCACAAGCATGCGCTTAGACATAGTTTTTTCTCCGGCCCGACAACACCCCCATCGTGCGAACGACCGAATGGGTGCGTGCCGTGCCTGCAAGACCGATCGCGCCACCGTCAACCAGCCGAATGGGCTTTCTCCCGAAGGATCGCCGCCAGGGCAAGGACGTTCATGGTTCGCGGAACCCGGTTTTCTTCCGGGCCCGGCCTTGGGTTCCATATACCGCGGTTGAGCCGCGCCGCCATCCTGTCGTTTCTCGCTGCCGGTCGACCGCCGATAAATATTACGGCCAAGAGGCGCTGGATACATGGAGGCCGCGCGGGGATCGGAGGAGTCCTCCTTTTCATCCGCGGACGTTCGCACAGGGAGGATAAACCGCGGGCCGCGTCGGTACAACTTATATTCACCAACTGCTTAAAGGGTTTTCCCTGTAAATATTCGTCGGTTCGGGGTATATATTGTGTGAAAATTTTTTCAGTCCGCAATATGTGTAAAATCAGAGCCATTATCGGCAATCTCGCTATTCTGGCCGGCATCGTTTGCCTGGTGCAGACGGCGGTGGCCGCGCCCCAGGTCACGGGCGTGCGCGTCGGCGTGTATCCCAGCAAGACGCGGGTCGTACTCGATGTCACGTCGAAGGTAAATTTCCGCACATTTACGCTGCCCAGGCCGTATCGGGTGGTGATCGATATGTCGGAAGTGACATGGTCTCCCGAATTGCGGAATCCGCCGGAGGGGGGGCTGGTGACGGGCATGCGTTTCGGTCTGTTCAAGCCCGGTTCTTCCCGCGTGGTCCTGGATTCCGCCGGCCCGGTGAAAATTGCCAAGGCGTTCATGATCCCCCCGGCGTCCCCGGGGCGGCCCCACCGCGTGGTGCTCGACATATCGCGGACGACGGAGAACGCCTTTATGGCGGCGTACACGCAATCCGGCCAGCGACCGAAACCCGAAGCGAGGCGTCCGCCGCCGCAGTTGCCCGTCCCTGTTAAGAAGCCGGACCTTAAAAAGGACGAAAAAATCGTCATCATGATCGATCCGGGGCATGGCGGCGTCGACCCAGGCGCCATGAGCCGCTCGGGTGTATGGGAAAAGCATATTGTTCTCGCCTTCTCGAAGGAGCTCCGCCGCCAGTTGCTGGCGACCGGCAAGTTCGAGGTACGCCTGACCCGGAACAGCGATGTTTTTATCCGGTTGCGCCAGCGAATAGCCCTGGCGAAAGCGGCCAGCGCCGATCTCTTTCTGTCAATCCATGCTGATTCGATCCGCAACCGGAAAGTACGCGGGACGTCGGTCTACACGCTGTCCGAACGGGCGTCGGACAAGGAAGCGGATGCGCTGGCACGCAAGGAAAACAAATCCGATCTGATTGCCGGAGTCGACCTGGAAGAACAGTCGAACGAGGTTGCGAACATACTGATCGATCTCGCCCAGCGTGAAACCATGAACGAATCCGCCGTCTTCGCC
>Ga0181577_10001382_pt1 | contig 19516 bp, 17 predicted proteins | sample 101ome_21_FD_132468 | JGI IMG/M metagenome (GOLD analysis project Ga0181577, IMG submission 132468) | Coastal salt marsh microbial communities from the Groves Creek Marsh, Skidaway Island, Georgia - 101413BT metaG (megahit assembly) | ecosystem: Environmental > Aquatic > Marine > Intertidal...
AAATCACAGTATCGCTGAAGACCCCTTTATTTTGATCGATGGTAAAAAAGAAGATGAGATGGAAAAAGAGGACTTATCGAATTTTAAACCAGAATCCCGAGGCAGTAGGGTCTCACGCTGGCCAGTAGAAGAGATCATCAATGCTGGCTATGCCCTACTCACCGTAAACTACAATACCGTAGACCCCGATAAAGATGATTTTTCGAACGGCATCCACCCGCTCTTTTACCATGAAAACCAAACCGCTCCCGAACCAGATCAGTGGGGTGCATTGGCTGCTTGGGCTTGGGCTATGTCTAGGGTGCTTGATTATTTAGAGACCGAACCTCTGATATCGGCTGATAAAGCCATTCTTTTTGGTCACTCTAGACTGGGTAAAGCTGCTCTTTGGGCCGGTGCCAACGACCCCAGATTCAGCATTGTGATTTCCAACAACTCGGGTTGTGGAGGTGCTGCCATTTCAAGAAGAAGATTTGGGGAAAAAGTAGTGGACATCAATACCAAATTCCCACATTGGTTTGCAAAAAATTTTCATCAATACAATGACAATGAGTCCGAATTACCCGTCGATCAACACATGCTTGTTGCATTGATGGCTCCCAGACCGGTTTACATTGCCAGTGCCAGTAAAGATGATTGGGCCGACCCCATGGGCGAATTTCTTAGTGCCAAGTACGCTACCTCTGTATATCAATTGTATGGTTTCAAAGAATTTAATTTTGATCGTTTTCCCAAGGTCAATTCCCCCATCCATAAAAGGATTGGGTATCACCTAAGGGAAGGAAAACACAACATTACCCATTATGATTGGGACCAATTCATAAAATTTGCCAACCAGTATTTAAAATAAAGTCTTATAGGATTCATTGGAATTAAGAAAATAGATAAGATTCAAATGTGGAGGAGAAAAGATCTAATTTAATTTTCTAGGATTAATAACTACCAATACTTTATGGCTTATACTTTAAGCTGAGTGCGATATTGGCCATCTCAAGTCGGGGAGTGTTTTCATATAAGACCGTTTTATATACCTTTGGACTGACTCCTGTTTTGGAGGTCATTATAAAAACCCATAACCAGTCCTTCTCTGAAGAAAAGGTTTCTAATCGATTGCAAAACAAATTGTTTGATTGGCTGTTATCCCTCAAATTGCCATGGGTATACGGCTTACTTTTTGCAAGCATTGGAGGAGAAATACGGGTTACCATACTTTAAATGTGTAAAGCAATATTATAGAGAGTAAAGCCTTTACCCTTTACACTTATTAGACACATAAATATTTCAATAATAAGATTAAATTATTTTATATTTGCGACCGAGTTTATGGTCTTTGAATTTTGTGGATTTGTAGCATACGTAAATTTATACGTAAATAAGGTTTAGCCAGACAACCTTGTAAATACAAAATCCCTTGTAAAGTACTATAATCATTTAATAAGCCGATGTAGCTCAGCTGGCTAGAGCAGCTGATTTGTAATCAGCAGGTCGTGGGTTCGAGTCCCTCCATCGGCTCTGAGTTGAATTGATTAAGGTCGGGGGAGATACTCAAGCGGCCAACGAGGACAGACTGTAAATCTGTTGGTTTTTACCTTCGCAGGTTCGAATCCTGCTCTCCCCACAGTAAGAATTTGAAATTTTGAAATAAATTGCTGATCTTCGCATCAGTAAGAACGCGGGAGTAGCTCAGTTGGTAGAGCGTCAGCCTTCCAAGCTGAATGTCGCCGGTTCGAACCCGGTCTCCCGCTCTTTATTTTATTGCCGATGTAGCTCAGGGGTAGAGCGTTTCCTTGGTAAGGAAGAGGTCACGAGTTCAAATCTCGTCATTGGCTCTCTTGTTTTCAAGGAGTTACGAAACACATCGGACTCCTTTTTTACAGCTTACAACCAGAGCGAAAACCAATAATTCTTAATAATTATTTTAACCAAATGATTGCTTACCGTTTCCAAATGTTATTAGCGAAATGAGCAGGTGCCTTTGATGTAATGCGGTCAATTTTTATCTTTGGATCAATCATCAATCAATGAAAAATTTTTTAAAGACAATTGGAGTCATTCTTATAATTTTGGGCATTTACCTATTTGTGCAAAATGTGGTTCAACAGGGAGGGTATCAAATAATGATCGGAGCTGCCACTGGAGGAATGGGTTTATTGTTCTTTAAAAGTGCCAGCAAATTTTAATTTAAAAATAACTGAAATTTAATTGTTACAACCTGTCAGAATGAATCAGAAAGAGAGGTAGGGGGTATGGTTGCAGTTTTTAATTCCAACCCTGTTTTATAACCGCAAGCTTTTTTTCAATTGGACGTCTGCCTTTATTGAAGCAAATAATTTTTTAATGGGAATGAATTATATCCCTTGAAAAAAAGGGGAATCTATAATGAATCTTCCTTCTACATTTTTCAATCAACATTACTTCATCCCCAAATCTCCACTAAACAAATCAAATGAAAAACTTTTACACAAATATTACTATACAAATACATAAAAATCAATGGTTTGAGATAGTATTTATTTATCTTATAATAAGAGTAGGTTATGGTTATCCAAAAGAATCCATAGTTTTTACGACTAATTTTCCATTTTTAATTTCTCCTCCTTTAAGATCAGGAAGATTCGTGTCTTAAACTTCGGTGCAAGGGTGCCTGGATGAGTTTTAAGTAAAATAAGGGCCACTGTTTGGGTTTGAAGGGAAGCTTGACCAATGAACTGACCAGATCCACCACCCAAAACAGATAAAAGCCCAACAGGGGATGGTGTTTTTTTAAAACATAATATTTGGAAATCACCAATTCCATTTTACGTTTAAGATTTTTTTCTGTGCTGCCGCCATGGTAATGTTTGTAGGTAGAGTCAGGAACCAAATAGGCGGATTGCCCATGATCAAGAAGTCTTTTACAAACATCGGTTTCTCCGTAATACAAGAAAATCTGTGGATCAAATCCACCAATCGCATCAAAATCAACGGCACGAAAAAACATAAATGAACCTGTTACACCAGCAACTCTGACGGGATAATTGTATTTTTTTCTTGCCTTAGGATATTTTTTTACATCAATCCATTTCAATATTGATCTGCCAAAAATTTCATAAGCAGGGGAAATGAAATGAATAAAACTCGCTTTGGTTTTTCCCTCCATAGATAACATTTGGGGAGTAGCTACCCCTACATCGGGTCTAGAATCCATAAAGGATTTCATCGCTGAAAGACAATCGTTTTCAAAGAGTACATCACTGTTGATAAAGGCATAGTATTCCGCTTTGGCATGTTTTACACCCAAGTTATTTCCTCCCCCAAAACCCGTATTGATCTCACTCCGAACCAATTGGATGTTGTCATTTTCTGGGTACTGACTCAAATGTTTTTTGAGTTTTGTAAAACTTTTGAGTTTTGAGGCATTGTCCACCACGATAATTTGATATTTCAAATCTTTCGCGCTATGTTTAAGGATACTTTCGATCAGATCAATGGTGAACTGTTCAAAGTTGTAGTTGATGATGATGACGGCGATTTGGAAAACAACCCAATATATGAAAAATACCTACGAGACATTTAGGCCTGAAGGATCTTTTTTTAATCAAAAATAGAAGTAGAAAGAGATTCGAATTTACTTACAAAAAAAATCCAAAAAATGTGGCACATACGTTCACATAATTACAAAAATTTTTTAAATTTGCACCCGCTTAAACAATAAAGACACATTAAATTATGGCTAAAGAAACTTTTGATCGGTCAAAACCCCATTTAAACATAGGAACGATTGGTCACGTAGATCATGGTAAGACAACGCTTACCGCTGCGATTACCAAGGTACTTGCAGATGCAGGTTTGTCTGAGGCGAGGAGCTTCGACCAAATCGATAACGCACCCGAAGAAAAAGAACGTGGTATTACCATCAACACATCCCACGTTGAATATCAAACATCAAATCGTCATTATGCCCACGTTGATTGTCCAGGTCACGCTGACTATGTAAAGAATATGGTTACTGGTGCGGCTCAGATGGACGGTGCTATTCTGGTGGTAGCGGCAACAGATGGACCTATGCCACAAACCCGTGAGCACATCCTTTTGGGAAGACAAGTTGGGGTTCCAAGAATTGTTGTGTTTTTAAACAAAGCAGACATGGTGGACGATGAAGAACTGTTGGAATTGGTAGAAATGGAAGTAAGAGAATTACTTTCTTTTTATGATTACGACGGTGATAACACCCCTGTCGTTTTGGGATCTGCCTTAGGTGCGCTAAACGGAGAGCAAAAATGGGTAGATACCGTCCTTAAGTTAATGGAAGAAGTAGACGCGTGGATCGAATTGCCCACACGTGATGTTGAAAAAGACTTTTTAATGCCTGTTGAAGATGTGTTCTCTATTACTGGTAGAGGTACTGTTGCTACCGGGAGAATCGAAACTGGAGTGGCCAACACGAGTGACGAAGTTGACATCATCGGTATGGGTGCTGAGAAAATGAAATCTACCATTACGGGAGTAGAAATGTTTAGAAAAATATTGGATCGCGGTGAAGCTGGAGATAATGTAGGTATTCTTCTGAGAGGAATTGAAAAAACCGATATCAAAAGAGGTATGGTTATCTGTAAGCCTGGTTCAGTAAAGCCTCATGCCAAGTTCAAAGCAGAGGTGTATATTTTGAAAAAAGAAGAAGGAGGGCGTCATACCCCTTTCCACAACAACTATCGTCCGCAGTTCTATGTAAGAACCACCGACGTTACTGGTAATATTGTATTGCCCAATGGTGTGGAAATGGTAATGCCAGGAGACAACCTAACCATTACAGTAGATTTGATCCAACCCATCGCTTTAAATGTAGGTCTTAGATTTGCGATTCGCGAGGGAGGAAGAACTGTAGGAGCTGGTCAGGTAACTGAGATATTAGACTAATAAAAAAGTTTTTAGCATGACCTTAAGGTGTCCGCCTACGGCGGATGCCTTTTGTGTCAAATAAAAACGGGTTTAGCTCAGTTGGTAGAGCACTGGTCTCCAAAACCAGGTGTCGGGAGTTCGAGCCTCTCAACCCGTGCAAATAGAAAAAGGTAGAATGTCAGTCATTATCAATTACATTAAAGATTCATTTGAAGAATTGAGAAACAACGTATCGTGGACTCCTCGTATGGAACTTCAACGGCTGGTTGTTATTGTTTTGGTCTTTTCTGTACTTTTTTCGCTAGCCATTTGGGGAGCCGATACCGTGCTCTCAGAAGTAGTTGGTTTTTATTTTCAATTGATTAAGGGATAATCATGGCAGAAGTCGCATCAAAAAATTGGTATGTTATCAGAGCAGTAAGTGGACAGGAAGCCAAGATCAAGGACTACGTCATGACTGAAATTACTCGTCTTGGACATGCCGATCAGGTCGAGGACATTTTGGTGCCCATGGAGAAAGTTGTTCAAATCCGCAACGGAAAAAAAATCAACAAAGAAAAAGTTTATTTCCCCGGATACATCATGATTAAAGCCAATTTGACTGGTGAAATTCCCCACATTATCAAGTCGGTTACCAACGTTATTGGTTTTTTAGGAGAAACCAAAGGTGGAGAACCTGTTCCGTTAAGAACAGCTGAGGTCAACAGAATGTTAGGTAAAGTAGACGAGTTGACGATGACCACCGATCACATTGCTATTCCTTTCAGTAGAGGGGAAAACGTTAAGGTTATCGATGGCCCTTTCAATGGCTTCAACGGTAGCATTGAAAAGGTAAACGAGGAAAAAAGAAAACTCGAGGTAATGGTGAAGATTTTTGGGAGAAAGACCCCTTTGGAGTTGAGTTATATGCAGGTAGAAAAATTATAAATGTTACATATATATGAAGTTTTAGCTTCCACTTAAAACTTCTCTAACGTTAATGAATTAAAATGGCAAAAGAAATAGGAAAAGTTCTTAAACTTCAAGTTCGGGGAGGTGCTGCGAATCCGTCGCCACCGGTTGGACCCGCGCTAGGTGCCGCAGGAGTTAACATCATGGAGTTCTGCAAGCAGTTCAATGCAAGAACCCAAGATAAGCCAGGTAAAGTATTACCGGTGGTAATTTCTGTATACAAAGACAAATCTTTTGAATTTGTAATCAAGACACCTCCGGCGGCCGTTCAATTGATGGAAGCAGCCAAAGCTAAAAAAGGTTCCGGCGAACCCAACAGAAACAAAGTAGCCTCGGTTACTTGGGATCAAGTAAAAACCATTGCTGAAGACAAGATGCAAGATTTAAATGCATTTACTATCGAATCGGCAATGAAAATGGTAGCCGGTACTGCCCGTTCGATGGGATTCACAGTAAAAGGAGAATTCCCATCCAACTCTTAATCAAATTAGTTATGGCAAGATTATCAAAAAAACAAAAAGAAGCCAGAGCAAAGTTGGATAGTAATTCCCTTTACTCTATTGCGGCTGCCTCTTCCTTAGTGAAAGAAGTAACCACTACTAAATTTGATGCCTCTGTAGATTTGGCCGTTCGTTTGGGTGTTGATCCAAAGAAAGCCAATCAAATGGTACGTGGCGTAGTGAGTCTTCCTCACGGTACTGGTAAAGTCCTCCGTGTTTTAGCATTGGTAACCCCTGACAAGGAAGCAGAAGCCCAAGAGGCTGGTGCCGATTATGTTGGGTTGGACGAATACCTTCAAAAAATCAAAGATGGTTGGACAGATGTCGATGTAATTGTAACCATGCCCAGTGTGATGGGTAAATTGGGCCCACTAGGTCGGGTATTAGGACCAAGAGGTTTAATGCCCAATCCCAAAACAGGGACCGTTACCATGGATATCAAAAAAGCCGTTACTGACGTCAAGGGAGGAAAGATTGATTTTAAAGTGGACAAAACAGGAATCGTTCATGCTTCTATTGGAAAAGTTTCCTTCGAACCCAAAAAGATCGAAGAGAACGCCAATGAGTTGCTAAGAACCATTCAAAAGTTGAAACCCACCACCATCAAAGGAACATATATTAAGAGCATTTCTATGTCCAGTACCATGAGTCCTGGAATTGGCATTGAAACTAAATTGGCTTAGCCTTAAAATTTAAGGAATGACAAGAGAACAAAAAGCACAAGAAATTCAAGTTCTAACTGAGAAATTGTCCTCAGCCAAGAACCTTTACTTGACCGATATTTCGGGTCTTGATGCAGTACAAACCTTTGCATTACGCAGGGCATGTTTTAAGGCAAACATCAAATTGTCTGTTGTAAAAAACACTTTGTTGGCAAAAGCCATGGAAGCCTCTGAAAAAGATTTTGGAGACCTACAAGATGTTTTGAAAGGCAATACCTCTTTGATGTTTTCAGAGGTTGGAAATGCTCCAGCAAAACTGATCAAAGATTTTCGAAAAAAATCAGAAAAACCCGTCCTGAAAGGGGCATTCATTGAAGAGGCCATCTACATTGGAGATGATCAAATCTCGGTTTTGGAATCTATTAAATCCAAAGAGGAGTTGATCGGAGATGTCATTGTCCTACTTCAATCTCCCGCCAAAAATGTTATTTCGGCACTTCAATCGGGTGGATCCAATTTATCGGGAATCCTTAAAACATTGTCCGAACGCTAATCGTTCAATGACGAACACACAAAAAATTATTATTATTTAAAACACGAACATTCAATTTCATAAAAATGGCAGATTTAAAAGAATTCGCAGAACAACTGGTTAATTTGACAGTAAAAGAAGTCAATGAATTGGCTGATATTTTAAAAGAGGAGTACGGAATCGAACCCGCTGCTGCAGCTGTAGCTGTAGCTGGTGGAGTTGCAGCAGGTGGAGGAGACGCCGCTGCAGAAGAAAAATCAGAATTCGATGTAGTACTTTCCTCTGCTGGAGGTTCTAAACTTGCAGTAGTAAAATTGGTTAAAGAATTAACTGGTCTTGGTCTGAAGGAAGCCAAAGAATTGGTTGACAACGCACCAAGTAACATTAAGGAAGCAGTTTCTAAAGACGAAGCTGAAGGACTTAAAAAGTCGCTTGAAGAAGCAGGAGCTGAGGTCGAACTGAAATAATTACGACCTATCCTCACTATCGGTTTAGGCTTTTGGATCAAGCGTCCATGAGTCTAAACCCTTTTGTGTTTCATACTACCCGATGGGTTTTTACCCATCTTTTTGGATACTAATAAAAAATTGTAAATGCCGAATCCACAATCCACTAGAGTCAACTTTGCAGCAGCCAAAGACTCACCCAACTACCCCGATTTCCTTGACATTCAAATCAAATCCTTTAAAGATTTTTTCCAGTTGGAAACCAAATCCGACGAGAGAATTGAAGAGGGTTTGTTCAACACTTTTAAAGAAAATTTTCCCATCACAGACACCAGAAATCAGTTTGTGCTGGAATTTATAGATTACTTTGTAGATCCGCCGAGATACTCTATACAAGAGTGTATAGAAAGAGGCTTGACCTACTCTGTACCCCTTAAAGCCCGATTGAAGCTTTTTTGTACCGATCCGGAACACGAAGATTTCGAGACCATCGTCCAAGATGTGTTTTTGGGAACCATACCCTACATGACTCCCAGTGGGACTTTTGTAATCAATGGAGCGGAACGAATTGTTGTATCCCAATTGCACCGTTCTCCAGGGGTCTTTTTCGGACAATCTTTCCACGCCAATGGTACCAAGCTCTATTCGGCAAGAGTGATACCGTTCAAAGGTTCATGGATTGAATTTGCTACGGACATTAACAGTGTCATGTATGCCTACATTGACAGAAAGAAAAAATTACCCGTTACCACGCTTTTTAGAGCCATTGGTTACGAAAGTGACAAAGACATTTTAGAGATATTTGATCTAGCAGAAGAGGTAAAAGTTTCAAAAACTGGACTCAAAAAAGTACTTGACCGCAAACTCGCTGCTCGTGTGTTGAAGACTTGGCACGAGGACTTCGTTGATGAAGATACCGGAGAGGTTATTTCGATTGAAAGAAACGAGATCATCATTGATCGGGATACTTTAATCGATAAAGAGCATATCGATATGATTCTTGATGCCGATGTGAAAACCATTCTCCTGCACAAAGAGGATGCCCATATGGCTGATTACGCGATCATTCACAACACCCTTCAAAAAGACCCCACCAATTCTGAAAAGGAAGCCGTGGAGCACATTTACCGTCAGTTGAGAAATGCAGAACCACCGGATGAGGATACTGCTCGTGGGATCATTGATAAGTTGTTCTTTTCCGACCAGCGTTATAATCTGGGAGAGGTAGGACGTTATCGAATGAACAAAAAACTCAACCTGGAGGTGGAGATGGACAAGCAGGTATTGACCAAATTGGACATCATTACCATCGTAAAATATTTGATAGAGTTGATTAACTCCAAAGCTGAAATCGACGATATCGACCACCTTTCCAATCGAAGGGTAAGAACCGTTGGAGAACAACTATCGTCTCAATTTGGAGTTGGTTTAGCGAGAATGGCGCGAACCATTAGGGAGCGAATGAACGTAAGAGACAACGAGGTATTCACCCCCATTGATTTGATCAATGCCAAGACACTCTCTTCGGTCATCAATACCTTTTTTGGCACCAATCAGCTGTCGCAGTTCATGGATCAAACCAATCCATTGGCAGAGATCACCCACAAAAGAAGATTATCTGCTTTGGGACCTGGAGGACTCTCGAGAGAGCGAGCAGGATTTGAGGTACGGGATGTTCACTACACCCACTATGGTCGACTCTGCCCCATCGAAACTCCTGAAGGACCAAATATTGGTTTGATTTCTTCCTTGAGTGTTTTTGCCAAAGTAAACAATCTCGGATTCATTGAAACGCCCTACCGCAAGGTAGAAGATGGAAAAATTGATCTCAAAAATACCATCTACCTCAGTGCTGAGGAAGAGGAAAATCAGTTGATCGCTCAGGCCAATATTCCTTATGATAAGGAAGGTCAAATTTCCTCTGATAAGGTTATTGCCAGAGATCAAGCTGACTTCCCGGTGGTAACGCCCAACGAAATCAACTATACAGATGTGGCCCCCAATCAAATTGCCTCGATATCTGCTTCATTGATTCCCTTCTTGGAACATGACGATGCCAACAGAGCCCTAATGGGATCTAATATGATGCGACAGGCAGTTCCTTTGCTTCGCCCAGAGTCTCCCATAGTGGGAACTGGTCTAGAGCAACAAGTCGCTTCTGATTCAAGGGTTTTGATTAATGCTGAGGGCGATGGAGTTGTTGAATATGTTGACGCCAACAAGATCACCATCAAATACGATATGAGTGAGAACCAACGGCTCATTTCTTTTGATGGAGATAAAAAATCATATGATTTGATCAAATTCCGAAAAACCAATCAAGGGACTTGTATCAATCTCAAGCCCATTGTCCAAAAAGGAGATCGTGTGGTCAAAGGACAAGTCCTATCTGAAGGATATGCCACACAGCGTGGAGAGTTGGCCTTAGGTAGAAATATGAAAGTGGCTTTTATGCCTTGGAAGGGTTACAATTTTGAAGACGCAATTGTAATCTCGGAAAAAGTGGTCAGGGAAGATATCTTTACCTCCATTCATATTGATGAGTATTCAGTTGATGTTCGTGACACCAAATTGGGGACCGAAGAATTGACGGACGATATTCCCAACATCAGCGAGGAAGCCACCAAAGATTTGGATGAAAATGGTATGATCCGCATTGGAGCTGAAGTCAATCCCGGGGATATCTTGATTGGAAAAATAACACCCAAAGGAGAGTCTGACCCTTCCCCAGAGGAAAAACTGTTGCGTGCTATTTTTGGGGACAAAGCAGGAGATGTAAAAGACGCCTCCCTCAAAGCCCCCCCATCTTTAAGGGGTGTGGTGATTGATAAGAAACTCTTTACCCGATCGGTCAAAGACAAAAGAAAAAGAAATCAAGACAAGCAAGAACTCGAAGTGCTTGAAGAAAAATTCGAAGTCAAATTCGAAGAATTAAAAGGCGTTTTGATTGATAAATTATTCGCTATTGTCAACGGTAAAACCTGCCAAGGGGTTCAGAATGACCTTGGGGAGGAAATCCTTCCTAAGGGAAAGAAATATACCCTTAAGATGTTGACCGCAGTAGAAGATTATACCCACTTGACCAAAGGGATATGGACCACTACTGATGAGACCAATAAGCTAATTGCGGATCTCATACACAATTATAAAATCAAAGAAAACGACCTTCAAGGATCTTTGCGAAGAGAGAAGTTTACCATCAGTGTTGGAGATGAACTTCCAGCTGGGGTAAAAAAATTGGCTAAGGTTTATATCGCCAAAAAACGCAAGCTAAAAGTTGGAGATAAAATGGCGGGTCGTCATGGAAACAAGGGAATCGTTGCTCGTATTGTACGTGAGGAAGAGATGCCTTTCCTTGAGGACGGTACCCCAGTAGACATCGTTTTAAATCCGTTGGGGGTTCCCTCTCGAATGAACATTGGTCAAATTTACGAGACCGTGTTGGGATGGGCTGGACTGAATCTGGGTCAAAAATATGCCACTCCAATTTTTGATGGAGCGACCATTGATGAAATCAATGAATTGACCGATAGTGCTAAAATTCCTCGTTATGGTCACACCTATCTCTATGATGGAGGTACGGGAGAACGCTTTGATCAGCCAGCTACTGTTGGGGTAATTTACATGTTGAAACTCGGTCATATGGTCGATGACAAGATGCACTCCCGATCCATCGGTCCTTATTCTTTGATCACGCAACAGCCCTTGGGTGGAAAAGCCCAATTTGGAGGCCAGCGATTCGGTGAGATGGAAGTATGGGCCCTTGAAGCTTATGGTGCTTCCAGCACTTTGCAGGAAATATTGACTGTTAAATCAGACGATGTCATTGGTCGTGCCAAGACCTATGAATCCATCGTGAAGGGGGAAACCCTTCCAGAACCCGGACTACCGGAATCTTTCAACGTGTTAATGCACGAATTGAAAGGATTAGGATTAGACATCAGATTAGAAGAATAATTAAAATATTGCTATTGAGTTATGCCTAGAAATAACGAAATCATTACCCAAAAGAAATTTAATAAAATATCCATAGGATTGTCCTCCCCAGAGGTCATCTTGGGCAATTCTAGAGGAGAAGTTCTCAAGCCCGAAACGATCAACTACAGAACCCATAAACCCGAACGAGACGGTTTGTTTTGTGAGCGTATATTTGGACCGGTCAAAGATTTTGAATGTGCCTGTGGAAAGTACAAGCGCATCCGTTACAAAGGGATCGTTTGTGACCGTTGTGGGGTTGAGGTTACTGAGAAAAAAGTCAGACGTGACCGTGTGGGACACATCAATTTGGTGGTTCCTGTGGCACACATCTGGTATTTCCGTTCGCTTCCCAATAAAATTGGATACTTACTCGGCTTACCATCCAAAAAATTGGACATGATCATTTACTATGAGCGTTATGTGGTCATCCAACCGGGTAACACCAAAAATGAGGAGGGAGAACCCGTCCAAAAAATGGATTTTTTGACGGAGGAAGAATACCTCAATATCATGGAGCAACTGCCCCCTGAAAATCAGTTTCTCGAAGACAACGATCCTGAAAAATTCATCGCCAAAATGGGTGCCGAATGTCTGATCGATCTCTTATCTAGGATTGATCTTGAGGCCCTCTCCTATGAGCTGCGTCATAAGGCCAACAATGAAACTTCTAAACAAAGAAAAACCGAGGCCCTTAAGAGACTTCAGGTGGTAGAGGCTTTCAAAGAAGCCAACGAAAACCGGGAAAATCTCCCCGAGTGGATGATCATGAAAGTCATTCCCGTCATCCCCCCCGAATTAAGACCCCTAGTCCCCCTAGATGGTGGACGCTTTGCTACCTCCGACCTCAATGATCTCTATCGACGAGTCATCATCCGAAACAATCGTTTGAAACGTCTGGTTGAGATCAAGGCTCCCGAGGTAATTTTAAGAAATGAAAAGCGTATGCTACAAGAGTCTGTTGACTCTTTGTTTGATAACACTCGAAAATCATCCGCCGTTAAGACGGATTCCAATCGACCATTGAAATCCCTTTCGGATTCCCTTAAAGGAAAGCAAGGAAGGTTTCGTCAAAATCTATTGGGTAAAAGGGTAGATTACTCTGCCCGATCGGTGATCGTTGTCGGTCCTGAATTGAAGTTGTTTGAGTGTGGCTTGCCCAAGGGAATGGCTGCGGAGTTATACAAGCCTTTTATCATCAGAAAACTCATTGAAAGAGGGATTGTAAAAACTGTTAAATCTGCCAAGAAGATCATCGACCGCAAAGAACCTGTGGTTTGGGATATTCTTGAAAATGTATTGAAAGGACATCCTGTGCTGTTGAACAGAGCCCCCACATTACACCGACTGGGGATTCAAGCCTTTCAACCTAAATTGATCGAAGGAAAAGCAATACAATTACACCCCCTAGTATGTACCGCATTCAATGCGGATTTTGATGGAGACCAAATGGCGGTTCACTTACCTCTAGGCCCAGAGGCCATATTGGAAGCGCAATTGCTGATGTTGGCCTCACACAATATCCTCAACCCCGCAAACGGTTCTCCCATTACGGTTCCCTCTCAGGACATGGTTTTGGGATTGTACTATATGACCAAAGCAAGGAAGTCAACACCCAAAGTTCCCGTCAAAGGAGAAGGTTTGACATTCTATTCTGTGGAAGAAGTACATATTGCATACAACGAAAAGCAAGTGGATCTGAATGCCATGATCAAGATCAGAGCCAAAGATTTTAACAAAGATGGCGAATTGGTCTATCAGATCATTGATACCACAGTGGGCCGTGTATTGTTCAACGAAGTAGTCCCTGAAAATGCGGGCTATTTCAATGAGGTTCTGACCAAAAAGAACCTAAGAGAAATTATTGGTCAAATTTTGAAAGTCACCAGTGTTCCAGAAACTGCTGAGTTTTTGGATGAGATCAAAGACATGGGATATGGATTCGCTTTCAAAGGCGGTTTGTCCTTTAGTTTGGGAGACATCATTATCCCCAAAGAAAAAATAGAAATGATCGAGGATGCAAATGTCCAAGTGGATGGCATCTCCGGTAACTACAATATGGGGTTGATTACCAACAACGAACGCTACAATCAAGTGATCGATGTTTGGACATCCACCAATGCCAAGCTGACCGAGCTGGCTATGAAGCGAATTAGTGAAGACCAACAAGGATTCAACTCAGTTTACATGATGTTGGACTCTGGAGCGAGAGGGTCGAAGGAGCAAATCCGACAGTTGACCGGAATGCGAGGATTGATGGCCAAACCCAAAAAGTCCAATGTGGGCGGGGGAGAGATCATCGAAAACCCCATTCTTTCCAATTTTAAGGAGGGATTGTCTATCTTGGAATACTTCATTTCTACCCACGGTGCTCGAAAAGGATTGGCCGATACTGCTCTGAAAACTGCCGATGCTGGTTATTTGACCCGAAGGTTGGTTGATGTCTCACAGGATGTGATCGTTACTATTGAAGATTGTGGCACCTTGAGGGGGATCGATATTGAGCCTTTGAAGAAAAACGAAGAAATTGTTGAGACCCTCGGTGAGCGAATCTTGGGACGAGTTGCATTGCATGCCGTTGTTGACCCCCATACCGATGAAGTATTGGTCAATGCCGGAGAGCAAATAACAGAGGCCATTGTCACTCGGATAGAGAAATCGGCGATCAACAGTGTTGGAGTTCGTTCCCCATTGACGTGCGAGTCGCTTAAAGGGATCTGTGCCAAGTGTTACGGCAGAAACTTGTCCACCAGTAAAATGGTTCAAAAAGGAGAAGCAGTTGGTGTTGTCGCCGCACAGTCCATTGGAGAACCTGGAACTCAGTTGACACTCAGGACATTCCACGTGGGTGGGGTTGCTGGAAACATCTCTGAGGAGAATCGCTTGGTGGCCAAGTTTGATGGAATTGTAGAAATTGAAGATCTAAAAACGGTTAAAGGAGAGGATTCTGAAGGCAATGAAGCCAATATTGTGATTTCCAGAACTGCGGAATTGAAATTGGTAGATGCCAAAACTAAAAATGTTCTCAATACCCATAATATCCCCTATGGTTCCTCCATATTCACCAAAAAAGGATCCAAAATTAATAAGGGAGATGTCATCTGTCAGTGGGATCCTTTCAACGGGGTTATCGTTTCGGAATTCTCCGGAAAAATCAGTTTTGAGAACATCGAGCAAGGGCTTACTTATCAGGTAGAAATTGATGAGCAAACCGGATTCCAAGAAAAAGTAATTTCAGAATCTCGAAATAAAAAGTTGATCCCTACGCTGCATATCAAAGATACCAAAGGCAATACCCTCAGGTCCTATAACCTGCCGGTAGGAGCCCACCTGATCGTCAACGATGGAGATACGATCAAAGAAGGAAAAATCTTGGTCAAGATTCCAAGAAAATCTGCCAAGTCTGGGGATATTACGGGAGGTCTGCCAAGAGTAACCGAACTATTCGAAGCCCGTAACCCATCCAATCCTGCTGTAGTATCTGAGATCGATGGTGTGGTTTCTTTCGGTAAAATTAAAAGAGGAAACCGCGAGATCATCGTGGAATCCAAATTCGGAGACATTAAAAAGTATTTGGTTAAATTATCCAACCAAATTTTGGTTCAGGAAAATGACTTTGTCAAAGCGGGAATGCCGCTGTCTGATGGATCCATTACACCCACCGATATCCTTAAGATCAAAGGCCCCTCTGCCGTACAGCAGTATTTGGTCAATGAAGTACAAGAGGTGTATCGACTGCAAGGGGTTAAGATCAACGACAAGCACTTTGAGGTGGTTGTTCGTCAGATGATGAGAAAGGTCAAAATCGATGATCCTGGCGATTCCATATTCTTGGAAGGTCAATTGGTTTATAAGACGGATTTCATTATAGAGAACAACAATCTTTATGGTAAAAAGATCGTAGAGGAAGTAGGTGCATCAGAAAACCTGAAAGCCGGACAAATGATTACGGCCCGGCAGTTGAGGGACGAAAATTCCTTATTGATACGAGAAGATAAGGCTCCAGTAGTGGCCAGAGATGCAACCTCTGCTACTGCCACCCCTGAATTACAGGGAATCACGAGAGCCTCTCTACAGACCAAATCCTTTATTTCCGCTGCTTCTTTCCAAGAAACAACCAAAGTCTTGAATGAGGCTGCTGTCAATGGAAAAGTAGATGGTTTGGAAGGATTAAAGGAAAATGTAATTGTCGGTCACAAAATTCCAGCCGGTACCGGTTTGAGAGAATACAACAACGTTATTGTAGGATCAAAAGACGAGTACACCAGTTTGTTGATTGACAAGGAAGAGGAAGAAGTTAATATTTAATCTATGAGCACTCCAAAGGACAAAAAGGAGCAACAAATCAATATTGAATTGGACGAAGCTACCGCTCAAGGTACTTATTCCAATTTGGCCATCATCAATCACTCTCCTTCGGAATTTGTGGTGGACTTTGTGGCCATCATGCCTGGGACGCCGAAGGCAAAGGTCAAATCGAGGATCATTCTTACCCCAGAGCATGCTAAGCGATTTCAGAGCGCAATGGCTGATAACATCCGAAGATATGAAGACAGTCATGGGGAAATTGACTCCAAGGAGCATCCTCCCATTCCTTTGAACTTTGGTCCTACTGGTGAAGCTTAAAAACTAACCCCCAACGAAAGTTGGGGGTTTTTCTTTTCAATGCAACTCCGAGGTAAAATGAAAAGTAATCTCGGGATATTTTTGTTGCGCCATTTGTAGCGAAAAAGCAGAATCTGCAAGATATACCAATTGCCCTTGTTTGTCTTTGGCCAAAAACTTTTGCTTTACCTGAAGGAAATCCAGGAAGTTTTTATTCTCCTCGTCTTCGCAACTGATCCAGCAGGCTTTGTGAACATTGAAGTTTTCGAAGGTACACTTGGCGGTGTATTCGTGTTCCAGTCGGTATTGAATGACTTCAAACTGAAGTGCTCCCACCGTACCGATCACTTTCCTACCGTTGAGGTTGAGGGTGAACAATTGGGCCACCCCTTCGTCCATCAGTTGGTCGATTCCTTTACTGAGCTGTTTGGCTTTCATAGGATCAGCATTGTTAATAAATCGGAAGTGTTCTGGCGAAAAACTGGGAATGCCCTTGTACTGTATTTGTTCTCCTGCAGTGAGGGTGTCACCAATTTTAAAATTACCCGTATCGTGGAGTCCTACAATATCTCCAGGAAATGACTCATCTACCACTTCTTTTTTCTCCGCAAAAAAAGCATTGGGGCTGGAAAACTTTAGTTTCTTTTGATGCCTCACATGAAAGTAAGGTGTGTTGCGTTTAAAGGTACCCGAAACGATTTTTACGAAGGCCAAACGGTCACGATGTTTGGGATCCATATTGGCGTGAATTTTAAAAACAAAACCTGAGAATTCTGATTCATCAGGTTGAATTACCCTTTTGTCTGTAGATTTGGGCAATGGAGGTGGGGCGATCTCAATAAAACAATCCAGTAGCTCTTGAACCCCAAAATTGTTGAGGGCTGAACCAAAAAAAACAGGTTGTAAATTCCCTTCGAGATACTCCTTTTGATCAAAGACAGGGTAAACCCCCTCTACCAATTCCAGAGATTCTTTTAGCTCGTCCATAGCTTGTTGGCCCACGGCCACATTTAGCCCTTGGTCGTCCAATGAATCATAGCCGACAGTGGTTGCAATTTTTTGTTTATCGGTACTATTGAAAATTTGAATATTTTGCGACCACAAGTTGTATATGCCTTTAAAATTGTAACCCATTCCAATGGGAAAACTCATGGGGGTTACCCTCAGCCCAAGTTTTGTTTCCACTTCGTCCAAAAGATCAAAGGCGTCTTTACCCTCCCGATCCAATTTGTTGATGAAGACAATCATGGGTATTTTTCTCATTCTACAAACCTCGACCAGTTTTTCGGTTTGCTCTTCCACGCCTTTGGCAACATCAATCACTACGATCACACTGTCAACAGCGGTAAGGGTTCTATAGGTGTCCTCGGCAAAGTCCTTGTGGCCAGGAGTATCCAGGATATTAATTTTTTTTTCTTTGTAGTTAAAAGCCAACACAGAGGTGGCCACAGAAATTCCCCTCTGACGTTCGATTTCCATAAAATCACTGGTAGCACCCTTCTTGATCTTATTGGACTTTACGGCTCCTGCCTCTTGAATGGCTCCCCCGTAGAGCAGCAATTTCTCCGTCAAGGTAGTTTTACCGGCATCGGGGTGAGAAATGATACCAAAAGTACGTCTTCGTTGAATTTCTCGTTGGAACTCCATTTGGATGAATTTGGGCAAAAATATTTAATTAAATCCCACCACTAAAATTTGTCGATAGGTTTTATGCAATATAATGGGTATTTTTGAAGCTATGGAAGAGGAGAAAGTTGTTTTGGTTGACATAGATGATCAACCCATCGGAACCATGGGTAAAATAGAAGCCCACGAGAAAGCACTTCTGCATCGTGCCTTTTCTATTTTTGTACTCAACGCCAATGATGAACTGCTGCTACAACAGCGGGCTTTTGAGAAATATCATTCTCCCGGTCTTTGGACCAATAGCTGTTGTAGTCACCAACGGGAGGGAGAATCCAATTTAGAAGCCGGTAACCGCCGTTTGATGGAGGAGATGGGAATGCGCGTTCCACTTGAGGAGCTGTTTACCTTTATCTACAAAGCTTCTTTTGAGAATGGTTTGACGGAGCATGAATTGGATCATGTGATGGTGGGCTATAGCGATGAAGATCCTCAAATCAATCCCGACGAAGTGGCTGCTTTTAAATGGATTTCTCTGGATGATTTAAAAAAGGATTTGATCGACCAACCTCAAAATTATACCGTTTGGTTTAAGATTATATTTGATCGATTTTATCATCACATTAAAGAAGATAAAGGATGAGGGTAACCGTTTGTAGAAAAGCGCATTTTAACGCAGCTCACCGACTATATGTCAAGTCATGGGATGATCAAAAAAATGATGAGATTTTTGGAAAATGTTCCAATCCCTATTTTCATGGGCATAACTATGAATTAATCGTCAATGTAACCGGCACTATTGATCCAGTGACGGGCTATGTGATGGACATGAAGGTCTTGAAAGACCTTATCAAATCAGAGGTAGAAGAGGCCTTTGATCATAAAAACCTGAACGAGCAGGTTCCTGAATTTGCCGATTTGATCCCTTCGGCCGAAAATATTGCCGTTGTGATATACAACAAATTATATCCCCATTTGGACGACGATAAAAGCTTGGAAATCGTATTGTACGAAACCCCGCGAAATTTTGTCAAATACAGTGGTTAAAACTTTAATAAAAAAGCGTTATGTCAAGTGTAAAATTATTCAAAAAAGAAATCAATAACACCATCGGTGCATTCATAGAAGATGTTTATTCTTGGGAGTTGAATCATCCCGATGCAGATCTTAAGTCTACTGAAAAATTGGTCGATAAAGCCATTGCACTTTTCGATGACCTGATCCAAAAGGTTCGCGAAGCCAAAATGGAAGGCGGAAAGAAAGGCTTTAAAAAACTGAACGAAAATTTGGAAAAGGCGGTGGCTGACCTCAATCAAGAATTGGCAAAACTCGGTTAGCTATTCT
>Ga0181577_10001383_pt1 | contig 19504 bp, 15 predicted proteins | sample 101ome_21_FD_132468 | JGI IMG/M metagenome (GOLD analysis project Ga0181577, IMG submission 132468) | Coastal salt marsh microbial communities from the Groves Creek Marsh, Skidaway Island, Georgia - 101413BT metaG (megahit assembly) | ecosystem: Environmental > Aquatic > Marine > Intertidal...
AGGGCGAAGTGACCTTTATTTCTGGCGACACCATCACAGAAAATAATTCGAAAGGCGGAGAAGATACATTTTATATAACTCATATTTCGTTACCTGCCCCTCCATTCGTCACTTCGATTGGCCGACAGATCGACATCATACCAGGTATGACGCTTCAAGTTGATATAAAAACGGGCAAGCGATCGGTTATGACGTACCTGTTAAAGCCCGTGGTTAAAACTCTCACTCAATCATTTGGAGAGCGCTGATCGCGGTCGTTGGTTTGTATTGATTCTACTCGAGATTGAATAAAACACTCTGCGGTGACTTGGATGCTTCGGAATGTGGGTCTTTCATTTGATCGGACTCATCATTTTACATGGAGTCACAGCAACCGCGTACTGTGAACGTGAGTCCCTTTAGGTTCAGCGTATTCCAGGCCGTTAGTACAGTCCAATCAAGTCAGCGGCCTGTGGCATCGTGTTCTGTGCCATCAAAATGGTACGGGAATTGCTGATCAGTTGATCGTATACTTAGGGGTTTGCAGAAGTTTAAGTGCCATGCCGAGTCTGCCGCTGAGTTACGGTTGGCATCAGTTATGCAAAAATAGTACATTGAGCGCCGCTTAAGCTGCGTCCATAAATCCCTTGAGAGGAGGGCGAGCTTAATTCGACACGCCGCCAACTGGCGGTTTTGCGGAGCTGACTCCATGACACAAACAACGAATATCAACGATCGCTATACACTGTGGGGCAGCCCCTTATCGGCGTTTTCTGCGAAGGTGCGTTCCTATTTGATTAAGAAACGCATTCCTTATCGAGAAATGTATCCTTCACATCCCGATTTCGGCCAGCGGATCCTTCCCGCTATCGAATTGTTCGTCATCCCGGTATTGGAGACGCCCGAGGGCGAAATAGTGCAGGATTCCACTGACATTATCGATTACCTAGAGGCGCGCTTTCCCGAGCCCTGCTTTATTCCTGAAACACCCATCCAGAGAACGCTGGCGAGCCTGCTGTGTGCATTCGGCTCAGAAGGGATGTTACAACCATCGATGCACTACCGCTGGTCTTTTCTCGAGCAGCACGGTGACTACATACGCGCCGAATTTGGCCGCGCCATGAGTCAATCACGCGACCGCGCTGAGCGTGATGCCATGGCTCAGCCCTCGATGGCAATGATGGCGGCCCATCTGGTTCACCTTGGTATCAGCGAGACAACCATACCGGCAATCGAAGGGGCATACATCGAGTTGCTGGAAGTGCTGGAAGCACATTTTATGCTTTACCCCTATTTACTCGGTGGGCGCCCCTCTATGGCCGACTTTGGTTTTATGGTGGGCCTCTACGCGCACCTGTCTCGTGATCCGGTGCCTGCGGCCTTGATGAAAGCGCGCGCACCCAATGTGTATCGGTGGTGTGAACGGATGAACTGCGCCAATATTGATGACGGTGAATTTCCAGACGCCGCAGATGCCTTCTTGTCTGCAGATACGCTTCCAGAGACGATTGAAGCGGTTTTGACAGTGGTTTTCAAAACCTGGGGGCCAGAACTGCAGGCGTTCAATACGCGCTATAACGAGTGGGTGAGCGCCAATCAGGACCTGCCCGATGGACATCTCGTATCACTATCGGACCAACGTCAGGTGCATCCAAGCCTGGGTAGCATCACTTATGCCTACCGCGGCGTTGAGGTAACGCGTCAGTGTTTTCCTCATGCGCTTTGGCATTTCCAGCGGGTTGCAGCAGAGGCTCGACACCTAACGGGTAGTGCTCAGGTGGGCTGGAACACGCTAATGCAACGATGCGGGGGAGTGGCAACAATGCAGTTGACGCTCGACCGCCCAGTAAAGCGCCTTGATAACGTGCTTGTGCTGGATTGAGCTTCATTTCGAGCGGGTAACTAATAGGGATTACGACATTGTTTCGACTTTATGGTGCGCACTGTAGCGGTGTAACGCCTGATTTCGAGCGGAACGGTGAAAAAAAGAACGCAATACAACATACGAGAAAGGATGCTTCATGTTCGATGTGAACGAGTATTTTGAAGGTAAAGTTAAGTCAATTGGTTTTCAGACGGAGACGCTTCCGGCGACCGTTGGCGTGATGGCGCCGGGTGAATATGAATTCGGAACCTCGCAGAAAGAGACGATGACCGTGGTGAGCGGTGCGTTAGAGGTAAAATTGCCGAGTGAGTCCACTTACTCCAGCTATGCGGCAGGCCAGAGTTTTGTGGTGGGAGCGAATGAAAAGTTTCAGCTTATCGTGCGTGTGGATACCGCCTATTTGTGCACTTACGAGTAGCGGTTTCTGCGACCTGACTCTGGGTAACTTATGAAGGCTCTAGGTATCGACAGATATGTTGAAAATGGCGATCTCCCAGTGGCATTTATCTCGGATTGCGGACGTTTGCGGTTTGAAGAAGATGACGGTCTCGATCGGGCTTGGAATCTCGGCATTTTCTACTTAATGATCCCTGAAGGTTTGGATCTGCAGAGGGCTCGCGCCTTTGGTCAAACGCTGCTGGATCAAGACAGCCCCTACCGGAGAATCCCGCAATATGGCGACTTCGAGGGTTTTATCGCGCTTGAGAATAATCAACAAACGAAACTTGCTTTGCGTCGCTGCCATTGGGATCAACATTACCCAGCTGAGATCGCCGAATTCGGTCGAAACCTCGATTCAATCGGGGTCGCGATCATTCGAGACGTGCTTTTGCGCTCAGGCATTCCAGAATCATTCTGGGGTGAGGCATCCGGCGGTTACGCTGCGGGTGAGGGCACAGCTTTCCTGAACTTTGTGCACTATGATACTCGCACGCACAACGAGGGTTTGCGTCCGCACACTGACTACGGCTTCGTCACTATTTTGGACGCGACCAAGCCTGGATTGCAGGTTGAGTTTAATGGCTCGTTTTGGGATGTTCCCCTGCGCCCCGGTTATCTCGCGATTCACTTCGGTGAGGCACTTAACTACATTACCGCATACGCCAATAGGGGCGTTGGTGCAGTACGCCATCGTGTTTTGAGTCAAAACGTGTCAGATTCGGTTCGAAGCGGGATAGTGTACTTTGCCAATCCGGATTTAGGCGGTGACCTGAAGCAATTTGACGTAGATGGCTGTGTGAGAGGCGGCTCGTCTGTGTCTGATTTCTTCGGCTCCTTAGAAAGAAAGCTCACGAGCTAGATACCTCAAAAGCCAACGAGCTTGTAGACCGGGATATACGAAACTATGCATAAGCTCACGGTTTTCAGCACCGATCACGGCCATTATTACTACAAGCTTTAAAAAGTGGGTGATGTTGGCTGAGCCTTGATTCAGTATTCGTGGTCCCTTGCTTATTGCTCACTTGAACTATAGGCGTTATTTTCTGTGCATATTGCAGGAAGTCAGCTCGAGGTTTGCATGAAAATAAGATGGTTAATAGGTGCGGTTTTCGGTGGCGCAGCCTCCGTGAGTTTAGTAGCGATGGGCGCTAATACTCGGTTGTATTGGGGTGATACCCACCTGCATACTTCCTACTCTTTCGATGCTTTTACTCTCGGCAATGCCAGTGCCGACCCCGATACGGCCTACCGCTTTGCCAAAGGCCTACCTGTTATTCACCCAGGGCATAAAGCACGGGTCCAAATCGACCGGCCACTGGATTTTCTGGTTGTCAGCGATCATGCGGAAGGCCTAGGTGCAATCGCCCAGCTCGCTACGGGTAACCCTATTATGCTGGAAAATGAGCGCGGTCAGCGTTGGCGGCAAATGTTAAGTGAAGGCAAAATGAATGAGACCTTCGGCGAGATCGTTGCACTGGGTACAAAGAACCCCACCGATATCGCATTTCTTAATGATCAGCGCATCTTTCGCGCGGCATGGGATGAGATTACAGCGACAGCGGATCGTCATAATGACCCAGGTGTGTTTACTGCCTTTATTGGTTGGGAATGGACATCAACCCCCGGCGGGATGAACTTGCATCGGATAGTCGTGAATTCAGGTGATGCCAAGACGGCAGCGAACTACCTACCTTTTAGTCAAAACGATTCGGGTAAGCCCAAGGATTTATGGCGCTGGCTTGCCGATACATCAGCGGCTTTGGATACCGATTTTCTGACAATCGGACATAATTCCAATTTGTCGAATGGCCGCTTCTTCCCCTTGGAAGATGAAGATGGCATCGCCATAGATGAAGCCTATGCGAACTCGCGCCAGAAGTGGGAGCCGATCATCGAAGTAACCCAATACAAGGGCGACTCAGAAACTCATCCGGTGCTATCTCCAACAGATGAATTTGCCGATTTTGAACGCTATGGAAAGCGATTGGATGGCGGTCCGCTGGAACACGTAGCGGGGAGTTATGCCAGGCCTGCATTAATTCGTGGGCTGCAACTCGACGCGGAAATAGGAGTGAACCCGTATAAATTCGGCATGATCGGTGCAACCGATAGCCACACCGGCTTATCCGCTGCCGAAGAAGACAACTTCTTGGGCAAGTACGCGAATGACAGTACCCCCGGTTCTAAGGGCGATGAGACTGTGCCGGGCTCGGTGGGTTGGGATGCATCGGCCATGGGCTTTGCTGGTGTATGGGCAACAGAAAATACACGACAAGGCATCTTCGATGCGTTTAAACGTAAAGAAGTGTACGCCACAACAGGACCACGCATACAGCTGCGGTTTTTTGGTGGTTGGGACTTTGAAGCCTTCGACGCGCAATCGGTGGATCTTGCCAGCGTAGGTTATACCAAAGGCGTCCCCATGGGCGGCGATCTGGCGCGTGTCGAGCTGGGAAAGTCACCCCGTTTTCTTATTGCGGCAGCAAAAGATCCACAGGGAGCGAACTTAGATCGCGTGCAGGTTGTGAAAGGTTGGGTTGATGTAAACGGGCATTCACAAGAGCGCATTTACGATGCTGTGTGGTCCGATAATCGCGATCACATTTCAGAGCGCTTGGAGCCTGTGGGTAATACGATTTCTCTAGAAACAGGCGACTATGACAATAGCATAGGCGCCCCTGCTCTTGTTGCGGTTTGGGAGGATCCCGATTTTGATCCGACGGTCAGAGCGATGTACTACGCTCGTGTTATTGAGATACCGACTCCAAGGCATACCTTATTCGATACCATAGCACTGCAACAGGCACCCGATTCCGCTGCTGGCCATGCGAGTGTGATTCAAGAGAGAGCGTACTCGTCCCCTATTTGGTACAGCCCCCAGTAACCCGAAATTAGGGGGCTCCCGCAAGACAAGCTTTTTGGAGCATTCCTTGCTTTTCCGAGCATCGCGCTAGGAGCCTGCTTTAAACCGCTGCTAAGTGAGATGATCTGGCCTCATAGTGGTTTCAGGATTGCCGTGAGAGTGCTCCACAGAGGTGGCGCTGTAGGTTTCAAAGCGGAATCTGGCTCTGGCTAAGCGGGAGCAGGAGCAGGAGCAGGAGCAAAGCCTTTCGTATGCAAATATTGGCAAGCACGTCAGAATCAAGCCCTTGCTTACAGTGAACATAGTCTCATCGCACGGTTTGAGGCGGTCAGACAACAAAAAATGTTGATAAGCAAAGTGTGCGGTGATCGATGTCCGATCTTTCAGGCTAGACTTTGAGTGTTATTGATCGTGATCGGGGAAGGGCATGCGCGACGTTATTGTCTCAATAAATGCTGGTCAGATTTCTGGCCGACAAAATGCAGGTGTGGAATATTTTTTAAGTGTTCCCTACGCAGCGCCGCCCGTTGGCGCTAACCGTTTCAAAGCACCGCAACCCGTTGAGCCTTGGACGGGAGTTCGTGACGCGGGTATCTCTGGTGCCAATGCCCCTCAACGAACAGGTGAAGTCCCAGGTCTTGATGCTGAATCGTTAATCGGAAAGGGCTGGCACCGAGGTGACGATTACTTAACGCTCAATATTTGGAAGCCCGAGGGCGCGTGCAAAGACGCGCCCGTCATGGTGTTTATTCACGGTGGTGGTTTTGTCGTCGGTAGCAAAGATGCTCCAGTAAGCGACGGCAGTAGTTTTGCATTCAACGGTATCATTTGTGTAGCAATTAATTACCGTATGGGTATCGACGGGTTTATGCCAATCGATGATGTGCCTACTAACTTGGGGTTGCGTGATCAGATTTTTGCATTGGAATGGGTGCAAAGTCAGATTCATCGCTTTGGTGGTGATCCGAATAATGTGACTGTGTTTGGTGAGTCAGCCGGTGCAATGTCTGTGGCTAACTTAATCGCTTCGCCGAAAGCCGAGGGATTATTCAAACGAGCGATTATTCAAAGTGGTCACGGGGCGATGACTCGTAGCATCACCACGGCCAAAAAATTGACGTATAAAATGGCTCGGTTACTGGGTGTGCCGGCCACAGCCGCCGGCTTTGCATCTTGTGATTTAGATAAAGTTTTAGATGCCGTTGAAAAAATCTCTAAACCGATTCCAGGTGTTGATTTGCGAGACGAACATGGATTCGAACCTGTTTTTGGCATCAGTCGATTCATTCCGGTCCATGGCGACGATATTTTACCTCAGCCACCCTTGCAGGCGCTTCAAGATGGGCGTGGCGCTCAGGTTCAAGTTTTAATTGGTACCAACGCAGAAGAGATGAACTTATATCTGGTACCAACCGGCGTGCGTGAAAAGATGTTTGGTTTGCTTGCTGTCTGGTTGTTACATCGGTCGCATCCCAATGCGCGGAAAACCTTGAAAGCGTATGGTTTGGGCAAGCGCAAGGCGGGACATGTCTTAGCCGATGCTATGAACGATTTAGTGTTTCGTTGGCCTGCCCGGCGTTTTGCTGAGGAACACTTGGGTCAAACGCACTTTTACGAGTTTGAGTGGCGCTCTCCTGCTTTTGAGGCCGAGCTCGGCGCATGCCACGCCTTAGAGTTGCCTTTTGTCTTCAATACGCTGCCTACCGCCACGGGCCCCCGGGGCTTGGCAGGAGCCGCTCCACCACAAGCGCTCGCGGATCATATACATGGCGTGTGGTGCGAATTTGCGCGTTCTGGACGCTTACCTTGGGCTGAGTTCGATAAAGTCGAGAGGAAGGTTTACCGACTGGAAGCGCAAATGGTGGTTAATGAACCCGTCATGCGGGCAGCAGAGTTCTTACCCTAACTCGTATTGTGCAGCGTTAGCAGGTCTCTCTCGAACGAGCATTAGATTTTTAACATCGTCTTTGTTGTACTGAGCACGCGGTAGTATCTGAGCGTGTTCTCTTGTGAAATTCATACATTTCGTAATTAAGGTAGGTACAGATGTCTTATTTAGATCGGATTGCTTTGACGGGGCGGACAGCGATCGTAACTGGCGCTGCCTCGGGAATCGGTTTGGCGTGCGTAAAAACTCTGTGCGAGGCCGGAGCCAAGGTCATTATGCTTGATCTTACTCAGGAGTCGCTCGACGAGGCATTAGATACACTTACCGTTAATACTGGACCGATACTTGGTTATACCTGCGATGTTACGCAGTCGGAACAAGTGAGAGCTGTAGCCGATCGGTGTATGCAGGATCACGGCGTGGATATTTTGGTTAATAATGCAGGCATTGCTCGCAGTGATACGCCAGCAGAAGAGGTCAGTGATGAACATTGGTTAAATGTCTTGGATGTTAATATCAATGGTGTTTTTTGGTGCTGCAGAGCATTTGGTCGACATATGTTAAGTCAAGGCCGCGGCAGCGTTATCAATATGGGGTCGATGAGTGGGTTCATTGTTAACAGGCCGCAACCCCAAAGCTACTACAATGCGTCCAAAGCAGCAGTACATCAGTTAACAAAATCATTAGCTGCTGAGTGGGCTGATCGTGGTGTTCGCGTCAATGCGGTAGCGCCGACCTACATCAATACACCTCTTAATCAATTTGCAGACAGAACCAGTTCAATGTATCAGCGCTGGATTGACTCGACGCCCATGAAACGGTTGGGTGAAAGTGAGGAAGTCGCCGACGTGGTGACATTTTTAGCCAGCGATGCCGCAAGTTTGATGACGGGCAGCGTTGTGGTGGTGGATGGCGGCTATACGTGTTGGTAGGGAGTAGCCACTGAGTCAACAGTTTGTGCCGATCGGCAAAGTTAAATCGCTTCTTCAACCTATCTGATAGGTTTACTCTGGGCACACAATAAATGATAAAGCTACCCAACTTGTAGCTCAGGAGGAGTTATGAAAACACATTTGTCGAAAACATTGCTTGCTGCATCTATGAGCGTCGTTTTAAGTCCCGTTGGCGTTTTGTACGCAGGCGAATCGAACGGTTTGATGTTAGAAGAGGTCTTGGTAACGGCGCGTCAACGTGAAGAATCGCTTAAAGATGTGCCTATCGCTGTCAGCGCCATATCAGGAACGTTCATTCAAGACAAGCAGCTACACGAAGTCCGAGACGTAGCGGCTTATGTTCCCGGTCTCAATATTAATTCAGATAGTGCGGGTCGCGCATTCGTTTCCATGCGCGGTATCGGAACCACATTGATTGATTCGGTGCAGCCTGGTGTTGGCATTTTCTTAGATGGTGTATACCAGCCTAATACGTCTTATTTAAATACGCCACTGGTTGATGTCGAGCGCATCGAGGTTCTCCGTGGTCCACAGGGAACCCTTTTTGGGAATAACACCTTAGGCGGCGCAATTAACGTTATCTCAGCTTCGCCCAGCGAGTCTTGGAAAGGGAGAGTCTCGGCTGCATACGCGAGTGCCGATGATTACAAGTCGACGTCGATAAGTGCGTCGGGGCCAATTGTTGACAATGTCTTGGGTATCCGTGTGGGTGCGGCGCATCACGGTCAAGATAACTTCCAGAGAAACAGTTTGGTGGGCGGTGCTCGCAATCCGCTTAACCAAGATACTCTCAATATGACCTTACGATACACGCCCAACGAGAGCGCTGTTTATACAATCAACGCCAATCATGATGAAGTAGAGGGAGGCAGCGTCCCCTATGGACAGCTAGCGGGGCCGCGAGACTACACTCGTGATTTGCCTACGAACGTAGCCAGTATCGTGAAAATTGATTATGACGCGGTGGACGTCAAAGGCGTTTGGGATTTGAAATCTACTGATACAACGGTCACTGCCGTTCTGGGTTACAACAAAAGTGACGCACGTCAGAATAATGGCGATGGCGATTTTGGCCCGATCGATTTTTTCCAAGCGTCCTCAAATCGGACCTTGAAAACATCTACGGGGGAAGTGCGTTTTGATACTCAGTGGAGTGAGGGTTTTTCGACATTGATTGGTGTGTTTAAAAGCCGCTCAACAACGGACAGTCAAGGCGTGACCACCATTGTTCCCTTGGGTCTCTCTGTCCCATCAGCGGTCACATCCGAGAATGATTCGGAGGCCATTTTTGCCACGGCGTTCTGGGCTTTGGATAACGAAATCGATGTCTCGGTTGGTATTCGTTACGATCGTCAGGAGTTGAATGCATCGAGTGCGACAACCGCAGGAGTTTACAAAGCCAACGAAACTCAGCCGCGGATAACGATCAGTAAGTCATGGTCCAATAATTCGATGACCTATGGTTCCATCGCTCGAGGGGTGCGCGGTGGGGGCCAAAATAATCCGGGTGCTCCCAACCTCATTTACGATGGTGATAGTGTCTGGACATATGAGTTGGGTCAGAAATGGTCTGATGATGACGGGAGAGCTTCGATTGACGTCGCGCTTTTCTATAACGACTATAGCGACTTCATTGGCCCTAATGCACTGGCACCGAGTACGAGTGGTGTAGGTTATGTTGCCGTGAATCTGAATGCGGGTGATGCAACAACGTACGGTGCAGAATTAGAGAGTAAGTTTGTTTTAACCGATTCATTGTCGGCCTACGCGAATTTAACGTGGTTACACGCTCGCGTAGACGACAGTAAGAGCTTTTCCGATGTTACGGGATATGCTTACCCAGGCAATAAAATCCCCTTCGTGCCGGGTTGGAATCTGAGCGCTGGGATTGCTTATAACTTGAGCTTGGCTAGTGGCGATGACATGACTTTAGATTTGGGTGTGGTGGCAAAAGGTGAACGGGGTGGTGCAACCTTGGACGCCGCATCGCTTCCGATACTCGAGCAGTATGCTTTGTGGAACGCTTCTTTGAATTGGCAGCATGGAGCACTATCGGCGCGTTTGTTTGCTCAAAACCTTACCGATGAAGATTATCTTGAGTCGTACATTGATAGTTCCTTACTGGCTCGGGCCGGCGTACCCCCATTTTTGGTCGCTAACATAGGTCTTTATGGCCAGGGCCGCCGCACCGGTATAACGCTTACGTACGATTTTTAGGCGGGGGTAGTGAGTTGTCTGACCTAAACGCAGATTTCGTTCAAAGTGTAGAGCGTCTTTTTGGTAATAGGGCTACCATGGCGCTCGCTGCCTTAAGTCAACATGGGCACAGTGAGGTCCACTACGAAGACGCTTTGCCACAACTGGTCGTCTATGCGCATAACACAGAGGAAGTTGCCGAGCTCCTTAAGCTTGCCAATCAATTTGAGGTTCCTGTAACGCCTTACGGCGCAGGTACCTCGGTTGAGGGCAACGCGCTACCCGTTCATGGGGGTGTATGCGTTGATTTATCGGAAATGGACTCTATTCTAGCGATCAACCAAGCTGACTTAGATTGCACCGTTCAAGCCGGTGTTCGGCGCGAACAGTTAAATGATTATTTGCGCGATACCGGCTTATTTTTTCCCATCGATCCTGGTGCCAACGCTACTATTGGCGGAATGGCCTCAACTCGAGCGTCGGGTACGAACGCCGTTCGTTACGGCACCATGAGAGAAGCCGTGTTATCCCTGCGAGTGGTCCTGCCAGATGGCAAAATTGTCCGAACCAGCCAGCGGGCAAAAAAATCGGCGGCTGGGTATGACCTGACCCGATTATTTGTAGGGTCCGAGGGTACATTGGGCATAATTACGGAAATTACCTTGCGTTTACACGGTATCCCAGAAACGATCAGCGCTGCGGTGTGTCCATTTAACTCTCTGGGGGGTGCCGTAGATACGGTGGTGCAAATTATACAAATCGGCTTACCGATCGCTCGGGTCGAAATACTAGACAGCGCCCAAATGCGCGCGGTTAATCGCTGGTCGCAATTAAGCTATGCAGAACAGCCAACCCTGTTTTTTGAATTTCATGGTTCCCAAGCTTATGTGTTAGAGCAAATCGAAACCGCTAAGTTGCTCAGCCATGAGAATGGTGGCGGTGAGTTTTCCTGGGCGGATAAAGTCGAAGATAGAAATCGACTCTGGAAGGCCCGCCATGAGGCCTATTACGCTGCGGTAAATGTGCGGCCCAATGCTGTCGGTTGGACAAGCGATGTATGTGTTCCGATCAGTCGCTTAGCGGAGTGTATTGAGTTAACGCAGCATGAACTGGCAGAAATGCAAGTGCCTGCGACCATATTAGGACACGTAGGCGATGGCAATTTTCACGTCATTTTTTCAATTGATCCCACGTCAGTTGATGAACTGCGTGCCGTCGAAGAATTCAACAAGCGGCTAATAAGCAGAGCTGTTGCGATGGACGGCACCTGCACTGGCGAACACGGTATCGGCATTGGTAAAAAAGCTTGTTTGTTAGAAGAACTCGGTGATGATGTCGTTGCCTTGATGCGCTCAATCAAGGGCGTAATCGATCCGAAAGGGATTATGAACCCCGGCAAAATATTCGATTTATAGGGTGGTAGGCGAATTTAGGCTTGTTTAAACCTATCTGATAGGTTTAAATTCCACCAAACAATTCAAAAAGATACGATCATGGCGAACTTTATGCGATGGATCGATGTTTCTCCTGAAATGCTGGCGTTTTTTGGTAGAGGATTATGTCCCGATATTGGATGGCCAGAACACAGTCACGCTTTTGTCTACCACGTGGATACGGCAGAAAAACTTGGGCGATTTTGTTACGATGACGCACCTTCGAACAAGACATTGAATCGAGGAAGCGATGAAACCCGACTCGTTCTTTTACTGAACTCTGAAGCCAAGAATCGAATTTTTGGTTCTCATGCAATCCTACGTGTTCAGCACGATTACTATCTTCCGCCAGAGCTCAGAGCCATCGCCTCGGTTATTTTAGCAACGGAACTTCCAGAAGCAGCGGCAGGGCCATATCGCCTGGGGAAAAGTATCGAACTCTTGTGTGAGACTTATCGTATTATCGATCAGGCCGGCATGGTCTCGCTGTTATCGGAAACCGGCTTGAGTGCTCAAGACAGCCGATTGATTGCTAAGGCGAGGGAGTACATCAACGGGCACTGTTCAGAACCGTTAACGATAGAGTCCATCGCCAAGGCCGTGGGCGTTAACCGCTCTAAGTTGACCAAGGGTTTTCGCGCGATGTTCGGCTGTTCGATTGCCGACGCGATTTCTGAACGGCGGCTGTGCACTGCGAGGCAGTTACTCGAACAAACCGATTTGCCCGTTTCCTCAATCGGTTATCATGTAGGGTACCAAAACAACGCCAGCTTCAGTCGCGCATTTAGTCGTTATTACGGCACCCCACCGAAATACATTCGGGATCACAAGGCGTCGATATGAGTCAATCTCAATCATTGCAGCAACAAGCAATGCAGGCCATTCGTTCCTTCATAGCAACAGAAAATTTGACGGTCGGCCAAAATCTGCCATCTGAGGGGTATTTTTCCCAGACCTTGGGTGTCAGCCGCGCGGTTATACGGGAGGCATTCGGCGCACTGGCTGCACTTAACATTTTGGATGTAGGAAATGGGCGTAAGGCACGTGTAGCAGCAATAGACGGTGGTGTTATCTCAATAGCGTTGGAGCATGCTTTGTCAACGCAGCAGCTAACGGTTGCCGATGTCTGGGATGTACGAAGAGTTGTCGAGCTGCGAATTGTGGGTTTGGCGGCGGAAATGCGCACCGAACAAGAAGCGAAATTTTTATTGAATTTGGCGGCCGAGATGCGTGATTCTATCGCTCATCCTGTTCGGATGGCGGAGTGCGATGTTTTGTTTCATCAATGTATTTCGAAAGCGTGTCGTAATCCTCTCTTCACAGCAATGATTCAGTCCGTGCAACCACTTATGAAGGTTGCCGTGCCCGTAGCTTGGGAAACAAGAACGAAACAGGCTGAGCGTGACCTGATCCTAGAGCAGCATCAAGTGATCGCTGAGGCTATTATGGCTCGAGATCCGAATGCAGCCGTTGCGGCAATGGAAGCTCATTTTGATTCTACGATTGGTGAGATTTTAAAAGACCAGCACCGAATAATATGACTTCGCCGTTAAGGTCTATGATCTGTGGCGGTATCTACACTTTCCGCTCAGTTACATGCGGATCAGGAGTCAGGTCATTCGAGTGTGATTAAAGATTGCCTCGACACAACGCAACACTTCGGCCTGGTATTCTTTGCCGCGTTCATTGAGCAAGTCCAGCATATGTAGCGAAGTCGGAACGAAGGCAAAGCCGATATCATGTTCTGGATGCCATTGGAACAGCGAACCCCCGAGCCCCATCCAGCCATAGAATCCCTCCCTCCCCACATTAAACGCGCGTTCTAGCTTAGATGATGTGTCTGTGCATGGTCGGTAAAAGTTCACGCCGCCCTGAGTAAATTCGCAAGGAAGGAATCCGCCCATATTCGCCTTGGTCGGCGCACTGTGTAATAGATTCCAGCTTTCTGAGGGTAAGATAGTGGCGTTATCCAAACGACCCCCGGCCGCCATGGCAGCGGCTATTTTTGCCAGTCCGCGAGCCGATGCACTGGTATTAGCCGAGGGCGTCTCGCCCATCGCTATCACGGGTTCATTGAAAAAAGCGATTCCCGACATGCCCTCAAAAGGAACAGGCCATTTTTTTTGCGGGCGTCGCAGGAGTGACAAAACAAGTTTAGACAAGCGGCCAAACAATTGAATCGTGTTATGGAGCACTTTGCGTCCCAAAATCCGTGGCCGTAAAGTAGCCAAAAAATGTTTTAATACCGGTAAAGGCGTGATTGGAACTCGGCTTTCCAACTGTGTTTGGTTTACGCCGATGGCAATATCTGCATCTAACGGCGTACTGATCTCATCGCGAATAAATTCACCTATCGTTCTTCCTTTGGGGTCTGTGCGACGAAATAGTTCATTAGCAATCCATCCGCGCGTTAAAGCGTGGTATTCCCGTTTGGTTTGCGACGGGTTGTTAAAGTGTTGAGGGTGGATCTCTATCTGCGCTCCGATCGCATTGGCTTTTAGACGATCTACATGCAGATCTTCGGGGATAATAGAGAACTCAAAGTTGGCCAAGCCCGCCTCATGGCGCATTAGGTCAGCGACCGTGACAAAATCCTTACCGTTTTGCGCAAACTCTGGCCAATAGTTCGCGATGGGCGCTTGATAGTCGATATAGCCCTGACCCGCTAAGTGAGCCAGTGCGATCGCTTCCAGGCTTTTTCCGCTGCTGAACACATTGATGAGAGAGTCAGCGTCGAAACCGCCGGCATCGTTCTTGGAGCCCCACAAATCAACGACTTTTAGCCCCTTATGATAGACACAAAGCTGAGCGTGCTCTTCGGCCCATCGCCGCATATTTCTCTCGAAAAGTTCGCGGACGGATTCAAAGCCTGCTTCTGTGTGGCCGTGGATTTGGGGGGAGGGAGTGGTTGCCATAAACTGATCTCGATACCGTAGGTGTACTCAGGTCGCTAAGTAGACCAAATTTAGGCAGAGCGATCCAATGAATTCGGATTTCCGTAGTCTTTTACAGCGTGTATCTCAGGGGTACACACGGACTTGACAGGGCTCTTGTCACCCCGAACAATGCGCCTTCACTTTTTGACAGAGGATAGGTTATGCCACGTGTAAATTTGGAAGGGAGTTCATCGATTGTTACGGGCGGAGCGTCAGGCATTGGTGAAGCAGCGGCTCGTCAGCTTGCGGCGGCAGGTTCGAAAGTCGTCATCGCTGACTTAAACGAAGAAAAAGGTCAGGCGGTCGCAGCGGAAATTGGTGGTGTGTTTGTTAAGTGCGATGTGACCAAGGTAGAAGATGCCGACGCGGCCGTCGCTGCTGCAGTGGCTCTTGGCCCCCTCCGTGCCTGCGTTAACTCGGCTGGTTTGGGCGCGCCTGGCCGCACGATTGATCGCGATAACAATCCACACGACCTGGGTCGCTTCGCGTTCGTAATCAACGTGAATCTCATCGGTACCTTCAATGTCTTGAGCAGGGCAGCGGCTGCTATGGCGAAGCAAGAGCCTATGGATGCCGATGGAAGTCGTGGTGCAATCGTCAACTTGGCTTCGGCTGCGGCTTTTGACGGACAGATCGGCCAGGCGGCGTACTCAGCGTCGAAAGGGGGTGTTGTTGGCATGACTTTACCCATCGCTCGAGACCTCAGCGCGGTTGGTATTCGCGTCAATACGGTAGCGCCGGGCCTAATCGATACGCCAATCTACGGAGAGGGCGAGCACGCAGAACAGTTCAAAGCACACTTGGGCCAATCCGTGCTGTTTCCAAAGCGCTTGGGCCAGGGCGAAGAGCTCGCGTTTGCCATTATGGATTGCATTACCAATCCCTACATGAATGCGGAAGTCATCCGCTTGGATGGCGGTATCCGCATGCCTCCAAAGTGATGCCGTCGTACTTCGCTTCAAAAAGCTGGCCTCAGGCCAGCTTTTTTTATGCCATTTAAGTCGATAGTGTCCGTTTCGAACCCCCTAAACCCCTGTTTTATTGTGATTTTGCGAGCTACACTTGGCATGATTCTAATAATCAGACATCGTCAAGGAGCTATAACGTGAATGCACCCCAACAAGTTGTGATCAGCCCAGATGCTGAGCAAAAAATGCAAGAGGCATTGAAGCTACAGCGCGAGAGTTACCTTGCTGAAGGATTCGTGTCATTGGATGTTCGCAAAGATCGCCTTGATCGTGCGATTGATATTCTTGTAAAAAATGCCGACCGAATCAGCGATGCACTCAATGAAGATTTTGTTTGCCGTCCACGCGCTGTGAACATGATGACCGACGTGGCAGGCTCCATCGGCTCACTAAAGCACTGCCGTAAGCATATGGCGAAATGGATGAAGTCAGAGAAACGTCCCTCTCTTTTTCCTTTGAACTTATTGGGTGGGCGCTCGCATATTGAATACCAGCCCAAAGGCGTTGTAGGGATTGTTGCGCCTTGGAATTTTCCAGTTTCTATGGTTTTTCAGCCACTCGCTGGGATCTTGTCGGCGGGTAACCGAGCGATGGTCAAACCCTCTGAGTTTACGCCGGTGACTTCGGACCTCATAGCCGAGATGATTGCAGAGGTCTTTGATCCAAGTGAAGTGACGACGGTTGTAGGCGGGCCAGAAGTAGGCCAAGCCTTTACCTCGCTGCCTTTCGATCACATGATCTTTACAGGTGCCACGAGCATTGCACGCCATGTGCTCGCATCCGCGGCTCGCAACTTAGTGCCATGTACTCTGGAGCTGGGCGGTAAGTCGCCTGTGGTTATTTCGCGCAGCGCCGATCTACCCCAGGCCATCGAACGCGTTATGCTGGGTAAAACGCTTAATGCCGGTCAGATCTGTTTGGCGCCTGATTACTTGTTGGTGCCGGAAGAGAAGCTGGATGAAGTTGTGCAACTGGCGACAAAGTCGGTTGGCGAAATGTATCCGACTCTTTTGTCGAACCCGGATTACACCGCCGTTATTAATGAACGCCATGTCAAACGATTAACGGGATACTTGGCTGATGCAACTGAGCGCGGGCATCGCATCGTACCTTTGAATCCTGCGAACGAAGACTTTGAGGGCAATAGCGCGGGCAAAATACCACCCACCCTGATTGTTAACCCAGATGTGGACTCAAAGTGTATGGAAGAAGAGATCTTTGGTCCCTTACTTCCCATTCGTACATACAAGGACTTTGAAGAGACGATTGCGCACATTAACGCCAATCCTCGACCGCTCGCGGCTTACTACTTCGGGAAAGATTCGGCAGAAGAAAAGGCCTTCTTAACTCGAACAACGTCCGGGGGTGTGTGTATTAACGATGTGATTATGCATATCATGCAAGAAGACATGCCCTTTGGCGGTGTTGGCCCCAGCGGAATGGGCCATTACCACGGGCACGAAGGCTTCAAGACATTCAGTCATGCTAAATCCGTATACAGCCAGGCGACACGATTCAATGTTGGTAAGTTGGCAGGCTTGCTACCCCCTTATGGTAAGGCGACGGAAGGCGCGATTAAGAACTCGATAAAACGGTAGTTTTCGGGTACTGATGATCTAATGAAGAAAGGCGCCGTAAGGCGCCTTTCTTTTAATTGCCAAATGACGGCTCAATTTTGATCAAGTGTCTTCCACTCGTCAAAAAACGACGGCAGGTCAGTAGATACCCTACTGGCGAATTCTGGTGCCCGCTTTTCGAGAAAGGAGCGCACACCCTCTTTGCCGTCTTCGAGGCTCGCGTAAAACATGGCTAAAGAATCTATTTTATGCGCTTCGAGTGGGTGCTTAGCCGCGGCATTGCGATAGAGCATCTGGCGTGTCATAGCGATGGCTACAGAAGAATGCTGCGCAATGCGGCGTGCGATTTTATAGGCCTCTTCAAGCAGTTCGTCAGGCGAGACAACAGACTTTACCAGCCTGCCCGCGAGTGCCTCGTGAGCACTGAGGATGTCGCCGCTGTAACACCACTCGAGAGCTTGCGAGACACCCACTATACGGGGAAGGAACCAGCTGGAGCATGCTTCCGGTACCACACCAATTTTGTTAAACACAAAGCCTATGCGCGCCTTTTCCGATGCTATGCGAATGTCCATAGCGCAGGTCATGGTGGCACCAATACCGACTGCTGCACCATTGATTGCGGCTATTACCGGCTTATTACAATCGTAAATCGCGAGCGTGACTCTGCCACCCGTATCTCGCACTCCCTCAATGATTTCTGGGTCGTCGAGGCGTTCTGCCATATCGGCGAGCGTCGGTCTCAGATCTTCATTGAGGCCGAATACGTTGCCTTCAGATGACAGGTCCATGCCGGCGCAAAACGCTTTTCCAGCCCCGGTTACAACAATCGCTCGAATTTCGTCGTCCAGGCTTGCTTGATTGAACGCATCGATCAACTCGTTTGCCATAGTCACGGTGAAAGCGTTCATCTGGTCCGGGCGGTTGAGCGTCAAAGTTAGAATGTGTTCGCTTATCTCGTACTCGATAGTTTCGTAGATCATTGGTGTTCCTTAAATATCGCCTTAGTTGTGTGTTTTTTCATAGAGCCGCCAGCTGAAGGCGAAGTCAATAGTCATCGATTCGCGATTGAAAAGTGCTTCTTTGTTCCGCGGGTCTCCGCGGTGAGCCATAGGCGTTGCTTCGATCATGGCGCGTATCAATGGCTTATCGAGTGCCGTTACGTATTCGAGTTGCCCCGAATCTACAAGCTTTAAGCCGGCGATGTTCGAGCGAAGCTCTTTGTGTTTACGGGGAGTTTCATAAAGAGCTGCTCGTAATTGGCTCAAATGTCCAGGAGCCGGCCCCACTTCCAGTAGAAGGCCGTCTTCGGCTAAGACCCTGTTGGTTTCATTATCGTTTGTGGGTGCGAATACATTAAAAACGAAGTCAACCGAACTTGGGCCAATGGGTAGATTATTCGAGCTGGCTACAGCGTAGCGAATCGTCTTGTATGTCTTGGCAGCGATCCGTATGGCGGGTTTGGATATATCGATACCCGCGATGTCTACATTTGGGCACATTAACTGAACCTTACCCGTGTAAAAGCCCTCGCCGCAGCCAACATCGAGCACATTGCCCGAAGTCAGGTGTGTCCGGATTGTGCTGGTTATGACTTCCGCTAAGGGCTCATAGAGTTCGGCGTTGTGAATGGTTCTGCGAGCGGCAATCATCGCGGCGCTGTCACCCGGTGTAAGGCTGTGTTTTTGATTGGAGGTTAGCAGGTTAATGTAGCCCTCTTTCGCGGTATCGAAACTGTGTCCTCGCTCGCAGGCCGATGACTGACCTAATCGCAATAGCGGCAGCTGACAAATAGGGCAGGTCCAGTGCAACATAGTAACGGTGGTGTGATGGGTGAGACTCAGAGTATAGTTATTGGGCTCAAGATTGAAAGGGCGCGGTTTCCACCGAGTGTAGTTATTTCCGAACCAATTCAGTTATGACGGGCACCCAAACGTATTGTAATCTTAAATCTCGTGGTAAACATGACGTTAAACACGTAGACTTCGCGTCCAACTCGTACTTCTGAAGAAACTCAATGTCTTTTTCCACTCTCGGCTTATCGCTGCCCATACTTGAGGCCGTTGCGAAAGCGGGCTATGCAAACCCTTCACCGATACAAGCCCAAGCAATACCGGCTGTATTGGGCGGTCGGGATATCATGGCGGCAGCCCAGACCGGTACCGGTAAAACCGCCGCATTTGCTTTGCCGATAATCGAGTTGCTGTGCAAAGGAGTTGCAGCTAAGTCGAATCAGGTACGAACCTTGGTTTTGACGCCCACCCGAGAACTTGCGGCACAGGTGCATGACAATTTCCGTATCTACAGCGCCAATCAGCGAATGCGGTGTGAAGTAGTATTCGGTGGCGTGAAAATTAATCCACAGATGATGCGTCTTCGCGGCGG
>Ga0181577_10001385_pt1 | contig 19495 bp, 15 predicted proteins | sample 101ome_21_FD_132468 | JGI IMG/M metagenome (GOLD analysis project Ga0181577, IMG submission 132468) | Coastal salt marsh microbial communities from the Groves Creek Marsh, Skidaway Island, Georgia - 101413BT metaG (megahit assembly) | ecosystem: Environmental > Aquatic > Marine > Intertidal...
ACTGACGGACATGCCGCCAAGCGTGGCCTTCCGCCAAGCCGTTCGGCGATCGATCGCGATCTAAAAGCCATTCTGGTCGATGTGCTTGGCCTTGAGCCGGACAAGGTCGATGAATTCGACAATGAAACGGGCCTGTTCAGTCACTTGCCTGAACTGGATTCCATGGCAGTTGCCGGCCTTTTGACCGAGATCAAAGACCGCTTCGACATGCTGATCGAAGATGATGATGTTGATGCAGAGATGCTCGAAACCTACGGCGGGTTGCTGGCATTTGTCGAAATGAAGCTGATCGAGGGCTGATCCGGCAAGATCACCCACGCGTCCAATAGCTCGCCAGTTCAACATGCGTTGACCAGCGAAACTGACCTACAGGGCGCAATTTTTCTAGACTAAAGCCTGCTTCAATCAGCTTGGTACAATCACGCGCCCAGCTGACGGGATTGCAACTGATGTATACCACGCGGTTGACGCTGCCGGCCGCAATCTGCCCGACCTGTTCTTTCGCACCAGCTCGCGGGGGATCAAGCAGAACGGCTTCAAAACGGTTCAGTTCGTCAGGCTGCAATGGATTACGAAACAGATCGCGATGCATCGCGGCCATTGGCAATCCTGAGCTTGTGGCCTTGCAAGCGAGATGTGCGTCGCGCGCGGCCTCAACGGCGAGCACCTTTGCATGGTTTGCCAGCGTAAAAGCAAAGGTGCCGAGCCCGGAAAACAGGTCCGCAACGCTTACCGCATCGCCAATCCATGCTTTCGCGTCAGCGACCAAAGCGTCTTCGCCGTCTTGCGTTGCCTGTAGAAAACCGCCTGGCGGCATCCCGACGGGTCGGCCCGAGAGCGTAATTGTAACCGGCTGCGGTTCCCATTGTGTCTCCGCGCCGTAACCCTGATCCAGCGTCAATCGCGCCAAACCGTTCGACTGCGCGAATTCCAACGCAACCTCTGTTGCCTCCAAGCCTTCCAGCTCCAGATGCTTGATGCTGCAATCCACGCCCTGGTCTGCCACCGTCAGATCGATATCTACCGGTCGCTTGCCCCCATGCTGCGCGACAAACTGCCGAAGCTTTGGCAGTAATTCGGCCAGTTCGGGCCGCAGGATATGGCATTCCTTCAGATCAACGATCTTGTGCGAACTGCCTTCGCGAAAGCCGAGCGCAGCGCCTCTTGCTGTTCGCAGAGCATGCAAGGTCGCGCGACGCCGTGTTTTAGGCGGCGAAAGGTGTGTGGGCAGCAATTCACCTATCGAGAATCCTTGCTTTTCCGCTTGAAACGTCACCCGCTCGGTAACGAATTGCCGTAGAGCATCCTCGTCTGCGTGTTGAAGCTGGCATCCGCCGCACTGCCCGAAATGCTGACACAAAGGGGCAATATGATGCGGTCCATGTTCAAGCGCCCCATCAGGGCGCAAAACATCGCCCGGTACACCGCCAGCCGCATGCTGTCCGTCTGCGGTCACACCGTCACCGCGCGCCGCAATGCGAATGATTTGGAAGTTTTCGCTCATAGAGCTGCGGCGATAGCGCCGGAAACCGCCAGCGCAAGGTCATCTGCGCTAAAAGCTGGCACGCATTGACGTGCGGCCTCACCATGCAGCCATACTGCTTCGCACGCGGCATCGAACGGCTCGCGACCAGATGCCATCCGGCTAGCGGCAATTCCTGCCAGCACGTCTCCGGTACCCGCAACGGACAGCCAGCTAGGAGCAGGCGGCGCGATTGCCAAACGCCCATCAGGCGCGGCGATCAGCGTATCCGGCCCCTTTGCAAGGATGACCATCCCGCTGGTCTTCGCGAGAGCTAGCGCGCAAGCTTGCCGATCCGGCGCAACGATAGCGAACGCGCGGCACAATGCCTCAAGCTCGCCATCATGCGGCGTCGCGAGACATGGCGTGTCCGCTCGCAACATTCCCGGTTTCAAGAGCACCAGGGCATCCGCATCGATCACAATGGGCTTACCGCAATCAATCGCCATGGCCAGCCGGTCCTCAGCCTCCCGATCACGACCAAGCCCAGGGCCCACCAGAACCGATTCAATGCGGTGATCACCAAGCGTATCTTCAAGTGAAGCCTGATCGATCACGAGCCCCGCTGGCGGGTTGGTGGGCAAATGGTGCGTCAACAGCTTCACATAGCCAGCACCCGCGCGCATCGCGGCCTGGCTGGCTAGCAGGGTCGCACCCGGCATTGCGCCACCAACCACGGCGCATAGCCCGCGCGTATATTTGTGCGCATCGCTCGCTGGCACAGGGATATCCGGTTTTCCGGCCAATTGCGCCGCCCCTTCGATCGCGGCAACTCCAATCGGTACCAGCCGAAGGTCACCCATCATTTCGCGGGCAGGCAGCCGCCAATGCGCGAACTTCCACGCACCTAGCGCTATCGTAAGGCGGTAATCCGGCAAACGCTCGTTGAGCAATGCACCGCTATCGCTCTCAACACCCGAGGGCAGATCAACTGCAATGCGAACAGTGTGTCGCTTCGCCAAATCGCGCAGCATCAATATGTGTTCACCGCTCAGCGGTCGCGCCAAACCTGATCCGAACAGGCAATCAACCAGCACCTGTCCCGTGACATCGTTGCCCGAGCTGAGCGAAACGCCTTTGTATGCCCGGCGCGCATTCTTTGCAGCATAAGTCTTAGGCGTAATGGGTGCTACAATTTGCACTTCATGGCCGCGCTGGCGCAGAGTCTCTGCGATAACATAGCCATCGCCGCCATTATTGCCCGGGCCGCACAGCACAGTGACCGGCCGGCCCGCTGCAACACGCCAGACCCACTCGGCTGCGCCCCTGCCCGCAATCTGCATCAGTTCGTCTACGCTGGTGCCAGCATCGATCAGGGCCTGCTCTGCGGCCTGCATTTGAGCAACGGTCAGGACTTGCGCGTTTTTCATGCGCAGCAGCTTATCAGATATCTGCGAAAACGTGGCGTTCGGATTTCGCACCGGGATGCGTAAGCGCACCTTTTACCGCCGGGCCGACATTCTGCGCATAACGCCACAGCGCGCCGGACTGGTAATCATTGGTGCGCGGTTGCCAGGCCTTGCGACGCTCGGCCAGAACAGCCTCATCGACCTCCAGATCGATTGTGCCAGATTCCGCGTCGATGCTGATGATGTCGCCATCTTCAACCAACGCGATCGGACCGCCATCCGCCGCTTCAGGGCCAACATGACCGATACAGAAGCCGCGCGTCGCGCCGGAAAAGCGCCCGTCCGTGATCAGCGCAACGCTCTCACCCATACCTTGCCCGTAAAGTGCGGCCGTTGTGGAAAGCATTTCCCGCATACCGGGGCCACCTTTGGGGCCCTCGAAGCGGATCACGATCACACTGCCATCGCGGATTTCGCGATTTTCAACCGCGGCAAACGCGTCTTCCTCGCAATCAAAGCATTGCACCGGGCCTGAGAACTGCAGTCGCTCCATTCCCGCCACTTTCACAATCGCGCCATCGGGGGCCATGCTGCCCCTCAGGCCCACGACGCCGCCAGTGGGTGTGATCGGATTGGAAACTTCGTAGATTACCTTTTGATCGGGGTTCCAGGTGATCTCGTCCAGGTTTTCTCCGATAGACTTGCCTGTGACCGTAATCGGTTCTGGATCCAGGAAATCGCCGTCCAGCAGCGTCTTCATCACCATGTAGACCCCGCCTGCTGCATGCATATCCTTGGCGACGTATTGCCCGCCCGGCTGCAAGTCCGCGATGTAAGGCGTGGACTTGAAAATCTCAGCCACGTCGAACAGATCGAACTCTATCCCCGCTTCGCTCGCCATGGCGGGCAAATGCAGTGCGGCATTGGTGGATCCGCCAGTCGCAGCGACAACGCGCGCCGCATTTTCAAACGCCGCACGGGTGCAGATATCGCGCGGACGCAGATTGCGCGCGAGCAGTTCCATGACCTGCTTACCGGCAGCAACCGCCACTTCCTCGCGCGACTTATAAGGTGCAGGAGCCATATTACTGTTCGGCAAGGACAAACCAATCGCTTCGCCGACACACGCCATGGTGTTTGCGGTAAACTGTCCGCCGCAGGCTCCGTGTCCCGGACACGCGACTTTCTCGAGCGCGATCAGCTCTTGCAACGGGCAATTTCCCGCTGCGTGCTGTCCCACAGATTCGAACACGTCTTTGACCGTCACATCCTTGCCATGAAAAACGCCGGGTAGGATCGAACCACCATAAACAAAGATAGAAGGCACGTTGAGCCTGAGCATTGCCATCATCATACCCGGAAGGCTTTTGTCGCATCCGGCAAAACCGACCAGCGCATCATAGCAATGCCCACGGACAGATAGTTCGACCGAATCCGCGATGACTTCGCGGCTAACCAACGAGCTTTTCATGCCTTGGTGACCCATCGCGATGCCATCGGTTACAGTGATGGTGTTGAAACGGCGGGCCATACCTCCGCCTTGCTCTACGCCAGTCCGGGAAATGTCTGCCTGCGCATCAAGCGTGGTGTTGCAGGGCGCAGAATCGTTTCCGGCAGAGGCCACCGCCACGAAGGGCCGTGCAATCTCTTCTTCAGTCAGCCCCATCGCATAGTAATAGGACCGGTGCGGGGCCCGTTCCGGGCCGACCGAAACGTGGCGGCTTGGCAATTTCGACTTATCGAAGCGCGAGTCAGACATTTTCTTTCCTGTTTCACTAAATTTGCGAAACAGGCAGTGCCTTCACTCCATCGCCAGCGCAACCCTGTTTGCAACATCTGTGATCATCGCTGCCCAGCGTGACTGCTCTGCACGGGTAACGATCAGGTCCTGACGGATTTCCAGAGCGATATAGGCGCGGCCGTGAGCTTCGGCATGACGGTTCATCGTCGCGTTCAATTCCTTACCCGAATAGGGCTGATTATCGCCCACATTGAGCCCTTGTTTGCTGAACAGCCGGATTGCATGGCGAGCGGCGCGATCATCTGTATTGTAAAGCAACGCCAATTCCCATGGACGCTCTTCGTCACTGGTTGCCAGCGAAGGTGTGAAGGAATGGAGCGAGATGATCAGTTCTGGCTGCGCAGCATCAAGCCAATTGGCCAACGCTTTGTGATAGGGGCGATGAAATCGCTTGAGGCGCGCTTCGATATCCGCACCAATATTGCCCGGTATCAGGTGCCCGTCACTTTCGATGGAGACCACAGCCTTATGGTCTTCCTCACGGTGCAAATCACACACAAGCCTGCTGGCCGTTGCCAGATGAGCAGGAATGCCGTGACGCCGCGCCATACGCCCGGCAACGCCTTCGACGCCGATATCAACCGCGATATGCTGCTCGAGCAATTCAGGCGCAATGCCCAGCTCGATGTCTTTGGGTACGAAATTGGACGCATGATCGGCAACGCACACTATTCCGCCCGGTGCCGGTTCACCTATCTGGCGATAGGGCAAGTCATCGATCATCATTGCTGTATCTTACCTTAGTAAACCTGACATTTGCCACCATTGCGGCGCGAGCTCGGCCAAGACACGCGATGCGCGATCGCGGTGCTCTGTACTTTCATACAGCGCAAAACAGGTGGCGCCGGACCCTGACATTTCGAACATCCATGGATCAGTTTGACTCAAGCGCTCAAGAACATCTTCTATCTGCGGGCACAGAGTGATTGCGGGTGCGCGCAGATCATTGCGACCTTCCAATGTAATCTTGCGCGCAGTTCCTTTGGGCAATGGCCCGCGATCTTCACCATCCCACGCTGCAAAAACTGGACCGGTTGGCAAGGGAACACGCGGATTGACCAGCAACACAGCCATGCCTGCCATGTCGTTCTGTACCGGCTCAAGTTCAGTCCCGGTGCCGCGCCCGATTGCCATTTCGCTGCGCACGCAAGCCGGCACATCGGCGCCAAGTCGCACCGCCGCGTTCTCCCATCCTTCCGGCAGCCCGTGGACTTGCTCGACAATTCGGAACAGAGCGCCTGCATCGGCGGATCCACCGCCCAGCCCGGCGGCGACCGGCAGATTTTTTTCAAGCGTGACATGCAAACCCTGCGGGCGCGGCAAGGCAGAAAGTGCGCGCGTAACCAGGTTGCCAAACGGGTTATCCAGCACATCGGCGAATTCACCGTATACCTCGAACCTATCCGCCTCGGCTGGCTGCGCAGTCAGAACATCGCCATTATCTACAAAGGCGAAAAGCGTTTCCAGCTCATGATAGCCGTCATCACGCTTTGCACGTACACGCAGCGCGAGATTGATTTTGGCGAATGCAATTTCTTTGACAGTCACGCGCCTGCTCTAGCGGGAAAAATTGTGTCTGTCCGCTGATAGTTACAGCGAGAGCTTATCAGCTGGTGACAGCTTCTATCGCTTCTTCTGCCAATGCAGCTTCGGCTGCACGGCGATCAGCGCGTTCTTGCTCAGCTTTTGCGCGATCAGTCGCTACCCGGCGCGCCTGTTCGGCCAACCCGCGCCAAGTCTTCTCTGCTCGCAGATGACGGTCACGGACATTTTCCAGTTGAGCTTTTTCGGCATCGGCGGCGGCTTCTTTGGCGCGCGCATCGTAAAATTCAAACGTCTGGCTCATTTGGTTCTCCGGGCAAGAGGTATTGCCTCTCCCACTCGAACAGCGGGAGAGGCAAAATTCGAAACTTAGTCAGCAGCCGAGAGGTTTACGGCGCTTTCCTTGCCATTACGGCCGATCTCGACTTCGTAGTTCAAGCGTTGCTCTTTATCGAGCGAGTGCATGCCAGCGGCCTGAACGGCTGAAATGTGAACAAAGCTGTCATTCGAACCGTCGTCTGGCTGGATGAAACCATAGCCTTTGTCGGTATTGAAAAATTTGACAGTACCGGTCTTACTCATGTGCGTTTCCTTTCAAGAAACGAATTCACCCGCGCGGCGGAAGTGCCACGTAGGTCGTGCGTCAGGTCGTAAAGTGAAAGGAAGTCGTCGTCTGGTTTACGCGAGCACCAATGGTACTTAGCGGTCGTCAAATATCGAAGTCCGTCGCGTTATTCGACGTCAGCAAGGATTGTATAGCACAGAGACAGGAAATTACCTAATCAATAGCACAATCAGCGTCGTTCCTGCGGTAAAGTCGCTTCGAAAGGACTAATAGCATGGCCAGGTTTCGCGTTCATTGCACGGGAACGATGTAGACTACATATTCGGATAGTTCGGTCCGCCGCCGCCTTCAGGAGTGACCCAGTTGATGTTCTGGTTAGGGTCCTTGATATCACAGGTCTTGCAGTGGACGCAGTTCTGCGAATTGATCTGGAACTTCGTCTCCCGCCCTTCTTCCTCAATCCATTCATAGACACCTGCGGGGCAATAGCGCGCCGACGGACCACCGAAAATGTCGTATTCGCTCACCTTTTGCAGGCCGCGATCCTTCAGCTGCAAGTGAACCGGTTGATCTTCTGCGTGATTGGTAAAGCTGAACGCGACATTGGTCAGGCGATCAAAGCTGATCTTCCCGTCTGGCTTGGGATAGTCGATCTTGGGATAAAGGTCCGCGCGGCCCGTATGCGTATGGTCAGGCGTATGCTTCATCGCAATCGGCAGTCCGATCTTGAGTGTGCGCATCCACATATCCGCGCCAGCCAGAACCGTGCCGACATCGCCGCCAAACTTGGCAACCGCTGGTTGCGCATTCTGCACCAGCTTCAATTCGTCTGCGATCCAGCTTGAGCGAACCGCTGCGTCGTAATCCATCCGCTCGTCATGCGCACTGCCAGCGGCTATTGCCGCGGCCAGACTCTCTGCCGCCAACATGCCGCTCTTCATGGCAGTATGGCTGCCCTTGATGCGCGGCACGTTCACAAAGCCAGCTGCACAGCCGATCAGCGCGCCACCCGGGAACGCAAGCTTTGGCACAGACTGCCAGCCACCTTCGTTGATTGCGCGCGCGCCGTAAGCAACGCGGGTTCCACCTTTGAGATACTCGCGGATCGCCGGATGCTGCTTCCAGCGTTGGAACTCCTGATAAGGCGAAACCCATGGGTTGGCGTAGTCAAGCGCTGTAACGAAACCCAGCGCCACCTGGCCATTCGCCTGGTGGTAAAGGAATCCTCCGCCCCAGCTGTCGCTTTCTGAAAGCGGCCAGCCCTGCGTATGGATCACGCGGCCCGGCTCATGCTTGTCCGGGTCAATGTCCCACAATTCCTTGATGCCCAGACCATAGACCTGCGGCTGACAGTCGGCCTCAAGATCGTATTTCGCCTTGAGCTGTTTGGTCAGATGGCCGCGCGCACCCTCTGCAAACAGGGTGTATTTCGCCTCGATCTCCATGCCCGGCTGAAAATCGCCTTTGTGGCTACCATCTTCGGCGATGCCCATGTCCTGCGTAATGACCCCGGTCACCGCGCCAGCACCGTTGAACATAACCTCTGCCGCGGGGAAACCAGGGAACACCATCACGCCCAGCGCTTCGGCCTGTTCGCCGAGCCACCGACACATATTGCCGAGCGAGCCGGTATAGCATCCCGCGTTACTCATGAGAGGCGGCATCATCAGATGCGGCATGTCCCACTTGCCGTTCTTGGTCAGCGCCCAATGCCAGTTATCAGTGACTGGCGTTTCTGCCATCGGGCAATCCATCTCGCGCCAATCCGGGAACAGCTCGTTCAGCGCCTTCGGATCAACCACAGCGCCGGACAGAATATGCGCACCTATTTCAGACCCTTTTTCAAGGACGACAACTTCTAGTTCGTCATTGATCTGCTTTAATTTGATTGCAGCAGACAGGCCCGCCGGGCCTCCACCAACAATTACAACATCACAGGGCATCGATTCACGTTCAATAGCTTCGGCGCTCATGAAGTTCTCTTCCTTCGGAAATCGGTGTTCAACGTCACGCAAAGCCTTGATTGCTACGCCTTCCAAGGTCAAGACCCGCAATTGTGAGTATGGCCAATCAAGACACGCTGACTTCGCGCTATTTTGACGCGCTGGTTTCATGGTGGCGGGATGCCGGCGTGGATTGTGACTTTGTTGATGACGCTACGGATTGGCTGGCAGAGCCTTCGGTTGCCGAAACCACCGAAAAGTCCTTGGCAAAGGCCATGCCGAAGCTAGAAACCGCTGAGCCACCGCCTCCACAAAAGATTGATCTTTTCGCTGCCAATCGGCCTGCCGACCTCGCTTCATTCCGCGAATGGTGGATGAACGAGCCGTCGCTCGATGCGATCGGACCGCGTGGTCGGGTGGCTCCGCGAGGTAACGCAAGGGCCAAGCTGATGCTGATCGTGGTCGATCCCGAGCAAGGCGATACCGAAAAACTGCTCTCGCAGACGCAGGGCCGCCTGGTGTCCCGAATGCTCGCGGCGATGCAAATTTCAGAGGACGATGTTTATTTCGCCTCCGCTTTGCCGCGTCATACGCCGATGGCTGAAGGCGCGGCGCTCGCGCAGGAGGGATTCAGCGAAGTTTTACAATACCATATCAAACTTGCCTCGCCACAACGTGTGCTAGCGTTCGGGGCTAACCTTTTGCCGCTTTTGGGGCACGATGCGGCGCAAGAGCCTGCTTCTTTGGAAAAAATTAACCAAGAAGGGTTCAGCGTAACTGCCATGGCGGCGGACGGGCTCGACAGCATGATGGCAATGCCGCAGCTCAAAGCCCGTTTCTGGCGGCGATGGCTCGAATGGACAGGCACGTAAGCGCAATGGCACACTACAGCGTAAGAGCATTTGCAATCGGACTTTTGGGAAGTGTTGCCGCGCTTTCTGCGACTCCGGCTTTGGCTGCGAACAGTGCAGCGGATTATTTTCGCGAACGCGCCGAAACGAGCGAAGTCCCGCAAATCCTGAGCGACGCAGACCAGGCACATTAACGCGACATTTTCACCGCAATCGCTTTGGAAGACTGGAGCCGCGTTGATGAGCTGCTGGAGAAAAGCCATGACGGTTTGCTGCAGCAAGTGGCGCTCGCCGAATACTATACACATGCCAAAAGTCCAAAGATCGACGCCGAGAAAATAACAGCATGGCTCGAGATGGGCACCCACTTGCCGCAAGCCGAACAACTCGCTCGCTTGGGTGAAAAGCGCGGGCTGGAATACACCCCCTCCCTCCCCCAGACTCAAAGCTTTAATCGTCAGTCCTATGCCTCCAAGCGGCTCCGGCCGCGAAGCGTACAAGACGGAACCATGCCACAGGATATTCGCAACGAAATCCTGGAGCACATAAAGAATGACGATCCCGATAACGCGCGCCTGTTGCTAGAGGGGATTGACGAATTGCTAAGCGCGGAAGCGCGGGCCGAGTGGCGCCAGCGTGTCGCCTGGAGCTATTACATCGAGAATAATGATCCGATGGCTCTGGCAATGGCACAAACCGTTACCGAGGGCGCTGGCGCATGGCTCGCGGAAGGGGAATGGGTCACGGGGCTGGCCGCATGGCGCATGGGCGATTGCGACACCGCCGGTCGCGGATTTGCCCGCGCAGCCGAGCTTGCCAGCAATGTAGAACTCAAGACAGCCGGCCATTTCTGGGCCGCGCGCGCGCTTACACGATGCCGGGCACCGGGAGCCGCGACCGAACACCTGCAAGCCGCCGCGAGATACGACGAAACGTTTTATGGCATGCTTGCGCTGGAGCAACTTGGGCAGGATATCCCGACGCAATATGCCGGTGCCGATTTTGCACCCGCCGACTGGCAGCGCCTCCGCGATGAGCAAAACGTGCGCATCGTGATTGCCCTGATCGAAATTGGCCGTAGCGATCTGGCTGACGAAGTTATCCGTCATCAGGCGCGCATCGGTGATCCGAAAGAGTTTGCCGCGCTTTCACGGCTTGCTCGCGAACTTGGCCTTCCGCAGGCACAGCTTTGGATGGCACACAACACGCCGCGCGGCAGCGATCCGGTACCTGCTCTGCGCTATCCCACGGCCCGATGGAAGCCGACGACCGGATGGCAGGTGGATCCGGCGCTGGCCTTTGCGCTCGCATTGCAGGAATCCGTATTTCGCACCGATGCCGTCAGCCCGGCCAATGCGCGCGGGCTGATGCAGATTACGCCAATCACCGTGCGCGAACATGCCAGCCGGATGAATATGAGCGCAAGCTACGTCAATCTCGACGATCCCGAGACGAACCTCGCCTTCGGGCAACGCAATCTGGAGATGCTGCGAGATAGCAATGCTACGCAAGGTCTGCTGCCCAAGATCATGGCCGCCTATAACGCAGGCCTTTCACCCGTGACGCGCTGGAACAAAGAGGTCCGCGATCAGGGCGATCCGCTGCTCTATATGGAGAGTATCCCCTATTGGGAAACACGCGGATATGTGAATGTGGTGATGCGCAATTACTGGATGTATGAACGGCAATCAGGCGCTCCGTCAGAAAGTCGAAAGGCGCTGGCGCAGGGTCTTTGGCCAAGATTCCCGGAAAGCCGCGGTGCCGGTGCGGTTCGCCTTACCGGGCGCAACTGAAGAAGGACGCAAGAGGACATGTATGGCGATTGATCCGGACAAGACATTCACCCCGATCAATATTGCTGTCCTTACCGTATCCGACACTCGCACAGCAGAGAATGATACCTCGGGCGATATCCTTGCCGCGCGCATTACAGATGCAGGGCACAATCTCGCCGCGCGTCTGATCATAAAGGATGATGCAAACTTGCTCGCAAGCAAGTTCAACGACTGGATCAATGATCGACAGATTGACGCGATTGTCTCAACCGGTGGAACCGGCCTGACCGGTCGCGACGTAACGCCTGAAGCGCTCGCACAGTTGGACGGCGCGCGCGATATTCCCGGCTTTGGCGAGTTGTTCCGTTGGCTCAGTTACAAGACGATCGGTACTAGCACCGTGCAATCGCGCGCCTGCGCAGTGGTTGCTCGTGGAACATATATATTTGCCCTGCCCGGCTCGAATGGCGCGGTGAAGGACGGCTGGGATGGCATCCTGGCCGAACAACTCGACAGCCGTAACCGGCCGTGCAATTTCGTAGAACTGATGCCGCGTCTGAGAGAGAAATAGGCTTTCGCGCACACCCATTGTTCTTTATATGTTCTCACCATGCGGCGTCGCCTTTTCATGCGAAGATTATTGGCCGCGGCGCGCAGTCCGCAACGGTTTCCACGCGTTTTGGTTTATCGGCACGAGAGACTCGCGATTATGTCGAGCAATTGGATGGCCCCTCGCCCAAACTGCGCACACGAGTTACGGAGAAACGGTCTCGCACCATCCTGAGCTTCAACCAATCACCTGACACTCCGTTTGATCGTTCGATCAATGCCTATCACGATCTCTCACCGGGACTGGACTTCGAAACGCAGCTTTTTGCCAAACCAAACGCAGCGGAAATCCTGCGTGAAACATTGGCCAAGCCGAAATACAGCCCTCGCCCCATTGCCATGGGGACGAATACCGATCCGTACCAACCGATCGAGCGGCGCTATCGGATTACACGGCAAGTGCTGGAGGTTTGCCTAGAAGCCCGCCATCCGGTGACGATCACCACCAAGTCGGACCGTGTCATCGACGATCTCGATCTGCTGAGTGAAATGGCCAGCATGAAACTCATAGCTGTTGCAATTTCAGTCACCAGCCTCGATCCCAGATTATCGGGCAAGCTTGAGCCGCGCGCGGCATCGACCGCGAAGAGACTCTCCGCATTGGGGAAACTCACAGCGGCGGGGATACCAACGCATTGCTCTATCTCACCTGTCATTCCAGCCGTCACGGATGAGTTCATGGAGGAAATTATCAAGCGCGCGGCCGAGTTGGGTGTGCAATCGGCGGGCTGGATCCCGCTACGCCTTCCCCATGAAGTCGCGCCGCTATTCCGCGAGTGGCTGGAAGTTCACTTCGCTGACCGGGCAGGCAAAGTCATGAGCATTGTCCGCTCGATCAGGAACGGTCGAGACAATGACCCTGATTTCTTCAGCCGGATGAAGCCCTCTGGCGTATGGACGGACCTGTTCCGGGCGCGCTTTAACCTGGCTTGCAAACGCGCGGGGCTGCGCGGGAACAATTCGGCTTCGGAAAGGGGTGACGATTTCCAACTGGATTGCTGGCAGTTCAGAAAGCCTGAAATTGGCGGACAATTGCGGCTGATCTGACCGTTACCCACAACCTACCAAAAAAGGCAGCACTCCAAGAATTGTATAGATTCGACATTTCTTACCGAATCTGCTGAATGCGCGTTCGCAATCTGCAGGAAAATGCAGACGCTTCGGGAAGCAGGTAAGAGATGGAATTTGTTTTCAGCCCAGTGCGCCATTTTCGGCGCGTCAACGCGATGCGAAAGCACCTACGACAAATTAGTGTCACTTCGGCTAAGGCCGTTAGCTTTATGCTGATTGTGCAGCCAAGCGACTAAGACAAAAAAGAGCGGCTCATAATGAACCGCTCTATTAAGTGAGCAACATACTCGATACGAAATGCATCAAGCTTTTCGGGTCGCAGGAGAGTGTTAGGCCTTGCGCCTAACACCTACAAACCGCGCTACAACTATCTTTGTATTTCGAACACTTAACGTTCCAATAGCAAACAAACGTTGTTGGTCTTGGCCGCAGCGAGGGAATCACCCAAAGGCCCCGCCCGCCATTCCCGGCTTGAAGCGGATGAGGCGGCTGTCGAACAGAGCAGCGGTGCGGTTTACCACGGCCTTCTGGTAATCCGCATCCTTGATCATCTCAAAGAACGCGCCTGAATTGGGATATTGTGCAACAAAGCCATCGTGCCATTCGCGGGTGTCGGGCCCTGTTACCATCGTCTGAAATGCGCCTCGCCACACGATCTCTCCGCCGACCCGGCGAAAGATCGGGCCGGACGTTTTGCCGTATTCCTCATAGGCGCGCCTCCCGCTCCAGCCGTTCCCGTGATGCTCGTGTCCTTCAGGGTATTTGGCAAGGTCACGGTAGAGCAGCAAGTTGAGCATATGGATCGGCTCGTCGCGCGGCAGATCCTTGAATGCCTGAAAATTGGTGGGCGATGGATCGATGTAGACTTCGCTCATGCTGTTCACCCCTCCAGCTTATAATCGGCGAACCGATCACGCAGGTCTTTCTTTGAAATCTTGCCGGTTGCCGTGTGGGGAATTTCATCAACAAACTCGATCGCATCGGGCATCCACCACTTAGCAATCTGCGGTTCAAGATGCTTGAGGATATCCTCCTTCGTGACATCGGACCCTTCGCCTTTGACCACGAACAGTACGGGCCGTTCGTCCCATTTCGGGTGCGGCATGCCAACGCATGCTGCCTCTGCAACGCCTGAATGGCCAACAGCTGCATTTTCCAGCTCGACCGAGCTGATCCACTCGCCGCCAGATTTGATCACGTCCTTTGTCCGGTCCGTCAGCTGCAGCGTGCCGTCCGGATGGATGATGCCAACGTCACCGGTGTCGAACCAGCCTTCCTGGTTCGCCGCATCCTGCTCGGCCTTGAGATAGCGCTTGATGATCCAAGGTCCGCGAATTTGCAGTGCACCGGAAGTCTTCCCGTCGCGGGGTAGTTCGGTCATGATGTCATCAAGATCAACAATGCGCAGCTCGACTCCGAAGATCGGGCGGCCTTGCATTGCGGTCTTGTCGACTTTCTCCTCAAAGCTAAGCTCGTCCCAATCCCATGTTGGGCCGCCGACTGTGCCGATGGGCGAGGTTTCGGTCATGCCCCAGGCGTGCTGCACGCGAGTGCCGTTCTTCATCAGGCGCTCGATCATGAAGCGCGGGCAAGCCGATCCGCCAATCGTCGCAGCCTTCAGCGGCGGCAGTTCGATCCCTTCTTTGTCGCAATATTGGAAATGGGCGAGCCACACTGTGGGCACGCCAGCGCTGTCGGTTACTTTCTCGCGGATCATCAGATCATGCAGCACCGCCGGATCATTCACCGCGCTGAACACGAATTTGATCCCTGCCATCGCGCCTGCATAGGGCAAGCCCCAGCTGGCCGCATGAAACATGGGTACGACCGGAAGCATGCAAGAGGCGCTGCTGAAGTTGAACGCGGCAGGCTGCAAGCCCGCTAATGCGTGCATCAGTGTTGAGCGATGCTCATACTGCACGCCCTTGGGATTACCTGTGGTGCCGGATGTGTAGCAAATCATGCATGGATCAGTCTCCGCACCGGTAACCCATTCGAAGTCTCCGTCATGCTCACCAATCCAGTCCTCAAACGCGGGAGAATGCTCACCGCTGTCATAGCAGATGTAATGCTCGACTGTGGTCCAGCGCTCTTTCATCCGGTCCACGATCGGCTGGAACGCCGCATCGTAGCAAAGCACCTTATCTTCGGCGTGATTGACGATGTATTCGAGCTGGTCATCGAACAGGCGCGGGTTCACTGTGTGAAGCACCCCGCCCATCCCCGCAACGCCATACCAGCTGACCAGATGGCGTGAATGGTTCATCGCAAGGCTGGCAACCTTGTCACCTTTCTTGAGGCCTAATGCCTGGAGAGCCTGCGCCATTTTCAACGCATCTGCGCGAATTCCGGCCCAGTTTGTGCGCGTCTCGCTGCCGTCGGCCCAACGTGTCACGATCTCGCGCATTCCCGCCTCGCGTGCAGCGTGATCGATCACATGGGTGATCCGCATGGTCCAATCTTGCATGGCTCCGAGCATCAGGTCTCTCTCCTCAATTCAAATCCTCGTTTGAAACTGTCATGCCGAGACCGGATGTGCTTTGCAATCGTTCAAAATTGGCCGATGAATGAGCTTTCAAGCCGGTCGTCAGGCAACCAATCTCAAATTCGCACGGCCGCGCAATAGTTGAAGCTGGACATTGCTGATGCCTTCGACCGCACCCAACCGCTCAGCCAGTTCGCCATCCAGCGCATAATCCTCGGCTAGAATGATGGTGACATACTCACCCGCGTCCAGCAGGATCCGGACGATCACTTCACCACCCATCGACGTATTGCTGCCTTCGGACGCCGGGACCAGCTCCAGCCGCAGATCAGCGAGCGCTTCCAGGCTGAGTACATCAAGCATCAATCGCATGCGCTTGCCGCCCCGAACTTCATCTAGCGGCCGTGCACCCCGCACCGTTACGCGCGGCGGTTCACTTGGATTGGGCGAGTCCAGTTCGACATTGAGCAAGATGCAAGTGCCTTCAGCTGCCCATTTCTCGAACTGAGGCACCAGGCTTTCTTCGAAGCATGCCGCGCTGAACTGCCCGGACGAATCGGAAAAGTCGCCTCGGATAAAGTCTGCGCCGCGTTTGGTGCGGCCCTTACTGAAGCCTTCCACCATCGCCGCCAAGACGGCTGGTGAACGCCCCCCGGTAGGTGCGCCGGCCTCCATGATCGATTGATAGCTGCGCGCGCCATTGGCAGATGCAAGATGCCAATATTGCTGGACGGGATGAGCGGAGAAATAGAAGCCGAAATTCTCGCGCTCTTTGGCCATCTGCTCGGTACGAGACCACGCTTCGGCTTCCTGAAGCCGCAAGTCTTCATCCGCGGCATCCTCGCCGCCGAACAATGCCGCCTGCCCACTCGACCGCTCTCTCTCTGCCGCATCGGCAACGGCCAGGAGCATGTCGATATTGTCGAACAACTTCCCGCGGTTCTGATCCAGGCAATCAAGCGCGCCCGCAGCGACCAAGCCCTCCAACTGCCGCGAGTTCATTGAACCCTTGGGGATTCGTTCGAAGAAGTCCTTCAGGCTGGTGAACGGGCCAGAGCCTTCGCGCTCAGAGACGATCGCATCCATCGCCTTGTCACCGACATTGCGGATGCCCGCGAGGGCATAGCGCACTCCGTAACCTCTATCGGTCTGTTCGACCGTGAAACGCGCCTCGGAATGGTTGATCGAAGGTGGCAGAACTTCGACCCCGCCATCGCCGCCCGGATATCGCCGCGCATCATCTACAAAGACGGCCAACTTTTCAGAATGGTGCATGTCAAAGCACATCGAGGCGGCGAAGAACTCTTCCGGGTAATGCGCCTTCAACCACGCGGTCTGATACGCCAGCAGCGCGTAAGCGGCTGCGTGCGATTTGTTGAAACCATAGCCAGCGAACTTGTCGATCAAGTCGAACAGTTCGTTGGCCTGCTGCTTATCAATGCCTGAAACTTCCTTGCAGCCATCGATGAAACGCTGGCGCTGCGCGTCCATCTCGGACTGCTTCTTCTTACCCATCGCGCGGCGCAGCAAGTCCGCATCACCCAGCGAATATCCCGCCAGAATCTGCGCGGCCTGCATCACCTGTTCCTGATAGACGAAGATGCCGTAAGTTTCGGCCAGAATGCCTTCCAGCTTGGGGTGCGGATATTCGATCTCGGCTTCGCCATTCTTGCGTTTTCCGAACAGCGGGATGTTGTCCATCGGGCCCGGACGATAAAGCGAAACGAGCGCGATGATGTCGCCGAAGTTGGTTGGCTTCACTGCCGCGAGTGTGCGCCGCATACCTTCGGATTCCAGCTGGAACACACCCACGGTGTTGCCTGACTGGAGCAGGTCATAAACCGCCGAATCGTCCCACTCGAGCGCGCCGAGATCGATCTCGACCCCGCGCTTCTCCAGCAGATCAACCGCTTTGCGCAGCACCGACAGCGTTTTGAGACCGAGGAAGTCGAATTTCACCAGGCCGCTGCTCTCGACATATTTCATGTCGAGCTGCGTCACTGGCATATCCGAACGCGGATCTCGGTACAGCGGCACCAACTGCGCCAGCGGGCGGTCGCCGATCACCACCCCAGCGGCGTGGGTCGAACTGTTTCGCGGCAACCCTTCAAGCTCCAGCGCCAGATCGACCAGCGCCTTCACCTCGTTGTCGTTATCGTATTCGCGCTTGAAATCCGCCGCGCCATTCAGCGCGCGCGGCAGCGTCCACGGATCCGTCGGATGGTTCGGGATCATCTTGCACAGCCGATCGACCTGACCATAGGGCATCTGCAGAATACGCCCGCAATCGCGGAGCACCGCCCTCGCTTTCATTTTACCGAATGTGATGATCTGCGCCACGTGATCATACCCGTATTTGGCTTGGACATAGCGGATCACTTCGCCGCGCCGTGTTTCGCAGAAATCGATATCGAAGTCCGGCATGGAGACGCGTTCGGGGTTCAGGAAGCGCTCGAAAAGCAGACCCAGCTTGATCGGGTCCAAGTCTGTAATCGTGAGAGCCCAAGCGGCAAGCGAACCGGCACCGGAGCCGCGGCCTGGCCCCACCGGAATACCGTTATCCTTGGCCCATTTGATGAAGTCCGCAACGATCAGGAAGTAGCCGGGGAAGCCCATCCCGACGATGATCTCGACCTCGTAATCCAGCCGGTCAAAATAGACCTTGCGTTCTTCCTCTGATAACGGGCCATAGGGTTCGAGCCGCGCTTCCAAACCTTTGCGCGCATCTTCGGCGAGCATTCTCGCTTCACCTTCCAGATCACCCGCAAGACTGGGCAAGATCGGCTTTCGGTCGGGTGGAATCACAGCGCAGCGTTGTGCAATCACCATCGTGTTCGCGATCGCTTCCGGCAAGTCCGCAAACAGCTCTTCCATCATCGGCGCAGATTTGACCCATGCCTCCCGATTGGTGTGCGGGCGATCCTCGGCATCGATATGCGATGAATTGGCGATGCACAGCATTGCGTCATGCGCCTTGTAGAAATGCGGCTCGGCATATTGCGCGGGGTTGCTGGCCACCAAAGGCAGATCGCGCGCATAGGCCATGTCCAACAGAGCTTCTTCTGCCGCAATACAGACCGGATCGGAATGCCGGGCGATCTCGATGTAGAGCCGTTCAGGGAACAGCGCTTCGAGCCTGGTAATGAGTGCGTCGGCATGATCTCTCTGCCCCTCAGCCAGCAAACGGGTCAGCGCCCCCTCACCCGCACCGGCCAGCGCGATCAGCCCCTCTGTGTGCCCTTCAAGCTCGCTCAGCTGCACATGAGGTTCAAATTCGAGTGGCCGATCCAGATGCGCTTTGGAGACCAGGTGGCACAAATTGTCATAGCCCGCCTCATCCTGCGAAAGGAGTGGCAGATAATCGACCTGGCGCCCTTCCTCGTCACGCGCGATACCCAGCAAAGTGCCAATGATCGGCTGAACGCCTTCATCAATGCACGCGCCCGCAAAGGCGACCGTCCCATACAAGCCGTTGCGGTCACAGATGGCGATAGCGGGAAAGCCGCGTTCCTTCGCAAGCTTGGCAATCGCCTTGGGCTCGATGGCTCCTTCAAGCATCGAGTATGATGATTGCACACGTAGCGGAACAAACGGAGCGAAAGCCATTTCGCTACTTTAGGAACTGCTGCGCGATTCGGAAGCACCGAACCGCGTAAATTCTCCACAAGTGGACAGACTTACCAAATGGCTGATCCGAAACGACCCGGTTTCACCGGCCGATGTCCGAAATTGGGGTGGGAAGTGGACTTTGGATTAAGTCGTCACCCCGGCGAAGGCCGGGGTCCAGCTATGGTCGAAGAAATACCCCAAAATCGACTGGATTCCGGCCTTTGGGGTCGCTAGCGGAAAGTCGGATTTTGTCCGGAAGCTAACGGAGAGCCGCCGCGCTCAACCAACATCACAGCAGTTTTTCGATATCATTCGCGATCCGCTCCGGCTTGTCGGTCGGGGCATAGCGCTTCACCACATTGCCTTCGCGGTC
>Ga0181577_10001386_pt1 | contig 19489 bp, 23 predicted proteins | sample 101ome_21_FD_132468 | JGI IMG/M metagenome (GOLD analysis project Ga0181577, IMG submission 132468) | Coastal salt marsh microbial communities from the Groves Creek Marsh, Skidaway Island, Georgia - 101413BT metaG (megahit assembly) | ecosystem: Environmental > Aquatic > Marine > Intertidal...
CCCCCACCCTGAGCTTCGGGCGGCAGCGGCATCCCCGGACCTACCGGAGTAGGAGCTTCGGGCGGCAGCGGCATCCCCGGACCTACCGGAGTAGGCTTCGAGTATCGGCCAAAATAGCCACCGTAAGTGCCACCAGAGTTGTCATCCCTTGGTGGCCGCAAAGGTTGCGGCCCCTCATTCCACCGGCCCTGCCAATTGAACTTCTTATTCCCATTGTTTGCCCAACTGCCCCTAGCCTCGGCGGCAGGGGCAGCGGACGCGGCAGAAGCAGGCGCAGCAGGCGCAGCGTTAGCCTGTGGGGGAGAGAAGTTGTAGATCCCGTCGCCCGACTGCTGGCCCATGTAGTCGCCGCCTATCATCCGCTTTGCGCGTTGTTGAGATTTGGCACCGCCATATCCACCGAAATTGTTGTACGCCATTTCTCGTCGCTCCTAGTAGTATCCGTAGCCGTAACTCGGGTAGCCGTAACTCGGGTAGCCGTAGCTCGGGTAGCCGTAGCTCGGGTAGCCGTAGCTCGAATAGCCTGTCCCACCATAAGTAGCCCCATAAGTATTTGCGGGGTAGGGGGTCATCGCTGGACTTAGGGGGTCAGCGGTCCGCAACTGCGGGGGCTGCCAAGGGTCACCCCAGTTCCCTTGGTTGATGTAATAGTTCCCATATGTGTTGGGAGCGTAGTAGCCGGGATATTGCTGGGTGGGCACACCGTAACCACTTCCCCAAGGGGGCGCGTAGAGGTGGCTGTAGCCAAGGTCGGGCGTCCAGTAGTAGGGGAGGTTTGCCGGGTTAGAGAACGGGTCTTGGCCGGCATAAGGCGAGCCCGCGCCGAACGGGCCGTAGTCGGGAGCCGGTTGCTGCGGGGGGGTGAGCGGTGGCTCAGGATCAGGTCCGGGTCCAGGTCCGGGCTCGGGTCCGGGGCCAGGCCCGGGATCAGGCGGCTCGGGATCTCCGTCGCACCCTGGCGGGCGTGGGGAAATATAAGGTGGAGGGCAATTCTCAGGAGGCGGCGGGTCAGGGTCGGGCCCCGGGCCGGGGCCGGGGCCGGGATCGGGCGGCTCGTAATCTCCGTCGCACTCTGGCGGGCGTGGAGAGATCCACGGGGGCGGGCAATCCTCAGGGGGAGTGGGAGTAGGATTCGGCGGTTCGTTCGGGGCGTCGGTTAGCTGCGCGGCCATGGCTTCGCGAGCTCTTGCGACCTGGCGGGACGCTCCCTTGAGCTGCGTGGCCCTTAACTGCTCGGCCATGGCGTCGCGAGCTCCTGCCAGCTCCTTCGAGCCTGTGCCAGCGGCAGATCCCAGCTCAGGGGCTACAGGTTTGCGCCGCCGAGGCGTTCTCGAATAGGGGTCATTCATCGCCAAAACTCCGGCCTGTCGCCCTCACCCTGAGTCACCGACACGTTGATGAAGGCAATCCGAAATGGGGCTTTGGTGTGGCCTGCTGCGGTTGCTGCTGCGCTCAACGCATTGCGGAAAACGAACTTGTAGGTCATTGCGCTTTTCCGCAGTCCGTTTAGGACGAACTCGAGGATTGGCAACTGCCAGTTCTCGTCGTAAGCGTAGGCCAGCATATCGTCGCCCGTGATCGACACGTCTTGGCTGGCCTGAGCGGTGGTTGCGTCATGGTCGCAATAGATCTCGAGCGTGCCGAGGTGCAGAGTATCGCTCGAGTCGCCCCATACGTTGGTGAACTCGTCACGCCCAGACGGGTTGCTATTGAAACTGCGTAGCCCCATAACGATCCGGCGCACCATGGTGCGGCGGTTCGGTGCGCCCAACCGCATCCATGGAGTCTGGACCAGAGCGTCCACGGCGCTTGCGTTGGGGCCAGTGTCGTCTGCGTCCTTCGCCCCGTCCCGGTCGAGCTTCAACACGGTGCCGTCTTGGATCGGGAAATAGACCTCTTTCTCGGACCCGGGGATATTGCTTCCGCACCAGTTCTGCCGGTCCTCCCACCACCATGAACCTCTCTGATAGTCGTAGACAAGCGAAGTCACGTTATTGCTGTAGGTGCCCTGCTCGTCACCTGTCTCAAGACTTGCGTAGGCTGGAGTAGAGACTAGTCGATGGCGTTCGCTCGTCAGGTGCCACGCGATGCGCCCCGCTTGCTCGTCGACGATCGGCAAGATGCCCTGGTCGAAATCCTCACTCAGGAGAGTTCGCAACGAGGCCCCGATCGGGGCCGGCCCCTGCTCGGTCATTTCCATTGGGCCCTCCCTCGACCAGAAGAAGTGCCGTCCGGCGGCCTCCGCGACGCTGCCGTAGGAAACACATCCGACGTTGTTTTTGATGGACGAGAAGGAGAACGGCGCACTCGGGGACGCACTGGGCCGGCCTAGCTCGATCGACCGTTCCCGGTAAACGACCAGACTGTTTCCTAGTGAGTTGAGGCTGGTGATCTGGTTCGTGTGCCCGTCGAATGTCTGATAGTTGCCTACGGCAAATCCAGTCGACAGTCCCGAGTGCCAAAACCCAAGGTCATTCGGCCAGGAGAACCAAATGGTCTTCTCACCGTACTCGCCATTTGGGTCGCTACCTGTGATGACGACACGGTTCTTGTGGACTGTGAGCAGCTTAGGGTTGGTGATCGCGGCCCCGTCATAAGCAAGGGTATACGCCCAGTTGAAAAGCGGATCGCCGCTTCCGGAATCAAGGTCGATAGCAACCGGACTGCTCAAGAGACCGTGCGCCATGACGAGGTAGCGGTGTCCCGCTACAAGATCCGGGCTCGAGCCATGAAGAGAGCCAGCCGAATGCCCGACGAGCTGCTCGATGAGGCCGACACCGCTTGCGAGGTGACTTGTCGATTGAGTGCCCCGATTCAAATCGGCGACATACTGCACCGCGACGCCAGTTCCGCCGTTCAGCGTCGTTCGCAGCGACTCGAAGACGTCGCAGCTTTTTGCTCCATTCGCCCCCTCGTAGGGGCGCTCGAGCGTGATGGTAGTGCCCGAGACATCCGTGATGGTGTATGCTTCATCCGCGTCGGGCAGAAGGAGAACAAAGTCGCCGACCTTCACGGTCAAGAACCACGAGGAAGAAGTTGCGGTGCGCGAACCGTTCGTGAACTCGATCGTCCCTGTCCCTCGGGCGGAGTACAGCGGCACAATCTTGTCAGTTGCAGGTCGATACTGGAAGATGTGATCCGGCGAGCAAAGGATTACCGCGTTCGGGAGTGACCAATCTTGGATCGCCCACCGCCACGGCACCGATCCCCACCGCTGCCGAATGCCTGCCGTCTCGCAGGCGTATCCCGCCCGACTCCACCACTCCCCATCTACCGCTTGCACGTTGTATCCCCCGCGCTGCGGTAGAGGATTGCTCGGCTGGCCTAGAGAGTCAGCGTAACGTGTCCCGTCAAGTCCGGCGAACGGGCCGAGCGATATGATCTGCCCGTCTTGAGACTGCATTTACGTCCACCATGCGAATGGTGCGGTGCGATGGCGGGGGCCTCGCACAGTTGCAACGCCGGGCCGACCGGCTGCGGTGCTTGGCACCAGGGTGCGCTCGTTCGGCGCAAGACGCTGTCGGTCGATCTTGATCGCTCGGTCTCGCTCGTTGGCGAAACTTGAAGACCAATACCCTGCGGCCTGGAGCTCACCGTAGTGAAGGAAACCCCGCGCTGTCGCGCCGAACTCGATCAGGCGAGGGTAGTACAGGGTGAAGTCGTTTTGGTCCCCGTCTGCTGAAAGAGCCGCCGGATACTCCCAAACCGAAACGCGGAACGTGTAGGTGTTCGCGTCGGGGACGCTCCGCACCCGAAACGAATTGCCGACCCGGGCGAATACTGTCGGCTGCCCTTCTACCTGGGTTTGGAAGTTTTGGTTTAGCACGCGAACCGGAATCTCCGTCAGTTCGCGGAATTCCTCTGTAGAGGTAGTCCGAAACCGAAGGAAACGACAGTCCTTAAATAGCTCACCGCTGCCCGTGTCAGGGAAGGCGTAGTCCTCCTGCCCATCCACCGAGGTGATATCTTCCTCATGCTCCATGAACGCCCAGTTGTGCAGTTGTGCCAAGTCTTCGCGGATCAACTCGTTGATGTAATCCGTTACCCTGGCCTGCTCCGCTGCGCTGGCATCCTCCCGATCGAGGTTTGCCAGAACGCGGTCTCTCAACTGAGCGAGTGTCGCCACGATCACATAAACTGCGGCGGCTTCTTCTTCTCGCCGTTCTGGTAGACCATCGGATCGTGGCCCGTGCGCGGAGTCTTCAGGGGCTTCTTGTTATTGAGGCCCATTGTCCGAGCGCGAATTGCTGCCGCTGAGACTACCCGCTTGGGTGTCACGTCTCGCGGCATCGGGCCCTTGCCAAATTCGTCCTTCGGGTATCGCTTGCCGGCCAAACGGCCCTGCCGGGCTTTCGCTCTCATCTGAGCGAAAGTCCCGGCAGAACTCTCAGCGGATTTCCCGCCTTTCATCATCCGACCAGATTGCGGATGTTGCCTGCGCCGTTCGCGTTGGGCTTGTCCTGGTCTCCGGTGAGCCCGTTGAGCCCACCCTTGACCGGCACCGACGCGCCGACCTCAAACTGGTAGCCGTGAACGGTGAAGACGCCGGTCGAGGCGGAGCCTCCTGCCACGTCCAACTCGACCGCCAAGCTCTCGCCTGGATTGAGAACGTGATCCTCGTCCCCATCTCCGCCGAAGTAGACGCGGAACACGTCGCCCGCTGCCTGGTCGGTCGGGACGGTCATACTTGTCGACCCGGTTCCGTCTGCGGCATTGATGGTGACTGCCCGCTCGTCCGTTGCAGTTCCTGCCTTCGGACGCCGCCAGAACTTAAAGACCTGTGCAGTGCTAGAATTGAGAGCAACAGGGGTAAAAGCCACCGAATTCAAGACGACACCATTACCACCGGCGAAAATCTCAAACACATAATCGCCGCCCGAAGCGCCGGACCCCACAGCCACAGCGTCGCTGCTAGCGACGAAGTTCTGCTTTCCAAATTGCATTTCTGTTTTCTCCTTCTATCGCACAGATTAGGACGAGGTGATTCGGACGATGCGGTTGTCGGGTTCGGTGGTGGCGTTGTAGGACCACACAATGCTGAAACCACCCAGGTAGACCGCGCCGATTGCCATGTCGGTGCCGAGTTCTGCCGGCTGCTCCATGCGGACTTCTTCGCGCAGAGCGATGATCTCGATCACCGGATCCTTGCCGAAGATCATGGCTTGACCCTTAAAGCCGTTGTTGTCGCCAAGGATGTGATTGTCTTCGACCGTTCGCACGCCGTAGATGCGCCCGACCTCGCCCGCAAAGATGCGGGCCGGGTCTCCGAATCGCGCTGCTTCCTCGAACTCGGGATCGTCACGATACGCACGCGCCGCAGACACAGAACAGATCTGCTGGTAGTTCGCTCCGTCGTAGGGCGCGACAGGGGCCGAAGAGGATCCACCGTAGTTGCCCTCCTTGAGGGCATCAACGACATTCTTCAGGTCGAACAGTTCGATGTCTCGGTCTGCTGCCGTGCTTGGCGTGCCATCTGTGTCCCAAGTCGCTGCGGGGGTTCCTCCGCCGGTGGGGATGTAGCAGACATTGCTATCCTCAAACGCCCGGAAGGTCCGGTAGTTGAGGGCCTTGGCAAGGAAATCAGCCAGGGCCTCCTTGTTCTGCTGATCGAGGTCGATCTCCGAGTAGGTCGTCGCCTCCAGCGTGTACGGGATCTTAATGGCTGTCTTCTGGCAGACAACTTGCCCCTGGAGCGTCGAGTACCCAGTGCTCGGGATCGGGGCTCTCTCGGGGACGATCGCGCCGGTCGAAGGGTCGGCCTGTACGTTGAGTCGCTTGGGGAACAGGAGCGTGTCGGACTGACGCGCCGAAAAGGCGGGCTCAACCCGGGTGAACTGCCGCCACCTCATCATCGGCTGCCCCAGAGCGCGAACCTCTTTGGTCAGCTTCTGGGTAGCAAAATTGCCGATAGACGATGCGACGCTAAAAGTCTGGCCTCCGGCCATAATAGCATCCTCTGACTCCGATCGGCGTTGGAAACCCCCCGTCGGTCACGGGGAGAAAAGGAACGGCGCTAGCCGTAGATCATGCGTTTACTCTTCCACTCTTGGAGCTCGGCAATACCTTCGTCAAAGAACTGCTTCGCATCCACTTCGCGCTCTTCGGCGGGTCGCACCGGAGTGCCCCGACCGTTCGCGCTGCCGGTCATTCGCGCCTGCTGGCCCGTGCGCCGGTCTTCGTCGACTGCCGCTGCTCGCTTGGCCTCGACCAACTCTCTTACTTTGGCTGCGGCGGTGTTTGCCCGGTCGCTCGCGGTCTGCCCGGGAGTCTGGTCGAAAACGGCACGCACCATCGGCAGGAAATCGGCAAGATCCTGGTTGTGCTGGACGAAGCCGCCCCAGAACTGCTGGTAATCGTCCTGTGTGCGACGGTTCTGCTCGTACTGCAACAGGGCTTGGTCGACCAACTGCTTGCTCTGATTGCGCTGGACCTCCGACAGTTCCGCGACCCACCGTGTCGGATTCTCGAAGAACTCTCGCAGGAGCCGCTCGTCCACCTTCGACTGTTCCACAGGCGCGATCTTCGGTGTCTGGGCCGCTTGGTTCTGCTGCGCGAGGTGCTGGGCGATTGCCTGCTGGTTGCGCTGGATCTCCGCCATGGAGGCGTCCCGCGTCTGCTGGCGTCTCTCGAAATCCTCGAGATACTTCTGGAACTGGTCGTTCTGGGGCTGCTCGGATTCAGCCATACATTCTCGCCTTTCGTTTTCTGGCTAATTCGGCATTCGCTGCGCGTCCATTCTGCTCGACTGCGGTCAGGTAGCGCAGGAATTTCGTCGTCTCGAGGTAGAGCGCCAGGTTCTCCTCGACGTTCTCCTCGTCGATAATGCGTTTCAGCGTCTCGTCGGCCAAAGCGGAGAACGGCCCTGCAACGGTTTCCTGCCATCCGTCGGGGCAAAGGAGCCGAGAAAGGTGCAGTCGGTTCTCAGGCCCGCTCGAGCCCGGAGTGGGCTTGGCCCCCTTCAGCGCACGTCGCTTAGGCAACGAAATTCCGCCAGTAGAGACAAGTTTGTCCAGGCTACGGACGTGCTTGGCAATCCTCTGGGCCTCGAAGGTGCTCGCCGTGTCCCCGAGGCCAGCCAAAAGTTGCTCGCGGCGCTTCACAAAGTAGGTGAGAAACGCCTCTTGATGCGTTTTTGGGGCTTGCGCTGCCGCTCGGGTGACTTGATCGTCAACGGCTTGAAGTTCGTGCAAAGTCGCCACTTTTGAGCGCAAATAAGGGCAAATCGAGGTGCGGTCAATACTCGTAGCGCACCGTGCAATGGAACTCGGCGTTTGTAGAACACGCCTGAGAACCGTCATCGACGATTCGCACCGACAGGGTCGACGCGAAGCTCTCGCCGACGGGGTAGCTGGCGTAAGCCGTCTGAAGATCGACAGTCTGAGAGACGGTCAGGTTTGTGCTTGCGGTGCCGCCGTTCATTAAAGTTACCGTGAAATCACAGGAGCCGTCCGTTGTCTGGATGCACCAGAACTCTTTGACGGCCAGGGTCGTAGGTACGCTCCACTCTGTACTTGTGCGGGTGGCATTGCACCCAGCCTGCCCGAGGTAGACCGTTCCCGCGCCGCAATTTAAGTCGCCATCAAATGTGACCTCCGCATAGACCGTACCGCCGCCGCCGCCGCTAGCAGTCGGTGGCCCCCAGGTCTGCACCCAATCCTGAGCCGTAGAACACCCCGCGTTGGTGCAATATGTCAGAAAGCACCACTGCGCCGCATCGCCCGGATCTAGGACAACCGACGCGCTCCCCAAATTCTTCGTGTTGGCCCCGTGCGGCACGGTCAACGTATTGGCCGCATCGCGATTCAGAAGCCAGAAGCACTGCCCGGGAGAACCATCGGCAAAGGCAGTCGTGCTACTTAGTGTGGCGTCCGAGAAGGAGAACCCATCCATAGGGCGCACCGAAACGATCGTCGAGGAAATTGAGCCGGTCTGGTAGATTCCGGAGAGCGGCAGAGTATTAGCGTCGAATGCGCCATACTCCTGTGGAGTCCAGACCGTTGCGCCGCCATTAACAAAGCCGTAGTGAGGGCCAGTCCCAGTCAGGTAGGGGATCTCAACGCCGATCTTCTTGGTCACTCCCGACGTTCCGGCACCAAAGGTGGTCTCGTTTGCGATCCGGACTCCCACAAGTTCGCTTGCCGTCACAGTTCCGCCCGTTGCCGCATCAATGCGAGGCGCGTACAGGAACCCAACAAGACTCCTGTTCTCGGTGAAAGAACCCGTTGAACTCTCCCTAATTTGGGGCTGCGCGACGAAACTTACATGATCGGCTCCAGACCCTGAGACCGTATCCGAAGACGAGTGCTCGACGGTTGAGGAGTCTTCAAAGGCTCGCAAGAGAGATGGGGGCTCGGCAACGGTCGATTGCAGAAGCATTTCTGCCACCACAGCGCTTGCAACCGGAACGGTAGCCCCGCCCGAAGTCGCGTCGTCGCGCAGATGCGTTGTCCGGGCCGCAATGCCCACCGATCGGGCGAACCCTGCCGAAGCCTGCCCGACGTGGATCGTCCCACTCAAATCAAGAATGCGGCTGTCCACGGCGGCACCGGACTGGTCGAAGTCTCCACTGAAAACGAACGCCGACTGGTCCGACGCAGTAAGATCGGGGAAGTTGCTCCATAGCTCAACCTGGCTTTGTAACACAATCTGGCCGTCATTCGCCGCTGTGTTCGCGTCAAGCGTCAAGTCTTCGCTGGCAGCGGTGCCCCCGCTTGCCGTCTGCCCTCCGCTTCGACCGGCAAGCAGGAAATACTGGGTGTGGTCATCGTCCCCGAGGCCGGTTAGCTCCGACCCGTGATCGAATGGGGGAGTGGCCCCCGTGCCGTCTCCCAGCAACGTCCAGGTGTCTGCCGACGTGCAGCCGAATAGATTCTGGCCGGCGGACGCATCGGTGTCGAAGAAGCACTCGCCGACCGCGCAACTGGCCGGAGTCGCCGTGCCGGTTTTGCACGCAGTAGTAGCCGAGCACGCACTTGCGTTGAGCGTGTCGTCCGACGCGCAGCGCAACAGGGAGATGTTGCTCGCGCTCGAGTCCCAGACTCGGGCAACCCCCGCCCAGGCCGGCGGCGAAAGCAGTACGACAAGAGCAATAGCCCTAAAGAACAAAGTGGTCTCCCCAGACGATGCCGAAGACGTGCAGCACACCGGCTCCGATCGTCGCGTTGCAGCCCAGTTTAAGCACGCGATCTGCGGCCCCCGAGGGGACGCCCTCACCCAACGTCTTCGAGACATTGAAGAGCATCCCCTCGGGATCGTTCGTTTGGAATCCTGTCACCGGCGCAATTGGGTCTGAAACCGAATCGTCCCAAAAGCCGAAGACAACCGGGTCAGTCCCCGCAATGTCGGTGTCCACGATCACCGTCACGTCAAAACCTTTTAGCCGAAACCGCTGCCCTGGATTGGGCGTCCAAACACTTAACAGGCTAGTGCCAGTGATCGTCGAAACATCGTGGAAAGGCAGGTAGACATCGTTCGACCGTGCGTTCTCGATCTCGACGAGCCGCTCGAGCTTTGCGTGGATGCGCTCGAGAGCCTCATTCGTCGGTTCGACGATCACCGCTGACCCCTAGACGATCGGCACGCGACTGCGGGCCAGGTTCATTTGCTGGTCAGGGGTAGGTGCTGGACCCCCCGGCGAACCGAGAGCGGAAGGGAGCGCCGGTGGAGCCGGTAGAGACCCCCCACCACCCACCGGGGGGCCAGCTTGTTGCGGAGGCGGCTGCGCCGGTGCGCCCCCCTGTTCTTGCTGCTGTTCCTGCATCTGTTGCTGCATCTGTTGCTGCTGCTGATACTGTTGATACTGCTCCGGCGAGGCAGAGTACCCCAGCTGCTCAGGAGCGAAGCCCATCGAAGAGATGAGCGTGTAGAACGGCTTCACCTGATCGACTGGGGGCATCCCCATCTGCTGGCCCATCTGCATGACTTGCATGATGCGCTGTTGCAGCGACTCGCGGTTTGCCAACATTGATATTCCGCGCACTTGAAAGCGGAATGGAACGTCGAGCAGCTTGAACCGCTGCACCGGGTCGGTCAGTTGCCCGACTCCGCCCACCGTCTGTGCAAGCTCGTTTAGTTCGGGCGTAAGGTCAGAGCCGAACTGTAGGAGGTACTCGTAGATAAGCGTCAGCGTCGGCTCGAGGAACTCCTCCTCGAGCGAGCGGGCGACGTTGTGAATGTGCCCCGTCGACGACTGGGTCTTGCTCTGCACCTCCGTCGCCGTCGGACGCCCGCGAGAAGACGGCGACCCCGCCGCAAACTCGTTGACCATGGTGGTCTTGTCACCGATCCCCTGGAGGTGCGTGAGCAGGGGCCATGCGCCATTGGCCTGACTCGGGAACGACAGCTTTTGCAAAAATGGACCGTCGCCGGCGTAGACGCGCCCGGGCTCGATGCCGGTGATCGGTTCAGGCTCGGCGCTGCGCGACTCGTCCACCATAAACGCGCCCAAGACGGAGAACTTCACGTCGTCGACCATAAGGTCGAGAAGCGACTTCATCTCATGTTCGACAACCGCGTCAGCCTCGATCAGGCTCTCCCCCCAGGGCTCATCCTGGCGAGGTAGCGGAACCGCACAGGTGTACCGAGACTTGCCCGTCCAGAGCGGCGCGGGCCCGATGCGGGTGATCGCTCGCTGATTTACGACAGTCACCACCCAGTTACGGCAGGCTAGCTCGCCGTCCTTGTAAAGGTTGCCGGTGTACTCCTGAACGGTGTCCCGCTTGCGTTGACTTTGGCTTCGATCCCACCGTTCTGTGCGGTAGTGATCCTCGCTGTCCCGCATCCCCTCCCCGATGTCGTCGATCGAGTCGTAGACGCCTAGTCGGTGAAGTTCTTCGACTTCCTCGCGGTCGCACTCAAAACGCTCGATAACGTACCTCATCTCCGGTGCTCCGAAACGGCAAAGCGGATCGGGAAACATAGAGCGGACGTGACGCACCCGGCAGTCGATGTGGCTTGTGATCTCGGGGCGAAGCGCAACTACCTCTCGCATGGTTTGCATACCGGCCATCGCCGCAGCCATCGCCTGCTGCGGGTCGCTGTAGACCTGCACCGTTGCGATCCCAGGCTTCATCTCTTGCCGATTTAGGATGGAGGTCCGCATCCAGCCCGTACCGAACAGGAACGCCTCCTCAAGCACGTCGAGTAATGCCTGCCGGAAGTTGGCGTGCCGAAGCGTTAGGTACATCCAGGACTCGATAAACCGGATCTGCTCGTCAGGGAAAAGAGAAGATTCCTTGATGATTGCAAAGAATCTTTCTGGATCGATTAGAGCCGACTGCATCAACGAGCGCAGGGTGTGGATCTTGTGCCGCAGTTCGCCAACGACGAGATTGGCCTGCCACTGCTGCTTGTCCAGATTGACCGACCGGAGCCGGTACAGATCCTCCCACAGCCACCAGTCGTTGTCGCGAAGGTTACGCGCATTCTGTGACTCGGTCTGCGCGGTCTGGATCTGGTTGAGGATGTCCTCCTCGGTCAGGTCCATGGCTAGCTCTGGGTTGACGATGCCCACCGCTGCCGGATTGCCATCCTGAACGAGGTCCGCCCAAGACGGAACGGTTGGGTTTTGAACGGATGCAGGCTCAGGCTCGAGGCCCAGCCCCACCCCTAACCCCTCGGCCCCGGGCATCCCTGCCAGGAGGTCCGCGATACTCATTTATCTGCGAGTCCCGGGCCGATAAGAGCCCAGATAGGCTGAGACCGGCCTGCTCCGGTCGTAGATCTCGACCGGCGCAGGCGTGGCAGGACTAATTGGCGCAGACACTGTGGGTGCCTGATAAGCCCGAATCTCATTCTGCACAATATGCCTGACTTGGTCAGCCGTGAGAGCCGCCGGCGCGGGAACTTCCTGCGCGGATTCGACCGGCGGGGAGCTCAGAGCCTCGAGCGGCGGCGCAATCACCTCCTGAGCGGCGGTTAGCTGCGCGACCATGGCTTCGCGAGCTTCTGCGAGCTTGCCGGTAAACTCTGCCTCGAGCGCCTGCGCCTGCTGGGCGAGAAGCGCACGCGCCTGCTCCTCGAAGGCACGTTGCTGGTGCGCGAGGATGTGCTGCACCACCGGGTCGGACAGCACCGCACCGATCTGCTCTTCCGTCGGCCCTACAGGCGGCGTCTCCGAACCCCGTACTGCGGTCTCTGGCTCCGTCGTCCGAAAAGGATCTTTTGCGGTTCCGCTCCCTGCGTCCTGTAGCTTGCTGCGGTTCTTGGAGCCCTTTGGCCGGCCCCGTTTTTTCTTGCCAGGAGTCGCGCCGCTCGCATCCCCGGATGCCCCGCCAGGTACCGAAGACAGTCGACGAAGTCCTTGCTCGGCTGGCGCTGCAACCGGGCCCGGTTCCGCACTGCCGTGTCCCACTGGAATCTCGACAGAGCGTGCATCGGGCCCTTCTCCTCCTTCGCCACCCTCTCGGTGAACCGGAGCTTCGCGACGAACTTCTCCTTCCGGGGCTCCCACTCCGGTCGCAGCCAGCCGTGCAGGGTCTGCATTGGCACCTCTTGCGATGGCTGGTAGTTGACTCCCATCCTGCGAAACTCGTCGAACCATGTTGTTTGCTCCCACTTGTCCAGGGTGGTCTTCCCACCGCGTTGATCCATGATGAAGTAGTCGGGCTGGCGACGAAGAACGTCGCGCCAGCGTTGCAATTCGCGGCTCATCTCAGCGAAGCTGCCGTCCGGTATGACCTTCGCCTGAACGACGAACCAGAAGTCTTCGGGGTCTACCGTCGCCCAAATGGTCGTCAGCCCACGCTTCATCGACGGGTCGACTACTTCGACGAGGGGCCAGTGCGTCGGGATGTCGAAGTCGGGGACGACGTGGGTCTCGGGACGCACATAATCGAACTCGACGCCCTGGAGGTTGGCGAAATGGCCGAACTCCCGGGCTTCGCGTTCCTTTGGGCTCAAAGTCGAGAGAAACGCTTCGATCTCGGTGTCGGGTAGGACACCACCGTTGCTAACGGCATTTTCCCAGATCGATGCCTCGAAGTGTGCGACGGTGCCGAAACTGGGGTGCTCTGGGTCGAGTGACGGCAAAAGCAGATCATCGAGCATCCACGATGCGTCTGCGCCCAAGGGGGTAGCGGTAATCAGGATCTGAGCTTGTCGCGCCAGGCACCCGCGCCGAACGGCGGTGAAGATTTCCACGGGGCACGGCTCGTCAAACCAGACCCCGTCCCAGACCGCGCCTTCATAGGCTTCGATGGTCTGTTGGTAGCTTTGCAGAACGAGCTCCGCGCCGCTTTTGAATTTCCAGTGGGTCGGAATGCCCAGCGAGTTCCGCTTCGGCGGGCGCTCGAGCATATCCGGCGTGACCAACTCTTGTAGCTTCGGAACGATGGTGTCCCGCAGCGAAACCTCGAAGGTCTCGCCGGCGGCGAGATATCGCTGGCCTCGACAGGTATTCGGGGCCCAGTGAAGGGGGATTTCCTTGCCCGAAATCGCCTTCGGCCAATGCCCCAAACACCGTGCGACGGTGACTACGGCACCCAGCGTCGACTTGCCTAGCTGATTTCCGCAGAAGAGCGCGACGATCGAGGACTGTTTGTCGAACGCCGCCCTATACCAGTCTTCCTGGTAGCCGAACGGCTTGAACCCCGCGAAAGCGGCCTCCCGGTCGAGACGACGCTTGTGGATCTCTGCTTCCGCAAGAATTTTCTCGAGTTCCTCGGTCGAGAAGTCCTCAAAATTCATTATCGGGTTTATATTGCGGCTCGGAGGTGCAGAAAATGCCAAAAAAGGAAAAGAAATTCATTTCTCCGCCAAAGCCAATTTCTTTGACGAAGTCGGTGGAGGAGCAAATTTCCGAAACCAGCGATTTAATCGAGAAGCTGACATCGCTGACGAACAAGGCGGCGGAGAAAATCGGAAGCGTATTCAGCCGCGTGAAGGACGAAGACCTGACGATCCGCGATCTTCGCGACCTGGGCTACGTCCTCGCGGTTCTGTCCGACAAGCGAGAGCTTCTGCTCGAGCAAAAGGCCCGGCTGGAGGGCTCCGGCGAGGCCACATCTGCCTCGATTGCGCGGCAACTGGAGGGAATCGCGGCCCTACAGGGCGAACTAACCCGGCGCAACGCTGCGCTCGAACACAAAGAGGCATCCACGATCGACGTGACGCCGAAGGAGGAGGTAGAGGATGCCGACGAAGGATCTGGACCACGCACTGAACCGGAAGGAGGCTCTCAGCCCGCAGCAGAGGCGCAGTCTGGCCCTGGAGAAGCCGTTTCGGGAGTCCGAAGGCCGAGACCCGGCCCTGTGCGTAACGCGCATGGTAGGACGTGGAGCACGCAGGGGAGAGGTCGGGTATGAGGGCGAGCACCGCCGCAAGACGGTGAAGTTCATCAGCCAACTGTCCGTAGACCTGGACAGCCCGGCTGTCTGGCGATTCCGGGCCGAGTTCGACGAGCGCGACCTGGACATCCCGCTGGCTAGCTGGGATGACTTTATGCTCGAGGCCGCAGTGGACGAGATGCGCCGGGTGATCCCCGACGCCGGCACGCGGCAATTGTTCCGCGACATCGGCACCACCTTCGTCGAGTGGAGAACCCCCCTCACCGAACAGGAACTGATCCTGGTCGGCGGCATCCCGATCCTCGACAGCTAGCCAAAAGGACCGTCTCTGTGTTCCCAGTTGTGTTCCCAGTTGGGGCAAAAGTGGGAACGCCTCAAGCACTGAATGTTGCTAGGCTTTCCGCAATTACTTCGGATTTGTTCCCACTGTTCCCAGTTGTTCCCACAGACACTGGGAACACCGGGAACAAGGCGGAAGAGCCTATGAGCCCCCCTCTCGACAGCTAGCCGAGAGAGCGACGGGCCGGAGGAGGCTAGCTCCGGCCCGCCGCATGAGGAAACTGTCCGGGGACATGAAACCCGGAACACCTTCTACCTACCGCAATTGTGCAAATTGCACAAATTGCGATGCAAACAGCGTTTCTACACTCCCGAATCGCGCAGCGCAGCACTGCACTTTTCGACCCTCTACGATTTCGCTTGACAGCACTGCTAGTACTGGGTCAGTAACAGATCTGTTTCCGGACGGAAGCAGACCCCGGCGAGGGCAGTCGTGTGGAGTCGCGCTCCTAGGGAGAGCGCGACGACTCCACGCAGTATAGATCGACTCCGCCGGGGTAGGTTACAGATACTGTAGAGTACGGTTTCTGAACCTGGGCTAGCTAAGAGCCCGATTCCGTTGTTGGCAACTGTACAAAATTGTACAGCCCCGAAAAGGGGCTGGGCGGCACCGACCAGGACTGCATCTGTGCAGTCCTTTTTTTTTTGGGCTGAACGGGGCTGCCCGAGGCGGATCTGGGCCGAATCTGGGCGGCGCTGTGCAGGAACCGGGGGTACCCTGTGTATATTTGGGGGGCCGGGGTGATGGTGGACTTGTCCGAGTCTGAGCGGACCGGGATCTGTGCTCCTCAGTGAGTCTCGCGGGTGCGCCCCCGGCCCCTAGCAGAAAGATCACCAGCCGCAGCTCTGTACAATCCTGCCCCCACGCACCACACAGCGGCACTGCCATGCAACAGGGGCAAACAACGCCCCTGTGCCACGCAGCCCAGTGCTGTCCTGCCTAACCGTGCTGCCCCGCACCCAAAGGCTTTCACCTTTGCAACAGCGGCAAACTACGCCGCTGTGCCTGTGTCCCGTGCGGCCAAGGGCCGCCCGGTCCACAAGCCGCGGAAGCCGGGCTCGAGTGGGCCCGAGTGGCTGGAACTTCTCAATGGTTTTGCATCTCCATGCATTGCAATGCGTTGCGTTTCATGCGTATAATTGAAGTGGCAATCACGCCGAAAACAGGAGGCTATCCCATGCTGAAAATTACCGAACCGACCGAACCGACCCTTTCATGTGGCGAAGACAACCACACTTTCGACGGACGCAGCTGTAAATGCTGCCCCGCATCGATAGCGCAATGCGACCATGATATCGGGCCCGATGCCGATGGGTTTTGCCAAGGGTGCGGAGATCCCATGTAGACAGTCGCTCCCGATACGCTGTGCCGCTTGAAGCCCCAACCCTCCAAGGTTGGGGCTTTTTAGTTGGGACCGATCGGACATGGGCAAAACCGATCGGACATGGGCAAAACCGATCGGACATAGCCAGGACCGATCGGACATAGCCAGGACCGATCGGACATAGCCCGGGCCCGATGGGTTCGAGAGCTCGAGCGAATAATCGGCACAAATTAAAACGCAATGCATTGAAACGCATTGCATTGCAAGGTATAAAAGAACTTAGGCAATCACGCCAAGCAACGGAGGCAAAACGACATGGCACGAAACCCCGCAATATTTCCGCGAAGCGCTGCGCTTCGCATTGTAAACGCGCTACCCGGTCGACCGCGCTTTAATGCGATTCGCGAGGCACTAAAGAGCATCCCGACAACGTCGGACTGGCATAGTGTTCTAACCGGAGTACTTGAAGTTGCGTCCCGGGTAGAAGCTCTCCGGTCCGGTCCGGAACCGTTGCGCCCCTGGTTCCCGGACGTGACAGGCTTGGCGCGGATTTTCGTCGAGGGAAATGGCAAGCTGCCCTACTGGCAATTCAGTGCGCTTCCGTTCGCGACGTGTCCCGGCATGGGAGACTGCGCCCGAGTGTGTTACTCGCTTCGCGCCTGGCGGACTCCGGTAGCCTTTGCGCGTCAACTGGTGAACACAATTCTACTCGAGAGCCCCGCCGGTCGGGCCTTGATCGCGCGGGCGTTTAGGTCGCTTCCGGATAGGTCCATCGTCCGGCTATACGTCGACGGAGATTTTAGAAACATCCCCGAGGTGCGGTTCTGGATGGCGCTTATATCCGAACGGCCCAATTTCCGAGTCTATGGTTACTCGAAATCGTGGGCAGAATTGATTGCTTACGATCTGGACCACGGTGGCAACTGGCCTGCAAACTATGGGGTCCGGCAATCGGGCGGTTCCAAATGGGAAGGGACCCCGCTGGAATCGCAATTTCAATCGCTCTCCCCTGTCCGGGGTCCGTTCGATTACTTCGACGAGCAAGACCCCGCTCAAATTCGGGCAGAACTTCGCAAGCGATATCCGGAAGCTCGCAAAGTTTTTGTTTGCCCGGGCAAATGCGGGGAATGCGTTCGGGTTGGTGGGGAGTGGGTGCCGGCGTGCGAGGATAAGAGGTTTCAAAACGTCCCAATCGGCATCGGAACGCACTAGTCGGCCCGGTCGGTCGGCCCCCCCGGACCCGAACTCGAGCAGTTCGGGCCCGGGCGCGGCTTGTGAGATCAGACATGGCGCGGTTTGTGGAGTGATCAGAAATGACAGATGAAGATAGCTTTCTGTTTTGCTTCGAATGTGGCGCAGAGTTGACGAGCGACCTCGCTGATCTCGCTCTGGCGAGATTCGAGCGGATGACGTGCTCGTCGGACTGCTCAAGGAGGCGCATCATTGCCGCCTGGGCGTGCTGCGACAAAGCACAGATTACTCCCTGTGTCTGCGCCTACGCTTTCAGCTGCGAAGAGCATGGGGACAGGCACGTCGGCACGCACGACTAAGATCCCCTTGGTGATCAGACATGGGACGATATGTCGATAAATCGTCTATATTATTTCACATGGGTGAACGGGGGCTCGAGCATCCCGCTCGGGCCCGGGGCGCGGCTGGTGAGATCAGAAATGGCGGCTGGTGATGCGATCAGAAATGACAGACGAAGACAATGAGCCGGGCAGCAACTGCCCCGAGGACGGCGGCTGCGACTGGCAGTGTCGCAACTGCGGTTTCCCCGTGTTGAGCGGGGATGAGGACGAGCTACCGCTTGTTTGCCCCAGGTGCGGGTCGAAATAGGCGGCTAGTGATCAGACATGGAGGATCAGACATGACCGAAGAGGACAAACAGAAACCGGAACCACGCAAGCAGGGGTTCCACAATTCGGACTTCGGGTGCCGCTGGTGCGGCATCATAATTTTGGACCAGGATCTGCCGGAGGAATGGCCGCTGGTCTGCCCGGAATGCGGGAAAGGCTAGGGCGAGCTTAGGGGTAGCGGTCCCACCTCCGGGGCCGCCCCCAGGCTCCCCGCTCGCGGGCGTTCTCCATGCGTGTCTGGAGGTCGCAGGCCCTGCACAGGTCGGGGTCGCGGCCTGCGGTGTGCTTCTGGAGTTGCACCGAACAGAGCCGGCATATCCAGGAAGACAGGTCAGTTTCAGGATCGGGGTGGATCTGATCAGACATGGCGCTCTACCTCCTCTATGCGCCGACTAATCCAGCGCACCACGTTGCAGGCCATCGAATTGCCGAGGGCTTTGTATCTCGGGCCATCCGGGCATTGGTCCGGCGGTTTGCCGCGCCACGCGATCGCCGTGTAGTCGTCCGGAAATCCTTGGAGCCGCTCGCATTCTCGCGGCGTAAGCCGGCGCACGGCGGACGCGGCGGTATGCACGCCGATCGAGTAGGGGTCGGTGTCGAGCGGGCCGGAGATCGGTCCAAATTGACACACGTCAGATTGCCTAGCGTCGAACGCATGGCACGAAACAACGACCGTGCTCAAGGAATTTTCCGGGAGAGGCCCTTTGGCATCTCTCGCGCAGAGTGTGACGGCGGGATCGTGCGAAACGGCTACGCACGCCCGGCCACCTCGCGCAGTGCCCTCAGAAGAAACTCCGGCATCCGCTTGTTTCCCCGCTCGGCGCGTCGGAGGATTCCCGCCGCTGCGCGGGGGCTCAAAGAGTACCGCCGCGGCACGTCGCCAGTTTCCAAGATATCCAACAACGAAGACACGCCTTCGTCTTTGCGGCACGGCGCGAGGATAACCGTCCACTCGCACATACTGAGCGTCCAGCACTCTGTAGGCCCACCCATACCCGAGTTCCGCCAACGCCCCGAGGAAGGAGCCAAAGTCCCGTCCTCCGCCCGAAGACAAGACACCAGGGACGTTTTCCCAGACGAGCCAGCTAGGCCGGAGTCTCGAAGCAAGCCGGAGATACTCGAGCGCCAGGTTGCCACGCTCATCGTCCATTCCTCCTCGTAGTCCGGCGACGGAGAACGACTGGCAGGGTGTTCCGCCCACCAAAAGGTCGATTGCTTCATGGTCTCCCTCGTTGATCTCTCGGAAATCGCCACGGAGCGGTACGTCCGGGTAGTGGTGTTGCAGAACCGCTCGCGGGAACGGGTCGATCTCGCTCAAGAATGCAGCACGCCAGCCAAGAGGCGACCATGCCACGCTTGCGGCCTCGATCCCGCTGCACACAGAGCCGAAGATCACTTCCGCTTCGGTCTCCCCCCGGCTCCTTGCCGGGCCCGGTTGCGAGACGGGGCCTCGAGAACCATCCTCCCTGACTTGGTATGGCTCAGGTCCGGTCCGCCCTTGCCTGCGATCCCGCGCCGCCGGCGCTCCGTCCATCGCTCCTGGCTGGCGGCTTTAACGCTCGGCTTTTTGTTGAGCTTCCGCTGATAGGCGTTCTTCTTCGCTCGCGCTTCAGGGTTGGCTGCGTAGTATTTGGCGCTCTTCTTTTTTGCGGGCACGGTATCTCCTCGATGCCTCAGTGCG
>Ga0181577_10001389_pt1 | contig 19480 bp, 33 predicted proteins | sample 101ome_21_FD_132468 | JGI IMG/M metagenome (GOLD analysis project Ga0181577, IMG submission 132468) | Coastal salt marsh microbial communities from the Groves Creek Marsh, Skidaway Island, Georgia - 101413BT metaG (megahit assembly) | ecosystem: Environmental > Aquatic > Marine > Intertidal...
ACTACGCCAAGGAAAACCCAGGCGACGTATTGCTCGGCCTACTCACCTTCTCAGCCCTCGACATCGCTGACTCACTCGACGGCATCGAAGAAATGGATGGCTACCTGTTCATCGATCAGGACCGGGGGGCGTAAGCTCCCCTTTTTTCCCACCCAAGCGGGGACGTATGCGTGCCCGTCAAATTTTTTGACTCATGATTCATGATGCTTGGGACATGGTGCATGGAAAATGGTGCATGTTTCGTGGCGCACGGTGCGTGTAACAGGCTCACACGGCTGTGCCACTTGTGCCAGAGCTGTGCCACCTTTGTGCCACTTCTGGCACAGCTGTAACCTCTTGTTTTCATTGACCTTTCACACATCTGTGCCACCTGTGCCACCTGTGCCACCTTTTTCGGGTTCACACATAACCCGATTTCCAAAAAACTGTTTTATATACGAGTAAAACTCACTTTTGCTGGCACAAGTGGTACACAGTTGTTTTTATTGACTTTTTTCCTTTTTTTGCTGGCACATTGCTGGCACATGCTGGCACATGCTGGCACATGTAGCTATTTGTAGCGATCTTCGGCGATCTCCATAGCCATTTTCGCCTTTTTTACCCATTTTTTACCTGTATCGATGTACACCACTGTATATCGATCCATGAATCAGGAGACATAAACCATGAAACATCAATCACGCACTGTTGAGCTTCGTAACTGGTTCGTCGACGGCGATTGTGACCTTGACCTGAACCCCTGCTACATCATCGGCCACTTCATCGGCGAAGACGCCACCTTCTACGGAGACGATGTCCATGTCGTCAAACCATTCTACAACCGAGAAGAAGCTGAAGCTTTCGCCAAGAAACTCAACGAGCAGGCTGTTCCAGAAACATACACCTACACCGAATGGAGGGACTAAGCATGAACATCAAACACAGCCTCTGGAAGTTTAGACATGTCTGGCTATTCAACCATGTCATCCAACCCATTTGGTGGCCGATCAAACACTGGTTCGACCGCAACGAGATCACTTTGTTGTGGTTAGCCATCATCGCCCTCGCAATTAAAGGAGCATGACCCATGAAACATGAACCAGTTCTCACCAGACGAACCTTCTTAGGTTTATCTATCCCTAAACCAGACGACGATCAACCGTTCGTGTACCACACAGAACACGACGGCGACATTGTCTTCGAAGACACAACGACTGCTCGTTCCTCGCAGCCGGTCGTTATCAGTGAGCATGCAGGAGACTTTACTAGGACATAGTTTCTTGCATTGCGTTATTAGCAGTACTAATCTCAAACCAGAAAGGAGTTCTTATGAACATGAAAGAATCATTCATCCCCGGTGCTCTGACCCGTCTTTGCCAAGGCAAGAGCAACACCCACTTCACCAACCTTGCCAACTACGTTGCTGGCTTCACTGACGCCGAGACACCCATCGACGTTGCGCTAGCCAAAGCGTCGTTTGCGTGTTCTGCCGCACAGGACGAGGCTCCGTTCCACACCTTCGCTGTCCTTGGTTTCTTCCAGAACATCATGGATCGCATCATGTGGAATGCCCGCAAGCTGGATGTTGCTTTCCAGCGCGCTGAGCAACAGGAAGAAGAGTCCGGTGGCATCTACGGCGTTGACCTTGCTCAGGCCGCTATGGACGAGGTCGGTGTACACGACGTACCTGCCGAGCGCATCAAAGACGCTGTCCAGTCTGACTACGAGCTGTTGTTCCAGACGCAGACTCTGATCATGGCTGAGCTGGGCATCGACGGCGAGGCGTTCGACATTGACCTGCTGTTCTTCAACCCGTCTGTGAAAGACAAGACAACTGGTGAGTGGCTCAAGCCTACGCCAGCGTCTACATACGACGAAGCCATGCAGGTCATGCAGGAAACAGTCGACGAGCTCAAAGCCAAGGACAACGCCACCAAGCTCGCTGGCTTCATGGCTAACCGCGCCAAGATGCTCGACGCGCGACTGGCCGCATAGGTTCACTCCACCCCGGTGCCACTAGTTGGCATCGGGGTTTTTTTATTTCACACCCGAGAACCCGGCAACGACCGGGGGCCGGGGTAGCCTGGGGCCATAGCGTGCTGGGCACCAAACAAGTGGGAGCGGCGAAGTAGGAGAGTCGCATCAGACTGTAAATCTGACCCGAAAGGTGAGTAGGTTCGATTCCTACCTCCCACACCAAACATGAGGCATGAAGCATGACCACATTAGTAACGCTCATTATTAATTGGGGAGCACACGATACAGACCCGGATCAAGCTCGCATCGATTCCACAGCTTTTGATATGAGACCTTATTTTGTTAGTGACTATATCGACTTAGACACAAACTTTACTGAAGACAAAATTCACCAACTTCATCTCAAAACTGTTCAAGACATCGTGGAAGAACACTTTTCTTCTTGGCAAGACCTAGAAGACAACTGGTCTTTATACGAATGCAAAGAAAAAAATCACACAGAGCTTGTTAATTCATCGTGCTCATGGGGCTACTACATGTTTCAAGACAATAACCATCAAACAAGAGGCATTGATCTTTGCCCGCTTTATTTCGAATGCTGGACTGAACTTGGTAAATACAAACATCGTCACTCATTAGACAACAAACCTGCCGACACAGCATCCCACAAAATTTTGTGCGGCCAGCCATTTCAAAGAGTCCACAGCTTTTTATGAGGCATGAAACATAAAAGAACAACTGACTGGGCCGCTTCAACGTGTCACCGCTTGCTGGCACGGCTTATCTGTTCTGGTCGTATCGCTGCCTGTCTCAGTCAGTTCCTTGCTGTACGACAGCAATTACAGGCAAAGAACAGAAGCAAGCACCCAACCAACCACGAGGCATGAACCATGGCACTGACACTGCAAGCAAAGAACATTCAAAGCTTTCTTAACTGGGTAGAGAACTGCCCATTTGATTACGCCATCTCATCGATGCAGGGCGGCTTCATCCACGTCAAGTTTTTCATTCGGGAAACGGAGGGCATTAATTAATGACTCATTACAGAGTCTACGTGAAAGAAACCAACTTAGTCGTTTACTACGTGGATGCTGATAGCCCTGAAGAAGCCGAAGAAATTTACTGGGACGACTTCAGCTACAAGTATCTCAACTGCGACGAGTCCGAAGTAATCGAAGTGGAGGAACAAACATGAACATCAAAACCAACGACGGCAACGTCGTCACACTCGGCAGCAACCCACCTGCCGTACTCAAACTAACCCGCACCATGCTTGAAAAGCACATCATCGATGCCAACGCATCAGTACGTGCCTTCGCCAAGCTGCTTGGTATCGACTACGACACCATGAAGCCGGGGGAGAAACGTGCGGTAGACGCTGAGTTTGTCGAAGGTGACGCAACACAGCTTATGTTCTATCGCACGCGTAACCGTGGCGACAAACGTTTCAGCATCAGCGGTATCAAAGCGGTTGCTGATGTGGGTGACACGGTCGCCATCACGTACCGCGTAACCCAGACCGGCGACATCGTGCTGGTTATCAACTGCACCAACTACGCAGAATTCACACCTTTATTACAGGAGCATGGTTATGCCTAAAGAAGAAGACGAAGGATTCGTGATCGAATTCACTCCCGATGAAGAATTTGTAAACCTCATGAAAGAGACTCAAGCGGGATTAATAGCAGTGCGAGACGACCTACAACTGGCACTTGATGCACTTAACGAAACCAAAGAAGCAGGCGTCGAGCTGCAAGAAGCTGCTAACCGCGTGTTGTCAATCGTGCCAAAGACGGAGGAAACAGATGAACGACATGAACCATGACCCATGGACCAAGCTGACTGATATGGCAGCAGCTCACGTTGAATCGTGCGTCCGTGCAGAGAACCGACCAGCTGTACAGATGCTCATCATGGAGCTCTGCACCAGCACGGCTAACAAGCGCGACATTCTTACTAACTTTCTATGCACCCCACCAATACAGATGAAGGAGTGACTTATGTTATTAGCGGGACTCATAGCCGCTGCGGGCATGTTGTTTCTGTTGTTCAAGTTCGGTGTCCGCAGGGTCATTAACTACGACATCTATGTCGATCTGTTCGTCACCGTGCTGCTTATGTTCCTGCTCGCTGGCACGTTCAGCGGCATGATGGCGGCACTCACTGCGGGCACCATTGTCAGCGTGCTGTTGTTCTTCATGAAGCGAACCATGCGACATGAATCATACGGCATGATCAAGACGGACAAGTTTCCCTACCGCAAGTTCGGCTGGCGCACTCACGATCCAAAAGGAGTTGCGTCATGAGCAGTGAAGCGCAGGCCATCTTAAATCACCTCGATGAAGCCTACGAAAAGCTAGATGAGCTAGCCGCCGACTACCCCGAGCAAGGCAGCGCTTTGTTTCTTATGTCCGACTCCATAGACGTAATGCGTTACCACATCAAATTACTTTTTGGAGTGGCGTCATGAGCAACTACACAAAACCCATGAATCGCTCAAAACTTGAGTCACTCATCGAAGCATTCGTCAGAGTACATGAACTCGAAGCCTACTGGTGCAACAACGAAGAAGGCGAAATACGCGTGCAGTTCTTGTGCAAAGAGGATGAAGACGATGACAACTGACATCACCAAACTCCTACTCCAACAAATCAAAGACCACACGGAGGCATATGCCATGCTGCTTGATACTGCCGAGGGTCGCATGCCGTGCTCAATCACGGACGACCCAAGTAATGACTACTCACACTGGCACGACAGGACGGGGCCGTATGCGGAGCATGAAGAAGAAGACTGCTTCGACGCTTACCGCGAGCAACGTGATCGTGCCGGACCACCCGAACCTGACCCCAATGAACCCAACGACTACGAAAGCAAATCCCATGGGTATTGATATACCAGAACACGCGTGGGCCTTAATATTAGTCGGGCTATTTTCTTTCGTTATTCAACTGTGGGAGCGAGGAGTTATATGAAAAAGAACCAAGCAAACCGCCGACGTGCAGCACTCGAACGGCTGCGTAACGCAAGCTTTACCGGGAAAGGTAAGCGTACCGAAAAAGAATGGAAGGAACGCGTCGAGCAGGAGATCAAGACGCTGGAGGGGCGAACTGTATGAGCAACCGCTGCAAATGGTGTGAAGACCCCATTGAACCCCACGAAGAAACCCAGCGTTGTGAACACGGGGATATTTATCACCAAGACTGCCACTACGACATGGTCCATGAGTGGCAACAAGAACAATTCATGAAACATGCACCAGACAACATGGGATAGGAGACATGATCAAAACCCGCCAAGAAGCAATTCAATGGTGCCTTACGCACCTTCATCACCACCTGCAGCACGCTGCTACGGACTTCAAGCCCCCAACCACAATCCAAGTAGACCCTGCCGAGCTCACGCAGGTGCTATCAGTTTTATCCACCGAGCAATTCTCAAGAGGAGACTTACATGAGCATGACAATTAAACCCAGCCAACTGCCTGCAGAAATTGCAGCATGCGCCACGGCTGATCTTTCCATGATGATCTGGGGTGCGCCGGGCATCGGCAAATCCGAGATGGTGTATCAATACGCCAAGTCACAGAACGCCAAACTGTACGAGATCCGCGCCAACTTGTTTGACCCGGTCGATGTGCGCGGCGGTCTCAAAGTTGTCGAACAGGTAGATGGTTCGTACCGCACCCGATACGGCGTGCCTGAAGATTACCCCGACACTAACTACCCAGGTACTGTTGTTCTCTTCATCGATGACCTAACACACGCACCCAAAGCAACGCAAAACGCACTGCTTCAGCTGTTGTTGATGAAGCGCATCGGTACATACGAGCTACCGACTAACACTATCATCATTGCTGCTGGTAACCGCACATACGACCGCGCTGGTGCTAACGACATGGGTCAAGCGGTTGCAGATCGTTTCGAGCACTACACCGTCGAGCCAAACGTTGACGACTTCTGCGCGTATGCGTACCAGAGCGGTTGTGATCCATCGATTCCTTCGTTTTTGCGTTACCGACCTAACCTGCTACACGACGCAGATACGCAGGAAAAAGCGTTTCCAACGCCACGTAGTTGGATGCGACTCAACCGTAAGCTGCCACATCTTGCTGACGAGTTTCACGGTATCGCAGCTAGCATCGGCGACGGCGCAGCTGGTGAGTTCATTGCACATCGCAAGATCTTCCACGAGCTACCTGACATCGATCAGATCATCCGCAGCCCCGGCAGTGTGCGTGTTCCAACGTCAGCATCTACCTTGTACGCCGTAGCTGGCGCGCTGTCTGCTCGTGCAAACCAGCAGGACATCAAGCCAATTGTTACGTATCTGCGTCGTTTGCCGCCTGAGTATCAGGTTGTTGCAGTCAAAGACATCATCGGCAAAGACCGCTCACTCATTACCGAACCAGCTGTTCAAAGCTGGACTACCGACAACGCATCCATCGTATTCTAAGGAGACCACTATGGGTTCAGTAAGACTTACCAAAGATCGTAAAAACCGTATTCATCACAATGCTATTCGAGCATTTAAACTAGCTAATCCGGAGCCAACGCTGTCAGCAGAGATTAAAAGTCTAATCTGGCAAGGTGCATACGGAGATCCAATTCAAGTTGCCTGCCGTCAGTTTGTCGAAGACAACCGTTCTGCATTGAAAGATCGTCAGATCAATATTACTCAATTTCAAACTGACAGCGTCAATTACAAATTTAAACTTGACAACAAAGAACGTGGAGTAGAGTTTCGTTGGCCTACAGAAAGAACGTTATTTGGCGGGAAACCTTATCTACACAATCTGCACAAGGGCAAACTTGGCGGTAACTCAGATGAAGACAACGCCAAAATCGAAGAAGCAGTTAGAGACAACGCAACGCAGCGTGATCAGCTAACAGACCGTTACAACGAGTTTTACAATCAAACCAAAAAGCTTCTATCGGAATGCAACACACTCAAGCAGCTGCTGGAATCATGGCCTGCTGCTAAAGAGTTTGTTGACCCTCTCGACATTCGTCAGATGCACGAAAAAATTACTCGCAAGCAAGCAGCTAGACGACGTATTGACACATCCGGCGTCGACATTGACTCCTTAAACCAAGTAGTACTTACCTCCAAACTGGTGGCATAACATGGAACATTCACCAACCTACAAAGCTGTGACCAGCTCACGGTCGCAGCTTATTCTCAACGAGCCGTTCTTCGGCGTGCTGAGTCTCAAACTAAAAGTTCGCGAACGCGACGACTGCAAGACTGCGTCTACTGATGGCACACATTTAGACTTCAACGCTAAATTTGTGGAGAAGCAAGACGCATCGCAGTTACTGGGGCTTATTGCACACGAAGTACTGCATTGTGCTAACAACCACATGACTCGCCGCAACGGACGTGATCCAGACCGTTGGAACATTGCGTGCGACCATGCGATCAACCATATTCTGCTTGACTGTGGCTTTGTATTACCTGACGGTGGGTTACATGACCCGCAATACCGTGACATGTCTGCCGAAGCAATCTACGAGTTGCTCCCCGAGGACGCAGGTGATCCATGCAAATGGGGCCATGTAACAGATGCAGATAACAGTGCTATTGACGTTGATGCAGGCCAACTCGAAGTTGACTGGAACCTTGCAGTTCAACAAGCAGCTGAGATTGCACGACAAGCCGGTAAGTTACCGGGTTCAATAGAACGTCTTGTCGACAAACTAGGCAAAGCCACCATCGACTTCCGCGATCATCTCTGGCCTTTCTTTGCAGCAACAACCAAAAACGACTTTACATGGCGACGCCCTCACCGAGCCTACATCAGCGAAGACGAATACTTTCCTTCGATGCACGACGAGGGACCGGGCACATACGTTGTTGCTATGGACACATCTGGCTCTACTCACAATCAGATCCACAAGTTCTTGTCAGAGATCGTTGCTATTCACAACGACATGCGCCCCGAGCGTATGGTGTTCATTCAATGTGACACTCAAGTAGACGAAGCACGCATCGTTGATGTCACAGCAGACGAAGAACTTACCGAGGACATTCTCAACGTAGCAGGTGGAGGCGGCACATTGTTTCAACCTGTATTTGACTGGGTTACTGACAACTACATTGAGCCAGAAGGCATGGTGTTCTTTACTGACTTGTGTCCCTGTGATGAGTTCCCCGATGAGCCCCCCTACCCTGTTATTTGGGTTTCCACTGACGCAAGCGAAGAAGCTCCATGGGGTATTACAACTTATCTGTTGCACTGACTAATTAGTCGGGCTAATATCAATCTCAATAGGAGATTGGTACATGAGCACGACGCCGCCACGAGATTTCACAGAGTCTTTATTAACGACGATAGAAATAAATCGTCGCCACATAACACCAACTGATTGGCATTGGATCTGTTCGGGAATCGACAGCCAATACCGGGGGGCATCAGCTTGGAAGCGAGTGCCAGACGAAGACATCGAATACTTAGAGCAGCTCGTCAGAGATGGCTGCTCTTTTGCTTACGCCTCAATTTTACAAAGTTGTGCGCGCAACAAAATTGCATGGATACATTTTTCCGATGAGCACCCATTCATTAGAGGGCTTGCTGTATACAACGATGCCTGGAGCAAGCCCAACCCTTTCTCCGACACCGGAGAAACAGGCAGCAAGTAAAAAAATTGAAGAAGACACAAAAAAGTTCCTAGAACGCGGCGGCACTATCACCCAACTTTCCACGGCTGATAGTGCATGGGATGAAGAAGCAGTCGTGTTTATGCCTAACAAGATGCGAGGTAATAAAGGTGAGCAAGACGCTCCTGACTCTTGATTTTGAAACTTATTACGACACCAAACTTTCTTTAACAAAGATCACAACAATGGAGTACGTGCGTGCTCCAGAGTTCAAAGTGTGGGGTGTCGGCCTCCAAGTAAACGACGACAAGCCGTATTGGGTTGGCGAAGATGAAGTCGCAGACGCGCTCGCCGAGTTTGATTGGGATAACATACACTTAGTGTGTCATAACACACCTTTTGACGGTTTTGTTCTAACACACTATTACGGCTATCGCCCCGCGTACTACCTAGATACTGCGGCTATGTCGCGCGGCTACTGGCCCGGCATGTCTGCATCACTGCGCGCAACCGCTGAACGCTGTTTTCCCAACGATGAAACAATGCGTAAAGGTGACGAGCTCATCAACGCAAAAGGCATTGTTGACCTTCCTCCTGACATCGAAGAACAAATCGCCGGATACTGCATCCAAGATGTGGCGTTAACGCATGCTATATATAAGCAGCTACACGAAGCGTTTCCGCAGTCCGAGCTGAATCTGATTGACCTTACTACCCGCATGTTCTGCGAACCAACGCTGCGTATCGATAGGGAGCGGCTAACTGCGTACCATGAAGCAGAAGTCATGGCGAGTGAAGCAGCAATCCATGCATCAGGTTACACGCGCGATGTATTGGCTTCTAACCAAAAGTTTACTGCCGCATTGCTAGCCGACCACGACATCAGCGTGCCAACAAAAATCAGCCCAACTACAGGTAAATCAATACCAGCTCTTGGTAAAAACGACGCGGGCTGGAAACAGATGTGCGACATGTACCCTGATTTACAACACATTTGGGATGGACGCACCGCTGTAAAATCACGGATCAATGAGACGCGCGCGTCACGCTTTCTTGCAGCAGCTGACCCAGTCGACCACACATTACCTGCGCCGCTCCGTTATTACGCAGCGCACACGGGCCGCTTTGGCGGCACAGAAAAACTTAACCTGCAAAACCTGCCGCGCGGCAGTGAGCTGCGGAAGTGTCTCGTCGCTCCGCCGGGGCAGCTGGTATATGTTGCAGACCTTAGCAACATCGAAGCACGTATGCTTGCATGGCTTGCAGGCCAAGATGACCTACTAACGCAGTTTGCACACGGGGACGACATCTACTCGAACTTTGCGTCGACCGTTTACAACAGACCAATCAACAAAACAGACCACCCAACTGAAAGATTTGTTGGCAAAACCGCGATTCTAGGTTTGGGTTACGGCATGGGCGCTAAAAAGTTTCAAGGCACTCTTGCGTCGGGAGCGGCAGGTCCATCACTAGAGTTTACAGACGCTGAGTCTGCATCTGTTGTCACAAAATACCGACAGTCATACCCCAAGATTCCGCTGTTGTGGCGGCGACTAGAAAACTTCTTGATGATGTCACTGCAACACAACCAGCCAGCGCTGCCGTTTCGCGTGTTGCTCTTTGAAAATGGCAATATCCAGCTGCCTAATGCAATGTGGTTAAAGTACAAAGACTTGACACTGCAAGACGGCCAGTTGGTTTACACGGGACGGAACGGCAAAGAAAAAACATACGGTGGGCGACTGGCAGAAAATGTCGTGCAGGCACTGTCGAGAATTGTGATTACTGACGCGATGTTACGCTTAGAAAAATTGCTACCTGACGCTGCTGTAGCATTAACCGTACACGATGAAGTGGTTTTAGTTGCCTCAGACAATACCCCTGATGGTACAATGTCAGAGATCATCGACGCTCTTTGCACTCCCCCATTATGGGCACCAGACTTGCCCTTGGATGCCGAAGGCGGTTACGCCCAAAACTACAGCAAGTAGTATATGTCGCGACTAGTGTTAACACAGAAAGCAGCTGACAAGATCACTCTTCAAAAAAATGATGAAGAGCTAGCTGTTATTACAGTCGGCAAGATTGATCGCAACCAAGTACGACTTACTTTCGAAGCTGATCCAGCGGTAAGAATAATTCGTCAGCAAAGAACTAAAAAAAGTGCCTAATGGTATTAGTCCAGGTAATAAGCTGAAGGGGCTTTAAAATATGAAGTTAACATTCTTGGAGGCGTCGAACGGCCTCCGGTTGAGTAAACACTTCACTTCAGAAAAAAAATTTAGGCCATATCCGCATGTAAAAAACTTCAATAGCTACGAAGTTACTGCAACATGTATCGGGGACATGCATCAGGCGATTGTGCATCATGCAGCACAAGGCAACTGTCTTCTTAAAGGCAACCTGCGAAAACAGTTGCAAGACGAAAGTCGAGCAGGCGCAACAGATCGCGCTGGTCTAACTCAGTTTTTAGCACTCGACTTTGATGGCATTGCTTTATCATCGCTTGATGCGTTGTCGTTTCGAGACATTGATGCCACCAAACTAGAAGCTATGGCAGAGCAGCTAATTTCTTTGTTACCTACCGAACTCCAACACATCAGTTACATAGCGCAAGCGTCATCTAGTATTGGTTTGAAAAACAACACTGTCAGTATGCACATATTTATGGTGCTTACTGTGCCTATGCCGCCAAAGACGCTGAAATTATGGTTGCAACAAATCAATTACACACAGCAAGTTTTTGCAGACCAAATTGAATTATCGGCAAACGGGCAGTCTCTAAAATACGGTCTGGATACATCAGTCGCTGACAACAGCAAAATTCTGTTCATAGCGCCACCCACGTTCGACGAGCCAGAGCTAGACCCGTTTACGTCACCTGACAACCGTATCGTTTTAGTCAAAAAAACCTATGATTCTTTTGATCTTGGCAAAATGGCGCATTTAAGCGCACAAGCCATGTATGACAGATCGCAAAAGTTTAAAAACGAACTTCGGCAAAAAGCTGGGCTGTCAAAGAAAGAAGAAAAAATAAAGGTCATGCAGGTAGATGACCGATCAGAAGAAGTGCTGCTAAATCCAGACAAGATGTCTATTAGCATTGCAGACATTTCTACTGCTCCATATATCCGCTGCAATATTAATGGCGGTGATAGCAACGCTTACTGGTTCAACCTGAACAACCCTGTCTACATGTACAACTTTAAGGGAGAGCCAATATTTTTAATTGAAAAAGCTGACGCTGATTTCTATCAGTCAATCTTTGACGTGTTTGAAGAAGAAATGAAGAAAGAAGGACGCCCCGAGTACCCGATAGTCTTTCGCGACTTTAACACTGACGTATATTGGAACGGTATTTTTGATCCAAACCTTAACGAATTTACAGAGCTCAAACCTACATCAATAGGTTCTATCGAAGGTTTTATGCGAACGCATGGACGCCCTACTCCAGACTTTGTGCCTGATGCAAACATGGCTTTTGATCCAACGCACGACGGTCCAAGCGTCGATCTAACGTCACTACCTTACCGCATCAATACGTTTCGACGGACTATGTACATGCTCAACGCTGTTCCGCCAGAAGAGCCACTGAGCATAGGTTACGCATGCAAAATACAAGAGCGGTGTCCGACTATCTATACGCTGCTCAAACACATACTGGGGGATGGCGACCAAGAGCTAGAGCGCTTTGTAAACTGGCTCGCTTATATTTATCAAACCAAAAAGAAAGCTAAAACAGCATGGGTACTTAGTGGCGTACCGGGCACAGGTAAAGGTGTCTTTGCATACTCTGTATTACGCCCGCTTTTTAGCGAAGACCAAGCGCCTGTCAAAACGCTTGAGAACCTCGAAGAGCAATTCAACTCATATCTACAAACAGCATTGTTGTGTGTGGTTGACGAGTTTCATATGGCAAGCAGCGCTGCGATGCAGAAAGTTGCAAACAAACTCAAGAACCAAATCACTGAACCTAGCGTCACAATCCGTAAAATGCGAAGCAATCAAGTTGAAGTGCCTAACTACACCAGCTTTATCTTCTTAACAAACCACGTCGATGCAATACGTATTGAGCCAGGAGACAGGCGCTACAACATTGCACCACGTCAAGAGAAGAAGCTAATTGAGGCACATCCCGAACTTATCGCAACAATGGACAAGCTAATACCGCGTGAGCTGCTGCACTTTGCGGGGGCGCTATCCACATTCAAATATGACGAGACACTTGTCCGCATGCCTGTCGACAACGATGCGAAGACAATGATGAAAACTGCATCATTGTCCGTGTTCGAGGAGTATTGCGACGCTATACGTGACGGCAACATCGAATACTTTTCCGAAGTGCTCGACATTAATGTAACTGACGTTATGAACAGCGGCGCTATTGATGCAGCACAACGCCACATTAAGTTGTGGATTTCCAACGCACATCAAAACGTGCCGTCTTTAATACCTGTTGATCACTTTAGAAACGTGTTTAACGTATACGCCGATGCAAAGTTATCGCTGCATGAATTCAGGAAACGCCTGCAACGAAACAACATAACTTTTGTCCGCAAACGACCAGTTGGAGCTGACTCTTCAAAAGGACCAGTACGCGGCATCGAAGTTGAATGGCAGTCTGATGACTTAAAAATTCAAAACTTAATCAACACATATTTTAAAGAACAAGATACTGCGCTCTTGCATGCCCAGAAGAATTAGCTACACTAATGACTGCAAAAATACTGGTAACAATATGACTGTTGCACTTACGCAAGAAGCACGCCCAGATGCAGACAAACTCTTTACTGACAAAGCGCCACTCGGCCCAGTAACTTCATGGTCTTACTCTGCTCTTAAAGTATTTGAAGAGTGTCCGTATCGAACATTTTTATCCCGAGTCAAACGCATACCCGAGCCGTCAAGCCCGGCTGCAGATCGCGGTTCGCAAATACACCAAGAAGCCGAAGATTACGTCAACGGCACACTGGGTGATTTCCCCGAGTCACTTAAAAAATTTAAGGCTGAGTTCGAAGAACTGCGAGAGCTTTTTATTGATGCAAAAGTAGAGCTCGAAGGTGAGTGGGCATTTACTGAAGAGTGGCAACCGTGCGGTTGGAAAGAAAACCGTACATGGGCTCGCATCAAACTTGATGCACTGGTACATGAATCAGATACCAGCGCACGCGTTATTGATTACAAAACCGGTAAAAAATTTGGTAACGAAATCGGTCACTCACAACAAGCGCTGCTCTACGCTATTGCGTCGTTCATACGGTATTCGAACTTAGAGTATGTGCAGACTGAGTTGTGGTATCTCGACCACGCTGAAACCACTAAGCAGTCATACACTCGCGCCGAAGCAATGGCGTTCTTTCCTGGGTATCACGCACGCGCTACACGTATGACTAGTGAATTTGATTTTGAACCGAGCCCATCTAAGTCGGCGTGCAGATGGTGCTCATACAGACAAGGTGACGACCCCGCATGTGAATGGGGTGTCGAATAGCCTGACCAACTCCCTGCCATAGGGGAGGCTCCTAAGGTTCTTGACCCTGCTTCGGCGGGGTCTTTTTTTATGTGAGGCCGTTATATGAAACAGCTCATACAAACGCTGCAGTACGTTGCTGCTGCAATTGCAATCTTTGCGCTTATGTACTTCAGCTATCTCGTAGTCGTTGGACTTAGTGCATTTATGTTACCTGTCTTTTTTCTCATGGCCGTCGCGGTCGTTGTATTCACAAAACATAACAAGGGGGACGAATGATTTGGTTATCAAGACTGCTCACAGCTCTTGAAATTATTTTTCTTATCAAAGCTATCGCGCAACTAAAGAAGGAACGGCAATGCCAGCAGGACTGCTCGACTCAGACGGATGCATCTCCCGATGCTTCTTCATCCAAGACGACGGAACTACCGTCGAATACAAGTTAAAAACCGATCCGCCTGAAGCAGTTTTTTGGTCTACCTACAAACTTAAACCCGCGCACATAAAAGTTGTGGGTAAGTACGACCGTAAAACCAAAACCGCATTAGCTAGGGAAATATGCAATGACATTGTTCAAAACGAACGCGAGCAAACCAGACCGGCGCTTGAGGACAAAATACGTCAAAAGCGTAAAGCCGCCAGCGAACAACATGCTGAAGTCAGGCAGGAATAACAAAAAGCTAGGTGCACGAATTACCAAAGGCAAATGGAAAGGCATGCCGCTTTATTCATTAACACTCGAAGAGCGCAATAGCTGCCCCGATTACTGCGAGCAATGGGACAACTGTTACGGTAACAACATGCCGTTTGCAATCCGTTACGACCATACACATTTTGATTTTCTCCCCCTACTTCGAAAACAACTTGAAGCACTGTCCATGAAACATGAAGCAGGATTCGTGGTCCGGCTACATGTACTCGGTGACTTCTTTGCCAAGGAATACGTTGTGTGGTGGAGATGCATGTTGCATCTCATTCCTAACCTGCACATTTACGGGTATACCCACCATCGGAGTTTTTCAGATATTGGGTATGCCATTGTCAAAATGAACCACAAATATAAGGAGAGATGCCGTGTTCGCTTTTCGGATGATACTGCTACTTTGTTTAGCACATCATGTGCTAAAGGCAGACCAGAAGACTGGCACTTTGGTCGTACCAAACTAGTGTGCCCAGAACAAACAGGTCACGTCGCAAGTTGTGCTACTTGCACTATTTGTTGGGAATCACAAGACAAAAGCATTGTATTTTTTGAGCATTGATATTAGTATCGCTAATACTACTGCAGTCAGGAGGACACATGCGGATCAAAGTCGAGATACATCTCGATGCCTACGAATGGGATGGCCGCACTCTCCAACTTCAACTCCTTGCGCCTGATTACGAAGAAGGCAGTGAACCTGACCCTGAAGAAATAGTGATTGAAGAAGCCGAAAAGAAATTAAAAGTGATTGGAAAAAAGTAAATAGATATGAGTAATGAAAAATGCAAAAGCCGTTTGAACACCAAGCAACGACAACCCAGTTCATTATCGATAACCCCAGAGTACTCATCACAAGCGATCCCGGCACAGGCAAGACACGCTCTGTGCTCGACGCATACGCCCAACGGCGTGAAGGTAAGCTTCTCGTTCTCGCACCCCTTAGCATCCTCGGTGCCAGTTGGGGAGACGACTGCACCAAGTTCCAACCGGGACTAAAGTACTCCATCGCATACGCCCGCAACCGGGCAGACGCATTCAAAGCCGACGTAGACATCGTGATTACTAATCACGACGCAGTGAAGTGGTTGGTTAAAAACCCAGACGTACTTGATGGCTTCGACACTATTTGTATCGACGAGTTTACGGCGTTCAAAAATAAAGACAGCCAACGCAGTAAAGCTATGGCAAAACTCGTAAAGCTGTTTGAGTACCGCATTGCTATGTCCGGTACACCTAACAGCAACACAATTTTGGACGTATGGCACCCTACCCTGCTAGTCGACGACGGTGCCCGTCTTGGTCACAGGTTCTACGGTTTCCGTAACGCTGTCTGCACACCGCAGTTCAACGGCTTTGCCAACGTATGGGTCGACAAACCCGAAGCACAAGAAATTGTTGCTGCTGCTATCAAAGACATCAACATCCGCTACACCTTGGAAGCCTGCCTTGATATGCCAGAGCAGTCTGTCCACACCATGTATGTGGATCTGCCACCTAAAATACTCAAGCAGTACAACACGCTCGCTGACGAGTCAGTGCTGTACACAGGCAAAGGCACTATCAATGCAATTCACGCTGGTGCCAAAGTCAAAAAGCTATTGCAGCTGTGTACTGGTGCCATTTATGACGATCATGGCACACCTATCACGGTACATGACGACCGTTACAAATTGGTATTGGATCTTGTGCAAGCACGCGAACACTCGCTCGTTGCTTTCAACTGGCGGCACGAGCGCGAAAAACTAACCGAGCTGTCAGAACAAGCCGGTATAAAGTACGACTTTATTGACGGCAGCACACCTGCCAACAAACGCAAAGACATCGTCGACCACATGCAGTCAGGTCAGCTGCAGGTTGTGTATGCACACCCACAGTCTGCGGGTCATGGTCTTACGTTGACTCGCGCTACATCAGTTATCTGGGCATCACCCACTTACAACGCTGAACACTATCAACAGTTCAATCGACGAATCTACCGTGCCGGTCAAACAGCTAAGACCGAGGTAATTCAGATTGCCGCTCGCGACACTTGGGAACCCGATGTCTACGACAAGTTACAAACCAAACTCGGACGAATGGAAGACTTACTTAACGTACTCAACAAACTTAATGAACTAAGGAAAACAGCATGAATTTAGGCGAAATAATCGAACAACGCGTTGCTAACAAAAAAGCTATTGACGACGTTAACGCTCAACTCAAAGAGCTTAACAAGCAAAAAAGCGAGCTCGACTGGGATCTTATCCAGACACTAGATCAACAAGGACAGACTAAAGCAGCTAACGACGCTGCGTCTGTAGCTGTCCGCGAAGAAGTTGTACCGCAAGTTGAAGACTGGGAACAGTTCTTCGAGTGGCTTGCAGAGACACGCAACTTTGAAGTTTTACAACGCCGCTTATCAAGCACCGCATGCAGAGAACTGTGGGCTTTGGGTGTTGCAATCCCTGGAGTAACACCGCGAGAGCTTCGCAAAATAGCAATACGTGTAAATTAATAGGAAACCAAAGATGAATGATTTAGCAATCCTTGACGACAAAATCCCTGCCCACCTCAAAAATGTAATGGACGGCATCGGTCGTGGTAATGAAAACGTTGGCAACAACGTAATTATCCCGCAGATCGTACAAGTACACGCTTCATCCAAAGTAGTACAGGAAGGTGATGGCGACTGGAAACCCGGTGATTTTCGCAACATCGTAACCGACGAGCGATTTCCAAAAGGCTTTACCTGTCTCAACATCACGGTGTTTTGTTATTGGACCTGCAAGCCAAAGTATGGCGCACAGGTAAATGACTACCGTGCTTATCACTTTGAAACAGAAGCTGAAGCGCATGAGCACCTCAACAATCTCGAAAATGCAAACAAGCAAAACTACGAGATATTTGAAAATCATGCACACATGGTGCTGACCATTGATCCCAAAACAAAAGAAGTTGCGGACCAACCGGTCATGTTTCATCTCAACAAAAGCAAAGCCAAAACTTCAAAGTTGTGGAATACCAACCTCCGCAACATTGGTGGCGACCGCTTTGCTACGGTTTGGGAAGTGGGTTCTGAGCTAAAGACATCTAAAGCAGGTGGCTCAAGCTATCAGAACATCACTATCAACAAGCTGGGTTGGGCTACCAAAGAAGCCTACGAAAAAGCAGGGGCTGTATACGACGAGTATGCAAACGTGCCTTTCGATAAGTAGGTTTGGTTGAACGAGCACGGCTTTATCAAAGCCGTGCATCGGCATCTTTCACCTGAAGTGTATCGCTGGAAAATCCACGATACCTATACCGGCGGCGTCCCTGATGCTTTCTATTGTGGACCCGCCGGTTCTTTGTGGGTTGAGTACAAGTACATAAAACTACCCAAACGCAAAACAACAGTTATTACCTTTGGCTTATCCGAATTGCAGCAAATTTGGTTGACAAAAATGAGTGATTTCCAACAGACTACCATCCTGGCTGTAGGGTGGGAGCAGTCAGCGCAAGTATTCTATGGACCACACATACATAAATCAGTAACACAAGATGAGCTTGTGCGAAACTCCCTGTTATTTAAGGAGTTAGCTGCGCTAATAACGCAGCATTGCTTATCAGGAGGATAGCAATATGGGAGGTACACTCCCAACAGCTGTACAAAATCTTCGCCGTATTTGGGAAGAACGCAAACGATCGCTTGAAACTAATCAATCTGAAGCTGCTAAAGCATTAGGTTGGACTCAAGGTGCGTTTAGTCAATATCTTAACAACATCACCGAGCTGCATGACGAAGCCATTGCAAAGCTGGCTAACTTTCTTGAAGTTGATCCTCACGAAATTGAACCAAACTATTGCCCCATAGAAGCAGAACGTTTTCGAGTTCCAATTACTTGGGTACATGGCAGCACTCTACGTACATGCGAAGAAATCCAATATCGACGCCGCGTCATTGGTTCTGTTTTCGATGAAAAATGCGAAGCTGTGTGTGCTGTTAGGTTAGAAAAAGACCTACCCCCGCTTGGTTACGCAGGACAGCTAATCCTCTGTTATGACTTGATCAAATGCGCTAAACCAATTTTAAAAACAGGCAACCGTAATCCTCAATGGATGATCATCAAAAGAAAAAACAAAAAACAACTTGAAGTAGTCGAGCCTAACGACAAGACCTCTAAAAACCAGTTAGACGCAAAACTTCTACCAATCGTCGCATACTTAATAAATTAATATGACAGCACTATAGATTTGGTGTCCCACCATGTATTAGTATTTCTAATACACCTACATGAGGTAGCAATGTCAGACGAAGTCAACCAACCCGTTCACTACAACACTGGCAGCATCGAATGCATCACTGCTATCGAAGCGTCAATGTCACAAGAACAATTCCGTGGTTATCTGAAAGGCAACTGCCTCAAGTATTTGTGGAGGTACGAATACAAAGGCAAACCAGTACAAGACCTTGAAAAGGCTGAATGGTACTTAAAACGACTATTAGGAACTTTCCAAGATGGAACAACTGTTAATTGAAAAGTATGGTCCTTTTATGGACCTACCAGAAATCGCACAGCTACTTAAAGTACAAAAAGACGCAATCTATAAACAAGCGGCGCGCGGGCAGCTGCAGTTGCCGTACATCAAACACGGTAAAAAATATTTATTCCCAACGCCTGAAGTTGCCGCTTACCTCGAATCCAAAGTAATCAACTACCCTCTATAGCAGCCAACACTTCTCCAGGCCTTAACTGCGTATAGCGCTTCAACGTGTCCCACGATTTGTGACC
>Ga0181577_10001392_pt1 | contig 19461 bp, 16 predicted proteins | sample 101ome_21_FD_132468 | JGI IMG/M metagenome (GOLD analysis project Ga0181577, IMG submission 132468) | Coastal salt marsh microbial communities from the Groves Creek Marsh, Skidaway Island, Georgia - 101413BT metaG (megahit assembly) | ecosystem: Environmental > Aquatic > Marine > Intertidal...
AAGATATTGGCAAACATTGCCATACCGTCTTGTACATATCCCCATCCAACTTTTAGAGTATCCATAATACTCCAGCCAGTTAGTGAAGATGCCAACCATGTGAATAAACCAGCAATTGCAACTATACCTGCAATAATCCACACAATTGGATTTGCTACGACAAAGGCAATTAATGGTGCAAGGGCAGCAGAAAGTGTACTCATTATGGCCATAAAACCAGTCCACATTGCAGGTATAAATGTTGATACCATAAATACCCTAAACATTTGGAATCCTCTTACAAGGAATTGGAATGCCTTCATAAATGCTCCACCTACTGCAGACATCATTGTTCCGAGGTGGGCTAACATATTCTTCACAAAATCACTAATCATAAATAATCGGAATACCTTAAAGGCATTTCCTAATATTCTTAGGAATCGTAATACTCTTGGAAGATTGGTTAATACCATATAACCTAATAAACCAGCAAAGAGCAAGAAATTATCCTGTATCATTTCAAGGAATCCAGAAATATCTCCATTTAATAAATCTGTAATACCTTGGAATATATCACTAACTGTATCTATAATTTTTGTAATAATTGCAATGAATGTTTCTGGTGAAAATAATGCAAGGGCAAGACCTATAATACCTGCCATGGCTCCTGCCCCTCCAGCAAATTTTGCAATGCCTTCACTCATTTTTTCTGTTTTATCAGCAATTTTAAGGAGAGTTGAATTAGCCTCATCTTGCTTCTTGGCGGCTTCTCTTGCTTCTTCTTCCGACTTAACACCTTCTTGGAGCGTTTCAAGTTGTTCTTGTGCTCTATCTAGTAATTCTTGGTTATAAGGTAACCCTTGCTCCTGTAATGATATCTGTTCTTGCATTACAGCATCAAGGGACATAAACTGTTCTTTTAATGCTTTGGTGTTATCGTTAGAATATATACCGAAGGCACCTTCTAATTTTTCAATCTGTTTTCTTACATCTACATTTAAATCGGCGCCTTTAACAATATTTTCTGACTGGTCTTTCATTAAATCGACCATTTCTTTAAAGGATTTTGCCTGTTCCTTACTGGCCACATCTTTGGCCATAGCACCACCGAAACCGGCTTCTATCTGCTTAATGGAAAGACCCTTACCGCCTTCTTTACCAGATCGTCTTCCGCCGTCTTCTCTTGGGTCCTTAGGTCCCTTTCCTTTTTTGTCTTCCGCCATGAGTTATCCTACTTCTTATTAGTAAATGCCTGTGCACCAAAGAATGCTGCAACTATACCGGCAACAGCTACAAAATATGTTGCTGCCATATCTCCAAGTATTTCACTTGCTTGTGTTAAACCTAATAATACTGCCAGAACTACTGCAAAAGGATATAATAACATACCACCTAATGCAAACCATGCCATGGATCTTTGTGCATCTCTCATAGCATCTAGGTCTTCTAGTTCTTTTCTTTTAAATTCCAAATACATTTTATGCTCTTCGGCATCGACTTTACCGTCACCGTTAGAGTCTGCTGGATGGTAATCCTTTTTTACTTCTTCTGTCATACCTTCATTTTCCTTTTCTGCGCTTGTAAGCGTTCGTTTTCTTCTTTAATCCATTTCTGTAAAAGGGCTAAATATATTTCCCTTTCCCATGGTATCATATGTTCCAGTTCAGTTAAACTGTATTTGTGATGTTGCATCATTGCAAAGTTTGTCTTGTAATAGTTTACAAGTGTTTCATGAGAAAGGCCTAGGTAAAAAAACTTGCAAGACCCTTTAATTCAATCTCATTTTTCTCTTCGCATGAATCACATACAAATTTAACAGTATGAACTAGCGCAGGCATATTATTAAACCATTCTGCTAGTTTTGCGAACTGTTCTGAATTTAATCCTTCGATAAATTCGTTTATTTCCTTTTCACTTTGATCTGATGTAGGCCATACATTGTCTGAATCAAAAACTGTATCCAAACAAGCACCTAGCATAGATTCCATAATTTTTAACTGCTGTTTATTAGATAATTTTTCAATGTCTTTATCCACTTTTAAGCTTTCAAGTAAGCCCAAACTAGGATATCGTAATGTTACACCAACATCATCTGTTAGCATAATCATCTTTTCATTATCCAAATTATCCATTTCAATTTCTTCTACATTAATTACAGTAGGTTTAGGTGTTTCACATTTTTTACACTTAACACTTACCTCTACTGTTTCACCAACAGACTTGGATCGTAATTTTAAAAATAATTGTTCCAAATCAAAACTGGCCAGTTCATCAATGTTAAGTTCACTAAACACACATGACTTTAAAATATCTTTTAAAGCCTTTAGCATCATCTTTTGATCCTTTGATTCCATTGCAACCATGAGGATCTTTTCTTCCTTTACTAAGAAAGGACGATATTCAATTTCTTGTCCCGTTGATGGTATCACCGTAGTGTACCTGGAACTATTCAATACTGGCAAAGCCATAATTTATTCTCCTATATTAACCAAAAAGAGAGGCAGCAGATTTCAATGCAGAAGCAGTTGAACTCAACGGACCCTCTACCACGTATTTATCATAAGCAAATGTAACGCCTAGTTTTGCATACTCATTTTCAGATGTAGTATTTAATTCTATAGCCGCTACACTAATTGGAAACGCTTTCTCCAATTTCACTCCATAAACAGGAATATTTTTTCCATTCAATTGCTGAATAATAACATCAGTTGAATAGTCATCTTTATATCCTAATTTATACCTATCAACATCAATAATGGAAGATAACCAATTATCAAACATTGTTTTCATATAATAATCATTCGTTAATAAAAACGACATGGTCACATCTTCATCAATGTGCGTATATGGAAATTTATTTGATTGGCGATCTGCCATATAATCAAGGGTTGATATACTTCGACTAGGAATAGATACACTTTCACAAAGAAGTGATATATCCCTAGGATCCGAAATTAAGTTTTTAATACTGAGTGATTGACCAGAAGCAAGAGCACCCACAAGTGTTTCTGGATTTAAATTTAAAAGCGATTGTGTAGGTGGTGTAAATATAACATTATACCTATTGGTTCTTGCTAATCCGCCCTTTGAATCTATACTTGCCTTAAGTGTATCTATGCTCATCTTTGTCTCGCAATTTTAAGTGAATCTGCCCAAACAGATGTCTTACTTGCCTTCTTAAAGTCCTCAGTCGGTAAGAATATTGCAATTTCCCATTCGGTCATTGGTACTCTTACGAATCTTGATTTAACATGTGTAGTTAAATACCGTTTAAAACATGGTTTAAATTCTTTATATTTTCTTGAGCTCTTTAAAAGGTCATACCTCATTTTAGTAATTCTTGACCTGCTGTTTAACTTAGAAGGAACCAATTTCATTAATTCATCAAGAAATTGTGCTCTTACATCAGGTCGTAAATAGTGTAAGTTTATTCCATAAAAACCACCAGGCGCAGGTTCTACCATTATCGTTAATGGAAACCTATCGTAATAAGGTAATGTTAATTTTGTTTTAGGATCATAAATATACATATACATATTACCCACAATTTCTCGTGTAGTAGGTTCAAGCGCGTCATCTTTTAAAAGTGCTGCACGAGAAGGCATTCTCAGATCCTTTACCTTCTTCTCAAACCACTTACGAGATTCTCGAGTTCTGGCTGTTATACCAGCTCTAAATGCATTTGCCTGTAATGTGTCGAATAAACTTGCCATATATACTATTTATATCAAGATTTTAATAGTTTGATGCCAAGATTTTTTAAAGTATCTTCTGTCCAGACCTGAAACTTCCACCCTTTATGTTTTGCATATTGATCTGCTGCAGTCCATTTGGAAGTATTCTTTACATAGGTCATGACTTCGTTGATATATCGTTTTGTCTTTCTTTTCGGCTGTTTAGGCGCTGTGGTTTCTTTCTTTGGTTTAATTTCTACCAATAATATTTCTTTATTGTCTAGTTCAACCAATAAATCTACATAATACCTATGTAATCGCCCGTCTGTTTTACACTTATAGGGGATTACTATTTCCTCGCTATTCCACCTTTTTACACGAGGTGACTGTTCACACCACCGAAAGGTTTGCCTTTCCCATAGTGAACGATATATTACCTTTGTCGGATCTCCGAGGTACTTATCTTTGTGTTTTATTGTATATTTCCCTTTGTAAGCCATTATAAATACTCTTATAGTTTAAATATTTATTTATAAGGTAAAAATATGTCAAAAGTATTGGAATTCCCATCAACTTTACGAGCAGAAGTGGATAATGGTGGCCATCATGTATCGTTTCAAATACTAGGTAAAACGGATTTAAATCAACTTGTTGATAAAATCCATTTATATGTACCTGGTGGTTTTTCTTTAGGCGATGGTGCTGAATTTGGAAATATCAACCTTGGTACAATAAATGCTCTTAAATCACTAGGAGATACAAAAAAGACTGCGTCAGAAGTTGAAGGTTCACAAGATGCAGAATCACTTGCCATAGGTGCTGCTCTTCTCCAAAAATTAGGTGCTGACGATATGGGTGGTGTAGGTGCTGTAATGGAACAAAGAGGTGTTGCAGTAAATAATGCAACTACCATGACATACACTGGACCAAATATCAGAACATTTGAATTATCTTTTGATTTAGTACCATCCAGTGCTAAAGAAGCTGAGATGGCAAGAATTATCGAACACACATTTAGAAAATATATGTACCCTAAAGATGCTGGATATGCACTTATGTATCCACCAGTATTCAGAATTAAATTTATGACAGGTAAAAACATAAACAAGTTTATGCCTTTCTTATATGACTCGTATTTAACTGGTATGACTACATCATATAATAACAGTGGTAATATGTATCATGCTGACGGGTCACCAACAGATATTAAAATTGCATTATCATTCTCAGAACAGAAAATGCTTACTCGTGGCGATCTTTACGAACTAGATGATGTTCCAGCAGATAAAATACAACAAACTTTTGACTATCCTCAAGCACCAAGCTCTGAGGCGCCACAAGGAGGATAATAGTGAACTTTTTTAAATTATTTCCAACTGTCGATTATGACATAAACAGAACAGGTACCGTTCAAAGAATGGTTGATATTTTCAGAAGTGTCAGGCCATTACAGTCATATGTAGATAATCCTTCCTTATATACCTTTTACGAAATTAAAAATGGTGAAAGACCAGATGTCGTATCACAAAGATTATATGGCACATCTCAATTTTATTGGACATTTTTTATAATTAATGATTTTTTACATGATGGTATGAGAGCATGGCCAATGTCGCAAGAAACACTATTTGATTACCTTAAACAAGAATATAATGGATTTGCAATTACTACACAACCAGAGATTGTTACAAATACGGATGGCCAAATTATAGAGTTTAAAAATTCTATTGTAGGTAAATTTACATTAGATGAAAAAATACGAGGTGGTACTTCAAACGCATTAGGAACATTTGTAAAACGAGATTTGGATTTAAATCAAATCGTAATACAAGATGTGACTGGAACTTTCCAAGGGGATGGGGCAGAGAATAATAATAATTATGAATTCCTAGTTGGCCAAACCTCAGGTGATTCAGTTCAAACATACAAAGTGTATCCATATGCAGAAGCACCACATCACTACTATAAATTAAATGATAAAAAAGAAAGACCAGTATCTAATTTGACTTTTATTGAAACAGCAGATGTAGGTACAATCATTACTAACACAAACGAGTCAGGCCAATCGTTTACTGAAGAGCTATTTGCAGAATCCATACCAACTCCTGCAGGTAGTTTAGGTTATAAATCCAACAGACAATATATCAATGAATTAAATGAAAGTCGCTCAAAAATAAGAGTATTAAATTCAAAATATATTAGTAAATTTGTAGATGAATTTGAGAGATTAATTAATGTCTAATCCCACATATAGAGCTGGACCCGATGGTCTTGCTTCAACACCAACTTCGTATAAATTAGAACAATTTGTAATTACTTCTAATAATACAAAGCATGATGGTGAAGATGAATATGTTTGGGACTTTAAAGAATCTGTTGCTGATTTTACAATTATCGAATCGATATATTCTCCTCATTTAGAAATTATGATACGGATAGGTGATTCAAATAACCTTATGGAAAAATTAAGACTTTCTGGAAATGAAAGTATTATATTTAAGGTTATGAGAGAAAGTCAGTCGAGAGGTAAAGAATCTTTAACTGTATTAGCAAGAGTTGCAGAATTATACGGTTATAACAGATCACAGCCTGGTATGCAAACATATACACTTAAGGCGACCAGTCATCACTTATATACGAACCAAACAAAAATTTTAAAGAGATCATTTAGTGGAGCAATACCTGAAATTGTAGGTAAAATACTTTCTTCAGATTTAGAAGTCGAAGATACTGATATCAATACATCAAGTAAAAATGTAATCAAGGGTATTTTTCCATCACTCAGGCCTATACAGGCAATTAATTGGTTAATGAATAACGCATATGATGATGGAACTCCTCACTTCTTTTATGAAACTAAGGATTCAGTATTACACTTTAATTCATACAAACAATTAATAGAGCAAGATTTGTATGACACTTATGTGTATAAACCTTTTATATCATCTGAACAAAATACAGAGGAAGGTTACGAAGAAGAACGCACAAAAATTCAAAGCTTTAGAGATGCATATACAACATCACCTTATGTTTCTATAGGTAAGGGCGCATATGCCTCTACAATACACACAGTAGATATTGCTAAAAAGGAATATAAAAAAGAAACCTTTGATTATCAGAGAAATAATTTATATAAATTAAACGATCACAAACCATTCGCCTTAACTGATAGAACATTACCCGTTAACGAATTAAGTGAATCAAAGAATTATTTTGTATCACAGAACAGTATGGCTTTTCCAAGTCACGGGAATTATTATTCTCCAGCAGGTATTGATACAAATAAGTCCTATGCTTATATAGAAAATATAAATTATCAAACACACCAGATTGGTATTGCGGGTGATTTCAATTTACATGTTGGTGCAAAAATAGAAATAGAAATACAAAGAGGCGAACAGGATCCGGATGGTGCAAACATTAATAAATTCCATTCTGGTACATATATTATAACACAGATTGTCAATGAATTTAAAGAACAGTTTTGGCAATATTTAACAATTAAAAAGGATTCAAGTAGGATAAATCTAGATGCTTAGTGAAGATCAATTTATAGATGGTAAATTTACCTGGTTTATCGGTGTCGTAGAAGATATAACCGACCCAGAAAAAATGAACCGTGTTCGAGTAAGGTGTTTTGGTTATCATACGCAAGATAAGGGTATGGTTCCAACGGCGGATCTCCCATGGGCAACAGTAATGTTACCAACCACATCGGCATCTTTTAAAGGTGTTGGTAAAATACATGAGTTGGTTGTTGGTTCGTGGGTCGTTGGATTCTTCCGAGATGGTTCATCATCGCAAGATCCAGTTGTAATGGGAAGTATTGCGTCTAAAACGGAAGATGTATTAGATTTACCTACACAGACACAAGAAAATTATCCAAATAATAAAGTTCATGTTACTGAAGGTGGTCATATTATTGAGTATGACAATACGGTAGATGCTAAAAGAATCAATATTCAGCACTCTAGTGGTACCACAATTAATATTAATAACGACGGCACCGTTGAAATTAATTCTGCTAATACCACGGTAAATATAATTGGTAATACAAGTATTACAGGAACACTAAATGTTTCTGGTACGACACACTCAGTAGGTGATGTTTCTACGGATGCTGGAAAAGGTTTATCCCTTGCTGGTCATACACACGAAACTCAAATTACACCAGGATCAAGTGCAGGTACTTATGAATCCTTTACAGGAGATAAAGGTGGAGCTGGTGATGAAGCACCACCTACAGAGCCTACAGAAGATGAATAATCCTACAAATAATAGGTATAAATAGATATATGGCAAATACAAATCAACTATCAGACTTTAGTGCTTCAGAAAGAAAGAGTACTCTTGTATCTCGTAAGAAGGGATATTCTGATATTGATTTAAAATTGACTCTACACCCTATAAGAAAGGATATTATACCACTTAAGGATGATGCCGCAATCAAGAATGCAGTAAAACATTTAATATTAACAAACTTTTTTGAAAGACCTTTTCAGCCAAGTTTAGGCGCAAATTTACGAGGTTTGTTATTTGAACCTGCAGATACCATCACAGAATTGGCAATGGAAGATGGTATTAAGATTGCTCTAAAAAACGAACCAAGAATTAAAGTGATTGGTGTATCAGTAGAAGATATATCAGATAGGAATGCTTATAGAATAACAGCAAAATTTTATATAAAAGAATACGATCAACCTGCTACTGTTGAAATCGTACTAAGAAGATTAAGGTAACAAAATGGCTAGTAATTTAAATGTCACGGAATTAGATTTCGATCAGATTAAACAGAATCTGAAAAACTATCTCAAACAACAAACAGAATTTAATGATTACGATTTTGATGGTTCTGGTTTAAATGTATTACTTGATGTATTGGCTTATAATACACATTATAATGCGGTAGCAGCGCACTATTCACTTAACGAATCATTCTTGGACTCAGCACAGATTAGAGGTAATGTAACCACAAGGGCTAAACTTTTAGGTTATACGCCAAGATCGATACTATCTTCTCGTGCAAAAGTTACCATCGTGGTTGATATATCAGGCGAGTCTGCTCTTACACAAGCTGAGACAGATAACCTTACACTCAGTAGAGGAACAAAATTAACAACTACGGTTTCAGGTGAAACATATCAGTTTGTTGTTTTAAATACACAGACAGTTACAAAAGGTGTAGGACAAACATTTACATTTACAGATGTAGAAATTGCAGAAGGATCATATAAATCACTTTATTATAGAGTAGATAATGATATTGAAAATCAGAAATTTATTTTGGGTGATACTGATGCAGATACATCTACTCTTCGTGTAAGGGTAAAACAAAATCAAGATAGTACCACGCACGAAATTTACACAAGGTTCGAGACATTATTAAATGTGGACTCGGATTCACAAGTTTATTATCTACAAGAAAATCCAAACGAAAGATACGAAGTATATTTTGGAGATGGAACAATTGGTAAGAAACCACAAGATAATAACATTATAGTTTTAGATTATGTATATACAAACGGCCCAGATGCTAATGGAGCATCAACATTCTCTATGGCACAGAGCATTGGTGGGTTTAATACAATAACAGTTACAACAACTTCTAATTCAGCAGGTGGTACCGAAAAGGAAACACTTGAGTCAATTAGATTTAACGCACCATTAACCTTTACTTCTCAAAATCGTGCGGTTACAGCAGATGATTATAGAGCAATCATTCTTAAAAACTTTTCTAATATAGGAAGTATCTCTACCTGGGGCGGTGAAGATAATGATCCTATTGATTATGGTAAAGTATATATCTGTATTAAACCTCTCACTGCTTCTGTATTAACAACAGCAGAAAGAACTAATATTACAAATACTGTTTTAAAAGGTAAAAACATTGTTTCGATTACACCAGAAATTGTTGATCCTAATTTTACAGATTTGGAATTAGATGTATTATTTAAATTTAATCCTAATTTAACTGATAGAACAAAGGTAGATTTGGCTTCTGTTGTAAGAGATACAATTTCAGATTATAATTTTAATAATTTAAATAAATTTGATGGAGTATTTAGGCATTCTGCTTTATTAAAACTTATTGATGCTTCTGACCCTTCTATTTTAAATAGTACAGTCAGACCTTATATGTTTAAAACCATTGCAGCAAAACAAGCAGCAGTAAATAATAATTTTACACTTACATTTGCTTCACCATTCTTTGAATCAGGATCCTCTACGGACTTCTTACTTTCATCGACTGCTTTTGCAATTAACGGTGTGGACCATTTCTTTGGCGATGTACCTATTACAGGTTCATCAAACAGAACAGTTATTGTATATAAGAAACAAGATGGTAAAAATGTAATTGTTTTAAATGATTGTGGTTTAATTGAACCATCTGCTGGTCGAATTACACTTCACAGTTTTAGTATAGATAATGATACAACAATTAAATTATCCATTACACCGAACTCTTTGGACATTGCTCCAAAACGAGATCAGCTTTTAAATATTGACCAAACATATGTATCAATTACACCAGAAGAGGATACTATTGCAACTGCAGGATCAACTGGTTCTATTGATTATACAACAAGTTCAAGGCTAAGATAATGTCACATAGGTCGTCAGCAGGATACATAGAATCGATCGGTTCTTCCAGAAAAAAAACTAAGGAAGATTTACAGGTAGAACAATTAATACCTAGTGAAATTCTTGACTATGCTGGTGAAGAAGGTATTCAAAGACTCTTAAAGAAATATTATGAGTTTATGAATATGAAAGAATTTAAATATACTGAGAATGAAACCTTTACAGATATTATTTTAGATGGCCAAGTTCAATTAAGAATTTCAGATCCTAATAATGAAAACGATGAGTTCTTTACCGATGAAACTGGTGCGAGTTCAACACTAATAATTGATAATGATGGAACAAATGTTACCATTCCTTTATCTTCTACCAACATTGTAATTTCAAATGGTAATGAATTACCTGGTACACTTGCTGAATCCACATCAGAAATAGGTAAAACATTTACAGTAAATGGATTATCTGCTTATAATGGAAAAACAGCAACTCTTACTACACCTATTGTTAATTGGATAGGTCCAGGGCCTTCTTATACCCTTAATAATATAGAACAGGCTGGAGATATTGATTTAAACGAAGAAAAATATCTACAGTTATTGCAAAAAGAAATTGCACCATTAATACCTAGAAATATTACTGTTGATAAAAGAACATTATATAAAAGAATTATTGATTTTTATAAGGTAAGAGGTTCATCAGATTCTATTGAAATCTTTTTTAGACTTTTATTTAACGAAGAAGCTGAAATTGAAAAACCTTATGATAAAACTCTTATACCTTCAAATGGTAATTGGGATTCAAGTATTAATCAGTTTGTTTCTCGTAAAGGATTTGTATCAGAAGAGAGTATTAGATTACATGACAGTTATAGGTATCAGAAATATTCATACCTAATTAAAACTGCTAAAAATTTAACGGATTGGAAAAATGTATTTAACAGACTCGTACACCCCGCAGGATTTATTTTCTTCGGCGAAATTCTGATACTACTTAATGCTATAAGAAGTGTTTTAGGTGATGATACTAGGTCAACTACCCTGCGATATACAGGTAATGCGTTATATTCATCTATTGATCAGGCAGATCCTATAGAGGTTTCAAAAGTAAATGCTACACAAGACCAAGAAGGAAAAATATTTCAAACTTTAAAGGTCTATGATAGAGTAAATAGATTAACACTCTCCTCTATGCCTGGTACAACACCAGGTGTTATTGGGGCAGAAGATTTACCTTTACTTGTGGAAATGTTGGCAAGTATATTTACACCAACAGCAGAGGCAAAGATACACAAAAGTGCGGTTTTATCAGGATCGCTTAATGCTCTTAATCAGATTTCTGATATAGAAATTATTGATCCTGGTTATGGATATGCATCTGCTCCTACAATTACTATTACAGGAGATGGAAGTAGCGGAGCGGCAACAGCAACACTTGATTCTGAAGGTAGAATCGATTCAATTACAATTACTAATGCTGGAACAGGTTACACTAATGTGGGTGTGGCCGCAGCCGCAAATAATAATGCAACAAAAATTTCAAGGATTAAATTCCCTGGAGTTGCAAATAAAACATATCGCAGACCACCACAAATTGTAATTGGAGCACCTACTGCGGTAGATGAAGATGGTAACCCGGCACCAACAAATGTTCAGGCTACTGCTCAATTTGATTTAGAAGCTGTAGGTTTAGAAATTATTAAAGTAACAAATACTGGTAGTGGTTATACCTCTATACCGACAGTTACTATTTCTGCTCCTTTAAGTGGAACAACAGCAATAGGTCAGGCAGTTATTAATGATGACGGTCAGGTAGACGGTATTAGACTTTTAAATGCTGGAAGTGGTTATACAAGACCACCAACAATTACTATTTCAGGCGGTGGAGGATCAGGTGCACTTGCAGAAGCATTCTTATTACCAGCAGAAATAGACAGTATAAATATTACTAATGTGGGTTTTGGTTATGTTTCAGATCCAAGAGTCACACTAGGATCGAATGCAGTATCTGAAAGAAGAGCTAAGAATATTAATCCAATACTAATTCTTTTACTCAATCACCTTGCAGATGCGTCGGATGCAGATCCAAATAATAATTATTTTAATTTAAAAGGTAATAGTTATTATAATAGTTCAAAGAAATTTGGGCTTAATCAAACAATAGAGACTGTAGGTAATCAAATTATACAAAACAGTTACATAGATGATATAAATAGATATAACATTAGTAGTTATATAACTCAAGAATAGGATATAAAATGGCAGCAATAATTACAACCCCGTTTAGAGTTCTAAACGCAGAAAATTTTAAGGAAGATGTCGCCGATACAAATAATGGTATTTATTTGTCAATTGGTAAATCTGATGTATGGTCAACGACCACTTCGGACTTAACTGACACTATTCCTTTTGTACCTAACGATCACATAGATGATATCAATTTAGCGTGGCAACAACTATATGCAATGCAGAAAATTGGAGCGGCTGATATTTCTCATGTAGTACCAAGACATAACTATGCAGATGGGCAAACATATGTAGCTTGGGATTCAAATGATGCAGATATTTATGACAAATCTTTTTATGTTATAACATCTGAATTTAAGGTTTATAAATGTATTAAACAAGGTTCTGGTGTAACAAGTGTACAACCTACACATACATCAACGGATCCAGTAACAGGTGGTGACGGGTATACATGGAAATATATGTACACTACAACAACTTCTGATTCAGAAAAGTTCTTAACCACATCATTTATGCCTGTAAAAACTGTTGATGAAGCCGCAAGTTTGGCATCAACAGATGTAGATTATCCACAACAACAGTCACAGATTAATTCAAGAAACAGTTCAACCGCTGCCGGGATTGAAAGAATTGTAGTTACATCTGGTGGAACATTTTCAAGTGGATCATCTGCTCCTACTGTTACAATTACTGGTGACGGTACCGGTGCTACTGCAACGGCGACAATGAATAGTGGTGGAACTGCAGTTGAATCTATTACGGTTACTGCTAAAGGAACAGATTACACTATTGCTGATATCGTATTTTCTGCTGGTGATGCTTCTGCAAGGGCAGTTCTTACACCTCCAGCAGGACATGGTGTAGACCCAGTCAAAGAACTCGGTGCTTTCTATGTTGGAATTAATGTTCAGCTAGATGGTGCTGGTGGTGGAGACCTTACAGTAGGTAACGATTTCAGACAGATTGGTATCCTTAAAAATCCATACAATCATGGAACAACAACAATTTCAAGTGCCGCTACAAGAAAGGCTACTAAATATTTACAACTTGCTGCTGGTGAAAGTACATCAGGTTATGTTGTAGACCAAGTATTGGTAGGTAGTTCAAGTGGTGCAAAAGGGTATTTGGTAGAAATTGATACAAGTAATTTAAGATTATATTACTACCAAAACGATAAAACTGGGTATACAGCATTTACACAGGCTGATACAGTAACAGGAACATTACCAACAGGTGGTAGTGCGACTCTTGATCAAACAAATAGTACATCTTGGTACGGAAACCCAGAAGTACAAAGAGGTAGTGGTCAGTTTATCTTCTTGGAAAATAGAGATCCAATTAACAGATCAGCTACTCAGATTGAAGATATTAAGTGTATTATAGAATTTTAAAATTCTAAAACGAGAGAAAATAAATGGCTATTTCGAATGTAAAAAATTATAATATTGCTCCATACTATGATGACTTTGACGAAACTAAAAATTATCACAGAATTTTATTTCGTCCCGGTTTCGCAGTTCAAGCTAGAGAATTAACTCAATTACAAACTGCGCTTCAAGCACAAATTGATAAACTTGGGCAGTTTACTTTTCAGGATGGAGACAGAGTTCTTGGTGGTAAGCTTACAGAACTAGTAAAAAATTATCACTATATTAAATTAGAAAGTACTCATAGTGGTTCTGCCATTTCTGGATATTTAAGCGAATTTCTAGGAACCACAATTACAGGTGCAACAACTGGTGTTACAGCAGAAGTAATTAAGGTAGAGGCAGAAACAACTGGTTCTCCTGCAGATCCAGCAACTTTATATTTAAAATATACAAATACTGGTTCAGATAATGCAACACAAACTTTTCAGGCTGGAGAGGTAATATCAAGTGATGCTTCTACCGTAAGAAGTGCCACAATTGGTGGTGGCGGTGGATCAACTATTGCTAATCCTATTGGTTTAGGTTCTGCCATTTCAGTCGAAGAAGGCGTTTATTTTATTTCTGGTTCATTTGTTCATGTTCCTTCCGAAACACTTATTCTTGACAAATATACAAATACGCCATCATATATTGTTGGCCTTAGAATTACAGAGTCCATTGTGTCTTCTTCTGATTCTGGTCATACAGCATTGGCCGATAATGCTTTAGGAACATCAAACGAATCTGCGCCAGGTGCGAACAGATATACAATTGATACGACTCTTGTAAAAGAAGATATTAATTTAGCTAATAGAACAGAAACAAATTATATTCATCTATTAACCATTAAAGATGGTGTTGTATTTAAACAAGCCGACCGAACTGAAGGTACGGAGTTTAACAAAATACTTGAAACAAGAACACAAGAAGAAAGTGGAGACTATGTTGTCGCACCTTTTGTTGTAGATGTTAAGGAACATTTAAATGATGGTGCAGGTAATGGTGGTTATTTATTGGCTGGTGATGGTGGAGATATTACTAAGATTGCTGTAGGTATCGATACAAGTGTCGCATATATTGATGGTAGAAGAATAGAAAAAACCGAATCAGAACATGTCGTATTGGATAAAACGAGAGGTTCTGGTAATACAGTAACTACAGGAGAAATTGTACAGTCCATTGGGTTTGGTAATTATATAAAATTAGATCCAGCCGAATGTGAAGGTATTCCTGATGTAAATAATTTAGTCGTACTTGATCTTAAAAATTCTGGAGGTACTGATATCGGTACTGCAAGAGCTAGAGGCTTAGAATATGTTTCTGCTTCTCCAGCACACTTTAGACTTTATCTTTTTGATGTTACCATGGATAGTGGTCAAGCATTTAGTTCAGTTGCAAAAGTGGGTCAAGGTTCTACATTTGAGGCTAATCTATTATCAGGTACAACAGGAACAAGATTTGATGCTGGTGATAATTTATTAGTTTATAAACTTCCTGCTAACGCAATTTCAACATTAAAATCAGGTGGTAACCATACCGCTGATTATAACCTAAGGGCAAGAGTAACAGGAACAACAATTTCTGGAGGTAGTTCATCTTTTTCACTACCAGCCAATACAACACTAGCAAACAATGATGATGTAATCATTCACATTGGTGCACTTGCAGATAATAATGATGTAACAGAAGTTTCAGATGCAAATATTAGTGGAGTAGGAACCAATACACTTACAGTTAGTGGTTTAAGTGCAAATAACGGAGACGCAATAGTTGCAATTTGTACTGTAAGAAAAACCAACGGACAAGCAAAAACAAAATCCAAAAACTCTGGGGTCACAAATACAATTACATATTCTGGTTCAACTTCAGTTTATGATTTAACAGATGTAGATATTATTAAAATTAATAGTGTTACTGATTCTGCTGGTTCAGATGTAACAGATAAATTCTTACTTGATAATGGCCAAAGAGATTCATTCTACGATACAGGTAAAGTTATATTAAAAGGTGGTGAAACATTACCAGCTGGAGACTTTGTGGTAGATTACGATTGTTTCAGACATAATCCTGGTGGAGATTATTTCTCTGTAGATTCATATTCATCAGCTGATTATGCTATTATTCCTACATATAGAGGAGTCCAATTAAGAGATTGTTTGGACTTTAGACCAACAAAAGCAAGAACAGGAGCTACAGCAGGTTCAGAATTTAGTACTGGAACAGGTAATGTATCAACTTATATTATACCTCCTGTAGATACAGTAGAATTAATTATTACTCATTACCTTGCAAGAATAGACAAATTATATCTTACAAAAGCAGGAGAATATAAAGTTGTTCAAGGTATTGCTGCACTCAAACCAGTTGAACCTGAAGGGTTGACAGAAAAGGCAATTCACTTATATAATTTTTATTTAAGGCCTTATGTATTTAATGTCGGTGATATTCATATCCGTAAGATAGATAATAAACGATATACCATGCGAGATATTGGTAGCTTAGAAAAGAGAGTAAAGACTCTTGAGTATTACACCTCACTTTCACTATTGGAAAAGGCAGCAAGGGATGCTCAAATCAATGACAGTAGTGGAAATGCTAGATTTAAGAATGGATTTATTACAGATGCATTCTACGGGCACAATGTGGGTGATACATCACACCCAGACTATGCTGTATCCATGGATAAAGAAAATGGAATCATGCGTCCCAAATTTACTGAGAAGAGTGTCAATCTTGTTAGAGAGGTAGGAGATTCCGGTACTGCAGTAATCAGTTCAGCAGGTGGTATTGTAACAAAAAGTTATACACAAGTTGAAGAAATAAATCAACCTTATTCATCATATGCAGAATTTGTAAATCCATATAATGTAATTCTCTGGGACGGCGTGGTTAAATTATCACCAGAGTCCGACCAATGGAAAGAAACAGATGTACGACCAGATATTATTATTGATGATAGTAATATATACGAACAGTTTGTGAATATGGCTGAATCAGAAGGTATTCTTGGTACAGTTTGGAATGAATGGGAAACAAACTGGACTGGTAGAGAGGTACAAGGATCCTCAAGTACTACTTCTTATATGAATGCTGAAGAAGCTGAAAGACTAACAGGAGTTGCTAATCCAGACGGATTTGCTAGAGCAGAAGTTAATAGTACAACTACAGCTTATACAAACACAGGAACACAAGACAGAACAGGTATAGAAAGTTATGTTACCTTTGATACAGAGGTAAAAGAAATTGGCAATTATGTAGTTGAAACCAATTTTATACCTTTCATGCGATCAAGAGAGGTTTATTTTAAAGCAGAATTATTAAAACCAGGTACAGATGTTTATGCATTCTTTAATGATGTGAATATTACAGCATACTGTAAACAAAAGACATTTGTCGAATTTTCTGATACTTCAAACTTTGGTGCTTTAGAAACTTATGAGGGAGAAACTTCCCACCCAGATTCAGGATCTGGTACACTTCAAACAGACTCATCTGGTAAGGTAGAAGGTTCATTTATTATTCCTAGGAATGATGTTCTTAAATTTAAAACTGGAACAAGAACATTTAAAATTACAGATAGTTCTACAAATAATGATGAACAAGCATCTACAAAAGCACAAGAAAATTTCTATGCTCAAGGTATTTTGGAAATTTATCAAAGAACAATTATTGCTACAAAGGTGCCTAGAATTGCTTACAGAGAGGTTAATGAAAGCAAAGAAATATCAGAAACCACAACAGAAACAACACATGAATTGGTACGTTATTATGATCCAGTTGCAGAATCATTTGTTATTAAATCAAAAGGTGGAGCCTTTGTAACATCACTTGATTTATTCTTTAATGCAAAAGATGCATCTATTCCAGTTTGCGTATCAATTAGAGCTGTAGAAAATGGAACACCTACACAGAAGATTGTACCTGGTGCAGAAAAGGTATTATATCCAAGTGATGTAAATATATCTTCAAATGCTGCAACAGCAACTAATGTGGCATTTGACTTCCCTGTATATCTTGCAGAAGGCCAAGAATATGCAATCGTGTTAATTTCTAACTCTGATGCATATAAGGTTTATGTTGCAGAAACAAGTAAATTTGACTTAACAGATACTAGTTACAGAATTACAAAACAACCATTTAATGGGGTATTCTTTACATCTGCAAATGCTTCTACATGGACACCAGAACAAAATAAAGATTTAAAATTTAAATTAAATAGAGCATCCTTTACTACTACCGATGAAACCATTTCACTTGTAAATGATACACTACCTAAGAAAAGATTAGGAATTAATCCATTTGTATTTGAATCACATCCTTCAGGTTCTACTTGTAAAATTAGAGTATTACATAAGAACCACGGCATGTATGGAGCAAATGCTACACACTCTGTAAATATCAGTAATGTAACTGGAGCACAGAATGGTATTACAGCTGCCACACTTAATGGTAATCATGTGGTAAATGATGCCGAGGTAGATTCATATACAATTACAGTGAGTGGTCAGGCAACTACTCTAGGAATTAGAGCAGGTGGAACTGGTGTTAAGGCTTCAGAAAATATTTTATATGATGCTTTCCAATTAAGTACAAACACACTTGAATTCCCAGGAGTAGGAGTTACCTTTGCTCATACAGGTATGGGTGGTAAATCTCAAGATGGTAGTTCAGATTCAGAACAAACAACATACGATATTAAAACTGCGAGAAATATTTTGGCAAATAAAAATACAGCATTATCTGTACCAAATATGATTGCTTCTTCAAGGAACGTTACATATAAAAACCTAACGGATCCTTCTTTTAATATTGTGGCAACACTTTCAAATGGTGGTGTAGAAAATTTATCTCCTGTAATAGATTTAAATAGAACATCAGCCATTACGATTATGAATAGAATTAATGATGCAACAACCAACTCTTCTGCATATACTTCAAGAGGAACATATGTGGCAGAAACAAATGGAACAGGAACAAGTAATGTTGCTAGTTATATTTCAAAACAGGTAACACTTAATACTGAAGCAACAAATTTAGATGTTTATATTAATGTTAACAGGCCTTCAAATTCAAATATTGATGTGTATTATAAAGCAACAGATGATACAGATATTGATTTCGATGCTCTTGATTGGACATTAATGACACCAGAATATACTGTTCCAGTAGATAATTTTGGTAGATATAGTGAAATCCATTATAGTGCTGATACGGGCGTTAATTTTAACAAGTTTACTGTAAAAATAGTATTGAGATCATTAAGGAGTACAAACGTTCCTACTGTTAAAGACTTTAGGGCTATTGCAACCACATAATGAGTAAATTACAAATAAAAGATAATCCTGCATTGGAAAGAGATTTGTTTAATAAAGCAGTTATAAATACTAGTGTATCTGGTTATCATAATAGGTTAAAACAAAAAACCTTACAGCAAGAAAAGGATAACGAGATCGAAGAATTAAAATCTGATGTACAAGAGATTAAATCTCTTTTAAAGGAATTACTAGGTAAAAAATAATGGCAGATAACGAAATTAGAGTTTATAAAACGGATACCTTTGAAGATTGGCGAGTA
>Ga0181577_10001396_pt1 | contig 19453 bp, 13 predicted proteins | sample 101ome_21_FD_132468 | JGI IMG/M metagenome (GOLD analysis project Ga0181577, IMG submission 132468) | Coastal salt marsh microbial communities from the Groves Creek Marsh, Skidaway Island, Georgia - 101413BT metaG (megahit assembly) | ecosystem: Environmental > Aquatic > Marine > Intertidal...
GGGTGACAGTGGAAGACAGCCCCAAAGGCGCTCCGATGGCCACCACATTTTGTCCAACGTTTAGTTCAGCTGAGTCACTAAAGGTGATTGGCTTGAGCCCCTCCGCTGCAACCTTGATTACCGCCAAATCGTAGACAGGGTCGTAGCCGATCAGATCGGCTGGGAGAACCGTTGAGTCAAAAAGCTGCACGGAAATCGACGGCGAATCTGTCTGGCCGCCGAGGGTCACCACGTGAGAGTTAGTGAGGATGTAACCGTCCTCGGTTAATACCACTCCAGAGCCCGAGCCGCCCGAGCCAGCTCCAGAAACCGATAGCGTCACGACCGATGGCCCTGCCTCAGAGGCAGCTCCGGTGACCCAATTGACCTGCTCTACGTTGTTCACAACAACCGGAGCGGGTTGCGAGAATCCCGCGAAGGTGACTGAGAATGCGCTCGACCCGATGATGCCACCGACCAGGGCGCTCGACATTGCAAGAGCGGCAATCCCGATAGCACCCACCCTGCGCTTTGGCTTCACCTCGGGCTGCACCGGAGCAGAGTAGGGGGAAGAGAAGACAAACTGGGATTCGCCGGAACGATTGAACTCACTCATGAATAACCTTTCGTCGATGCACCGATTATGTGCAACAACTCTGGGGATTCTATGAGTCCCAGCTGACAGAAATCTGATTACGGGCTTATGAGCAGAGTCCTCCTTGGAATCTCGACCACCTCCAATTCGAGTCGGTTGCTACTCAGCTGACCCGAGCTTGCGCCGACAACCCAATCACTACCGTCATAGCGATAGTCGATTCGATAGCCAACCTTTGCAACGGCGGTGTGATCGCCGCTTTGTACAAATGCTTTCGAGACCGCGAAACCAGTCATGGTCGACCCATCGGAAAAGCTCCAATGGGCGCTCGTGGGGACAAATCGAATTGACGCGGGCCTGCCGAGCAGGCTGCCGGTTGAGCTGTCCGAACCCGCAGTTACGGTGAAGCCCGCTAGAACCTCAACCTCCAACTCCCCGCCTGGCTCCCAGGAGGCCCAAGGCCTAGATGAGAAGGCGATAAACGCATCGGATAGATCATCCGAGATGGTCCTCGGTGGAGCCAGCTCTGGTATCTCATCCCCGATGCAGAGCCGTGAGCCGACCGGAACCCAGGCGGTAATCCGTCCCATGGTCGGCTCGTCAATGGTTCCGTTCACGTAGTACTCGCAAAGCCTCATCGGCACCTCGCCATCGGATCCCACCTGGTCGGACACGGTTGTTGTGCCGCAAAGCTCGAAAGATATTTGGTCGGTGACGCTGGTGCCGCAATCGCAAATGCCAAGGGTTGCTCCGGCCAGATCGCAGGAGGCGAGAAAAACGGGAATCAACATGGTCCCGATACCGCAAGCTTGGTTAGCAGATATTGCTTGTCGTACTCCGCCCGAAAACCCAGAGCCTCAGACCTGCTCGGTTGGACCAGCTCCCCTGCCGAGTCAACTATCTCCACGCCGGAGAAATCAACACACCCGGTTGCGGTGCCACCAGAGGCGGAATCGAGTCGAAACTGGGCCAGGCCGAGCTGTCTGTAGCCCAGCTTTCGGATAAGGCCCGCGCTCTGCTCGGCAGATGCCAGCGCCCCGCCGGCTAGGTATTCGTCGAGTCCTGCACCGCTGGCTGCGACCTGCGCATACCCCGAAAGCTGCTGCTGGAGCTGCTGAAAATCCCCAGAGGCGGCACACCCGGACAACAGCACTGATAAAGCCAGCCAAATTCGCATGGCAGGAATCTAGTCCAATGAATTATTTCGGGCATTGGGTTATCCACAGCATGAAAAATCCCCCGGGACCATGTCGGTCCCGGGGGCAATTGGTTGCGGGGGCAGGATTTGAACCTACGACCTCCGGGTTATGAGCCCGGCGAGCTACCGAACTGCTCCACCCCGCGGCGAAGTTCAAACTCTAGCAGAAAACCAGCTAGTTTTCTAGCGCGGCTATTGCCTTCTCAATCGCCAGAGTCAAGCGGTCGTCTGCCTCGCCGTAAGCGTTCCAGTCACCGGTTCGCAGGGCGGCTGCCTTGTCGTCAATGGCCTCGCGGGCCTCTTCCAGAGCAGCATCCAAATCGGCGTTACCCGAAGTGACCTCGGGACCGCTCTCACCCGAACCTACTTGGCCGCCAGCGCCATTACCGCCGTCGGAAACAGCTGCGCCCGAGTCGCCACCAAAGAGGCTGTCTAGAGCCTCCTCAAGAGTGTCCTCGAAGGCGATTTGATCACCGAAGGCAACCAGAATCTTCTGCAGCAGCGGATAGCTGGTTTCGCCGGTTGACTCAATGTAGACCGGCTGGACGTATAGCAATCCACCGCCTACTGGAAGTGTGAGCAGGTTTCCGTTCAGCACTCGAGTGGATCCCTGTCGCAGAATGTTCAACAGCGATGAAACGTTGCTGTCTGCGTTGAAGTTGTTCTGCACCTGACCTGGTCCCGGCACGATCGTTTCGCGCGGCAGGTTTAGCAGCGTCAGCTTGCCGTAGTCCTCACTCACGCCACCATCGTCTGCCCGAGCATCGGCATTTGCGATCAAGTAGCCGGTCAGAACGTTTCTGGTGGTCTCACCGGTGGACTGCGGAATGAAGGTGGAGTAGAGCGAGAACTTGCTCTCTTCGTCACCAGGGGCCTGCATCGTCAGGTAGTAAGGCGGCTGCAGCGTGCCAAGTCCGGTTCCCTCAACAGGATCGTTCGGAGTCATCCAGGCATCCTGCTGGGAGTAAAAGGCTCCCGCTTCCGTCACGTGGTAGCGACCAAGCACAGAGCGCTGCACCTTGAACATATCGGCTGGGTATCGAACGTGGCTGAGCAGCTCCTCCGACATATCGGAGAGCGGCTGGATGATTCCCGGGTAGATACCGGACCATGCCTGCAAGATTGGGTCGCTTTCATCCCATTCGTAAAGCTCCACGCTTCCGTCGTATGCATCAACAGTTGCCTTGACGGAGTTGCGAATGTAGTTCACCTCTCCAGCCTCTCGGTTAAAAGTCTCTGAGGAGGAGTCCAAGATCGCGAGGTTAAACGCCTCGAGGTTGGAGTAAGGATAAGAAGAGGAAGTCGTGTAACCGTCGACTATCCACTTCACCCTGCCGTCCACGACCGCGGGGTACACCTCGCTGTCCACGGTCAAAAATGGTGCGACCTCCGCAACGCGCTCACCTGGGTCGCGGTTGTAGAGAATCTGAGATTCAGAGTTGATGGCATCGGAAAGCAGAATCTGCTCGCTCTGGAACCTGAGGGCATAGGCCAGCCTGTTGAACAGGTTGCCCACGCTCGGCCCACCCTCACCGGCAAAGGTGGTGTAGGTCTCGCGCTGACCATCCTCGCCCGCTGGGTAATCGAACTCGAGCGGCTCAGCGCTCTCCTCGGCACCCACGATCGAGTACTCCGGAGAGTTCAGGCCGAAGTAAATCCTTGGCTCAAAGTCGCCAAGCTCGCCAACCGGCGGAATTCCCGACTGTAGGAATAGCGGCTTTCCATCAGCATCTCGCTGATTTCCGTATGCGGCCACAAAGCCGTATCCGTGGGTGTAAACAATTGTCGAGTTATACCAAGACTGACTGTCTCCCAGGCCAGCTTGGTTCAACTCACGTACGGCAACCACGGCATCCTGAACGTCACCATCAACCTCGTATCGACCAACGTGGAGTCGGTCCGGGAAGCTGTAGTACTGACGGTACTGCTCAAGCTGGCGGAAGGCGTCACTCACAAGAGCGGGGTCCAAAATTCGAATCGAGGCCGTAGTCTTCGCATCGTTTCGCAGCGCGCCCTTCTCGGCTACGACACTCGCGTCGTAATCAACAACCTGCACCTCATCCAAGCCGAATCCGGTCCTGGTGGCCTCGATATTGTTCTGCAGGTAAGGCGACTCCAGAGTTCGCTCATTTGGGACCACGATGAAAGTCTGCACGATCCACGGATAGAGTCCGCCCAAGACCAGCGAGCTGACCACCATGAGGGCGGTAGAGATTATGGCCAGCCTCCAGCGAGCAATAAAAGCGGTAACCAAGAAGGTGATGGCAACCGCAACGGAGATCAACGCGAGGATCTGCAGGCCGGGGATGACCGCATTCGCATCGGTGTAGTTGACACCGGTGAACAATTCACCGCTTGTGATTGCGCTCACGTACTGATCGAGCCAGAGGCTTACTCCCTGGAACAGCAGGTAGATGGCGACCAGGATTGACAGCTGCAGTCGGGCCGGCTTCGAGACAGAGATCTCTCGTCCGGAGAATCGGATGCCGCCGTAAACCAGGTGCACGCCAAAGTTAATGAGCGCTGCTAGGAATACTGCTCCAGATAGGTATCCGATGGAAAAGCTGAGCAGCGGAAGATCAAAAATGTAGAAGCCGGCATCAAGACCGAAGTGCGCGTCGGTCTGGCCAAAGCTGCCGCCGTTTAGGAACAGGAGAATTGACTGCCACTCCTGGGAGACAACCAAGCCACCTCCGACGCCGATTAGCGCCGGTACACCAAACATGACAACTTTGCGTAGGCTCTCCAGCAGCTGCTGATACGCCTGGAAGGGAGACTGCTCCGGCATCCGCAGGTAGATAGGACGGGTGCGCCAGGCGAGCATCAAACCGACCGCAATGATCGCGGTCATGATCAAGAAGCCGACCAGGAAGCTGACAACCTGCGCCACTATCTGAGTGACGAACACGACCTCGTAGCCAAGCTGGTCAAACCAGAGCCAATCGGTGTAAACACCGGCGGCACTCAGTAGGGCGAACACAACTGCTGCCAAAATTCCAAATGCAATGGAAAGTGGCGACACTCTGCGGCCTTGGTTTTGTGCTTGTGACACTGTTTATCTCCTAGTTGTTGCAGCTCAGTGGCGGAAAGGTTTCCCCAAATTTCAGTTGTTCTACCGCGGCTACGGCTTCGCTCAAGTCTCTCACTGATGTAACAGCTAAACCCTCCGGAACCTGCCCGATTGCCTCCTGGCAGTTCCCTGAGGGTGCCAAGAACAACTCGGCTCCGGATGCGGCAGCCGCTTTCATCTTTAAATCTATGCCACCAATCGGCCCAACGGTTCCATCGGCCGAAATGGTTCCGGTGCCGCTGACGTGGTGCTCGCCAGCCAGATCCCCTGGCTCGAGTGCGTCGAGGATCCCCAGCGCAAACATAAGGCCGCCGCTGGGTCCGCCAACCTCGCCAAGTTGCAGCTGTATGTCAACCGGGAAATCGTAGGTGTAGCCAATCATGGCTCCAATGACCCAAGAGCCGTCCCGCTGGTCCGGCTCAATGAGAAACTGCACAAGCTGACCCTCGCGCTCGACCCCAATCTCGATCTGACCACCGCCGGCAAGTTGAATGCTTGCTTTCAATTCTTCAAATGTGTCTACCGGCTCCCCGCCAGCGCTCTTTACGAAGTCTCCGGCGACCAGAATCCCAGATGATGGTGCGTCCTCAATGACGGAGGCGACATACATCTGTCGTGGCACCTCATAGCCGAGCTGCATGAGACTTGCAGCAATGGCATCTTGCTGAGAGACCTCCATCTGCAGCGATGACTCCGCCCTAATCTCCTCTGTGGTTCGGCTCGGCGGAAATACCTCGTCCAGCGGCATCACCAGCTGATCCGGATCCGCCCAAGCCCACAGCACCTGAAACCAGCTGGGCGTTGCCTCTCGATTACCAAGCAGGGACACGGTCGTCACGTCGAAACGGGACTGGCTGGGATAGGTTTCTGTGTCCGAGGCGCTAATGACCGGCTCACCGCCAACCTCACCCATGACGTTGAAAACCTGACCGGGGCGCTCGATAACGTAACCGGTCGGCAAAAGCGCGAGCGAGCCGAAGGTGATGATCGCGAGGCTGAGCGTGACCCAGCGTAGAGAGCCGCGTCGCATCCTTGGCTTGGCAGTGAAAAAAGTCATTGCTGCAATGCTAGGTAACCAATCCGAGTCTTCGCTGAACGGCACTAACGCCCTCGGCGAACAATTGCCAATTTGCGGTGTCCTCACAGCCATTTGGATGCTTAGACCGCTAGCCTCAGGCCGAGGGAGGTGTTCGTGAGCGAGGAAGAAGAGGGCCGCAAAGAACTGGAGGAGCTGATCCGTAAGATGCTCTCCGGCGGCGAAATTGATCCCGAGGCGCTCAGCAAATTTGCTGGGCTAATGAATCCGGCAATGATGACTCAGATGTTCGCTCAAGCGCAGAACCTCATGGGCTCAGATGGGGAGTCGGTCAATTGGTCAATGGCCCGCACCCAAGCCGCGGAACTTGCACGAAAAGACCAGCGAAACGTAGAAGCCGGATTCGAAGCGGAATTGGCAAACGCGTTTGACATCGCGAGACTATGGCTCGGCGAGGTGACTGAGTTCGAAACCTCCTCAGAGGTGAAACTGCTCACCCGCTCGGTTTGGGTCGAGGATGCAATGCCGCTATTCACAGAGCTAAGCGAACCCGTTGCCCAGAGCACCTCCAAGGCGCTAGCAGAAAACTTGGGCGAGATGCTGCCCGAGGAGCTCAGCTCGATGCTTGGTTCGGCGACCAAGTTTGTTGCAAATGCCGGGGCTGCAATCTTTGCTATGCAGCTGGGCCAAGCAGTAGGCCGACTATCCGCTCAGACGCTATCTGGGACCGAGATCGGAATCCCGATTTCAGCCCGCCCCGGCCTGATATCGCAAAACGTGCAGGATTTCTTGGCCGATCTGGAAACACCTCGGGCTGAGGTTGTGATCTACCTTGCGATAAGGGAGCTCGCCATCTCCTCCCTCTATACCTCAAATCGATGGCTTCGAGACCAGATAACCACGCAGGTGCGGGAGTTTGCCGCTGGCTTGAAGGTAGAGGTATCGGGACTGCAGGAGTTAGTTGAGCGGGTTGACCCCTCGGATCCTGAGAGCATGCGCGAAATCATGGAAGCAACGACCATGATGAGCGCGCGTACAGAAGAGCAGGAGAGCGCCCTGGTTCGAATCGAAACGCTGCTCGCCCTGATAGACGGCTGGGCCGACGCCGTAACGCTAGAGGCCGCAAAGCGCCTGACTAATGTTCACTCGTTGGCAGAGCTAGTGAACCGCAAGCGGGTAACTGCAGGTGCGAGCGAAAAGACTTTTGAAATTCTGCTCGGTCTCCAGCTTCAGCCAAAGCTAAGGCGTGAGGCACTAGCTATGTGGCAGAGGGTGAGCGAGCTGGGAAACACTAGGCGCGACCAGCTTTGGCAGCATCCGGATCAACTTCCCACAATCGAAGAAATAGCTGACCCACAGCTGCTCATGCAGCGTCTGGGGGCCGAACCAGATGACTTTGATGGCGAGCTAAGGAAGCTGCTGGATAGCTAACTGGGGATAACCCAAAGCAACTTTTCTCAAGAGATGGAACCTTGGGATACATGGCAACCCAAATCAATCCCGCGCTCGCGAGGATTTGGCTGCCCGACGGGTCACGTCAGTACGGTTATCGCAAGCCACTTGTAGTTTGGAGTAACTCTGAGGCCGATCAGCGCGCGCTCGATTATCTGGAGCAGGGTGTTGCAAACTCCCAATTTGAAAGCCTTTCTCAGCTTGCCAAGATAGAGGACCGCGCCTTGGAGCACCTGCTTGAGAGATTGGGGCCAGCAGTTAGGACTGGAGATGGATTTGCCGGACAGCTGAGCCAGCGTGAAATACAGGACCACTTTGCCGAGCTCGCCAGGCTATTCCTAGAGTGCAGTGACGAACCGGGGGAAGTACTCGCCCGCCGCAGAGCTAGCCGGGTATTTATCGAAAGCATCGGGCGAGTGGGGCTGACGATAACCCGTGGGCTAGCTAGCTCGTTCATAGGAACCATGTTGACTCTGGACAATTCGAGCGTCGCAACCTCAGATGTTGGTCCGCTCGGGTTCGAAACAGAAGACCTCGGGAGACCCAGGGTCGCGGCTGCAAAGGGGGCAATGCAGGGATTGAACCTCGAGCAGCACAGCCGCCTATCTGGCTCAATGGACAGCGTGGACATTGCGATCCTGATAGCAAACGACGTAGTCTCACCCGACTCATACGCCCACTGGATGCGCCGCGAAATACCCCACGTTTCAATCCTCTTCGACGAATCCGGGGTGCAGGTCTCCCCGGTTGTGGTTCCAGGCATAACCCCTTGCCTGGCCTGCGCGGAGATAACGCGAATCGAGCAGCAGCCGGATTGGGTCTCTATTGCCCCGCAACTGGCTCAGCTGGATCGCACTCTCGAAGACTCCGCCATGCTTTTCTTTGCAGCGTCGATAGCGCTGAACCAAACTCTGAACCTGCTGGATCTTGGAATAGAAGGTTCCGACCAGCTGAGTTTTCGATTGGAGCGTTCCGGGGCAGTCTCGAGCTTTCAGGCACAAACTAGCGATTGCGGCTGTCGTTCAGTTCGGTGACGAACACGGAGGCCGGCTTGCTGGCTAGCGAGCTCACAACAAGTTTTTGTTTGGCACGAGTTACCGCCACGTAAAACAGGCGTCGCTCTTCGGCCTGCTCTTTCTCGGTCTTGGCATGGCTAATTGGAAAAACCCTGTCGTTTACCCCAATTAAGAAGACCTCACTCCACTCAAGGCCCTTGGTGCCGTGCACGGTGGCTACGGTGACCGCCTCACTGGAGGGCTCATGTCCGCTGCGCTCTCGCTCATCGAGCTCGCGAAGATACTCGGCCAGACTGGAATCTCCCAGCTCTGCATAGACATCGAAAAACCAACTCAGGGCTTTACTGAGCTCACTCTGCTCAGGCGATGCCGACCAGCCAAGTGGCCTGAGGATGTCAGCCAACAGCTTTTCCACCGGCGCTGCCTCATCGCCCACCGCCAGCGCCCGGATAGCAAGCATCGCCTGCCGAATCTCAGGCTTGGCAAAAAATCTTCCCTGGCCCCTCACCTGATACGCAATGCCGTGCTGGGCTAGCTCCTGTTCTATAGCGGCGAGCTGGGAGTTAGTTCTAGCCAACACCGCTATCTCCGAGAGCGGGCTGTTGGACTGAGCGATCTCGGACACCAAACTCTGTGCCTCTTCGGCGGCAGTGGCAAAGCCCCTGAGCTTGACCGCACCCGCGGAGCTCTTTACTGGCACCATGGGCATCGATGGCAGCACGATGTTGGCCGCCGCGACGATGTCGGTCCCCGATCTGTAGTTGCGGTTGAGCTCGAATACCTCGGCGCCATCGAACCTGCCTGCAAAGCCGAGCAGAAAATCGCTGCTGGCACCGGCGAAGGAATAGATGGTCTGTCTCGGATCGCCCACGACACACAAATCTTCCCGCTGTTGCAGCCAAGTCTCCAAAAGGGACTGCTGCAGCGGTGAAATGTCTTGATACTCATCAACCGTGAAATGCCGATACTGCTGCTCGAATTGCGAGAGCACCCGCGGCTCATTTCGCAACAGGCCGGTGCAGAGCAGTAGCGCATCTTCCCAATCGATGAGCTTTCGATCCGCCTTTAGTTGGCCGTATTTGGCTACCAGATCCGGAAACCTCTCCGCACTGACCCTGCTCGAATGATCCTCCGGAGAGAGCATCGAGTAGCTCAGAAACTCGATCTCAGACACCGCCTCACCCAGTTGCGAATCGGATAGTGGAAGGCGAATTTCGGAGGCGGCCTCGGCGACAAGCTGCCTCTTCGAGGTCAATAGCCTCGGGGCCGAGTAGCCGGTTACCTGCGGCCAGAAATACTGCAACTGACTAAGCGCGGCTGAGTGAAAGGTCTTCACCTGCACACTCCTGGCGCCCAGTTGCCGAAGCCGCAATCGGAGCTCGGCCGCCGCCCTGTTCGTGTAGGTCAGCGCCAGCGTCTTAGCGGGATTGTAGACACCCTTGGCTATGCCATAAGCGATTCGGTGCGAGACGGTGCGTGTCTTACCACTTCCCGGTCCAGCGATGATTGCCACCGGGCCGCGAAGCGATTTTGCGGCTTGCTGCTGATCCTCGTCGAGGGCAGCGAGGATGGTCTCGGCATTGAGATCTGTCATCGCAATTCCTCGGTCCGTGCGTGGCGTTAACTGGTTGAGTTGGCAGCTTTGTCTAACCTAAGTGCGTGGGACAACCAGCCTTGATTTTAGCCGCGCTCGCAGCCGATGCTGCCCCCGGTAAATCTTTCCGTCACTTCCGAAAAGTGGACATGGGCGCGGATCTCGATATTCTTCAGCTATGGGACGACCAAGACGCAGCCTTTGAACTCTTGGCCCCCAGGACGACCGCCGGCATCGCCGAGCTATCACAACTGGTTGCCGGCCTGAAGGCAATCTCTAGCCAGGCAGGCCAGCTGCCATTTGAAATCGGCAGCATCGTCGGCCAAACAACCGATGTTGACGGAAACTCGATGGTCGTGCTTACTCGCCTAGGCGGCCAGGCGCCAGACCTGTCCAGATTCGCGGCCGGAGCCTTCTCGCAGTCTGTCGGATCTGCCCTTGCTGCACTTCATTCACTCGACCCAAGCCTGGTTCGCGATGCCGGCCTGCCCGAATACTCCGCCCAAGATATCCTGCACCGCAAAGTGGCCGAAGTGGATCGAGTCGCTGCCACCGGAAGGGTTCCCGCGGGGCTGCTCGCCCGCTGGGAAGAGGCGCTAGAGGATGTTGGCCTTTTCCGCTTCCACCCCACTGTCACCCATATGCAGATAAACCAGGATTCACTGTTTGTGACCGGAAGCTCCCTAAGCGGTGTCGCCAATTGGTCTCAGCTCTCGATCAACGACCCAGCTGAAGACCTCAAGTACTTCGCCGGCGGGGCACTGAGCTCGACCTTCGAAGATGCGATGCTGCACTACCGCGCAAATCGGGAGCAGGCCGATGAAAACATCGTCCAGCGAGCGATCTTGTATTCCGAACTGGAGCTGGCAAGCTGGCTTGCCCACTGCCTGCAGGAGGGCGACGAGGCGTTGATTGCCGATGCGGAGTCAATGCTGCAGGATCTCGATGACCAGCTGAAGGCCCAGACTCTGAGATCTATCCGGGCATCCGGTTTCATCGGTCTGGGCTCGGTGGCAGCTGCGGGAGTGCCTGCCCAGCTGACAGAAGTGTCGGCCGAGGAGGAACCTGGCGAGACCATGGAGGCCGCGGAGGGCCTAGCTGAGCCTAGTGAGGACGAGCTGTTCTAAGAGACTGCAGTTGCTTCGCAAGCTCTGATTCGCTCAGCAGTTCTGGGGTCACCTCTTTTCCATCACCCGCGAAGAAGAAGCTCGCCGAAACCCTCTCCGGGCCCACTCCGAGTAGCCGGCACAGTCCAACGCGATAGAGAGCCAACTGAATCGCCCTGGAGGCCAAATCCTTGGGTGCGGGAGACTTCCCAGACTTCCAGTCAACAATTTGATAGTGGTCATCGTCCAAGAAGACTGCGTCTAACTTGCACACCACCACGGTGCCGGCGAGGGCAAACTCAATCGACTGTTCAACCAAAACCGGAGTGCGGCCTGCGTATTTTGAATCTGCAAAATTGGCTGCCAGCTCCTTTTCTTCCTCAGACCAGGCTGAGATCTCGAGCTCGCTCCCGGAGCGAAAGGCATCCTCGAGCCCGGCGTGAAAGCGAGTGCCCCGATCCGCCGCCTGCGAATATGGCTGCGGGGTGGGGCGCAGCAGGTCTTGGGCAAAAGCCTGAGGATCGCTCATCAAGGCAACTATTGCGCTAGCGCTCAGTCGCAGCGGCAGGGCGGGAGCTGCCAAAAAGTTTGGAGCCTCGCGCTCACGAAGCAGAAGGGCCAGCTCTTCGGTTTGCTCCAGCTTCGACGGAGTGCTCTCGCCCACTAGCCTCGCGGCTGCCTGCCAGGCATCGCGCTGGGGCAAGGGGTCAACCGGCCAGCTGGCCTCAATTGGCTCAAAATCTGGTCGCTCCCCTGCCTCAGGGCTTACCGAGCCTCTCAGCGAGACGAGATTGGCGTCGATGAGCTCGCTCAAGAAAACGGAGACTTCTCGCGCTCGCAAGGCGCTGCGGCGGAAGTAGCTTGCAGACAAAAACAGCTCCTTTGCGGCCCGCGTCATCGCAACGTAGGCAAGCCTTCGCTCCTCAATCAGCTGCTGCTTATCTTGCTCGCCCTTGTAGTCCTCCAGCGAGGCATTGAACGCTCGCTGAGATTCGAAACTGATGTTTGGCTTGGGAAGCTGGTTGGCATCTAGGCGAAGTTGTGGTGGGAGCTTGCCGCCGGAAAGCCAGGAAAGCGGTTCCTTTACTGCGGTTGGGAAGGCGCCCTGATTCATGTTCGGAATTGCTACAAAATCCCACTCCAGCCCCTTGGCAGCGTGGACACTCATCAGTTGCACAACGCCCTTCTTGACTCCGGAGCTGGGCAGCTCAAAGCTCTCGCGCTGTTCGGCCAGGTGCAGCCAGGATGCAAATCCCGCCACCGTGGGGCGGTCGCTCAGGTTTTCATACTCCGCAATCCGAGACATAAATGCCTGCAGGTTCGCAAGCGGGTTGGCGGCATCACTGTGGGCGTAAAGCTCGATATCCAGGCCAAACTCGCGAACTGCAAGCCACGCAATCTCTACCACCGAGAGTGAAAGCTGAGAACGAAGCTGATCCAGCATCTTTGCCAAGCGGGTCACCGCGGCAGTTGAGCGGGTCGACATGCCGGCCTTTTCGGCAAGGCGGGGGCTGGTGATTTCGTCCACAATCTCCACCAGGGTCAGCGGCCTGTCGCGCTCCACTTCGGAGCGATACCTGGATTGCTGCTGGGCGAGCCGGTGCAGTCTCGCTACATCAGCGGAGGATAGCTGGAAACCAGGGCCAGTCATCAGGCGCATGATCTCCACGGTGGCTTCCGGGTTTACCAAAACCCGCAGTATCGAGACTAGATCCACCACCTCCGGTTGCTCAAGAAGCGCGGAAAGCCCTGTTACCTCGTGGGTGACTCCCATGCGCCTCAGTTCCTCGGAGTACAGGCGCATCGACTCTTTTGTGCGGAACAGTATTGCCGCTGATGAATCCTGATTGGTGCGCTGACCAATCCATTCGCAGACTGCCGATGCCTCGCTCTCCTGGTCTTGGAAAATCTCCGCCTCGACCCGCCCCTCAAAGTCCCTACCCGGGACCAGCTCAACAGCCTGAACAGAGCTTTGCTCAATCTGTCCACTAACAAAATTGGCCACTTCAAGAATCTTGGAGCCTGAGCGCCATGATGTGGAGAGGGTGAAGATCTGGCCTGCGTCAAAATCGTCAAAGAATTCGGACAGGTTTGCGCTTGAGGCACCGCGCCAGGCATAGATGGACTGGTTTGGATCCCCCACGGCCATCACCGGCATCTTGGCAAAAAGGCCGCTCAGCAGTCGCGTCTGGATCGGAGAGGTGTCCTGATACTCATCGAGCAGCACGAAGCGGTAGTCATGATCGATTCTGGTTGACTGCAAAGCCCGAACCGACAGCGCAACCTGGTCCGCAAAATCCAGGTAATTGCGCTGGAACTTGAGCTGGCGGTAACGCTCAACAAGCTCCGCGATTTTTGCGCCGGTTTGCAGGGACTCCAGGTACTTTTCCGTGTAGGCAAATCTTCCCGCATCGCCTTCTTTCGCCTTTGGAGCCTGGGAGAGCGCACTGGCCAGTGAGTTCAGGTAATCGGCCAGGTCCTGCGGCTCCACCATGTTGTCGGTGAGCTGGCCGCTCAGGGTAATAATTCGCTCTGCCACAGTTTGCAAGTGGAGCGAGAAGTCCTTACCAATTTCAGCCGAGTCTTCCAGCAAACTGCTAGCCAATGAGATTGCCGAGGCTTCACTGAGCAACAGCGCCTCGGTCTCGTAGCCAAGCTCGAGGGCAACCGAGCGGAAAATCTCATTTCCAAATGAGTTGTAGGTGGCAATCTTGGGCGGGAGGAAATCCTGATCCAAATCATGCGGCCACAGGGGGCTCTCGCGCAGCACGAATAGCCCCTGCTGCACCCTGCCCGCGAGCTCGCGGGCTGCCTTTCGGGTGAACGTCAGCCCCAGAATCTGCTCTGGGCGGGCGAAGCCATTGGCAACCAAGAACAGCACTCTCACCATCATTAGCTCAGTCTTGCCAGATCCGGCACCGGCTATCACCAGCGACGGGTCGGTGATTGAGGCTCCCTCAATCGCCGCAGCCTGCTCCACAGTCAACTGATGCGGAGAAATAAGCGAATAAACATCGTGCGCGGAGAATTTAGCCACCTGTCACCCCCGGAGTGAGAAGCAGTTGGCAGCTGGAATCCGCCGAGCAATGCTCCTGAGCTTGCGCGACAAAGACGCCCTGGCCGAGCTGATTGGCAATCTCGCCAACTAGATCTTGAAGCTCCTGCTTGGACTGCGGCGTCAGGGGCGGCTGGTCAATTTCACGAAGCTTTCCGGAACCAATCGACACAATTCGGGCCCCGGCGGACTCCCCCCGCGACTGACTCACCGCCAATTGATAAACCGCGAGCTGGCGATTGCCGGCCACATCGGCTTGGGAGGGGGCGCTGCGTCCGGTCTTAAGGTCGACCACCTGATAGCCGGCGTCTGTCTTCTCAATTCGGTCAATCTTCCCGCGGACCTCAAGGCCGCCGATTTGGACCGAAAAGGCCTCCTCGCTTGCCACCAGTTCCGCGGCGTTGTTGATGTACTCGGTGAGCAAGACTGTCATTTGCGCCGCCCTACGCCTTTCCTGCAACTGCTGCCAGGACGACTCGAATTCCAGGCTGTGCCAGTTTTCGCTGACATACACCTGTGGCTCAACGCCGTCGCTGGAATGCTCAAGGGCTGCGTGCATTAACGTGCCTAACGACGCGCTGAAACCACCGGCGTCTCCGCCAAAATTGCGAATGAACCAGTGCAGTGGGCACTTTTCAAACTCCTGCAACTTTGAAGCAGCCAGGAAGTCCACCCCTGGCAGCGCCTGAACTTCCGGGTCCATCAGTCCGTGCCAGCTAGCGGGTTCAGCGCCTGGCACGCCGGCAATAGCAAAAGCCGCGAGTTTGGCTGCGGCTTCTTGGTTGCCAGCGCGCACCTCTCTTCTCAGTCTTCCCACAAGTTGCCGCAAATCAAAGCGGACCGGCTTGGATTCGAACTGGGGGTTCAGGCCAAGGATTTGAAACAGCTGCGAAGGCTGCTCGGAGGCATCCTGCATCGCCGAGAGGAGCAGATGTTCGCTAGCGCTGGATATCGATCGGTAGAAAAAACGCAGCTCATCTGCCAGCTCGGAGCGATCAGGCTTGGTGGGATCTTCGAGTCGCCCGACCAGGAAGGATTGCAACGAGGATGCGCCCAGCAAAGAATTTCTAGGATTCAGGTTGGGCCAGATGCCCTCTTGAAGCCTGGGGATTGCGACCACCCGAGATGGACCACAAATCGCAGACGGGGTTTGCAACCGAACCGCCGGGCTCAATCCAATGGGGGCCAAGCTATCCTCCGGGATTCCAACCTCGAGTTGTATCTTTGCAAAATCGAGTGCAGAACCAAGCTCCCGCTGGTCCCAACGCTGGGCTGCGGCAAAAAGCTCGAGTGCGGAATCAAGGGATCGATTGGCGGCGAGACCCGATGGCCCGACCCCTTTTGCTAGCTCGGCCAGTTTTCGCTCAGCTAGCTCGAAGCCGATTGAGACAACAGCATGGGCTTTTGGCTCATCCAACTCGCGCACCTTTGCCAATCGCTTCATTAGTGGTCGCAGCCTGGCTGGGGCCTCAAAGCTAGATTCGCGACCCATTAGCTCTCGCAAACTATCTAGCGCACCGCCCGCACTGAGCTGCCGCACCTCGCGCTGCAGCGAGCGATACTCGATGCTGGTCAAGCCAACCAAGGGCGAGGTAAGAAAAGACTCGATTTCCCCAAAGGCCTCGGGCTGAAGTGACAGCATCGTGAAATCAAGCAGGGCGCGAGCCATGGCCTGCTCGCGCAGTGGCAACGAGGCGCCGCTGATCCGGCACGGCACGCCCCGGGCAGCCATGTCGACCGCGATTTGTTCCAACTGATTTCTCGTACGAGCCACGATGCTCATCTCATCCCACGAAATCTGCTCCGTGAGCCTCAGTCGCCTAAGCGAGGCAGCCAAATGATCGGCCTCAAGCGACTGAGACTCGTAGATTTTCGCCAAGTCATCGGCTGGCCCGCTAGTTCTGGGACGGTGAGCGGTGATGAGACCCGTGGGTATTCGCGATGCAAGTTTTGCCATCAAGTGGCGCACGGGCTCGGGTTGACTCTCGCCGGCAGGAAGTACCGTCTCGGCGAAGCCAAGCGACCGACCAAACTCGATGAAGGCGTGTGCGGTGGAGTTTCTGAAGCCGAGAACGGCCGCATCGGGATCGCCGAACAGATAAGTGTTTTGATCTGCAGCAAGAGCTCTGACTAACCTCAACTGGCCGAGAGACAGGTTGTGCGCATCATCTATCAGTAGGGCGACGGGCTTACTCTTCACCTTGGCAGAGGCGACAAGTGCAAGCTCGGAGGGGTCAAGCAGGCTTAGCTCGCGAAGCTTGTTCTGATAGGCGGGATAAAGGGTCATCGCCGCAGCAAGCCGCAGTGGCGGATACTCAGCCTGCAAGCGGATCAGATCGCTGTGCTGGAGAGTGTTTTCAGCTAACACCGCAAACAAATCTCGCAACTCCTGAACAAAGCCCTGCAGAGCGGGGACATTGTGATCGAAGCCCCAGCTGCCCCACAACCCACGGTGCTCATCGACAAGCTGCCGGATCAGCTGCTCTTGAGCCGCCCCCGAGAGCAGACCCATTCCATCGGACTCAACCAGAGCAAAGGCGTAGCCCGCAATTGACTGGGCCCTTGGCCTCTCGCTTGCCCGATCAGAATCCAGTGCGATTAGATCCCGCAATCTCGCAGCTTGAGAGCGCGTTGGGGTCAACACTGCAATCTCGGACGGCTCTATTCCCTGCTGCTCGAGACCGGCAACCAGAGAACGCAGCAGTGTGGTTTTCCCGCTTAGCGGGGCACCGACAAAGATTGTTGACTGTTGCGGAGGGGCGATTGGCTCGGCGACCGCATGCCGCTCAGCCACCGAGAAAAGCTGCCCAGAAAACTCCATGGCAACAATCTATTTGGCAATGCTGACAATTTTTGTGTCGTAACCTAGTTGCGCGATAGGAGCACTATGGAAATCCGAATTGGAATCAGGGACAACGGCCGCGACATTGGTTTTGAGACCGAGCTTGGGGCAAAGGAAATCGCAGAGCAGGTGAAGTCTGGTCTGGCAGCGGGTGTCTTGGAGCTTACCGATAGTAAAGGCCGCAGCTACCTGGTTCCCGCGGGCTCGGTCGCATACATAGAAATCGGCGCCGAGGAAACTCGCCGGGTTGGGTTCTTGGCCTAATGGAGTTCCTGGTAATCATCGCCTACGCCGGCATCCTCTCCCTGGTTGCACCCTTTGTGCTGCCCAGGTCCGAGCACTATGGCAAATTCGTACCAACGGCCCTAGCTCTGGTATCGGGATCGGTGCTGTGGTTGCTGCTGACCTGGCTGGGCTTCCACTACGACGAGGCCTGGATTTGGTTTGCGGTGATGCTGGGCATGCCAGCAGCCAGCTACTTCGGCACCAAGATTCTTGATGAGCGAAGGACCAGCGCCGAAGAGGCCGAGCTTGAGGCAATCCGCCTAGGCCGTTAGGCCGAGGGCGTCCATTCGCATCGTGTGGGCCGCGATCAATTCGGTCGTTAGCGGCTCAATAATTCCAAATTGCTCCCTAGTGCTGTCGGTCGGATCCGCAGCAGGCTGAGCAATCACCCTCGAGAAGTCGAGAGCATCTCTAACCTCGAGCAGGGAATCGGCGATTATTGCCCGGCCAAACAGAGCCAAGTCATCTGCCAAACCAGGGTTCTCTTCCATTGCCGCCGCCAAAGCCTCGTTGCAAAAATCCATTAGGGAATTATCTGAGAGCATGGCCTCCACCTTCAGGCGCCTGGCTGGCGACAGGCCCTTTGCGATGCGGAGGTAGAAATCCTCGAGCAACCCGAAGACAAGATGGATCCGAATGAGATCCTCATACCAGTTCGCACCTTCAGTGCGCAGCACCAGCTCATCTAGGCGGTCGCGGGCCTGCTGCTGCAAATCCATCTGGGAAGAACCGAGCTTGATCAGCGATTCCCTAATCTCTTCTGCCCGCCCTCGGTAGTGCTGGGCTAGCTTGGACTCTCGCTCTGCCCATTCTTTTTTGGGTGCTGGTGAAGCATCGTCAGCGAGTAAATCGGCAATCACCAGATGGGTCTGGAGCAGGTTTGCAAGAAAGACTTCGGTAGCGGGAATGACCTTAGAGGCATTAAGCTGGGATTGACTGCGGCCCGCTGAGGTATCACGGGATGGCAGGGACAAGGTCTGAGAGACCTTCCTGATCCTTCTAATCCAATCCAGCATGCAGCAAGTTTAGCGCTGACAACAACGTTGGCCGCGGCAAAAGCCTTTATACCCCGGAGAGTTCATTGAATTTTAGAGAACTGGGCATAGATGAGGACATCTGTGCAGCATTAGATTCCAAATCCATCACAAGTCCATTCCCGATTCAGCAACAAGCCATTCCGCTTGCGCTATCTGGAACAGATGTCATTGGCCAGGCCAAGACGGGAACTGGTAAAACACTGGGCTTCGGCCTTCCCATGATCCAGCACATTGGCGATCAGCCAGAGCACCTGCCACGCGGCTTGGTAGTGGTCCCCACGCGCGAGCTTGCGCTTCAGGTCGCCGAAGACCTGCGTAACGCCTCAAGCAATCGCACCACCCGCATCGTCGAGATCTATGGCGGTAAGTCCTACGAGTCTCAAGTGGAAGAGCTGAAGAAGGGTGCCGACATCGTGGTGGGCACCCCGGGTCGACTCATCGACCTGCAGCGCCAAAGACTGATTGACTTCTCGGCCATTAACTACCTAGTCCTGGACGAGGCCGACGAGATGCTAGATCTTGGGTTCCTGCCCGACATCGAGCGCATGATGGCGTTCCTGCCCCCGAGCAGGCAGACCATGATGTTCTCGGCCACCATGCCGTCTCAGATTCTTTCGCTGGCCCGCAAGTATCAGAACCGACCGATTCACATTCGAATCAGCGATCCCGACGAGGGCAAGACCAAGGCGGACATCAAGCAGTTCATCTATCGAGCACACTCGCTGGATAAGGACGAGGTCGTAGGCCGCATCCTGCAGGCCGAAGGCAGGGGCAAGACCGTCATCTTTGTGCGGACCAAGCGCATGAGCGCAAAGCTTGCCGAAGAGCTGGTGGATCGTGGATTCAATGCCGCCCCACTCCACGGCGACATGGCGCAGGTTGCCCGAGAGAAGTCCATGGCCGCATTCCGCTCCGGAAAGCGCGACATTCTGGTTGCCACCGAGGTGGCCGCGCGTGGAATTGACGTCGATGATGTCACCCATGTGATCAACTACTCGGTTCCCGAGGACGAGAAGGCATATCTGCACCGCACCGGCCGAACCGGACGCGCTGGCAAGGTTGGCGTGGCGGTTACTTTCGTGGACTGGGACGATTTGGCCCGCTGGTCGCACATCAACCGCGAACTAGAGCTTGGGGTCCCAGAGCCTATGGAGACCTACTCCTCTTCCGAGCACCTCTTCACCGACC
>Ga0181577_10001399_pt1 | contig 19394 bp, 12 predicted proteins | sample 101ome_21_FD_132468 | JGI IMG/M metagenome (GOLD analysis project Ga0181577, IMG submission 132468) | Coastal salt marsh microbial communities from the Groves Creek Marsh, Skidaway Island, Georgia - 101413BT metaG (megahit assembly) | ecosystem: Environmental > Aquatic > Marine > Intertidal...
ACGGACGGCGCAGCTGCGCACGACGAGAACGACGGGGGCACCGAGTCGGAGCCCGATCCCGCACCGGAGCCCGACCCCGAACCCGAGCCCGAACCCGAGCCCGCACCCGAGCCCGAACCCGAACCCGAACCCGAGCCCGAGCCCGAACCTGAGCCTGAACCATCGGTTTTACTGCAATTTATCAGCCCAACCCAGCATCAGGTGTTCGCGCTGGATTACACCGCCGCCAAGCCTGAAGCAATCATCCCCATCGCCGTCGAGGTAGAAACCCATGAGCCCATCGATTATTGGACCCTACGTGTCAATGGCACCGAGATCGGGCAATCATCCCAACTGCCCATCACATGGTCATGGGTTGCAGAAGAAACCGGGGCATACCTGATCGAAGCCTCGTTGCAGATGGCTTCAGGTAGCACCCACGACGCGACTCCACTCAGGATTGAGGTTGTTCAGGAAGCTCGCCGCTTGTTGCTGATTGAAGAAGCATCCACCTTCCAAAGCCAATTTATCACCCAGACCTTGTTCGAGATGGGGCTGGCATGGGAAAGCGCTCCCTTGGATCGATGCCCGAACCTCAATCCGGCAAACTTCGATGGGGTGATCTGGAAACACTCCATACAGGAGGGGCAGTTACCTAACCCAGGGGTGGAGACGCTTGGGATATGGCACCGAGCAGGCATGCCGATTTACCACATGAGTGCACCACTTGAGGAGCTTGGTTTGTCCACCGACCCCACCCCCATGCCTCAGGCATGGTCAACCTTAACCGGTATCAACCGGATTCATAGCCAGCACGCACCGCAACGAACTTCGCTCCTCAGGGACCCAGCCACACAAACATTCTGGGATGGGCCTTTTGGGCCAGTGCAGTGGCTCACCCCCATGCCAGCTGGCCTGTGGTTCGAGCCGCCAAAATCTGCAAGCATCCTTTTAACTGAGGCGCTCCAGGGCAATAGCACCATGATCATTCAAGAGGCATCCCTAGATTCAGACCAAGGCAGGCAAGCGCTTCAGTCTTTTGCTTGGGGGCAAGAGGGTGATGCGCAGCAAGCGATGGTTTCAGAGGATCACCAAACTTTGTTCAAGAACACCCTGTGCTGGCTTATCGCCTGTCAATCTTGTCCCAACTTTGATCTTTCAATCCAAATTGAGCCACCCCAGCCAGCTGAGCAGACGCCATCCCACTGGGTATTTGAAGGACGGGTTCAGCACCTGGGTGAATGCCTTGCCTCAGGCACCTACGTGGATTTGACATGGGACGACGCGCTAAGCCTTGTTGCTTTGCATATCGAGACGGGGTGGTCAGAGGTCTTACCTGGGAGATTGCGCTGGCATCTGGGCGGAGTAGGAAGCAATCAGCACCACACCTTCACCCTAGAGATGCGCGCCCCTGAGGAGGATGCGTGGTTACTGGCCGCAAGGATCGAACCGGCAACTCTTGAAGCCTACCCAGCTAACAACTCCTGGTTGCTGGGCAAGCTTGCCATCAACGCTCCCAACAACCTGAGCCCCCTGCGGCTATTTGATGGCACCCCAGGGCTGTATCTACCGCCCTCAAAGACAGGTGAACCCTGGCAACTGGAAGGCTCACAGGACCTCATCCATTGGATGGGGTTGTCTCGGCATCAACCTGAGATGATGATCCCTATGCCGCTTGATCAGTCTGGGCTCGTGCCCTGGCGTTTTTTCCGTCTCCGCCACGCAAGCCCGCAACTGAAGCCGTAGCTGCCATCAGGATATTGACTCGCTAAGGCCATACCGTAGCCAACAAGCGCTAGGCGGTTTTCCCTCAGCCCCCGATCCTGCCCTTTAGTCTCCTCCTTGCCCTCGCAGCTGGATCACCGCATGGAAAGCGGGCTTGGGCAGTCGATCGCGACCAAAAAGCAAAGGGTAATCGGTTCGACCACGAATGGGAAAGTTGTTGAGCCAGGATGACTGGTCTGTCACCCCCCAGAACGTAACCCGGGTCACCGAGTCGCGATGGTCCAAAAGCATCCTGAACAATGCCGCATAGCGCTCTGCCAACTGCTGCTGCACGGCATCAGGAAGACCTTGCGGGTAAGGATTCCAACGATCTTCACCATCGATGCGCTGTGAGATATCCGCACTGCCAGGTCCAGGGGTTGGGATGGCCTTGATATCCAACTCTGTGAACATAACTTTCAGCCCAGTGCTGGCGTAGGCCTTAACGCTCTCTTCAATCAGTGCCAGCTCTGGGGTCTCCAGGCGGTAGTGAGCTTGCATCCCGATCGCAGTGATGCGCACCCCGGCATCCTGGAGCATCTGGACCAGCCGTAGTACCCCTGCCCGCTTGTCAGGACGGTGAAGCGAATAATCATTGTAATAGAGTTCGGCATCCGGATCAGCCTCATGAGCCCATTGAAAAGCCTTCACCAGGTAATCCTGACCCACGATTCGCATCCAGGGAGACTGCCTGAGGCTTCCATCATCATTGAGGGCTTCATTGACCACATCCCAGCCGTGAATTCGGCCCTTATAGCGGCCGACAACCCTTAGGATGTGCTCACGCATCCGCTCGAGCAGCAACTCACGTGAGATCGGACTCCCACCCTCATCCTGGAAAACCCAACGCGGCGTCTGGGAATGCCAGACCAGCGTGGGACCGATGGTCCTCATGCCGCGCGTCTCACCGAATTCAACAAACGAGTCGGCAGCCTGGAAGTTGAAGGCGCCTGGCGCACGATGGATGGATTCCCATTTCAGCGCGTTTTCTGCAGTGATCGTGTTGAATTGCTTCTCGATGATGGGCACGTCCACGTTGGATTCATCAGAAAATTGCCGACGATTGACGGCTGCCCCGATAAGGAAATCATCGACAAAAGCACGCTTCAATGAGGCTTCCTCAGCCCAAGCAGTGGGGAGGATCAGGATGGAGACAATCCAGGAGATGAGTGGGTGTGGCATGCTCGGTTTTGTTCTTGGCCATTGTCAGCCGATACGATGAGTTGGGGCAAGTCATTCCAACACATCTCTGGGGCAAGCAAAGTTAGATGCCAACGGGCACACAAGGGTAGAGAAACTTAATGGAGCGGGTGAAGGGAATCGAACCCTCGTCTCGACCGTGGGAAGGTCACATTCTACCATTGAACCACACCCGCACCAAGAAGGGTTAGTTTGACGGTTTCCTGAACCCCGTCAAGCGCATCCTTCTTTTCCCAGCCCGTCTGAAGGTTAAAAAAGGTGAGCTTGGGTGCCCCCATGAGCATTGACCTGAGGTGGTTCCTTTCGCCATGATGAAGCATGGAAAACCAGCCCTCACCGACCCATTCGCAACGCCGATCCACCTCCCCGAAACATGGGCTCAGGATGCTTGTGCACCTAGGTTTCATGCGTGGGCTTTGCCTGCTATTGGGCCTTACTGGCCAAGCACAAGAGGGCCCCGTATTTGATCGTGGCCCCAAGGCCTTGGGCGATGTGTTGGTCTTTTCTGGGACAGGATGGTATCGCCATCCCGAAGTAGCTGCCATGAGTGGTTGGCTGGTTCGCTTAGGAGAGGACTTGAAGATGCAGGTCGATGTCAGCGAATCGGCCGCAGACCTCAAGCAAATCCTACCGCGCTACAAGGTGCTGGTTCTCAACAACTGCACGGAAATGACTGCCCTCCTGGATGTGGGACAAAGGCAGGCGGTTGAGAGATGGTATGAAAGGGGTGGAGGGATTGTCGCCCTGCATGCGAGCCTGGTGCGACAAACCCAATGGGAGTGGTTCAATCAGTTGGCTGGGTGTGACTTCAACAGCGATTCGGAATACTTGGAAGCCCTGATCGAAGTCGACGCTGAGGCGAAGGATCATCCCACGGTTCGGGGATTTGGCAGCAAGTTTCTCTACAAGGCAGACTGGACCAACCACGATCGTAGCGTCACCGGTTTGCCCGGATTTAAGGTCCTGCTTCGGGTCAATGAATCCACCTATCAACCTGTGAGGGAAGCTTTCCAGAAGCAGGGAGGCAAGGCCATGGGCAAGGACCATCCTATCGCATGGTTGCACACCCAGGGTGGCGGTCGTTTTTTTTATACCGAACTGGGGCATGATGTGCGTTCCATGGAGACGCCTTTTGGCCGTCAACATATCACCGAAGCCATCCGCTGGGCAGCTGGCCACACCGATTAAGCGGCCATCAGGGTTGGAATGCAGGATTGCATCTCCATGACCCGCAACCTATTATCGCGTTATGTCCCGATGGCGTTCCTCCTACATAGGCCTGGCTACTATAAGCCTGTGGCTTCTGGTAGGCGGTGGTTTGCTTGGGGCGAAGGCCGATCGCGCTGAGGAGGGCCTGTTGGCCCTCTACAATTTCTGCGAACCCTCAGGCCCAATCATTCAGGATATCTCTGGCGTCCCCCCTTCCCTCCCATTGCGCATTGAACTCATGCAACGGGTACAACGCGAAGGCAGCCAAATCAAGGTCACCGGAGACACTCGAATCAAAAGTTTGGCACTTTCCGAAGAACTGGTGCAGGTCATCAAGCAGGCCAATGCCTTTTCCATCGAAGCCTGGATCACACCTGGGCTGAAGCAACAAAAGGGCCCGGCCCGCATTGTCACCCTCTCACGCAATGGCAGCGAACGCTGCTTCACCCTGGGACAGGATGGCGATGCTTTCGACGTCCGTTGTCGATCCACCCAAACCAACGCCAACGGTATCCCTTCACTGGGTTCAAAGGATTTCTCCATCCGCCCAGAACTCACCCATGTGATCTACACCCGAAGCCCTGAGGGGCAACTCAAGCTTTACCTCAACGGGGCTCTCAACCATCAGGGTCACGATGAAGGCACCTTGCAGGCCTGGAAAACCAACGTGCAACTGGGTCTGGCCAACGAATCCGATGGAAACCGAGCCTGGAAGGGAACTTATCACCTGGTGGCGCTCTTTGGTCGGGCACTCAATGAGCAGGAGGTGGCGGCTCACTACCAGGCTGGAAGCCAGGCGCTTGATACCTCCGTCGCTCCTTTGCTGGTTCGAAGCCCGGAAGCACGTTTCTTCGATCAAGAAGTAGCCCCCATCCTGGCCAACCACTGTCTGGAGTGCCATGACTCTTTCCACACCAAGGGGGGCTTGGACCTCTCCAAACAAGCCTCAGCGATGAAAGGTTCCAAACACGAGGCGGTGATCCTTCCCGGGGATCCTGAAGGCAGCGTTCTCTGGGAATCGGTCTGGCACGATGACATGCCTGAGGATCGTCCTGCTCTTTCTTTGGAGCAAAAGCAAGTGCTCAAGCGATGGATCGAACAGGGAGCCACCTGGGGGCTGGACCCCATTGATCCTGTGCTCTTTGTCCATGGCCATCAAAACCAGGAGAACTGGGTGCGCCGCCTGACTCGTGAGGAATACGTTCAGACCATTGGGACCACTTTCCAAATAGATATTCGCCGCCAGGCTATGGATATCCTGCCAACCGATGCCCGAGCTGATGGTTTTAGCAACACGGCCTACAACCTGACTGTGGACTTGCAGCATGTCGATGCCTATGCCGAGTTAGCATCGATCATTGTCCAGAAACTCGACATCAAGGCCTTTGCTGGGCGTTTTTCCAAGCAAATCAAATTTACTGACAACGACATGGGCGCCCTCATCCAATCCATGGGGAAATGGATTTTGCGAGGCCCCGTTCAAGAACACGAACTCTTTGCTTTGAGGGGCATCACCACGGGCGTGGCAGCCACAGGGGGCAGTTATGAGCAAGCCATTGGGCTGGTCATTGAGGCCATGCTCCAATCTCCCCGCTTTCTTTACCGTTTCGAAAGCCAGCAGGGTGATGGCACGCGATGGCCCCTGGAGCCCCACGCTTTAGCCAATCGCGTCAGTTACCTGCTCTGGGGCTCAAGCCCTGATGCAGCACTGGTTCAGGCAGCCGAGGAAGGCCTCCTCTACGACTCTGACCGACTGAAGGGAGAGGTTACCCGGATGCTTGAGGACTCTCGTGCCATAGGGCGCTCCGAAGCGTTCCTGATTGACTGGCTCAACCTGAATCGCCTCAATCAACTCTCCCCCTCCGCCGAGTATTTCCCCCACTGGTCACCCCAATTGGCTAAGGCCATGCAAGAGGAAACCATCGCTTTTTTCCGTCACTTGGTTTGGGAACAAAAGCGTCCTCTTCACGAGTTGTTCAACGCTCGCTTCACTTTTCTCAATCAAGCATTGGCCAATCATTACCAGATTCAGGTGCAGGAGGAACTCCCCTTAATCGGTCTGCAAAAAACCGAGCTCACCGCCGATTCCAGAAGGGGCGGATTACTTACTCACGGTAGTGTCTTAAGCATCGGAGGAGACGAGGCTTCCATGGTCGCCCGAGGGCTTTTCATGTTGCATGAAGTCCTACGCGGGGTCATCCAGGATCCCCCACCCTGCGTGGATGTGACCCCAGTGCCCACAGGGTCGGGCCTCTCCCAAAGGGTGATCGCCACCAAGCGGATCGAGAACAAGAGTTGTGGCGGCTGCCACAGCAAATTTGAACCCCTGGCCTTTGCCATGGAACAATTTGATGGCCTGGGACGATACCAACGTCAGGATCGCCACGGCAACCTGCTGCGAGAGGATGGGGCACTGCATATCCCAGGTGATTCGACCCAACAACCTTATGCAACCTCGCTGGAGCTCCTTGATTTCATCGCCAACCACCCTCGAGCCCAGGCCACCCTGACCTGGAAAATTATTCAATTTGCCATGGGGCGCCCCCTGACCGCGGAAGACGCTCCAGCCGTTGAGGCGATTCACCAGGCATCCATGGAAGCTGGAGGTACCTGGGCGTCACTGATGACGGCTTTGATCACTCACCCCTGGTTCACCACTATCCAAACAGAACAACCTCAATGACACCGCGCCCCATCAACCGTCGCGCTGCCCTCAAAGGCCTAGGCAGCATCAGTATTGCCCTTCCCTTGCTAGAGGAGTGGTGCTTCCCAGCCTTGGGCTCAAGCTCGGAAACCTCCAGTGCAGCCATCCCTGTTCGGTCGTTCAATTTGTTTTTCGGACTTGGCATCCCCGCCCCCCTACAGGAGGAGGGTTTCGATGGCGTGCTGGAGCCACTCAAGCCGCTTCGGGACAAACTGCTGATCATGCGACATGTGGATCAAGTGCGCTGCGACCAATCAGGCATCAACGCTCATTTTGATGGAGCCAGTGGGGCCTTCACCGCCACGCCCCCTCAAGGCGAGGCCAAGGCGGGAGGAGCTTCCATCGATCAGCTCATTCTGCGGCATCATTACCCCCAGGGCCAGCCTGCGGGGGTAGCTGGCACGGTGGTCGCTGGGACTTTTTTCCGACGGAGCCGTGTCAGCCGTTATGTGCACAGCTATCGGCCTGACGGAACGGTCGCCGCCACCATGATGGAGCGCCCTCGGGATTTATTTGACCGTATCTTTGGCCAGGTCGGCCAGGTGTCAGGACAGGACGCCCAACAGCAGCATCTCAAGCGGAGTGTCCTGGATTCGGTGGTCGAACAATACAAGTATTACACCGGAGGACGGTCACCCCTGGGAACCTCATCTCGCTCCAAGGTGGCGGATCATCTGGATCGCATCCGAGAATTCGAGCAACGAGCCTTCACCTTGCACGCTGACCAAGCAGATGGCCCTGGCCGCCCCAAACCCTCCGAGCTGCTTCACGGCGGTTTGGCAGACCCCGGCGGCGAAGGGATTGATATCACCTTGGATGCACTCACCACCGAATGGCGGCTCATGGCTGACCTTTATGCGACGGCCATTCAAATGGACCGCGTCCGATTCGGTGCGCTGACTTTTCTGGCTGCAGGAGAGCGTATTCGATTGAGCGGTGATTACACCTACATGGGGCAAAAGCGTTACACCTTCGAAGATTCCCGGAAATTAAATGCTTCCGGATCACAAGGCTGTAGCCACGAGTGGTGGCATCAATTCAACGAAAAGAAAGATAACGAAGCTCTGCGCGCTCACGCTCATATGAAAATGCGCGAGCTGGCCTATTTCATGCAACAACTCGATGGCCCCGATTGCGTCGAAGCCAATGACAAAACCATTCTGGAGAACATGCTGCTCACCATTTCCACCGAATCAGGAGATGGACGTCACAATGATGTCAAACGGGAGCTCTCAGGGGTCTTTCATGCCATCACCGGTGCCAACGGACGTTTCAAGACCGGCCAGATCGCTGACCTCAAAAGCGAGGGGCTGGATGTCTACAACACGATGCTCCGTGGCATGGGGGTCAAGGCCCGCCTAGGACCTACAGATCGCGAATCCCATGAAGTGGCGAGTATCCTCGCATAGTTCCTGGCACAATGCAGGCCTGGAAGGCCATGAGGGTTTTCAACTCGCAGAGAGACTGATGAGGGTTTGACCGGGCGTGGGCTGAACGGATTGACCAGCCTGGATGATTTGGAGAGCCCCCTTGCTATGGATGATGAAGAGAGGCAACAAAGTCTCACCCATGGATCGTTTGGCATCTTCAAACGTATAGGATTCGGTCAAACTCGTGCATTTGATGCGCTGATCCTGCTGCAGACGCTCTTGTAGCTGAGCATAACTGGCCGATTCATGGAAAAGGGTTTTCCCCTGTAAGCCGGCTGAAAAAGCATCCCGCTTGGAATGATTACTCGCAATGTCCGCCAGTTGATAGACCTCACGTTCTCCAAAAAGCTCGCTAAAATGGAGGGCTGCCAGGGAATTGACCCGATGATTTGGGGTCAGAGCTATCAACCGACCAATCCCGGCAAGATCTAAATCATCCTCCAGATGATCCCCAAGTATGCTTCCAAAATGTACCGGCAACCCATCCATGCGAGCCTGGTGAATGTTTTGGGGATTGTTATCAACCATTAAAACCCGAAACCCAGATTCCTTGAGCACCTTGCCCAAGCTCCTTCCCAGCGTATGGGCTCCGGCGATCAAGACCCCCTGCGGATCCGGATTGGAAACACCCAGCCACCGAGCCACCGGGCCCGCTGTCAAACCATAGACCAATACAGTTCCCACAATGACCATGAATACCACCGGTGTGAGCTGGGCCGCTTCGGCCATCCCTGCATCCACCAGGCGCATGGAGAAGACCGAAGCCACGGCTGCTGCCACAATACCTCTGGGTGCCATCCAGGAAAGAAATAGTCTTTCAGACCGGTTCAAGGATGATCCAAGGCAGGAAACCCAAACGGTCAAAGGTCGCACAACAAGCAACAAGCCCAAGAGAAAGCACAAGCTACCGAAAACCGGGAGTGCGGAGAAGGTCGCTAGCTCCAATCTCGCCGAGAGCACAATGAAGAGGGTCGAAATCATCAGCACCACCAGGTTTTCCTTGAAAGCCAAAACATGTCGCACATCCACCTGACTTTGATTGGCCAGAATCACCCCCATCAGGGTGGTGGCGAGCAATCCCGATTCATGCTGAAAATGATTGGAAAGGGTGAATGCTGAAACAGCCACCATCAAAGCAAACGGTGTCTGCTGATGTTCATGAACCCAATGATGCTTGAAAAAGAAATAGACCAGACCAGCCCCAACAGACCCAACCACCCCACCGATGAGCAGGGTCCAGAAAAAGCCCATCAAGGCGTGATTGGGAAATTGAGTCCACTGAGCTCCGTGCTCCCCGAGGCCATGGTGTATGGTTTCAAAGACAAGCAGTGCGAGCAAGGCGCCAACCGGATCGATCATGATCCCTTCCCACTTCAGGGCTGAGGCCACCTGACGAGTGGGTTGTAGAAATCGCAAAAGAGGCAAGATCACCGTTGGGCCTGTCACCACAAGGATGGCACCCACCAGGGCACACAGGGGCCAGTCCCAGCCCAAAGCCAAACGCGCCAGCAACAGACTCAAACCCCAAGTGATCAAGGCACCGATACTAATCAGGCGCATGACCACTGACCCGATGGCATCCAGCTCGCGAAACTTCAGTGTCAGCCCCCCCTCGAACATGATGAGCCCCACACTGAGAGATACCAGTGGCATGAGTAGGTCTCCCATCAGGGCGTCAGGGTTGACCCAGCGATGGTTCATCAGCGGCCCCACCACAAACCCAACAACTAACAGTAGGAGGATGGCAGGCAGACGAAGCCGCGATGCAAGCCACTGGGAGCCGATTCCCAAAAAAAGAATCAATGTGATTTGGACAAGGATCGAATCACTCATGAAAGAGGGCTTACATTGAGGCACGAACCGTGACTACCATCAAGATCATAAGCCACGAACCCAGCGTGGACGACCCTAGGCTTGGTTGTGATCAACGAAAAAAAGGTGGAGGCCTACAAAAAGCCTCCACCTTGATTCCATAAAAAAACAGAAGATCTTAAATGACCCAAGGGGCGCGCATGGGCTGCCTGATATAACTGTTGGCACCCTCATCACCGACGAAGCGCTGAGTAGCGTTGTCAAATCGCAAGACTCGCCGCGTGCGTAGGGCAATCTTACCCAGATTGACAAGGGTGCAGGAACGGTGCCCGTTTTGGTCATTCAGCGCAAAGGTCTTGCGTTCACGAACCGCTTGAATGAAGTCGGTCACCTGAGGTTCGGGCTCTGGAAATTCGGCCAACTTCTTCTCCAGATCAGGAATATCTGACTTGAACCCCTTGAATAACTTACCTTTGGGCCCTTCGATATACGCAGCTTCTTTTAATTTGTTTTCACCATCTAGTAGGATTTCACAACCATCAGCATATTTGTAGCGAATCCAGCGCCAAGCAGTCACCGCATCCTTGTCCTGCGGATCGGTATCAGCCTCGATTTCAACAGGGCTCTCGTTGTCTTTGCCCAGCAAATATTGGGTTGGGTCCAAATAATGCTGTCCCATATCACCCAGACCACCTCCATCATAGTCCCAATAGCCCCGAAAAGTACCGTGAACTCGATGAGGGTGATAGGGTTTGAATGGGGCAGGCCCAAGCCAAAAATCATAGTCCAGCTGCTCGGGAATAGGCTGCGGCGTCAAATCCGTGCGACCGCTCCAATTATGCTTCCAATTGAAGCCAGTCGATTCATTGAGGGTCACCTTCAAAGGCCAACCCAATAGGCCACTGTTGACCAGTTTCTTGATGGGCTTGACGGGTGTTCCCATGCCGTAAAAACCACCTTCAAAACGAAACCAGGTATTGAGCCGAAAGATCCGCTGGTTACGCTGAACCGCTTCCACCACTTTCTCACCCTCCCAAATGGTTCGGGTCATGGGCTTTTCACACCAGATATCCTTGCCAGCTTCGGCCGCAGCAATGGAAATCAGGGCATGCCAGTGTGGAGGGGTGGGAATGTGCACGATATCCACGTCCTTGCGGGCGATGACTTCTCGGAAGTCCTCATAACCTTTGACATCCGGACCCGACTGCTCCAGTGCGGTCTTGAGATGGCCTTTGTCCACATCGCAGACGGCTACAAGCTTGGCACCCGGGTTAACACTTTTGAGATGACCACGCCCCATCCCGCCTACCCCAATCACTGCCTTGGTCGGGATTTCGTTGGGACTGAGTGTTCCCTGACCGCCAAGAACATGCCTTGGGACAATCTGAATGCTAGCCGCGATGGCTGGAAGCGAACCGATGAAGCGTCGTCGAGTGAATGGGAGATGTTTTCTCATGGAGATAAGCGTATCTTAAGGGTGGGATTGACCGCGTCAACAGGAAGATACCGTAGGATCATGCTTCCTGACGAAGCTGATAATACTCGCAGAGGTAGTCCCATATTTCCTGCGCTTGGTCGGCATAACGAAACAAATCCAGATCCTTGGGAGAAATGGTTCCTGCCTCGACAAGGAATTCGAAATCAACCAGCCGCTCCCAAAAATCTCGACCTACCAACACAATGGGAAGTGGGTCCATCTTGCCAGTCTGGATCAAGGTCAGGGCCTCGAATAGCTCATCCAGGGTCCCAAACCCACCGGGGAAACAAATAAGGGCTTTGGCTCGCATCAGAAAGTGCATCTTGCGGATGGCAAAATAGTGAAACTGAAAACAGAGCTCGGGAGTGATATAAGGATTGGGCTGTTGTTCGTGGGGCAGCACAATGTTGTGACCAATATTTTTGGCCTGGACATCATGGGCACCTCGATTCGCGGCTTCCATGATGCCTGGACCCCCACCAGTGGTGACCACGAAGTTACAAATGCCGTCTAGCTGACAGTTGGAGGACACGATCCTAGCCAGTTCACGAGCTACCTCGTAATATTTGGACCAAGTGAGCAAATGCTCGGCCGCTCTGAGTTCTTGCTGTATCGAGGCATCATCAGGCTGATTCTTGAGCCGGGACTGGATGGCGTCTATCTTCGCTAGGGCAGCCTCACGAGAGTGGATACGAGAGCCGCCAAACATGACGACGGTCGAATCAATTCGGTGAAATTGCTGGATTTGCTCAGGCTTCTGATATTCCATCTGAAGCCTCAAACCTCGCGTGGACTCACCAACCAAAAATTCCTCATCCTGAAAGGATAACTTGTAAGCGTGGGATCGGGTCTGAGGGGTATCGGGTTGCTTGCCTGCATCCGCCGCCGCTTTGGCAGCAGCCTGATAGGATCGACTTTCGAAGGAATCGGGAATTTTAATTTTTTTCATGGCGGAAGTTGAAATTTTAGGGCTTGAGCACGATCTCTCAAGTATAAAGCCCGAAGTCGCCTCAGGCTCTATCTGCTGCCCATCCGCTGATTGAAACCTTAGCGACCCCTAAAAAAAACCTTGGGATGATGCGGATCCCATCCTTTAGGAAGGGTCGCCCAGTTCAAGCACCTGATCAATGAAACCACGCATGTCTTTCATCAGCACTGCCTCAGGGTTGCTACGCAGCACCATGCCGTCCATGTACATCAGGCTGCGGATGATGGCGAAGATGTCCTTGTCAAACTGCATACCACATAGCACTCCCAACTTAATGGTTTCCATCATCTGCCGGGTCAGGCTGATCTCTGACACAGTGGAGTCAGTAAAGGGTTCATAGAGTGCCTCAAAACGAGTTCGAAACCGGTCCAAGGCTTCGCTGGAGAGCGGCACCAGTGACATGCCATGCAGGGCTTCAACACAGCGAGGGTAGTCGTAGTGAGTCAAAGCACAGAAAAAGCGAAGTAGCCCTACCCGAAGTTGCTTACCGACAGTGCCGACAAAGCCGGTATCCACCCAGCAGATCTTGTCTCCTACCAGCATGGCGTTGCCCGGATGTAAATCACCATGAAAAGTCCCTACACAGAACATGAAGTAGCCATGCATGCGAAATAGCTCAACCACTTTCTCATAGGGAAGTTGCCCTTTTTCGAGAAGTTCATCAAAAGTGGGTCCCTTAACCATTTCCGAAACCATCACATTTTCACCGGTAAGCTCAGGATAGATTTTAGGAAAAATGAGGTTGGAAAGGTCGAATCGATCAGCGTGGGCATCCCGTATGCCTCGAAGGGTTTGCTGCCCTTTGAGTTCACGTCTCAGGTCAAGCTCACTGAGCGTGTAAGCCTCGATATCGCCCAGCATGGCCACTGGATCCCCTACCCGCTTGAGTGGTGGATAAAGGCGAGTGAACCAGACGAACATGCGCTTGAGTGCCGCCACATCACGAACGAATTGATCGCGGGCATCGGTCTTGACCACCTTGACGACCACATCTGCCCCATCCAGGAGTTGGCCTCGATGAACCTGCCCGATGCTCGCAGTCGCCAAAGGCTCTTCATCAAGCGACGCAAAGGGGCTGGTTTGCCCCCATACCGATCCACGGCGCAAGAGAGCTTGGAAATCCTCACGAGGGACGGCAGCGTTCTTTCGATAGAGCTGACTCAAATGAAGGCACTTGGCCGGGTCCAGGAAGTCAATCCGCAGGGCATGCATCTGGCCGAGCTTGACGGCCAACAGCCCTAGTCGTTGTATCCAATCCAGATCGGGCAGCTTCTTGGACCCATAAATGGACCACATGAGCTGGGCGAATTGGAGGCGATTCATCAGACTTGGGTGTTTTTGGAAACAAAGGGCACACCATGCTCTCGGCAGATCATGTTGGCCGCAATCCTGCCCGATTCGTAGATGGTGGGCAGGCCGCTACCGGGATGGGTTCCCCCACCCACAAGGTAGCACTGATCGAGCTCCTCAAAACGATTGCGAGGACGAAAGTAAAGCATCTGAGAGAGCTTGTGGGAAAGGTTGAAAGTGGCTCCCTGGAAGATGCCCTTGGCCTCCCAATCGTCCGGAGCCAAAACCATTTCTTCCCGAATGTGCGAGCGGAGATCCTCCATGCCTCCACGCTTTTCCATGGCCTCGAGGACACGTTCTCTGAATCCTGCTTTCTCCTGCTCCCAGTCGACATCAGCAGTGAGGTTGGGAACCGGGACCAAGACATAAACCGCCGAATGCCCATCCGGAGCGAGCCCTGGATCCGTCACACTGGCATTGCGAATGTAAAACGAAATCTCCTTGGAGAGCTTCTTGTAAGTGAAAACATCCTCAATATTCTGCCGATAATCCTTAGCGAAAAAAATCGTGTGATGCGGCAGGTCATAGACCTTGTCCAACCCAAGGTAAAGCATGAAAGTGGAGCAGGAAAAATCCATGTTCCGCAACTTCTCCGGCCGATACTTCCTCAACGTTCCTTTTGGCACCAGATGCTCCATCGCATAACCGAAGTCAGCATTAAGAACTGTTTCCTCAGCGAGGATACGTTCGCCGGACTCAAGCTCGACACCCTGCACCTTTCTGCCATCCAGAATGAGTTGCTTAACCGGAGTCTCGAGCCTGATATCCACCCCATGCTCACGACACACCTTGGCCATAGCCTCGGAAATTTCACTCAATCCACCCTGAGTGTGGAAAATACCATGGGCATGCTCAACAAAAGGGAGCATGGCAAAGGCACCCGGGCATTCCCAGGCAGACATGCCCAGGTATTTGGACTGAAAAGTGAACGCGAGACGGAGATCATCCTCACTGAAGTAGCCCTTCAGGATATCCATGACTGATTTACCTAGCCCCAGGTGGGGGAGGGCTCGAATCATGTCTTTGGAAAAATAACGGGAAAGCGAGCTGTAATCCTTCTGCAGACAAGGATACATCTTATCGTAGCGCACCTGCTCCTTTTTCAGGAAACGATCAAAACCCTCCTCGTTACCTGGAAAGAGTTTGGCGATCTGAGCTCGCATCGCCTGATGGTCGGTGGTGGGTTCAACTTGGGTTGTGGCAAAATCGAGCCGATACATGGGCTCGAGCTGAACAAAATCCAAATAGTCGTGACTTTGACGGCCAGCCTCCTCGAAAACTTCATCAAGGATGAACTTCATCATGAGGAAGGTGGGACCGGTATCAAATTTGTAGCCATTGAGATCAATGGCTGCATTGCGGCCTCCGATAGCGGCATCCTTTTCAACCAAGGTAACCCGGAATCCCCTGGCACCAAGAAGCATGGCTGCAGTCAAACCACCGGGACCCGCCCCAACCACCACGATGTGTTTCTTTTTATTTTCCAAAGCGTTGTTAAACAAATATTCGACAAGTTGAGCCCGTTGCAAGTCATTCGCTTAGCGAAAATGGATGACCTGCCCCAATCTCAACTGACAAGCAGGCCTCCGGATGGAAATAACCCCCTATGGAAGAGCTATTTGCAGCCAGCATGACTCAAAAACATGCCATGAGAGATGGGAGATGAAACATTAGCCCAGCAACCAGAGCAAGCCACCAATCATGACACCGACGGCGATCCAACAAGCCATGAACCCAAGGACCGAGGTGGCAGAAGGCTTGGGAAACTCAAAATCACTTCCAGGAAAAAAACAGGGGCGATCAGAAGGCACCACGCCATCAGGGAGCACACAGCTACTGGTGGACCTTTCCCCTGGCTCAATGGGAGTGCGAATCAGATCGTAAAATCGCTGGACGGCCTCTGGGTGATGCCGAGGTGTCACCAGGCTAGCTAGCACACCCGCCACCACGGCAGTGCCCAAGTAGAAGACAATCTGCCAGGGTTCATACATCATGACCTTGCCCTTTGTTTCCACAATCAGCCCAAGCTTGGTTGCCCAGGCTTGTTCATTCAACCCATTGATCCAGGCTGGATGAAGAGTCAGGCCCCATACAGCAAACCCAGTGAGGGTCGATACCCAGGCTCCAACGCCATTGTAGCGGCGCCAGAAAAGCCCCAGCCAGAAAGCAACCCCGAGCATGGGTGCGATCTTTAGCCAAGTTTTGAGCCCGCTGACCACACTGGCCATCCCAAAAGCAAACCCAACCCCACCTAGGACGATGAGAAGAGAAACCCATCGACCCACCATCAGGTAGTGGGACGGGGATCGGCCTGGGGCGAGGGGCCGATAAAGATTTTCGGTAAACAGCCCAGCGGCCGAAATCATCATGGAATCGCAGGAGCTCATCACCCCGGCTAAGAGCGAGGCAAGAAAAAGCCCAAGCAAGCCGGGCATGGCTTGCGGGAGAAACGTGGCAGCAAGCTCTCCGTAAACTTGGTCCGGGTCAATAGTACTAAGGTCCACTCCCCTCTGCTGATACCAGGCCAGTGCAGCCAAACCAGTGATAGCCCAGGCAGCCGTGCAGAGGCGCTTGATCAAATTACCAACCACGAAGCCAAAACGACCATCCATTTCAGTCCTGCCAGCGGCGCAAACGCCCATGATGAAGGGTTGAGCCACAATACCCACCAGGGATAAAACCGAGAAGGTAGCAATAAAGAAGGGCGTGATACCCTCAGGAGCCACCAAACTGAGCATGGCAGGATCATCGATGGTGGCCCGAACCCCTTCCCAACCATGAACCACACCCAGCACCCAGGGCAACAACATGACCGAAAAAAGAATCGTCAAAATCCCTTGAATGTAGTCGGTCACAATCGCAGCAGCCAGGCCACCAGCCATACCGTAAGCGACAAAAAGAACCGCCACCAGAGGGACGGCCCAGTTCGCAGAAAGAGCTCCCTGGGTTCCCGATTCAATCAATGCACCGGCCCCCTTGAGCAGGAGTCCAATTTTAACCGCGAGCCCCAGGATGCCGACGATGGCAAACAGCACCGCCACGCTTTGCCCGAAACGTAGGGCATAGACATCTGCGGTGGTGGTCGCCCTGAAACGTCTGAAAATCGGCGCGATCAGCCAGTAAAACGGGGTATTGAACAACCACAGCCACTGATACCATATTCCCGCGAGCCCCTGCCTGAACGTGCCTGAGGCCACGACCACAGCCTGGTCTGAGGCGGTACCCGTTCCAAAGGCGTGCATCATCATCATGCCTTTGCCAAAGGTTCGAGGCATGAAGTAATCACCCTGGCCCTCGACCTTCCTACCCAGCCTAAGACCCAACCAGGTAATACCGATCAGGTAGACAGCAATGACAAGTAAATCAGACCACGGGAGTACGGAGCTCATGAACCTGGATCATCAATCAGTTAATGGAGCATGATAGAACTCGGCGATGGCACTGTTATCCAAATGCCCCAGACCTTGTTGGGTGAGCTCGGTAAGCATCGACTCGTGAACTTGGGTGAGGGGCAAACCCAGGCCCTGCTGATCAGCAAGCCCCATCATCAAACGAACATCCTTGAGGTGTTGCGCCACGCGTGCCTGAGGCGGCTCATAGGAGCGTTCGACCATACGGGATCCCTTCTGAAACATGACTTGTGAAGAGGCCGGTGTCTGTTTCAGAACGGCCAAAGCCTTGGCAGGGTCAAACCCCATGGCCTGGGCAAAATGAAGGCCTTCTGCCAGCACCGCCCGATGCAGCCCGAGGATCAAGTTATGAACCAATTTGAATCGTGAGGCCGTCCCAACCGCCCCCAAGCACCACCGCGTCGGGGCAATCATATCGAGCAAACCAGCCCAATGCTCGATCCACTCGCTTTCTCCACCGAGAAAGAGAGTCGCCTTGCCTTGCCGCAGTAAGTCACTCGAACCAGCCACATTGACCTCCAGATAACCGACCTGACGTTGTTTCAAGTCCTGGGCCATGGATTCCATGTCATGGGGATCGCCTGTGGTGGTATCAGCGATGGCCTGACCCACCTGCAAATAGGGCAAAATCCTTGAAGTCACTTCTAGCCCAGTCGCACTGTTGGGCAGACAGTAAAGAATCCACTGACACTGCTTGGCAACCGCTACCACATCCTTGCAGCTCACCACCCCTGCCATTTGGACGCCTGCTGGATCATAGGCGTGAACACGAGCCCCGCCCGCCAGCAAACGCTCAGCCAGAGCCGATCCAAGCAAGCCACACCCAATTAAACCAACAACCGGAGCGGACTCAGTGAGGGGAACATCAGGCATGATTGAGTTAGGCTTGGCGATAGAGGGCGGAAGAAACGAATCAAACCCGAGCTTCAGGGATTCAAATCTTCATTGAGTTTTTCGAGCAATCGAGCGACGTAACCGCCAAAGCGCCCCAGTGAACTGGGTCCTTGGGTGGGAAGCTTCGCGATGCTTGAAGCAACCGGTTTGGCTCGATCCCCCAACATCTGCAACGCATTTAGCTGATACATGGCCGAAAACACACCGTCCTCTACCATGTCCGAACCATCTATGAGCGTCTCAAGCACTTCAGGCAGGGCCTCGGCTACATGGAGACCAAGGGCTTCGCCGGCCACAGCCCGAACATAAGGTGACTCGTCCTTAAGTGCCCTTCGTAGCAGGGCTTCATGGCTGGTGATGGCAGCCTCACCACGGATAAGAAAGCCCAAGGCTCCCCAATAGCGGATCGCACTGTCCGAAGCATCCAATGCCTTGACCAGTTCAGGAATGGCTTCCTCATCACGCTGAGCTGCCAACTGGGCCACCCTAAAAATCTCAGCCAGGGGGTAGGCCTCATCAGACTGTCCCATTTCATAGGGCGTCCCCTCGCCTGCCCGAGCGTGAATTTCTCCTTCGGGCAAAAAGCCCAGATCTCGAGTGTCCATGACCCATTGACGGTGCGCTTCCCGAAAACGTTTCAGCACGGCGCGATGGGAGGGGGACTGGGCTAAATTACGAACCTCGTCTGGGTCATACTGCAGATCATAAAGTTCTTCGATTGGCTTAGCTTCCCAGAAAAAGGTCTGTGGGGGCTGCAGAGCCCCCTCGTCATAGCGTTGTTTCCACACCCTTGTGGTGGGGGTCTGAAACATATATTCGATGTATTGACCGTAAATTCGGTGGGGCATGTAATGCCGAATGTAGACGTAGCGCTTGTCGCGCACCGAACGCACCAAATCATACCGCTCATCCATTCGACCACGGAATGCGTACTGATAGGCCACGGGTTGGGCCTCGTGCTTTCCCATGAAAGCATGTCCCTGCATGTGCTCAGGAGGTTCAATGCCTGCCAAACTGAGCAGGGTTGGGGTCAAGTCAATGAAACCCACCAATCGGTCAGTCGAGCCACCGGCTTGGTAATCATCCGAAGCCAAGTGCCGAAACTTTTCTGGGACATGTACAATGAGCGGCACGTTGAGACCACTGTTGTAGGGCCATCGCTTGCTGCGCGGCATCC
>Ga0181577_10001408_pt1 | contig 19333 bp, 25 predicted proteins | sample 101ome_21_FD_132468 | JGI IMG/M metagenome (GOLD analysis project Ga0181577, IMG submission 132468) | Coastal salt marsh microbial communities from the Groves Creek Marsh, Skidaway Island, Georgia - 101413BT metaG (megahit assembly) | ecosystem: Environmental > Aquatic > Marine > Intertidal...
GTACGCACACTGGGGCCCATGCCTAACTAGGCACATGGCCTATCTTCAGCCCTTCTTCTTCTTGAGTTTCCCTTGGCGAGCCATGGACAGCGCAATGGCGACCGCTTGTTTTGGCTTCTTGCCTTCGGACTTAAGAACTTTTATTTTGTTGGCGAGTGCTTTCTTGTTCGTGTGATACGACATTATCTTCTCCCTTTCGATTTGGTGTTCCGTTTTCGTCCAGACTTGGTTCGTCGTCCGGCTTGAATGTCGGCGGCCTTGGCTGCGGCTGCGGTTTGTATTGCCCGCTTGGCTAGATTGCGAAGAAGCCCGCTTGTCGACTTGGCTGGTTTGGCTGTTGGACTTGCCGTTATTTCTCCATTGGCGAACATCTTAAAAGCTGCGGCTTGGGCTTGGTCCATTGGTAGCCCTTGAGACATAAAAGCGTTAACCTGTGCCCGTATTGCTACATTCTCGGCGTTCGTTCTGTTAAGTGGTGCTCGTTTCGCCATGTCGTCTTCCTATAGGATATATTTGTATTGTAACTTAAAAGGAGTCGATATGCCGACATATAAAGCCCCAGCTCATATCAAACAGCTTGTCCAACGAGCCGTTAATGTGAATCTAGACCGCCCACTCGCCCAACGAGCCGCCTACAAAGTGGTTGACGGAAAGAGAGTCGAAGGCACTGGAATGAGAACAGCCCGAAGAATCTTGAACGACCAAGTCGACGAAGAACAATTGGTCTTGATGAAGAACTGGTTCGCTCGTCATGGTGACAGCCCCAAAGAAGCGGAAGCCCGAATGAAAAGCAATTCAAAAGCGGCTATTGCTTGGGCTTTGTGGGGTGGAACGGCTGGACGGCGATGGGTGAACGCAACCCTTCGAGACATTGAACGAAAGAAATAGTCGTCCACCTGTCCAAGTCTCGTCCAAGTTACTTGGACGGCTAGTTCCTTTGATAAAACTATGTTTTCGTCAATCCGTCCAAGTGTCCATATAAATCCCCCTAATTAGTATTTATAAATAATTATAAAAAAATAGTTTTTTTAAAATAGATGTGGACGTTCTGGACGGATTGTCGATAATTGGCTTTCAACAAGGGAAGCGGCCGTCCAAGTTACTTGGACGAACTTGGACGGACTTGGACGGATTGGGACAAAAAAAAGGACGACCCACATTTAGCAGGTCGCCCAAGCTCTTCCCTTGACATATCAGACGAAGAGTTTCTTCGTCCGTGAATACTATAACACAAAAAAACCCATGTCAGGGGCATTGACACGGGTTTAAAAGTTCATGGATTGAAAGAGTAAACAGAACTCTGACGATTAGTAATTCAAATGTCTTCGACTGTCAACATCCCGAATTCGTTGGAGAAGAGAAAACGCCCTTGTTCGTTGTTGTCGCTCCTTTCCGAAGCATAGCGCCAGGACAAGAAGCTCTCTATCCGTTGGGAGCTTGTCCCCAGTCAACCAATCCAAGACAATGTCCTCGGCGATATGTATCGCAGCGGCGAAGGTTGGGACATCAAGACCCATTCGTCGAATAATGTCTTTGATTAGAATCTGAAAATACATAGTCCCCTCCATCGCCAAATAAGCCGGTCGAACATGGTCGCCCTTGTCAAGGTTCGATATAACCGCCGAACATCCCGACAATCGTTTAAGGCGTCGTGATGGTCTCGTCGTTCCCACCCTAAGAACTTTCGTATCTTGTCGAATGATAGACCATATAGCCCACAAGGTGTCAGGTGTTCATGGGCTAAGGTGATGGTATCAATCGCACGAATTCGAATAGGTGGAAGGCTAGCCTTTTCGAACCAGTAGTTCAACCAATGAAGGTCAAATTGTACATTGTGACCAACATATAAAGCACCGGGAACAGAAAGAACTTCATGTATTCGTTGAATGTGATTTCGCCATGGTTGGACAATATAGTTCTTCATTCTTTTGTGGTAGCCGTTTATTTCAATCGCCTTCGGATGATGAAGGGTGGACTTTTCGGGCTCCATTCTCCAGACAAATTCCTTTCCATCTTCTCGAATGGCTGCGACTTCTAGAAGCTCCCCATAATAAAGAAATCCATTGTCTTCTCTATGGTGTCCAGCGTATAAAGCGCTTGTTTCAATGTCGATAAATATTAGCATTTCCAGACCCTTGGTCGTTCTGTTCTCAATCTTGCATGATAGGCGGGATAGCGTTGTTTGACAAGCCCTTTCTGTTGACATATGGCGTTAACTCGCTTGGCTTCCTTGGTGTTCTGTCGATAGGCTGGGAGGTTCAAGTATTCGAATACATCCCCATTCACAAAGCCTTCGGGATAGGTTGAGATACATCTTTCCACAGCTGACTCCCATGGGTCTTCAATGACAAACTTTTGTTGGTGTTCGAACAAGTCCTGTTCCATGGTTGGGTCCAACCACCAAACCTCATTCGTGTTAAAATAGTGAACAGCTTCGGCCCATATTTGGTCACGGTCTCGTTGGAGCCCTTCCAAGTCAATGTCCGTAATAATCACCGGCCAGAATCGACGGTTTCCCGTCTTATCTGTGAGGAAGTGTTGGTCGTTGGTGGTTGAGACGAAGACAATCGACCGAGGACGACGAACAGGGTTTCGCCCATACGAGGGACGGAAGATATCAATTGGACGGCTCAAAAACTCTTTTGATGTGTTCGACTCTGCTTTGTTCAGGGTATTGTTTTCGGCCATTTCCCACACCCACACGCCTGTTTTGTGGATAAGCTCTTGGGCGTCCTTCTTCGAAATGTCCAAGTGTCCATCCGAGAACCAATCTTCCCCAGCCAAGACCCGAAACGAGGTTGATTTGTAGGCCCCTTGAGGACCGCACAGAATCAAGACCGTGTCCATCTTCGCCCCTGGCATAAGCGCACGGGCCACACATGAGATAGCCCAACGAAATCCGATTTCTCTCAACAGGTCCGAATCAAACACGCCCCAATAAGTCTGGAGAAGGGTCTCGAGCCGACACACCCCATCCCATTCCAATGAATTGAGATAGTCCTGTAAGGGGTGGAAGCTGTTGTTCTTCGCTTGACGAATGATTAGGTCGTTGACTTTCTCTTTCGCAATCTGGACAGAATAAACTCGGTGAAGCCACAGTTCGATCTCGGTCGTGTCCTCGTCTTCGTAGTTCTCGCCGTTGATATAAATTTGGTCGTTGAACTCGTTGTATCGGAATCGGGTCGCCATTCGGCTGTCATTCTCGAGAATAATCGAGGCGTTTAACTTGTGACTTTTCACGCTTCCTCGAATGATGTTTCCATCGACGACTCGGTCTCGGTTTCGGTCCAACATGTCGACCACATCTTCTTCGGGCTGATCGGTGACTTGGATATTTAGTAATTGCCCCATTTGTTCTATGTTCATCGTTAAAACTCCTTCATTAAATCATAGACTGACCCATACCACCCACAAGAATTCTTATGGTTGCAATTTGCTGTGTGTTTCTGTGACGGGTCAATACAGAACCACACATCCTTTTTTCGACATTGTGGGCACTCAATATAACGGGCTATTCCGTCGCTTGTGATACTTGCCCCCAGTTGTTCAGCCGCTATTCTTCGACTTTCTGGTTCACATTTAAGCGCTTCCATAATCTTTCGTTCGCTGGACTTGGCTGTTCTCGCCTTTCGTTGGGTGAGGGAGACAACCTTGTTTCGTGGCTTGGGCTTTTCGATGGATTGCCAATCGAGGTCTAAGAACTCGCCCATATCAAACCCAACCTGTTGAAAGCGTGATGATGTGGCTACCTTGCACATTTCACGGGGTGGGGCGATATAGTACATTCGAGTCGGGTCCTTACAAGCCCCATCTATGTCCGCCCCTGTTCTTTCTTTGAAGAGCCGCCGTCCAGCTTCCCAAGCCCTTCCCCATTCGTTTCCAGGGACGGCCTTCTTGAGTGGAAGAACGAGACGCCATTTGGGATGGTCTTCAGTCGAAGAGGCTGTCGTGTGGGCATAGTAATAATAATCACTAAATAGGGCGTGCATTTCGAAGGGTGTCCCGTCGTCAACATCATAGACCATGCAAGTCACTTTAATGACATTGGCCTTCTTTCGAGTTGATAGAGGTTTATAGACCGCCGGTGACCATAACATTTCCTTGTCCTTCCCCTTCCAAGGTCGGTCCACATATCCCCCGTTCAACACCCAATCGAGGGGGTGTTGATGGTTGAGGGTTAGAGAGAGCCCCACCTTTTCATATCGGTCATTGAACAGGGTTACGCCTAAGTCCCAAGCGGACCATTCGATAACAGGCTTAAAATGGGAGCGTGTCATTTCGCACCGAGTACATGAAAATACATGTCCGAGGTTCTTCGTCGTGAGCACAGTAATATTTTGACGCTCGTATGGACACGACTTGGTTGTCGTCCTTCCATATCCCCGAACGGTTGAGACCATCTAAGACCGTCTTGATTAGATTGTCTATATCGGGCTTTGTGGGCTTTCGAACTGCTGGTCCCTTCTTCAGTCGCTTGGGTCGTTTAAAGTGGAACTGAATCGAAATATCGAAGAGGTCGTCACAATCTCGATAAGGTATCATTTTTTCAGCAACTGAAGCGATATGGTTAACAGCCTCTTCAGTCTTCTTTGGAATATAGACACGACCCGAACGAGTGAACCGAGGACGACCCATGGCGACTGGTTCTCCGTCGACTTGAAAACATCCAATATGGGAGGGGGGCCATTCTTGATTAATCGACATTTTGTTCTCCTAACATTTTAACCATTCCCACAATATAGGCGGACTTGAGAAGCTGTTGGCTTGACTCGTCCAACGATTGTTTGTCAGCTTCCGCAGCTGCAAAATAAATCGCTAATTTGTAGATTGTCTGAACATTGGGGGTTCGAGTTCCTGACATATAAGCGGAAAAGTTTCCACGGTTGATTCCTGTTTCGAGCTCTAATTGTCTAAGGCTTAGACCGTGCTCGTTTATCTTCTTTGCTAAGAAGCCCTTAAAATCCATGTTATTCTCCTTGGTTATGGATAAGGTGTTCAATAGCATTTTGACGACAAGTCGCAACCATAAAAATTAATTATAATTTTATTTCGCTATAATGTTCCGATATAAAGGGGATCGACAAATTTATTTTAATAAAAGTTATCTTTTATGGTTGCGTTCTGTAAACCATAAGTTATAATACTAACACCAACCCAAACCGAAAGGAAAACAAAATGAAAATCCAAAAAGTCTTTATCGCCTGTCCCGTTGAGTATTTCGTGAACAACCTCTTATCTTCTTACAAAACAGCTATCGTCCGTGAATTGCAAAATGGAAACAAGGTTAGCTACATCTTTCCATGTCTTCACAAAGCAGGAAAATCTATTACTGTTTCAGTATTCCCTATGAATGACGGTTCAATCGTATACGACATAGATTCTAACAAATAACCAACCAACCAAGTCCAGCTCCTTCGGGGGCTGGCACAACCCCAACCAATAAGGACAATAAAATGATATTTTCAACCGCACAAACCCGATACCAAGCCCAAAAAGAGAACCCCAATTGCTTCAGTTTTTACAAAGTAGAAGGCGGATATGCTTGCTTCTTTTGCTTTCAAGCGTTGCAAACATGGCGCAATCAATAACCAACCAACGAACCCGCCCCCTTCGGGGGCTGGCACCTTTTAAGGAGACCCACCAATGTATAACTTTCTATTCACCCATCAAGACCAAATCGTCCATGTCTCTCGGCTGATTGTCGGGTGTCTTGCCGTAGCCCTTCCCATGATTCTTCTTTATGGGTTTTCAACCATCGACACCAAGGAGAACCAATAATGTCTCGTCTACCATTAGCCAATCTATGTAAGCCCTTCCCACCCGAAGACATTGAATGGAGGGTGGGCAATATCGCCAAATCTGGCAAGTCTTGCACCCTTCTAGCCTACATCACATCAAGAGCAGTCATGGACCGCTTAGACGCTGTTGTGGGCCCTGAAAACTGGAAGGATGAATATTACCCCAGCCCACTTGGAAACGGCTTCGAATGTCGTCTTTCAATCCGCTTGGGTGACGGCTCTTGGGTGACCAAGGTCGACGGCGCTGAGCCCACCCAAATCGAGTCCATAAAAGGGGCTTATTCTGACAGCTTAAAACGAGCGGCGGTCAAGTGGGGAATCGGTCGATATTTGTATCGTCTTCCGCTTGTCTGGGTTCCAATCGAAGCGAAGGGCCAAATCTATGTCTCGTCCAAGAGTGCTCGAGGTTATGCCAATCCACCCGCCCTTCCAGAATGGGCGCTTCCCATAACCTACCAAGCGAAGCCCGAACAGGTTGTTCCAGGGGCGGACATTCCAAATCCTGAACCCCCACCCGAAAAGCCACATGACGAACTTTGGGAAAAAGACCGAAAATGGTTTTGTGCTGCTCTTGATAAGTTCGGGGGATATGCCACGGTTCGAGAATGGACTGTTAACAAGGGCTGGGGTAAGCCGTCGACATGGAAGACCGAACAGCGACGAAATTTTGTTATCTCGCTCGAGAAGGGCGAATATCATGTGGGGGAATAATGATTGGATTCATGATTCGCCTATGGTGCGACCGGTATAACATGGCCATAAATGAATTCGCTGAACTGTCAGGATACGACCGAAAAGTCGTTTATCGTTGGATTGCGTCCGAGTCTATTCCCCATAATCGTTCACTAAGAAATATCGTTGACACCTTCGCCCATTATGCACATTGGAGCAATCCCACAAGGGAGGCGGCGTTCGTCAAACTTTTACAACTTCGTGAAACGGAAGTTATTTGGAGAAAGAGACGAAATAAAAAATAATCAATCGTCGATTATCTCTTGGGTCGTCGTGTTAGGGGTTTCACCCTTGCACCACGACCCGTCTTCTTTTTCTCGCTTCGCTTTCGGGCGAGTTGACTTTTCGACAGCTCTCCAACGGTCTTGGGGGTTTCAGCCGATACTCGAACCGATGGACGACAATATGGGGTTTTATCACCCTTTCGAGCCGTCCCACAAGGCTGTCCATATTGCTGGACCCATTCTTCCTTCGCCCATGCTCGTAGACTTGACCCTTCTTCAGTTCTCCGAACCTCGCCTCGTTCCTTTCGACATTTGGCGATTGCTTGCGAAGCCCTCGCCGAAGGAAAGACAGCATAAGTTCGGCGAATCTTGTTGTAACAAAAATCTTTCTTTGTGGGCTTCTTCGCCATGTTATAATCCTTCGGGCTATTCGCCCAATTATTTCCTTATTGGTTAGTTGGTGGGCTGGGGGAGGTTCCCCCGGCCCTTAACCGTTTTGGATTATGCTTTGATGACGAGCTTCCAGTCTGTTCCATTACAGACAAAAAGGGCTCCCTCACCAAATGCGACAGTCGCAATCGTTGACCCGCCGTCATTCTTGACGACAAGACCATTCGACGCTCCCGAATTGGTTACCCAAAAAGAGATCCCATCGGTTTCGGCTGGTAGGTTCACGTCACGGTCCGAAGCTCCACCGTTCAGAATCTGAAAGGTTGAATCGGATAGGGTTAGGGTTTTATTTGCTGCGATTGTCTCTACATTGACGCCATTTAAAAGGGCGATATGCTTGCGCACCTGGAAGGGTGCTTCGTTGTTAAAAGCCATTTTATTCTCCACTGAATAAGGGGGTTATTGGTTGGTGTTGTGGGTCTCTCGAAATTGGTTGTCCAGCTTCATAAATGTTTTCATTTCCTTGATGTCGTTTTCGATGGGGTTTAAACGCTTGTGGACCCCCGAAATAACGCTTCTAATCGTTTCGCTGTTCTGGATATGCTGTTCGTTCATTCGCTCGTTCATTTGGTCGAGGCGCTCGCTTATTTTGCGACTTGCTTCGATTTGTTCATCAATTTGTCGAATATGCTTGTCGACCAACTGGGGAATGTATTTCGAGACCATTCGACCAATCCCAATTAACATGGTAACGGCTAGCGCAAGGGCGGAAGCCGGCCCAGTTAATAACATCATCATGCTATCATGTTCCATTATCTCGCCCCCCATCGTTTGATCCCTTGGGCCATGGCAAAACCGACTCGCTGGATTCCGTCCATGGTGAGAAGTTGTTGGTGTGGTTCGCAGTCAATGAAGAAGGGCTCCGAACATATCGCCACAGGACGCCCCACCCCTTTGATTGTGTAGTAGGCGTTCTTCGTCCAATCAGCCCCCGAACATGGAATTTTCTTCACTGTTCGAATCTCTGGAAGGTTTTGTTCCATGGCTTCAGCGATATGGTCTGATAAATCGGCACCGGCTCCGCTTCTGTGGTCGTAGAACATAGCCCCATAATCACCCCCACCGGCGTTTAAATGAAGCGCAATATAAACAACTGGTCCAGTGTATCGGGCTGCGTATTCATTGACCCTCGAATGTCGTTCTTGGTATGAACCATCAGATATGGGAATGACATGGATGTCGTTTTGTCTCAGGTTGAACTCTAACGACATTGACAAATATCCAGTCCAAAAGGCTTCCGCTTCATGGATGGACTTTTCCCCATTCCCGTCCAAGTCGGCTACGGCACCAATCGAATTTAAATGGTTAATTTGCCCACTATGCTGTCTATCCAATATAACCAACATCAAAACCCCCTTGGTGTCGTATATGGGTTGTCTTCAATCAATATATCATATAACCACGATGACCCGTCCCATTTCTTCGAAACGACTGTGGCGATTTGCTCGGTCAAATATAGAGTCGAGCTCGTCAACCCTATAACATCTCCAATCATAAGATATCCGTATTTTGGGGCGGCTCTATAGGTCAATCTTCGTTTTACTAGACAGTTCGCTCTCAATAGATACCGGGCTATTCGTCCAGCCGTTCCGGTGTCATAAACATAATTTGTTTCAATGACATTTCGTCGAAGACCGTATCGCTGTTGGGATAGGGTGGCGTATCCATCGAAATCCAAGGTTTCGGGAATATATTCCAAATCGGCACCAATCGAATAATAGGACATGTAGTTCCCGCTTGTTCCGTCCTTCGCATATCTGAGCTCAATCGCATTGTAGATTTCATCAAGCCCCACGGCCGCTTCTAGGGCGCTTATTCTCTGAAAGTCCGACCCCTCTAGAATGTGGGTCGTAAATGCGATTCGCTCCCCTTGGAAATACTGCAGATAAATGATTGGTCTCAACCCGTAGGGACCTGAAACAACCGAAACTGGCATTAGTGGAAGTATGTTCTGATTTAACCAATCCCAAGCCGTTATCCTTGGCTCGTTCACATAGCCGGCGAACCGATAGTCGTTAAGCAGCTGGGCCACACTTCCCCATGCTTCCCAATCTACCTTCATACCCGTTTTGGATAGGGCGAACATTATCAAGTCCCCGCCCCCTTCCAACAACCCTTCACCGAACGGGTTTAAGTGGGCTCCGGCGTAAGAACCCGCCCCCGTTGGATTATACCACTTTGTGAAATAGCTTTTACTTGAATGTCCTGTCTGGTCCGGTTCGTAAACTGGGGAGCCGTGAATGTCCACATAACTATATAAAACGCCGTTGGTGTCTTTTGCCTCTTGGACGTCGACAGTTGCGATATGGTAGTCCCCATCCCTTATCATGACCTTGGTGGCTTCGACTTTATGCCCAGCTATCATCAAATAATCGTGATTCATTGCCCCTTCCCCGCCCCCGTGACGGCTTTCGATTGGGTAGGCTGGCGTCGAGTGCAAATTGGGAACATTGGTTCCATCGGCTCGAATACTGTTGGACGGGTTCCCGAAAACGAGGGGGTAGGGCTTGCCGTTTCCAATGTCTTCGGGGACATATTGGAATTTCGATATGTTTATGAGGTTGTCTTGGTCGAGTAGATACCCGCTCATGTCATAGGGCTGTTGTTCGACACTAAAGGCGGCGAATCCTTCGGGCTCTTCAGGGTCTCCGATTATGGGCTGGCTTATCTCCCCTTCGAATAACAGAATCCGCTCGTCCCATGTCTGAAGGGGCTGTCCATTTCGGATCATGATGTAACTAAGTTCAGCCCGTGCCCCATCGAGTATTCTTCCGCTCCTGAACTCTTGGACCATGTTGTGAGGGAACACAACAGCGACCGAAACACTATTGGCTTCCACCGATAGTTCGAACAGGTCCGATTCTTCCACATAATCCAATTGGTCCAACTGTCCTTCGAAGAGATAGTCGCCGTCATCATAAGCGATTTCGACGGGGATGTTCGAAAAGCGGTAGATAGCCCCACCCCAATCCACGACAAGCAACCAAACAAGGTCCGCCCCTTTATAATCGTTCTCGTCAAGTACTCGTCTAAATGTCATCGGATTTCGTCCAGTTGAATAGTTGCGACTCTGAAGACCTCACCTTCCCCAAGCCCTTGAAGCTCGTCCCCAATGATGTTGGTAATCTGGACGGGGTCGGTTATTCGGCAAGTCATATGGTCGCCCCTACGGTTTAAGACTTGGACGCTGTTGTCTCCGTCAATCGAACCAGTAAAGCGAGGGATATAGACAGTTTGATGAACACCACCTTCTAAATATCTATAGAAGCCTTGAAGGGCGCTTGGTGCGTCTCCGACATTGGCGAGGGCGTCCCCACGGTTCGAGCCCCTCCAATAATCGGGTTCGCTGTTGGCGCTGTATAGGTCCGAAATATCGACCCCATCCGCCCAAGCGATTTGGATGGACCGTCCATTGTTCCCCGTGTTTCGGCTGAAGACCGTCCCGTCTAGGCTTTCGACATCCTCAATCCCCTGAGCTTCCGTTATTCGTCGCCCTCTTGAGTATTGTCGCCCAGGGACAAACATTGGTCCGGCTGTCACAAGACCAATTTGGAAATATCCTTCGACGGTCTCTTGTGATCTAATTTGTATTGCTATCGCCTTCATATCTCGAAGGGGTGTTGAATGGGTGTTATCCAGATATATCAACACCGAACAACTGTTGGGGATGATTGTCGCCGTCCCGCTTGTCGGTTCCGTTCCGTCGATACCTTCCAAGGTCAGAACTGAGAACTTCGACGAGGTGACAATGAAGGGCCCTTCGCTGTTCGACGCTATCTTTCGATACTTGACATTTCCCGCTCCATCGTCTAGCTTCACCCTCCATCCTTTACATTCATTATAGAAGAAATAGGGATGGTCAATGGTTCCACTTGTGGCGCTTGATATGATGGTCGCCCCTGTTCTTGTGAACCCAGCCGAATAAACATTGTTATCGACTGTGCCAATTGTCGTCCAGCTTGTTCCATCGTGGGTTTGAATGTTGAACAGTTGGAAATTTATGTTCTCAAGACATACCCCTAACATATCATTTTCGAGTTCTGTCTTTTCCTGTGATGGGTCGACATATAGGGCTATTCTCGATAATGGTAGACTACCCACGGCGGCGGGGCTTCTCCAAGTCGTTCTCGTCGTTGGGCTAATTGAATAGACGATGTTTTCCAGTGGATAGTCGAAGCGGGGTTCTATTTGCCATTGGTCGACCTCTTGAGTCGCCCCATCCCTTGTCAAGATGAACAAGTCCCCATCCAGTTTCACAGAATACCCAAGACCCGGATAAGGACGAGACCACAACTCACGGTCGGTTTGTCCGTAGGCCAATTGTCGTCCTGTGTGGGTGTCATAACTGACATGGGCTTCATAGACCGAAATATCACGGGTTGAGCCGGTGTCGATTGCGCCGAAATACATGTATTGAGTTGTCGCTGTTCCACTTGTCAGGCTGGACGAGTTCGCAAGATTAGACCATGTTCGAGACAGTCCTGTGGCGTTCGCTCGATACCATGCATAAACATTTGAATCTGATATAGCCAACAGAATGTCCGCTTCCTCGGTCATGTCCACCGAACGAAGGCTTCCAACCCTCGCCCCCGCTTCTTCGTCGTATAGGTCTAACTGGGTCGCACTTGCCCGAACGCTTACTTTATACGAAGTCGTCGAACCGTCGCTGATTTGAAGCTGAAGAATGGGTTTCAGAATTGCCCCTGTTGTCACCTTGATATGAACTCGGGCTATCATGCCAGTTTGAAGCCCACCCGAAAGGCTTGTTCGGGTGAAATACTTTTCGTTTGTTGCGTCCGTCGTGATGTTCACATAACCATTCTGTAGGGTATCGCTCCCCGCTCCAACGATACCCCAACCAACTGAATCGGGGACTTGAACACCGAACCAGTTTATCGCCCATCTCATTCGACGAGTGTCATCGGCGAACAGAATATAAGGGGGAGCCGTGACAGTCGAATAGCCGCCTATCTGAAGACACCCCAATATTTCATTGTAGGCACTCGCCGCCGTTCCTGCTGTATTATGAAAGACAAGTCCTTCTCCACCCTGGGAACATCCAACGAAATTGGTCAAGTAAAGATCGGGGGCAACGAAAAAATTGTTTATTTGATTGGCTGGTTGATTTGTGAAAACTAAACCTCCACCTAATCCCATTCTCGACCAATTCTTTCCACCGTCTTCCGATTGTAAGATTTGTGTTGTGTCTTCTCCACTTAATGTCCCTTGGATTTGTCTGGCTATGGCGTAGTATTTGCCGTCAGTATCTATCCAGACCGATAGTTCGCCCTCATGAGTAAATGCTGTTCCCGCTTGGAAATCTGTATCGGTTGATATGTCATACTTGATAGAAGACGAAATGGGGCTCGTAGCGCTTGCCATGGCCCCAATTACCAAGACTCTTGGGCTAGCTGGGTATTCGATATAACTGACATGAAAAGTCCCATTCACCACCTGAAGACCATGTGAGAAATATCCGGCGTCGTTGTTCTGTGCTATCAGGTCATAGGTTAGACCTTGATTGGTCGATAGATACTGAAGAAGAACAGGGGCCGCATTTCCTAGGGTCGTATTATGGTTGATGATGTGGGCCGTCATAAGGGTTTGACCACCAATGGAACGAACTCGAATGTCTGAAAGGTCGACACCCGCCGTCCCTGAACCGAACGACCCTTTATTTTCTATCGACAAATTGAATTCATTTAAATTTATTGCCTCCGTCGAGACCTGAGACCATGTTGTTCCTTCGTCCTCGGTCCTATGGATATTTATATTTGCCAATTCGTCGTCACCATCGACCGTCCAGTGAACGAGAATAATGGACCCGTCCTCAAGCTCGCACAACCCCGAAAAGAGAAAGTCTTCGGCTATGCTTGCGTCACTCGAATATAGACTTGTGGGGGTTGAGTAGGTCCCATCGGTCGACCGCTTGATGACCATAACATCGAAGACCCCGCTTTCTTGCTTTTCACATGAGATATAGACCGAGCCGTCCGAAGCCTGAAGACAATCCCGTGGGATGAACTTAAGGGTATTCGAACCCGTTACCCGTTCCCACCATGTATTAAAGTTATAGGCGTCTCGCCCATACCAATCCCCACTCGTTCCCGGTCTCCATTGAAGCTGGGACCTTCCACCGAGACCAACATGTCCAGCCCGAACGGTTCGAACTTGGACTGTGTCGCCTTCTTGCATGGTCCCCGAAGCCTGAAGAACCATTGGCGAGTTCTGAGAAGCCACGGGGATTCCAGCCCTTGGGGTGTTCTGTTGGGCTGTTGTCTCGTCCATCCAAAAAGAATCGACTGTTAATTTCAAGGGAGATATAAACCCCCTCATTTGATTTGGTGTTCTGTCCGTTCCCATTAGTAGACCCCGCTTCCGATTGGTTTAAACCGTTTCGTCAAAACGCTTTGTCGACGAAGGGCGCTTTTATTATAACGGTCTAGGTGTTTGAATGGGGAAATAACAACCACTTGAGGTCCACCCGCTTCCCCTCGTTGGAGGGCATCGACACCCCGTTCGCCCCCAAGGCGGTCCACGGTCGAACGGTCGAGAATAGCTTCGCCTCGTAAGGCACGAACGAAGGTTTCATCAGGTCGAAGGGGGTCTCGGTTTCCAATCATCCCGCCCATGTCGAAGGTCGGGGGAGGTTGGGCCACGACTGCGGCGGATTGTGCGGCCCCTGAAGCAATAAGGGCACCTGTCGCAATCCCGCCAGCGATAGGTCCGAGGGCGGCGTTCGCCTTGGTTATGGCGACTGCGGTGTTCACTGCGATGTCCGTTAAGGCTGCGGACTGCTTGAGGAAATGCAGCTTCATCGCTTGCTCTTTCGTTATCTTGCCTGTATCGACCAATACACTTTCGATAGCGTTCGCCGCAGACATGGCCGAACTTGTCATAATACCAATGAAGGTCCGACGGGCTTCGGTCTCCTTGGCGATTTGGTCCAACCGCCTTTTGTGGGCTTTGTCCTCCATTTCTTGTCGGACTGCTATGGCTGCGAGTTCGGCTTCTTCGACGGCCCCCGTTATTTCTTTCAGTTCCTCGATTCTTTCCAATCGCTGTTCGAACTGCATTTGTTCGAGTTCTTCTTCAGTCATTAGGGCTTCGACTGCTTGTTGTCGTATCCCCAACAGTTCTTCAAGTGCCTTTGCTTGTTTCCTTGCGGTTTGTTCGGCAGCCTTTCGGGCTTGGGCTTGGGCTTCTTCAGCTTTAGCTAATTCTTCCGCTGCTTTTGCTGCTGCATTTTCGGCGGCTTCTTTGGCTTTGGCTGCACCTACTTCTTTTTTGCTTTGTTGAAGTGATTCTGCTCGTAGTTCTCGCAATCTTGCTACTTTAGCATTGGCGTTTTCATATGCTTCAGTAAAGCCGATAATGCCCTTTTCTGCTTGCATACCAGCCTGTTCTAACTGTGCAATTTCGGCCCATGAACGCCGTGAATTCTCGTTTATTTTGTCAAATTCTAGCGCAAATGTATACTGTATATTCCGAACAATCATAGAGATCTGAGCTGCTCTAATCTCAATATTTCGTTTTATGACCTCAAATTGATTCACTGCTGAGCTGATTACATCTGTGACGATAGACCCAAAAAAGACAATATTATCTGATAGTGTGAATATTGATTCATTTAGTCCTTCACTACCTGTGGCAGCCTGTAGCATGTCTGATCCAATGCCCTGTAATACTAATTTGACCTCTGCCATAGCACGCTGAAACAACCCCATTTCTTCGCTGTTTTCGGCCATGTTGATACCAAATTCTTTGGCTAATTTGTTAAACGCTTGCATATTGTCAAGCGCTCCGGACTGAAGAAGGGCTGGTCCCGCTCTCATTCCGAATATATCCATCGCTAGGGCGCTCTTCTCGGTCTGGTTCTCAACCTGAGAAAGGGAGGCGGTTATGTCGTTGAAGACATCGTCCGCATTTCTGAGATTTCCTTCGGCGTCTTTGGCATTGATACCCAAGCGGTCGAACGCTTCCGCCGCCGGTCCGCTTCCTTCGGCAGCCTTGGCGATTGCCCCTTGGAGCTTGATAAGGCCGGGCTCTAATTGTGCGAACGCAATCCCAGCCCCTTCCGCCGCTAGACGAAGACCTCCGAGGTTCTCGACTGTTAGACCGGTCTTTGTGGAAGCGTCGACAAGCTCGTTCGATAAGTCGGCTAGATGTTGTCCAAATGCTATCACCCCAGCCGCCGCAAGTGCGACACCAGCACCAAGGGCCCCCACAGCTTTTCCGGCTTGTTTAAAACTTGCCCCAATTTTCTTGGATGATTTCGCCGCCGCTCGTTCGGTGTCTTTGAAATGCTTTTGCATCTCCTTAGACATTTTTTGAACCTCTTGTTCCGTTATTCCAGGAATACGACGAAGGGCCTTTTCAAGGTCCTTGGTTTGGGCTTCGTAAGTTATTTGTATCGTTTTATTAACATCGGCCATTATTTTACCTTCTTTACTTCGTCCAATAGTTCATCGGCTAAAGCATTAACGACTTTATTCGTTGCCCTCTTTGCTGGCTTCCATAACAGGTCCCACCACACTAGACGACTGGGTGGGACTGTGGTTTGTTGTCCATCCCTATTCAGTGACGGCTTGACCTTACCCGATAAGATTCCGGCGGCGTAGGGGGCGTCGTTCTCGAGGGATACCGTTATCCCATCGTTCGTCAATCCGAAGCGAATCTCGAAGGCGTCGACGCTCCCCTTCGAGTTCTTTCGACGGACTGGCCATTGTTCTTGGGCGTCGTCTTTTATCTTTGTGACTGTGGCTTCTAGGGTGCGCACGATATCAGGATAAGCCTGTCTAAGCATATCCTGAAACATTTCTTTATAGGGTCCTTCAAGGGTGACTTTTGAATTGCCCTTTATAGATGTAAACCGTCTAGCGCTCATTTTTTCCGCCTTTCCTCTAGTATAGCCAATTGACGATTGATTCGCTCTTGGGTTATTCGTTCTTTTCGGCGCTCCCTATCCTTCTTTGTTTCATGGGCTAGGGTGTATTCGGCTATCAACAGTTCTTGTTTGTCGTTGTTGAGGGAGGCGAACCAGAACGGGTCCTTCCCCCATCGAAGGGAAATGGTTAACCCTAGGTGTTCAAGTTGTCCCCTTCGGGTTGAGACAAAAAATCGGCCTTTTCATCAACCCCCTTTTGACTGGGGAGCTTCTCCATAGATAGGGCGAGAACCAATGAACCATAGCTGTAAATGTCCGGAATAGGAACACCACCTTCCAACAGCCATTCAATACAATCTCGTCCATATTCTTTTATGGTCATGGATGTTTTGTGTCTTGGCTTCTTTGGATGGTCTATGGCGTGGGCTATTGCAGCTGCACAAATGAACCCAAGGTCGGTTCGATTGGGCTGTTCGCTCCAACTGGAAACAAGTTCGAAAATGATAGCAAGCGACGAAGGGACCTTGGGCGAGTATTCCCCCAAGGTTCCCAAAGTAAATTTATTCATGGGTGGGTCTCCAGTGAATGTTTATTAGGTTGGACCTGTGAAGGTCACGCCACCATAACAGGTAAAATTCAAGGTGAATGCGTTCGGGTCGCCTTCAGCATAAGACAGAACACAAACGCACTTTGAAAAGGTTGCTGTGTGGTCGGCGTCGTCTCCGAAATCGGTACCCTCGACAGTATAAACCATATCAATCGCATGGTGTTCAACATAGACAGAACCACCCGAGCCGGTCGACACATTGGAAGCGTAGTTTCCGGTTTTGTTGATAAAGTCTTGGATTGAACCGGCGTTCGCTGTGTCGGTGAATTCTCTCATGTAAAAGTTGAAAGAACCGGTGATGGGCTGTTCGTCGCCTTGTCGAACTGTGGTAATGGTTCCACGGTCACGAACGACGATTTCATCTCGAACAGGTTTGTCGAATGTAAAATTGCCCTCTTCATATGCTACTTCGAGGACGACGGCCGAAGGTGAGCTTCCATCTTTAAATTCGATTTTGCCGTCCTTTTTGGCCTTGGGGACTGTTGAATAAGCCATGGTTTATTCTCCTAGGTTGGGATTGTGTGATAAGCTGTGAACTCTATATCGAATAACATGTATTCGGTTGAGTCGGTGACATCTCGAACGGTTCGAGAATAACGGATTTCGACCTCTGGACGAACTGAAGCATAACTCGCTATGACTGCGTTAATAACATCCTGTTCGGTGTCCATTGCGAGGTCGTAGTCTGTGGGATAGGCGTCCTTTGGTCGGAGTCTATAGGCGAACTTGACCCGAACGATTGATTCCATCATAACCCCAATGGACCGACGCTGGCGTTCTGGCATTGCGTTTGATGTCGACATTTGAACGGCGAACCTTTTGTGGGCCACGCTGTTTTCATTCCGCCCGAAATAGTCAGGGGGGATGTGCGATTGGGTGAAACCTGAGACCGTTAAGACCTGAGTCGCTACAGCCGCCCGAAGTTGTGAAACCGAAAGGGCCATGGTTAACGATACCTCGTTGTTCGATATCGGAAGCGACCAAAAAGACCCGGATTTGAAAGATAGACGACAGGGGTCTTCGCTGTTCTCAAGTCGGGCTCGTCCGCCTTCCCATCGTGGTCATAATCATAGATGAAATTTATTCGCTTCCATTCGTCTTGGTATAGCTTGTAGTGTTCTTGACTAAGATCCAAATAGCGTCCGTTTGATTGGCCGAGACTAGAATGGAAATCCCTCCAAATCAGATAAAGGCTTAAATGGCGATGGGCTTCGAACATGCTTTCAGGACTGATAACGAGGTATTCAAGACCCCCACCTTCAGTTCTCAACCGGCGAATGATGGTATACCATGCATCGTCAATATAGGGTTGATAGCTCGTCAAGCTCGAGGGTCGAAGACTGGCAAGGTCCGAATAAACGCTCGTCAAGTCCCCATCATAAACGACTGGATAGAGACGACGACGAACAAGGGAACAAGTCCGACGAAACACATAATTGTATTCGTTAATGTTGAGTGACCATTCTTGGATATAGCCCTCGCCCAGCTGTAGCGTGTCGGGTAGGCTTGCGGCTGAATGTGTATAGCTTGCCACATTAGCGACAATCGTCACGGCGGCGGCGTCGACAAGTTTATTACCATCGGGCTTGATTAGAGTATAGGTCCCAGAATCCAACCCCACAACAGCCCCATTTCGATGAATGGTGATGTCGGTTATGTTTGTTGCGTCTCGTTGGAGAAGCTCAACCGTTCTCGAGTTTGAACTGTACGGGGTTGAATCTGTCGACATTATCGTCTCCTTCGTTCGACGGCTTCGGCTATACGCTTCTTAACCTGTTCATGTGTGACCTGTGAGTTCCCCGCCTTTCGTTGGGCTTCGAGAATCTTTTGGGCGGCTTGGTCCATGGCTTTTCTATCCTTGGAAAAGTTCGACATAGTAGTCACGCCCCTTCTCTTTAAATGCTGCGATGGCCTCGGACATTCCCTTGACTTCGTCTTGAATCGCTTTCATCTTTCCGGCGAGTTCGGGGATATGCTGTTGTCGAACATATCGGTCAATGTGTCGGGCTCGTTGGATTCTGATTCGTTCCAATATGGTTGGGTGGGGAGGACGAACAAGTCCGTCCAATATGAGTTTGATTCGGAACTGTGCCCATTCTGCACGGTCTAAACTTTTCATGAGCTCCCCCGCTACATTCTCCAGCTTGAAGAACTTAGTCGTGTAATACTTGCCACCTTGGGCGGGGTACACTCTCAAATAATCGACTTGATGGGGAAGAATGACGACATATCCTTCTTTGTTTAAATTTGCATGACGAAGGGAACTGTCAATGTTTCGTCCGTCGGTTCGAATACCATTGACGCCGGGTCTTTCGTATTCTGTTTGGATGTCTGGAAGCCAAACCCCTATCCTTTTACTTTTCTCTTTTCCCTTTCCTTTGATGGTCAGGTATTCAAAACGCCATGACTTTCCATGGTGTTTCAGGAATAGGGGGAAATTCCCACGAACGGGGAGTCGTGGCGCTTGGCCGCTTGGCTGGGCCCAAGGTTGGGCAATGTTTGAATAATCCATAATCTGTGGGTCTCCTATGGAAGGTTAGATGGGGTGAAACAAGGGACAAAAGACCGAGACCCACTTTCTTAGTCTACATCCCAAGCCCCACCCCATAAAAGTGGGTCTCTGTTAATTTGCTTA
>Ga0181577_10001410_pt1 | contig 19318 bp, 20 predicted proteins | sample 101ome_21_FD_132468 | JGI IMG/M metagenome (GOLD analysis project Ga0181577, IMG submission 132468) | Coastal salt marsh microbial communities from the Groves Creek Marsh, Skidaway Island, Georgia - 101413BT metaG (megahit assembly) | ecosystem: Environmental > Aquatic > Marine > Intertidal...
CGGAAGACAGGCTCCTCGATAGACTGATAAGTAATCGTCAAACCTGCATAGGCGTTACCGGCTGGGTTATTTACCGGATAGCGGCAGTCGATCGAAGCAATTGAAATAAGCCCGACCCGTACCGCGCCACCGGAAGGTACATCAATATCCGTCACAGCACCGGTGATCTTATCAAGAACACGGACACGAGCAGCCCCAGATGACTCCACGCGCTCGGAGAGTGGCAGCTCTTCAATTTCCTCGAATTCCGGCCCAACCAAGGGGAGCACCCCTTCGCCTTCCGCAGGCGCCAAAGGTGTCTCGATCACCTCCTGCGCCAGTAGGCTTCCCGCAGCGCCGAACGCAAACCAAGTGCCAACCGCAATACCCCGCATCAGGCTCACTCGTCGCCCCCCCCTCCGGAGGCAAACCGCAGCAGCAATGTGACCAAGCTCACCGCGCCCTGAGTATCGAGAATTTCCGCGCCCTCGGCGTAATTATCGAACGAGCCGCCCGGCATGATTTCTATGAAGGTTCCGCCCAACAGCCCTTCAGAGGCCACGACAGCGGTGCTGTCATCAGGGATCAAGACATCATCGCTGATCTGCAACGCGGTCACCGCGCGGAACGTCTGCGGATCAAGGTTCAAGTCCGTAACGGTTCCAACTTTCACGCCAGCTAGCCGCACATCCGTTCCGACGCTCACCCCCTCGGCAGAACGGAATGCCGCATTGAGCATATAGCCCTCGGAACGGCCACCACTGCCAGTCGTTTGCATCGTGAAAATAAGAAACGCCGCTGCCACGATGACAACGGCCGTTCCAACCAGAGTTTCAACAATGTTTTCGCGCATGTCGCTCCCGCCTTATTCGGGCGTCCAGGCCTCGTAGTCGCTCCGGTCCGCCGGCCGTGCATTCCGAATGGAACCTGCGGGCGCATACGCCAGCGCCGTTCCGGTCAGGTTCTCCTGATGCGGCTTCTCCCACGCCTTATGCACCAATGGTTTATCACTCGGCGGTTCATCCCAAGTGCGGTGCAACCAACCATGCCAATCTGGGCTAATGCGGCTGCCTTCGATCTCACCATTGTAGATGACCCAGCGCTTGCTGTCGTCGGCTGTGCGGTAATAGGTGTTGCCTTGGTCGTCCGCGCCGACCTTGACCCCTTTGCGCCATGTGAAAAACTGGGTGTTCAGGGTTTGACCGTCCCACCAAGTAAAGATGCGGCTTATCGCGCTCACAATGCCCATTTCATCGCTCCGTTGCTTGGCCCCCTCTTGCCTCAAACCAACGCGAAGGTCCAGAGGTAACCACTTTATTTACTTGGCGCGTCACCGCCCTGATCACGCTCGCGAAAGCGTGCTGTTACTTCAATTTCGATCTTCATTTCAGGCTCCTGTAATCCTGCCACGAACATCGTCGCGGCGGGGCGTGCATTTTCGAAAGCCTTTGATGTTTCGGGCCAGCATTTCGGCCAATCCTGCGGATCAGGTAGTATGTAGCGCACCCGCACCACATCATCCATCGATGCCCCTGCCTCTTCCAAAGCGGCAGAAATGGTCGCCAATGCATTGCGGCACTGCATATTCACTTCATCGGGGATCGTCATCGTTGCATAATCGTAGCCGGTTGTTCCCGCCACAAAAATCCAGTCACCGTCGATGACGGCCCGAGAGTAGCCAATCCGCGCCTCGAAAGGCGAGCCTGTCGAAATGTGGCGCCGGTCGCTCATCACATCCTCTCCCAAACAAAAAAGACCGGCTCAAATGAGCCGGCCTCCAAATTCGATTCTCGCGATCATCAGGCCCGCGCTTCGCTCTTCTCGGGCTCGTCGGCATAGATCATCAGCGGCTCAGCGTCGGGGCCAACGGCCTCTTCGTTCACGACAACCTCAGTCACGTTTTCCATACCGGGCAGATCGAACATCGTATCAAGGAGAATGTCCTCCATGATCGACCGCAGGCCACGCGCGCCTGTCTTCCGCTCGATGGCCCGCCGCGCAATCGCGCGCAACGCATCATCGGTGAAGGTCAGCTTCGTATCCTCAATGTCGAACAAACGCTGATACTGCTTCACCAGCGCATTCTTCGGCTCGCTGAGGATGGTAACAAGCGCGTCTTCATCGAGGTCTTCCAGCGTCGCGATCACTGGCAGACGACCCACGAACTCAGGGATCAACCCGAACTTGAGCAGATCTTCAGGTTCCAGATCGTGGAACACCTCACCGACATTACGCTCGTCTACCTCGCGTACATCCGCGCCGAAGCCCATGGCAGAGCCTTTGCCCCGCTGAGAGATAATCTTGTCCAGCCCCGCAAATGCGCCACCACAAATGAACAGGATGTTGGTTGTATCAACCTGAAGGAATTCCTGCTGCGGATGCTTACGCCCGCCCTGCGGCGGCACGGAGGCAACCGTGCCTTCCATGATCTTCAAGAGCGCCTGCTGCACACCCTCACCCGAGACATCGCGGGTGATCGACGGATTATCCGACTTACGGGTGATCTTGTCGACCTCGTCGATATAGACAATCCCGCGCTGCGCACGCTCCACATTATACTCGCTGGCCTGAAGCAGCTTGAGAATGATGTTCTCAACGTCTTCGCCGACATAGCCAGCTTCCGTCAGCGTGGTTGCATCGGCCATCGTGAACGGCACATCCAGAATCCGTGCAAGCGTCTGAGCCAAAAGCGTTTTCCCGCAGCCGGTAGGACCAACAAGAAGGATGTTGGATTTCGACAATTCAATGTCAGAAGTTTTGGCCGAATGGTTGAGCCGCTTGTAGTGGTTATGCACCGCAACCGCCAAAACGCGCTTCGCATGCACCTGTCCGATCACATAGTCATCTAGTACCGCACAAATCTCACGCGGGGTCGGCACCCCTTCCGAGGACTTCAGCCCAGAGGATTTCGTCTCCTCACGGATGATGTCCATGCACAGCTCTACACACTCATCGCAGATAAATACGGTCGGTCCCGCAATCAGCTTCCTCACCTCATGCTGGCTCTTGCCGCAAAAGCTGCAATACAGGGTGTTTTTGCTGTCGCTGCCTGACGAATTCGCCATTTTTCCCCTTTCGGCACAGTGCCGTTTTACGTTCGGACCGTTCCCTAACAGTAAGACAGGCGCTTCAGGTCCACAACGCCAAAATGCCCGTCTTCTGCCACTCTATCGGGGCCTTTATTCCCCAGCGTCGTCGCGCCGCGTCAGAATTTCGTCAATCAGGCCCCAGTCTTTTGCATCTTCGGGCGACATGAAATTGTCACGCTCCAGCGCCGCTTCGACCTTCTTCAAGGTCTGCCCGGTATGGGTGACGTAAATCTCATTCAGGCGCGTTTTCAGTTTCTGCGTCTCTTGCGCGTGGATCATGATATCGGTCGCTTGCCCCTGATAACCGCCCGAAGGCTGGTGCACCATGATGCGGCTATTCGGCAGCGAGAAACGCATTCCTGGCTCGCCTGCGGTCAACAGCAGCGACCCCATTGACGCAGCCTGCCCCACACAAAGCGTCGAAACCTTGGGCCTGATGTATTGCATGGTATCATAGATCGAGAGCCCCGAAGTTACCACGCCGCCCGGGCTGTTGATATACATGCTGATCTCTTTCTTGGGGTTCTCGGCCTCAAGATGCAGCAACTGCGCAACGATCAACTGGCTCATCCCGTCATGCACCGGGCCAGATACGAAAATGATCCGCTCCTTCAAAAGACGCGAGAAAATATCGTAGGCCCGCTCCCCGCGTGCAGTCTGCTCAACAACCATGGGAACAAGGTTCATATACGTTTCAATTGGATCTTTCATTCTGCCCGCCTCATTTTCGGATTTCTAAACAATAACCGGAGTATCTTGAGAGAATCTTAGTTGGGCGCAGCGGGGGCTTCAAGGCCCGTTCGTGTATCTCGGCGGGTTGAACACAATTCCGCGAAGACTAACTCCGCGACATGTCAGAACACACCCCATTCGCCCTGCCGACATTTCTCGCAGCGCAAGATAAAATGCGCAGCTTCGCGCCCTTTGCAGGGCACGACTACGCGCGCTTGCGCAACTTCGATATACCCAATCATCCTCATGTTTCCGGCCTATCACCCTACCTGCGCCACCGCATGATCACGGAGGCAGATGTCCTGAAGGAAACGCTGGCGCTTCACCCCCCTGCTCAGCAGGAGAAATTCGTCCAAGAGGTTGTCTGGCGCACCTATTGGAAGGGCTGGCTGGAAATGCGCCCTGCCGTCTGGACCCAGTACCAAACGGGCCTCCATGCCGCATTGAACCGTATCCAGACCGAATCTGCTCTACGCCAGCAATGGCAATCCGCCTGTGAAGGAACCACAGGAATTGACGGTTTTGATCATTGGGCAAAAGAACTTCGCCAGACCGGCTATTTACACAATCATGCGCGAATGTGGTTCGCGTCGATTTGGATTTTCACGCTGCGCCTGCCGTGGGAGCTCGGCGCTGATTTCTTCCTGCGCCACCTGCTCGACGGCGACCCAGCTTCTAATACGCTGTCATGGCGCTGGGTCGGAGGCATTCAAACCGAAGGTAAGGCCTACCTCGCCAGCCGTAACAATATTGCGCAATTCACCAAAGGACGCTTTGCGCCAAACGGCCATATCGAATCCGCACAACCGCTTGCATTTACCCCGCACCCCGAGCCCGCGCCGCTCCCTGCCGCAACTAAACCCACCGCTAACGCCCGCACGCTGTTTCTCATCACAGAGGAAGATTTATCGCCCGAATGGGTGTTGAACGGCGCTCCCGCGCCATATCTCATCGCCACATTGAATTCGACAAAAGCCCGCAGCCCATTGCACATCAGCAATGACCTTTCCGCATGGACGGATGCCGCCATGACCGATTGCCTCGCACGCCAAGGCTGGTCAGAAGCGATCAAATTGCAGAGCGCCCCCGACTTGGCAGAAGTCGTGAAAGCACAAAACATCGAACAGATCGTCACCAGTTACCTGCCGATAGGCCCCGCGCGCGCCACACTTTCAGCAGCAAACCTCGACACTCCGTTGGTTCAGGTAATGCGCGCTTATGATCGGCGCTGGTGGCCTCACGCGACACATGGCTTCTTCAGGTTCCGCAAAATCATCCCTCAAATCCTTGAAAGTCTGGCATAGGGGCACGCCCGTCTTGTCGTGGCGTGGCGGCTGACATAGGAATGTCCACAATACTTGCAGGAGGCTCCATGCGCATTCTCATCACCAACGACGACGGCATCAACGCGCCCGGACTGGTCGTACTTGAGAAAATCGCGACAGAGTTGGCCGGCCCCGATGGCGAAGTTTGGGTCGTCGCCCCTGCATTTGAGCAATCAGGTGTCGGCCACTGCATCAGCTACACGCACCCGATGATGATTGCGGAACTTGCTCCCCGCCGTTTTGCTGCCGAGGGCTCACCCGCCGATTGCGTTCTGGCCGCTCTTTACGATGTTATGGCGGATTGCCGCCCTGATCTTGTGCTTTCGGGCGTCAATCGCGGGAACAACGCCGCTGACAACGTGCTCTACTCCGGCACCGTCGGCGCTGTAATGGAGGCCGCCCTGCAAGGCCTCCCCGCAATTGCGCTCTCGCAGTACTACGGGCCCGCAAACGCCAAACTGGACGACCCTTTCGAAGCCGCATCCGTTCACGGTGTCGAAACTGTGCGCAAACTTCTCGACCACGGCCACTGGGACACCTCCGATTACCGCCTGTTCTACAATGTGAATTTCCCCCCGGTACCCGCCAATCAAGTCAAAGGCATCGCCCCGACCTATCAGGGCTTCCGTAAGGACAGCTACTTTGCAGCCGAGCCACACATGTCGCCGTCAGGGCGCAAGTTTCTTTGGATCAAAGGCGGCGCGCAACATGGCCCAACCGGCACAGGCTCCGATGCTCAAGCTAATCTAGACGGCTACATCTCCGTGACCCCAATGCGCGCAGATTTGACAGACCATTCCGCCCTCGCGGATCTGCGAAAGGCGCTCTCGTGACGGATGACGTAGGCGCCAACGCCGAGCGGAAAATGCAGTTCCTTTTCGCGCTCCGCAGCCGCGGCGTAACAGATGCCCGCGTACTGACCGCGATGGAGCGCATCGACCGCGCACATTTCGTCAAAGGCCTTTTCGCGGACAAGGTCTATACCGACGTACCGCTTCCCATCGCGGCGGGGCAAACCATTAGCCAACCATCCGTCGTGGGGCTAATGACACAAGCGCTCGATGTTTCGCCTCGTGACAAGGTTCTCGAGGTCGGAACCGGCTCCGGTTACCAAGCAGCGATCCTCAGCGTACTTGCACGCAGGGTCTACACGATCGATCGCTTCAAGCGCCTTGTCGCGGATGCCCGCGCGATCTTCGAGGAAGAGGGCTTGCATAACATCACCGCCATCACCCGCGACGGAAGTTTTGGCTATCCCGAACAGGCGCCGTTTGATCGCATTCTTGTGACAGCCGCCGCCGAAGATCCACCAAGCCCGCTCTTGGCGCAATTGCGCGTAGGCGGTATCATGGTGTTGCCTGTAGGCCAGTCTGACGCGGTACAAACCCTGATCCGCGCCACACGAACGGAGACAGGCTACGAGTACGAGGAACTACGCCAAGTAAGATTTGTCCCCTTAATTGAAGGACTTGGCGACTAGAGTTAATGCAGAATAATCCGGCGAAACGACCGGCACATATATTGAGGCCCTTGAATGTCCGCGACACGATTTCACCTGCGCTCGGCGTTACTTCTGAGCTCCGCGCTCTTTGTTGTCTCAGCCTGTTCTGAGCAGTTTGACCTTGATCTGCGCAACTTCGGCGGGAATACGCTCGCCGCTAATGACGTTGCCACCATGCCTTTAGAGCGCCCGACGCCGGACAGCCGCGGCCTCATCACCTATTCCACCTATCAGGTCGTGGTCACGCGCCCAGATGATACGATCACCGCAATTGCCCAGCGGCTTGGGATCGAAGCACAAAGCCTAGCGGAATATAACGGCATCGCTCCAAACGTCTTGCTCCGCGCTGGTGAGATCATCGCCCTCAATCAACCCGTCGCCGCTGAAAATGCCGCCACTGGTGCGGCCAACGGTGGATCAGGCACTTCCCGTGTCGATGTCACCACGCTCGCAGAGGATGCGATCAATCGCGCGGCGCCTTCCGCAACAGAGACGACCCTGCCACCAGCCCCCGCGGCCACACCCGCACAAACAGGGCCAGAACCAATTCAGCACCGCGTCAGGCGCGGTGAAACCGCCTTCGGCATCGCGCGGCGGTACAATATCCCCGTCCGCGTCCTCGCAGAATGGAACGGCCTCGACTCCGAACTTTCCGTGCGCGAGAACCAAACACTCCTCATCCCCGAAAGCGCCTCCGGAAGCGCGCCAACTACCCCCCAACCGGCGGCCGAAGAAGAAGTTGTGACGCTGCCCGGAACAGGTACTACCGCCCCCGAGCCGCCCTCAGCTGCCGACCCCCTCCCCGAGGACGACAGCACGACCACCGAACCAGCAGTTGCACTTGAGGCACCAGCACTGGCCGCGCCCGAGCCAGAAGAACAGGAAGCCGCTGATACGCCGTTCATCTACCCTGTGTCGGGTTCCATTATCCGCGACTACGCCAAGGGGCGGAACGAAGGCATTGATATCGGCGCAGCAGCCGGAACACCCGTCAAGGCAGCGGCCGATGGCGTCGTCGCCGCAATCACCCGCGACACAAACGGCGTCGCCATCCTCGTGCTCCGCCATAGCGATGGACTTCTGACCGTCTACACGAACCTTGAAGAAATCACCGTCGCAAAGGATGACCGCCTAACACAAGGCGCAAGTCTGGGCGTTGTCCGCGACACCTCGCCAAGCTTCCTACATTTTGAAATCCGGCGCGGACTGGAAAGCCTCGATCCCAAGGATTTCCTCCCCTGAGCTGCGAACCGGCGTGCGACTATCCCTTGATGCGCACGCCCCGCCTGCCCGCGAGATCGGTAAAATACTGCCATGCGACGCGCCCTGAGCGCGATCCGCGTGTTGCCTGCCATTCGATGGCCTCTGCACGCAGAACCTCATCAGAGATATCGATCCCGTAGGCATCACAATAGCCGCGTATCATTTCTAAATATTCGTCCTGACTACAGGGGTGAAAGCCCAGCCACAGCCCGAACCTGTCAGAAAGCGATACTTTTTCTTCAACCGCTTCGGCCGGATTAATGGCCGACGAGCGCTCGTTCTCAATCATGTCGCGCGGCATCAGGTGGCGCCGGTTTGAGGTCGCGTATAACACGACATTCTCCGGTCGCCCCTCGATACCACCATCCAAAACCGCTTTGAGAGACTTGTAATGAGCATCATCATGCCCAAAAGACAGGTCATCGCAAAACAGCAGGAAACGTTCCTGCGCACCTCTCAACAGGTTAAGGCAGCGCCCGATCGATGGCAGATCCTCGCGTTGAATTTCGACGATCTTCAACTGTGAGGACTTTTCGTTAACAGCGCCATGTACTGCTTTGACAAGGCTTGATTTCCCCATTCCCCGCGCGCCCCACAGCAGCGCATTATTCGCAGGCATCCCCTCGGCAAACTGACGGGTATTAGCGAGCAGCGTGTCACGCGAGCGATCATTTCCCACCAACAATGACAGCGAGATACGTGACACGTCCTTGACCGGCACAAGGCGGTCCGGCTCCGTGTGCCAGACAAACGCTGACGCCTGCCCGAAATCCGGCGCCGCTTCGGGCGGTGGGCTGATCCGTTCGAGTGCTTCCGCTAGTCGCGTCAATGCGTCGGCGGAATCATCCAGTTTCATGGCTTCTCGTCCTCATCGAAGTCCTCATCAAAGAGGCTCTCACCCTCTCCGATAACTCCCTCGGCGCGCGCTGCTGCGTCCTTTTTCTTCTCCACGCGGCGCACCAGCTGGATCGAAATCTCATAGAGCCCGTAGACGACCACGAAGAGGATCACTTGGCTGATGACATCAGGAGGCGTCGCCAGAGCGGCGAGCAATAGGATACCAACCACTGCATATTTGCGCATGTTTCTCAGGCCGCGAGAGCTGACCAGCCCTGCCTTTCCCATCAGCGTCAGCAGTACCGGCAGCTGAAAGCACAGCCCAAACGCCACGATAAACTTGATCGTCAGCGACAGATAGGCCTGTGCCGACCCTTGGAACGCGATCCCCGCAACGCCTGTTGCCCCGTCCGTCCCCTCCATGAGCGTTCCAGGCTGCTGGAAGCCTAGGAAGAAATCGAACGCCAGCGGTGTGATTGCGAAATAGGCAAACGACGCCCCAAGAAAGAACATAAACGGCGACGCCACGAGGAATGGCAAAAACGCATTCTTTTCAGTCCGGTACAGTCCGGGCGCCACGAAGCGCCACATCTGGTAACTAATCACAGGAAAGGACAGCACCAAACCGCCAAGCAACGAGATCGAAATCGCAACAAAGAAGCCCTCCTGCAGCGCAATGAGCACCAATCCACAGTCATCTTGTCCGCGCGCGGCAAGCGCATCACAAAGCGGCAAGGTCAGAAAATCAAAGATAGGGTTCCAAACCGCAAAACAAATCACCATCCCCACGATGAATGCCAGCAAGGATCTGATCAGTCGGTTGCGCAGCTCGGCAAGATGCTCGATCAATGGGGCCGCGCTATTCTCCATGTCATCACTCGCGCTCATGATTCGTCCTCGGTTTTATCCTCGGAAGGCTCAGCAGGCTCGGTGGATGCAGCACTTTCCTGTACCGCCTCAGCCGCAGCCTCTTTTTCCTTCCGTGCCGCAGCGGCTTTCGCACTGGCTTCCTTGAACTTCGCTGCAGATTCAGCGCGCTCTTTCGAAAGCGCTTCAGTCGCCCCGCCCGGCTTGAAGCTCGTCGTCGCGGCCTTCTTGAGGCTATCAGTACCGAATTTGGTCGGGTTCGCCGCCGCGTTGATGGTCTTGGAGATATCCTTCACACCAGCATCATCGGCCGCCGACTCCATTGCGCGGCTAAATTCGCGTGCCATACCACGCGCCTTTCCGCTGAGCTGCCCAAGCGTCCTGAACATTCCGGGGAGGTCTTTCGGACCAACAACAATCAGCGCAACGATGCCGATCAGCACCATTTCACTCCAGCCAAGACCAAACATCGGCGGCACCCTCCTCAGAGCAGACAATGAAAATCAGGCGAGGCGCTTTCAACGCTCCCGACCCGCCAAAGCTTACGCCTTGTCTTTTTCATCCTCGGGGGTGACGTCCTTGGCCGCAGCCGCTTGTTCTTCGATTTCTTGCTTGCCGTCATCAACACCCCTCTTGAAGGCGGTGATGCCCTTGCCAACCTCGCCCATCAGCGAGGAGATCTTTCCACGACCGAAAAGAACCAGAACAACAACCGCGATCAGAAGAAGTCCCGGAAGACCGATATTGTTAAGCATGTTTTTCTCCCTGACATGGGCGCAGCGTCATGCACCCGAATAAGTTCACCTCACCCTATGGCGCGGCTCACGCGCACAAAAGCCTGAAAATGCTACTCTGCCCCGGAAACACCGCTTGCAACGCAAGCCTGCTGACAGCAAATTGTCAGTTGCCCACAAATATAAAACCCTTGCGTGCAGGCATATTCTACCTCGCATGCCTTAGAAACTGACACATGAACAGAGATCGGAGACCGCCATCGCACGCAATGACCGCCTTTTCGTACTGATCCAGATTTTGCGCGACGGCCAGCTCCATCGCGCGGCGGATTTGGGGCGGCGGCTTGGCGTTTCGACCCGCACCATTTGGCGTGACATGGCAACTTTGAGTGGCTCCGGCATCCCGATTGAGGGTGAACGCGGCGTGGGTTACGTCCTGCGTGCCCCGGTGAGCCTGCCACCAATGGCGCTCAACCGTGATGAATTTGAAGCGCTGCGCCTTGGAATGAGCCTCGTCGCAACCAGTGAAGACGCAACCCTCGCCGCTGCTGCGCGCAGCCTGCGTGGCAAGATCGGCGCGGTAACGCCACAGGGTATGCAAGACGACGGCGCCGATACCTTCGTCTATTCAAGTCCGGAGGCGGCGGCCTCGGCCCGCCACCTCGCTACTCTCCGCCGCGCCCTTCGTGAACACCTGTTTCTCGATCTCACCTTAACTGGGCAGGACGAGTCGATGCGTGTCCGACCGCTTCACCTTGAGTATTGGGGGCGCCTCTGGACCCTGACCTCATGGTCTGAAAATGACAATAAATTCATAAGTTTGCGCGTTGATCTTATCGCGAAAATTGCACTTTCAGGCGGCGCATTTCTACCCGAACCCGGCAAAACGCTCGACGACTTTCTCGAACACTTTACCGCCGCGCACTAGCCTCGCACCGGAAAGACGTGGCACCGATCCCGTCGAAACATCAGCCAAAGCGGCGTGCCCGGATCGGGCAAAAAGACAGACGGGACAGCGGCGCGAAGCGTAGAGCCGTCAAAGTCCATCTTGAAATCGACAATACTCTCCGACCCGAGGTACCGCGCCCGTTCGACGATACCACGCGCGGCCGTACCGTCTTTCGGCGTAGGATCTGGCCCACGCCCCCCACGATCAAAATCTATCCTCAAATGCTGCGGCCGGATCACGATCTCGACCGTCGTACCGTCCGGCACCCCCGGCGCAAGGAACTGCCCAAATGGCGTCTCCGTCAGAGCCCCTTTAACAACGCCGCGTATCAGGTTGATATCACTAAAAAAAGCAGCGGCTTCACGATCCGCTGGAGCGTTGTAGACATTATAGGGCGCCCCGCGCTGCACGATTTGACCATTGCGCATCAGCGCAATTTCATCAGCCATGCGCATGGCTTCCGCTGGTTCGTGCGTCACCAGCAGAACGGAGGTTCCTTCCCCCTTGAGCACTTGCAACGTTTCATCGCGAATGTCATCGCGCAGACGATCATCTAGCCCGCTGAACGGCTCATCCATCAATAGAATTCGTGGCCGTGGCGCAAGCGCACGCGCCAGAGCCACGCGCTGTTGCTCACCGCCAGACAATTGATGCGGATAGGCGTCGATATGGCGGGCCATGCCAACCTTTTCGAGTAATTCGCCCACACGCTCACGGTTGCTGCGTGCCGATCCGGTCAGCCCGAACGCCACATTCTCCGCAACGCTCAAGTGCGGAAACAGCGCAAAGTCCTGAAACATCAGGCCGATTTCGCGGCTCTCGGGGGGAACGCGCGTGATCGTGTCGCAGACAAGTTGGCCATCCACATAGATCTCACCACTGTCTTGCATCTCAACGCCCGCGATCATGCGCAATGTCGTCGACTTACCGCAGCCCGACGGGCCAAGAAGGCAAATCACGCTCCCGGGCATGACCGAAAGCGACACATCATTCACCACCCGCAGCCCGTCATAGCTGCGGATGAGGTTTTTCACTTCGAGGCGTGGTGTAGTATGCACAAATGTATCCGACGAATTAGCTCGGGTAAATTCTCCCTACCAACGCGAGGTGGGAGGCACAAGCGTCAGAGCGTCGCGTTTACGGCACCGCCATCCAATAGGATGTTCTGCCCCACGATAAATCCGGCATGCTGCGAACACAGGAAAGCGCATGTCGCGCCAAATTCCTCGGCCGTGCCATATCTGCGGGCTGGAATGGTCTGTTGGCGGTTTTCACGCGCCTGATCGACATCAATCCCCGTGCTTTCCGCGACCCCTTGATCAAGGCTCTTGGCGCGGTCCGTGGCATGAATGCCCGGCAGCATGTTGTTGATGATCACCCCATAAGGCGCAACCTGCCGCGATGTGCCCGCGACATAGCCGGTCAAACCGGCCCGCGCGGAATTCGACAGCCCAAGCTGCGGGATAGGTGATTTGACCGACTGGCTCGTGATGTTCACCACACGGCCCCAGCCACGCTCCATCATCTGTGGAACGAGCGCTTTGATCAACGCAATAGGCGCCAGCATATTTGCGTCCAGCGCCTTGATGAAGTCCTCGCGATCCCAATCTGTCCACATACCCGGGGGCGGGCCACCCGCATTGTTCACAAGGATGTCGATATCACCGGCAGCGTCCAAAACCGCCGCACGCCCCTCTTCGGTCGTGATATCAGCGGCGACAGCCACGACAGTAACGCCATAGGTCATGCGGATTTCTTCGGCAGTTTTCTGCAGCGCTTCCTCGCCCCGCGCGTTGATCACCAGATCGACACCCGCCTCGGCCAATGCCATCGCACACCCGCGCCCAAGCCCTTTGGACGCCGCGCAAACCAGCGCCCGTTTTCCTTTAATTCCCAAATCCATGCAAACCTCCCTCGCATCACCGTCAGAGCTAGGTTACAAAACTGACCATGGCAAGCGTCGGGCCATCACGACACCGCCGCCTCATCGTCCACCGCGCAGCCACAGCCAACACCAAAGAAATCACAGATACGGATCATACAGGCCACAACTGCTGAACCTTTACCGCTCAGATGCCTTCGCAGTTACGGCGGGCGCGGCTGAGGGCGATCCGCTGGTCTTTGCAGGCGAACTGATCATGGATGATATCTACGGCCTGCTCGACCCGTCCTTGCGCGGCGAAATCTCTGTTACAGTCGATGGCAAGGATGCTGGCTTTGCCATCACACCCCAATCGGCTTGGGGCGCGGCTGAACACCGGCTCTATCTCGACAGCTGCATCACATTCATGACACCCGATGGCACAACACAAGAGGCCATCATTTTCGTCGAAGTCGGTGGCGGGATCGCGGTGGAAATCTACCTCCTGCCACTTGCTGAAATGCATGTAGATACCGATTATCGGCTGGTCGGCATCGACCGCACGACCGCAACGCGCCGCTTCGCCGAGGCCGCCTTCGTTTCCTTCGCCGCCGGCACCCGCATTACACTGGCATCAGGCGAAATGCGCGCTGTCGAGGATCTTGCCGTCGGCGACCGTGTTCTCACGCGTGACGATGCCCCCCGCGCAATTCGCTGGATCGGCCACACGACGTTCCGCGCGACCGGCACATTCGCGCCGGTCAGCATTGCCGCAGGTGTCCTGCACAATGACCGGGAGCTTCGCCTCAGCCCTGACCACCGCATTCTCGTCTACCAGCGCTCCGATAACCTCGGCGCAGGAAGGCCCGAGGTGTTGATCAAGGCTCGCAATCTCGTCAACGGGACCACCATCCAGAAGACAGAAGGCGGCTTTGTCGAATATTACCAACTGCTCTTTGATGACCACCACATCATCTATGCCGAGGGGATCGCAGCGGAATCCCTGATGATCGACCCGCGCACCACCAAGGCCCTACCAGATGACATCCGCGAACGCCTCGCTGCTACGGGCGGCATTCACGAAAGACGTCGCCACCACGACTACGAAATCGCTGAATCGCTCGTTGGCAACGATGACATTGCCGAACTTCTGCGCCGCGCGTCGCAAAGCTGAAACCACGCCAATTGCCCTTTTCCAAACGCCCGCCTATAGGGACGTCATGACAAATCGCCCGACCCTTCCGCCCGAAATCGCCCGCCGCCGGACATTCGCGATCATCTCGCACCCCGACGCAGGCAAAACCACCCTTACCGAAAAGTTCCTGCTCTTCGGTGGGGCGATTCAAATGGCCGGTCAGGTCCGTGCGAAAGGCGAAGCACGGCGCACCCGCTCCGATTTTATGCAGATGGAAAAGGACCGCGGCATTTCCGTCTCGGCCTCAGCGATGTCCTTTGATTTTCGCAATTTCCGCTACAACCTCGTCGATACGCCCGGCCACTCGGACTTCTCCGAGGATACTTACCGGACCCTGACGGCAGTTGACGCAGCGGTGATGGTGATCGATGGCGCCAAAGGCGTCGAAAGCCAGACCCAGAAACTCTTCGAAGTCTGCCGCCTACGCGATTTGCCGATCCTGACCTTCTGTAACAAGATGGACCGCGAAAGCCGCGATACCTTCGAAATCATCGACGAAATTCAGGAAAACCTCGCCATCGACGTGACGCCTGCAAGCTGGCCGATCGGCATGGGCCGTGACTTCCTCGGCTGCTACGACCTGATCAATGACAGGCTGGAACTGATGGATCGCGCCGACCGCAACAAAGTCGCCGACTCGATCCAGATCAATGGCCTTGACGACCCCAAAATGGCTGAACACATCCCCGCAGCCCAGCTCGAAAAGCTACGCGAGGAAGTCGAGATGGCGCGCGAGCTTCTACCCACCCTTGATCCCCAAGCGGTGCTCGATGGCTCCATGACGCCGATTTGGTTCGGCTCCGCGATCAACTCCTTCGGCGTCAAGGAGCTGATGGACGGCATCGGCGCCTATGCGCCTGAACCACAACCCCAAAAGGCCGAGCCGCGCGAAATTGCGCCAGAAGAAAAGAAGGTCGCAGGTTTCGTATTCAAGGTGCAGGCCAACATGGACCCGAAACATCGTGACCGCGTTGCTTTCGTGCGGCTCGCATCCGGTCACTTCACCCGTGGCCAAAAACTTCTGCATGTCCGGTCGAAAAAGCCAATGGCCGTCACCAACCCCGTGCTGTTCCTCGCCTCCGATCGCGAACTGGCTGACGAAGCATGGGCTGGCGATATCATCGGCATCCCGAATCATGGTCAGCTGCGGATTGGCGATACATTGACAGAGGGCGAACAACTCAAAGTCAGCGGCATCCCCTCATTTGCGCCTGAATTGCTGCAAAACTGTCGTGCAGGCGATCCAATGAAGGCAAAACACCTTGAAAAAGCACTGATGCAGTTCGCAGAAGAAGGCGCGGCGAAGGTTTTCAAACCCACCATCGGTGCGGGCTTTATCGTCGGCGTCGTCGGCGCGCTCCAGTTCGAGGTGCTCGCCAGCCGGATCGAGCTGGAATACGGCCTTCCCGTTCGCTTTGAGGGTTCACAATTCACCTCCGCACGCTGGGTTTCTGGCCCAAAGCCCAAGGTCGATGCCTTCGTGCAGGCGAATAAGCAGCATATCGCCACGGACAATGACGGCGATCTTGTATACCTCACCCGCCTGCAATGGGACATTGACCGTGTGTCGCGCGACTACCCCGATGTCACCCTCTCAGCTACGAAAGAAATGATGGTCTAGCATCAAGCGCGGCTTGAAAACCACAAACCACCGCCAAAATACTCCAACTTGGCGTGTTTCTTGACCTCTTCGTGCCAGAGGCGTAACACACCCTCAATATAAGCGCCTCCGGCAATCCGGCCAGAAGCTGGCCGCGTGACAAAGCGGCCCTGACGCTGCAAACACGCGAAAGGTATCAATGACCCAATTCAATGACTTGAACCTCGATAAGAAGGTTCTTAAAGCCGTATCCGAAGCTGGCTACGAGACACCGACCCCTATTCAGGCAGGGGCCATCCCCCCCGCTCTCGAAGGGCGCGATGTTCTCGGAATCGCCCAAACAGGCACCGGCAAAACCGCAAGCTTCACCTTGCCGATGATCTCCATGCTGCATCGTGGTCGCGCTCGCGCCCGCATGCCACGCAGCCTTGTTCTGTGCCCGACGCGCGAACTGGCCGCTCAGGTCGCAGAGAACTTCGACACCTACGCGAAATATTCCAAGTTGACCAAGGCGCTCCTCATTGGGGGTGTCAGCTTCAAGGAACAGGACGCACTCATCGACCGTGGCGTCGATGTTCTAATCGCCACACCAGGCCGTCTCCTGGACCATTTCGAACGTGGTAAGCTCCTGCTGACCGGCGTTCAGATCATGGTCGTAGATGAGGCCGACCGGATGCTCGACATGGGCTTTATCCCCGATATCGAGCGCATCTTCGGCCTAACCCCATTCACGCGCCAAACGCTGTTCTTCTCCGCCACGATGGCGCCAGAAATCGAGCGGATCACCAATACATTCCTCTCCGCGCCAGCACGAGTTGAAGTCGCCCGCGCAGCGACCACCGGCGAAAATATCCGCCAAGGTGTCGTCCATTTCAAACCCTCCCGCCGCGACCGCGCCGATAAAGAAAAGCGCGCGCTCCTACGCGCCATGATCGACGGCGAAGGCGAGAGCTGCACCAACGCGATCATCTTTTGCAATCGTAAAATTGATGTCGATATCGTCGCCAAGTCTCTGATAAAGCATGGTTATAACGCCGCGCCCATTCATGGTGACCTCGATCAAAGTCAGCGCATGAAGACCTTGGATGGCTTCCGTGAAGGCAATGTGCATTTTCTCTGCGCCTCTGACGTAGCCGCCCGCGGTCTCGACATTCCCGCCGTGAGTCATGTGTTCAATTACGACGTGCCTTCGCATGCCGAGGACTATGTTCACCGGATCGGGCGGACTGGTCGTGCAGGCCGCAAAGGCGCGGCCGTGATGATCTGCTCTCCGCGCGACCAGAAATATTTCGACGCCGTTGAAAGCCTCGTCCAAATGACCATTCCGGTGATGGAGAACCCGCTCGGCACTGCCACGGAAGCGGAAGTGACCACACCACAGGCCGAAAAAGCGCCAGAAGCAAAGCCCAAGCGCAGCCGTTCTCGGAAGAAAGCTCCCGAAGAAACCGCCACCGCCAAACCAGCGGAAGAAACAGCCGCCAGTGATGCGCCCGTGCCTGAGAAAAAGGCCGAACCGGCGGAGCGTAAAAACCGCGGTCGCGGACGCCAAGACAACAATCGCGATCGCGTTGTTGGCATGGGCGACGACGCTCCTGCCTTCATCCGCCTCAGCTTTTCCGAGCGCCGCTCCTCCTAAAGATCAGTCGATCAGCGCATCACTCCGCAGCCCTGCCCGTTCAAGATGAATGGGCTGAACGCGACCATAAAGCAGCCTCGTCCGCTCAGGCGCACCTACCATGTCTGGTTGATCCACATAGGAGAAGATCGCCACATGTCGTGGCGTTGCGCCCTTCAGCGGCGCCACACGATGCAGCGAATACCGGCCGCGAAACAGTTGCAAATCACCCGGCTCCAATCGCAATGACACAACCCTGTCAGACGCGCCATCAAGCACCTTCGCCACCGCATCGAAATTCTCGTCGTCTTTGCGAATGTTCGGCGCATATTCGAACTCACCGCCACTTTCCGCGTTTTGGATGGCCAGTGTCACGGTGAAGTTGTTCGTGTCGAAATGCCAAGGAAAGCCGTTGCCCTCGCCCGCCGTGTTGACGATCACATCAGCCAAAGGATCGGCGTAGCGATAGAATGCCTCCTCTTCGAGACATTCCTGAATAAAGGCATCAAAGCCCGGGAAATCATGCACGCTGCGCAGCGGCCCATCCGCTAGGAAGTTATCCGCAGGTATGAAGGCGTTTGAACGGTCAAAGAAACGCCGCACCGGATGGCTTTCGGGTAGCGCCGGATCATCTTTTGAAAAATAAGCATTGGTGCGGTTGCGGCTATGATGCCCCAAATGCGCCACCGCATCGGCTTCTTCACACAAGGCCGCCACGCCAGCTTCGGTCAGGAACCCTTTAACAACCGCGCAGCCATCTTGCCTCAGGCTCTGCCGCACCTGAGCAACAATTTCCTGCCGCTTCTCAGCGTCATGGATCGGATATCGCACAAGCGAAATATATTGATGTGCATCCATCAGTTTCTCTCCCTCTGTAAGGGAAGGAAACGCCGCACTCAGCCTACCGTCTCCACCTAACGCGACATCGCTTTGGTCGCGAATGAGACGTCAGCTCAACCTGCTCACCACAACGGTAACCTCGGGCTTCTTGCCAATCTCGTTCTGGGCTGTCTGACGCACGATCTTTTTCAGCTCTTTTTCCAAGCGCTCATCGTCCATCAAGGTCCGGTCCTTTGCCCGCGCAAGGAACTGCGCCAGATCTGCCTCAAGCACATCCACCAACGGCGCATTTCCCCGTCCTACCTCGGCAAGCCCCATGACCTCGCACCACGGATCACCGAGCGGTTCGTCCTCCTCATCCATGATCAAGGTCACCACAACATGACCGTTCAGCGCCATCCGGATGCGGTCGCGAACGATCCCGTCCAATGCGCCAACTTGCACAGCGCCATCGAGATAGGTCCGCCCCGTCTCGACATATTCCTCAACCTTGGGCGCGTTGCCAGAAAGGTTGATCATCATGCCATTGACAGCAACAACGCCTGTCATGCCTTTGGCCTCGGCGATCTTCACATGTTCGCGCAAATGGCGATGTTCCCCGTGCATAGGGATCAGCATTTGCGGCCGCATGATGTCATGCATCTTTTCGAGGTCGGGCCGGTTCGCATGGCCGGATACATGGTATTTTCCACCGGCATCATCAATCACATCCACACCCATCTCGGAGAGGTTGTTCATGATACGGATCACGCTTTTCTCGTTTCCGGGGATAGTCTTGGACGAAAAGAGGAAGGTATCACCCTCTTTTAACCGTAGCCCAAGGTATTTTCCCTGCGACAGCTGCGCGCTCGCCGCGCGTCTCTCTCCCTGAGATCCTGTCACAAGAAGCAGCAGGTTCTCGCGCGGCACCGATTGCGCATCCTCAGGGGAA
>Ga0181577_10001414_pt1 | contig 19290 bp, 16 predicted proteins | sample 101ome_21_FD_132468 | JGI IMG/M metagenome (GOLD analysis project Ga0181577, IMG submission 132468) | Coastal salt marsh microbial communities from the Groves Creek Marsh, Skidaway Island, Georgia - 101413BT metaG (megahit assembly) | ecosystem: Environmental > Aquatic > Marine > Intertidal...
AACTGTCACGCTTTAGTTTCGCAAGATGCTTCATTTCTCGCGCACACAAAGGGCAGGCACCGTCGTAGAAGAGGGTTTCGTTCGTCATTACTCAATCCAGCAAAATCGTCTATCAATCGTAGAGACTTGGAGGCACGAAAACCTTGATTGCTCAACTAGCGTCCATTTCCGCAAGCATTTTTTTAATGCTTTCCGCTAGTTTCAGCTCGTCACCGCGTTTATAACCAACATGGACCTCCCGTACCTTACCGTCTGCGTCGACCAAAAAACCCGATGGCATACCGTTAACTTCAAATAGTCTTGCAATGTCACCGTCAGTATCAATGACGACTGGATAATCCACTGAATATCGTGATAAGAAATCCCAAGCGTCTTCTTCGACTACGTCTATGCTTACGGCAAGAAATTGGACCGGCCGATCTTTAAACTGATCCTTCAACTGGTTTAAGGCGGGGAGAGACAAGCGACATGGACCACACCACGACGCCCAAAAATCAACATAAGTTATTTGACCGCGAAAATCCGACATCGAAAGCTCGCCGTCTGAATTCTGAATTGCGGGCAGTGTCCATTCAGGCGCCGCTTGAGGTGGGTCAAGCGTTATCACGTTATTCCTATCGCCAGAAAATGCCACTGTGCTCGTAAATAAACTAATTATGACTAAAAGCGGTTTCTGCCATTTCATAAGCAATCTCTGAGTAAAAGTAGTCATACTACGCTGATTATCGTCAAATTGATCATAAGCGCCATCTTAATGGTCATCCGGCAGTTTGGTCGTTGGCGTGTCCAGTTGGTTTACCAGCACTCTGAAATCGCAGCATATGCTCCTGATTCATTTGGTCCAGATTGATCAACCGCGAACGTCCCACATAGATCGCTGTCTTGACCTCTATTGGTGTTTGGAGCAGCACTGGCAATAAAAGCGGTCGCACTGCTAGAGACAATCGACACGTTGTAGTAATCACGTGAAGTGGAGTTGTAAGTGCTCAGCCCCAAGGCACTCATACTAGGGGCGTACCTTCCGTTATCCGCTCGATATTTTTCCTGCTCGACTTGAACGAACATGAGGGTATTCCTCGCGTCGGCGCGCCGCGCTTTTTGGACCTGTGAGTTCCAGGAAGGCAGGGCGACACTGGCGAGAATGGCGACGATGGCCACCACAATCAGCAGTTCTACGAGCGTCATTCCTCTGTTCTTTTTATTGTTCATGATGTCTCGCTTCATAAAAAAACACCCTGAGTGAATCTAATCACAACAGGGTGTTTCGGTACCAATGATAACGTCACGATTAACGGTTTCGGCCGAGCCTCTCGTGCGCATCAACCCACTCATTGGTTCGTGTCGCTTTGTCGACTCGAGTTGCTGCTGCCAGTGACAGCTCACCTGCAACCACAAGCCCCGCTGCGATTTCGCAAAGCTTAAGCGCACGGTCCTTCCCGAAGCAGTCCATCATCTCGAGGCATTCGCGCTGCGTTGGCAGATTCGTGCCACCGCCGTAGCTTGCCATGATGATCGAGGGGAGAGTGATCGAGAAGTAGTGATCTCCTTCACGGGTCATGCGTTGATACACCGTGCACTGGTTTGACTCACCGATGTTGGCGAGATCCTGCCCGGTGGCCGCATACAGCGCTGCCAAGCCATTAGCAGGGTGACTTGCGTTATTGGAGCTCGAGGTCGTCAGCGCAGACAATGTCGTGATCTGATAGCCGTACTGCATCTGTTCTGGTGTGATGCGTAGGTTATCCATCAGTACTTTGCGTGGGATCGTAACTTCAGCGGTGACGCGTCGGCCCCGCCCCTTTAGCATATTAATAGCGGATGTCTTTTTCTCGGTGTCCCAGTTGCCGGAAAGAAAAAAGTTGCGCATAGCACCCGGGTAGTTCTTTCGAATCCACTCACAGGCAAAAAACGTGGCTCGGCTCGTCATGTTCTGACCCGCCGCGTCACCTGTGGAGTAGTCGAAACGGCACGCGACAAAATTGTGCGTGTGGTAGTTCTCGAGCTCAAGTAGTTTTCCGACTGATGTTGTGCTTTCAGCTTGCTCTTTGATGGCGTCAAAGTTGGCTCTCAGCCACAACTGGAAGTCGCGCGCCTCGCGTGCATCGCTACAGATGAACAAGGGCGCTCGCTGCATGGATTCGGCAGATACGGTCGTCTTCACGCCGCCAGACTCACGAATTACCTTCATGCCCCGGTTGTAGCTCGCCAGCATGGTTCCCTCAACGGTCGCCATGGGAACGAAAAACTCGCCCTGCGCGTATTCGCCGTCGACCAACAGCGGCCCTGCGATACCAATAGGGATCTGAGAAACACCCCAGATATTCTCGATGTTTCCGGACATAACGTGCGGATCGTATGAGAACTGCTTCGTGTGATTCAGTTTGGCACCGGTCTGTGCTTCGATGAACGCTTGACGTTCAGCAATGATTTCTGGGCTGTAGTCGTCCTCGCGCGAGCGAGGAATCTTCGGGCGATGGTCGCTCATACTTAAAGAATCCGTGCTTTAGCCGCGTTGTACTGTTCGACCAGCGTTGCAATGTATTCGCCTGCTGTCTCGCGCGCTTTAACGGCGCCAATTCCCTGGCCAGAGCCCCAGATGTCTTTCCAGGCCTTTGCGTCCGTATTACCACCTGAGCCAAAGTCCATTTTGGTAGGGTCGCTCTCTGGGAGATTGTTCGGATCCAAGCCTGCATTTTCGATCGAAGGCTTCAAGTAGTTACCGTGAACGCCGGTGAATAAGCTGCTGTAAACGATATCGTCGGCACCGCAGTCTACGATGGCTTGCTTGTAGCCGTCGTCAGCGTTGGCTTCCTCGGTGGCAATAAAGGCAGAACCGATGTAACCCATGTCTGCACCCATCGCCTGAGCCGCAAGGACCGAGTCGCCTGTCGCCATAGAGCCTGACAAGAGAAGCGGCCCGTCGAACCACTCACGGATTTCCTGAATTAATGCAAAAGGCGATAGCTGACCCGCGTGACCGCCGGCCCCCGCTGCAACGGCGATGAGACCGTCCGCCCCTTTACTGATCGCACTCTTCGCAAAGCGGTTGTTGATGATGTCATGTAGGACAATGCCGCCCCAGCCGTGAACTTGATCGTTGACCCACTGCTTGGCGCCAAGCGAGGTAATGATGATGGGCACTTCATACTTTTCACACATATCCATGTCGTGCTTCAGCCGCGCATTGGAGCCGTGCACAATTTGGTTCACCGCGAAGGGCGCTGACTTCTTATCAGGATTGTTCTTATCGTGATCTTTGAGTTCCGAGGTAATGCGATCGAGCCATTCCTCAAGTACAGGTTCAGGTCGGGCGTTGAGTGCGGGAAATGACCCGATGACACCGGCCTTGCACTGGGCAATCACGAGATCGGGGTTGGAAATGATGAACAGGGGAGATCCAATTACCGGTATCGAGAGGTTGTCTTTGAGAATTGCGGGAACTGCCATGTGAGTCTCCTAAGAACGCAGGAATGAGTGTCGTATAAAATTCGGATTTGAACTTACAGTATGTTTTTTTGACCAGCAAGGCATCATGACATGATTCCGCGTATTCATACTGATTTTGCCCGTGCATAATGTCGGCAAGACATCTGCGACAGCCTCGTATGTATCACCAGCATTTTGGACTCAACGAAGCACCATTCTCTATTGCGGTGAATCCCCGCTACTTGTTTATGAGTCAGCGGCACCGAGATGCCCTTGCACATCTTCTTTACGGAGTGAGTGGGGGAGGTGGTTTTATTTTGCTGACCGGAGAGGTGGGCACAGGTAAAACGACCGTGAATCGTTGTTTGTTGGAACAGCTACCTGATACCACTGACCTCGCAATTATTCTCAATCCGGCACTGAGTGCCACCGAGCTGCTGGCCAGTGCCTGTGATGAGCTTCATATCGAGTACCCAAAGGATACCCAAAGCCTCAAAGCCCTGACGGATGCTCTCCACCGCTATTTACTCGATAACCATGACCGCGGTCGGAATACGGTCCTGATGATTGACGAGGCGCAGCACCTCGATTTTGATGTGTTGGAGCAGATTCGTCTTCTGACGAATCTCGAAACCAATGATGAGAAGCTGCTCCAGATTATTCTCATTGGTCAGCCAGAACTGTCCGACAAGCTGTCACGACCCGAGTTGCGGCAACTTAATCAGCGAATTACTGCTCGATACAATCTTCAGCCGCTGAACCTCGATGAGACAAGTGCCTACATTCGGCACCGACTCGAGGTCGCTGGTTTGAAAGGTGATCGTCGGTTATTTGACCAATCGGCAGTCAAGCAGGTACATGCTCTGACGCGGGGTATTCCTCGCTTAATTAATGTGTTGTGTGACCGGGCGTTGCTCGGTGCCTACGGGCAGAAGCAGGGAAGTGTTACTCGGGCTCTGGTGCGCTCTGCTGCCCGAGAGGTGTTTGGTGAGAGCCACAGCGAGCAGCAGCCCGTTGCCGCCATGAAACGGTGGTGGATCCTAGTGGCGATACTGGTGGTTGTGTGTTCGGCGCTGGTCTCCGTCGGCAAGTTCCCGGTTGATTATCCAAAAAGGGCAGGCGGTGACGGCGAAGTGTCGGCGCCAGTGGTCAGTGACCCTGAGACCACTGAACAGTCACCACAGGCAATGCAAGCGCCCGTTCCGCCCAAGTGGGAATTCAGTGAGCCGGAAGGGTTGGCCAAACTATGGCTAGCGGCAACAGACTTACCTTCCCCTAGTTCCCTGTGCCCACCACCCGAGATCACGCGTCTCTCCTGCAGCACTGGCAACGCAAGAGTCTGGAATGAATTGGCGTCGCTTAATCGGCCGGTGCTGTTGGAGACTGTGACGAAAGAAAAGTTTATCGCGAGTGTTCTCGTGTTTCGTATCGAAGGGTCCGAAGCCATCGTGTGGACCGACCAGGGTCTTCAGTGGATCTTACTCGCTGATATTGCCGATGCGTGGACAGGCACCTATCGCTTTTTCTGGCAGGCACCGGGCGCATGGGAGGGTGAACTGTCGCTGGGTGACGCAGGCGCCGCCGTCAGAGAGATTGCTCAAATGTTTGCCACCCTTGATGGGATGGAGTTGGAGGAGGTGGCGAGTTTCGGTCCGGCGCTAGAAGCCCGGATTAGATTGTTCCAGCAAGGAGAAAATTTGCCGGTCGATGGTCACATGACGCAGCTTACGTTACTGAGACTCAATGACCGTTTGGGCATAGGTCTGACCGTAAATCGAGCCCTTGCTCGGGCCCAGAATTGGCAGGGTGTGCGCTGATGTCCATGATTCTTGATGCCATAAAGCGCTCCAAGGAGGCGCCTGCGGGTTCAGGGAGTATTCCGTCTCTCGACACCGAGCATTATGCGGCGCCTGATAGTCAATTTTGGCAAAAGGGATGGGTCAAATCTCTCGCGCTGTTGGTGGGTGTGGTTCTGGTTGTCGGCTCGACTGTTTTCTTCCTCGCTGAGACCAATGAATCGCCCGCGGTTAGCAGTGAGTCCGATGCGCCGTTAAAGACTGCGGCTGAGGGTCAAAAAGCGGGCACATCAACGACTCCACCTCGGGAGGATACGGGCAAGACTGGTGTTTCCCAGCTACCTGCAATCGTAGAGGGTGTGCCCGTTTCGTCCGGACAGACAAAAAGCGTGATGGCCGGCGGTCAAAGCGCGAAAAAGACGAGGCCAATCGTCATTGAAACAGACCTTCCATCCACCGCCGTCAACCGTCCCAGCCCCCAGGAGTTGTCTTCACTTTACGCGGCGATGAACGAGGAGGCTGCGGTCTCCCGCGAATCAGGCGCTGGAGCGGGGGTTGGCGCAAAAACGCCCGTTACGACCCTTGGAGCTGAAGCGAACGCCACATCCGCAAAAGCATCCGAGAAGTCAGAGGAGACGGAAGAGACTGCCGCAGTGGATTTTGCGGATATTCTCGCTGAGGCCCAGAGGGAGCTTGGTGTGCGGCCGTTAGTGGAAAGCGCTGAGCCGCTATTGGAAACACTGTCACAACAAACGAAAGATCTGATTCCATCGCTGATTTACAGTGAACACAATTACTCGCCAAATGGGCGCTCGGAGGTTGTTCTCAACGGTCAGTCACTGACAGAGCGCCAGCGTGTCGGTCCGTTTATGGTTGTGGAGATTTTGCCTGACAGCGTCATCCTACGCTGGCGCGAGACCCAATTCAGGGTCCGCGCGCGCAATAGCTGGATCAATATGTAGGGTGTTCGATTAAGGCGCAGGGTTCGGAATGGCCTGCTGTATGGCTTCGATGCCCTTCAATAACTCTTTGCTCAGTACGACATCTAGACTATCGATGTTCATTTTGAGCTGATCCATGGTTGTCGCACCAATGATGTTGGATACGACGAATGGGCGCGTGTTCACAAAGGCCAACGCCATGTGAGTTGGGTTGATATCGTGATCGTCCGCGAGCTGTAAATAACGCTCGGCTGCCTCCCAGGTCTCTGCGCCTTCGTAGCGTGTAAAACGCTCAAAAACGACCATTCTAGAGTTCTCTGGTTTGGCACCGTTTCGATATTTGCCAGTCAGTAAGCCCATCCCAAGTGGTGAGTAGGCCAGCAAGCCAACATCTTCTCTCTGAGAGACCTCCGCCATCGCGATTTCATAGGTGCGATTTAGGAGGCTATAGGGGTTTTGAATACTTTCAATCCGCGGAAGTCCCTCGCGATCTGCCAATTCGAGGAACTTCATGGTTCCCCACGGTGTTTCATTTGAAAGGCCGATAGTTCGCACTTTTCCTGACTGGACAATATCCTCTAGTGCCCGGAGGGTCTCTTCGATCGGGGTCTCAGGTTGCTCTCTATGAAAGTATCCTCGCTGACCAAAAAAGTTGGTGTAACGATCGGGCCAATGAAGCTGATAGAGATCAATACAGTCAGTCTGTAGTCGGCGTAGAGAACCATTGACCGCTTCATTGAGCTGATCTTTTGTAAATCTTGGGCCACCTCGCAAATAGTGAAACTCCGGATTCGGTCCTGCCGCCTTAGTGGCGAGGACATAGTTGTCCCGAAGTCCCGTTTTCTTGAACCACGTACCGATATATTCTTCGGTTCGACCCTGAGTTTCAGCGCGTGGTGGAACTGGGTACATCTCCGCTGCATCGAGCATGTTGATGCCTCGATCAAGCGCATAGGAAATCTGCTCGTGGGCTTCGGACTCAGTGTTTTGTTGGCCCCAGGTCATGGTGCCTAGGCAAATTTTAGAGACCTCGCGGCCAGCAATCGTTCGTAACGTCATGTTTACAGCTCCAAATAGTTCATCATCGCATCATAGATATCGCGTTGACGCATGAAAGGACTTAAGACGGATTCACCCTCGGAATTGGCGAATAACGGGACATTGGTGCCTGTATGTTCCTCCGAGCTAATGTTATTAGTGGCATAGTTAATGCGCATCACACTGCCTTCAGGGGTCGCAATGCGAGCCACCTTTCCCGGACTGAACACAGGGATCGGTAAAGAGGTGTACAAGGTGGGATCGGGGATGATCTGTGCGGCCTGGGAGTGATCGGCTGTGACCATAACGAGGGTATTAGGATTCTCAGCCGCGTAGTCCATAGCCACTGCGAGCGCTTCCTCTAGCTGTTTGATTTCACCAATCGAACCGCAGGCGTCGCGTTCATGACTCTTCTTATCAATCGAGGCGGACTCGATGGTTAAGAAGAAGCCTTTGTCGTTATCGCGCGACAAGTGATCGAGGGCATACCGCGTCATCGTCTCCATGCTGGGCATCTCTGCAAAGCTCGGGTTGGCTTCACACTCGATGATATCGGGTTGCGTGATGGAGCCAATCATTTGATGAATATAGTTTAGCCAACTGCGCTCAATGGACTCGGCGATTCTTCCATCCGTTCCGCGCCACGCCACTGGCATAGTGTCTTCGGAAAAAAGGCCGATAACGCGACCCGAGTGTTGCTGTTTTAGCGCATCACGCTCACTCAAAATGGTCACACCTTTCTCCTGAGCCAATGCTAGTGCTGTCGGGTCCGACTCATACTGAGCAACGAAATGCTCCATGCCACCGCCGAGGATGACGTCCACATCAGAGACCGCCAGTTGCTCTGAGATGGACCCCATTCCGCCATTCTCCTCAAGATCCTCAGGGCAGCCTGCGAACGTCACCCCGTATTTTTCTCCACCGCGAATCGTGACTGGATTCTCGCAAGCGCGAATAGTGACGTGAGCAGCAAACGCGGCGGGTGATGCATCTGTGACCGAGGCGGTACTAACGATGCCCGTTTTATAGCCAGCATCAGCCGCAGATTCGAGTACGGTTTTAACCGCCTGATCGGCAGCGTTTTTCCCAATTCTAGCGATTTGCGTGACAGCTCCCGTCGCCAGTGCGGTTGCTGTATTTGCCGAGTCAGCAACGTATATGGGCTTGCCGGCGCTATCGACCGTCTCAACCTGTACGGCGCCGCGGAAGGGCATTTGGTCGAGCAGTAGTTGTCCCGCCTGCCCCTTGAGATAATTCCGGCCCATGGTGACGTGTGTGTCGTCAAACCCATCACCGATGATGAGGATGACCGCTCGTTCGTCTGCCACTGCAGATTGTGTCGCCATTGCAATAAGGGCGGCAGCTACGGATAAGATTTTGCGCATGAGGCACCTATAAGCTGGTGAGAGTTATCGTTCTTCTGCGCTGAGAATAAACCCAATGTGGTTGGATAAAAACCCTGATAACCGGGACGCTTTTTCGGACAAGCGGGTCGCGACCCTTGGGACATTGTGACAAACTGCGCCGCAGAGTTTTTTATCTGGGGTTTTCATTGTGTTGAATTTTGTTAGAGGCGCTCGACTCCCGACGTTGACCGCACTTGCGCTTTTTAGCGCACCAAGTTTCGCGTCAGACACCGGCCACACGGCGTGGATGCTGACCGCAACAGCATTAGTGTTATTCATGACGATTCCGGGCCTGTCCCTGTTTTATGCAGGCTTAGTTCGTGCAAAAAACGTGTTGTCGGTCCTCATGCAGTGTTTTGCGATTACTGGTTTCATGTCGCTGCTATGGTTCGTCGCAGGTTATTCGATCGCATTTGGTACTGAGGGTGTCGAGCCCGGTCCTTACATGGGTGATATGGGTAATCTCTTTTTGGCGAATGTGTCGATAGACAGTATGCGCAACGGAATACCCGAGACACTGTTTGTAATGTTTCAACTGACCTTCGCGGTTATCACGCCGGCCTTGATCGTGGGTGGGTTTGCCGAGCGAATGAAGTTTTCCGCCATGCTCATGTTCAGTGCAGCGTGGATGTTGTTGGTTTACGCACCTGTGTGCCACTGGGTTTGGGGTGGCGGTTGGCTTGGTGGCATGGGTCTTCAGGATTTTGCTGGTGGAACGGTCGTTCACATCACCGCTGGGGTCGCGGCCCTTGTCGCCGCCGTCATGATGGGCTCTCGTAAAGGCTTTGGCTCGACAGCAATGCCGCCACATAACCTGACAATGACCGTGACGGGTGCAGGTATGCTTTGGGTAGGCTGGTTTGGCTTTAATGCGGGTTCGGCATTGGCGGCAGACAACAGTGCTGCAATGGCTATGTTGGTTACGCATTTGAGCGCCGCATGTGGTTCGTTGGCTTGGATGACGATGGAATGGATTCGTCACGGCAAGCCCTCGGTACTGGGTATTGTCACCGGTATGGTTGCTGGACTGGGTACTATCACGCCCGCGTCGGGATCAGTAGGTCCTGCAGCTGCGGTTGTTATAGGTCTGACCGCCGGCGTAGTGTGTTACTTCGCAACGATTACCCTAAAGAACACACTCAAGATCGACGACAGCTTGGACGTCTTCCCCGTTCACGGGGTCGGGGGCATGCTCGGCACTATTCTGATCGGTGTATTTGCTGCGCCCTCTATTGGTATCTTCAGCGGCAATGGTTTTTCAGATGGCGTGTCATCAATGGGCGGTCAGCTATACATCCAGATCTTTGGTGTCATCGTGACCTTCGTATTCACGCTGGTCGGCAGCTGGATTCTCCTGAAGTTGGTAGATCAACTCGTTGGACTTCGAGTGGACGATGAGGAAGAAACAGAAGGTCTCGACCTCGTTCTCCATGATGAGCGTGGTTACGATTTATAGCTTTCTGGCAGGGGAGTGAGGCTAGTCGATGTCTTTTGCGAGCCTCACTTTCACTCCTAGTTTTTCAAATGCTGACTTTGACTCGGAAATCTCCCAAATGGTGAGCGGGTAGTTCGCTCGCCATTGCACTGGAAAATATACCTTGAGCTTTTCGCCTTTGGCATGTGCCGAAAAGTCCGGTTGCATGGTCTATGGCCCCGCATGTTTTAGGATGACCGCCATCCGCAGCAGCACCAGCATTCGCGCAAATTTTTCGCGTTTTTTACCTGGTATATCATCGAACAAATAGGAGGGTAGCTTTCCACGGTGACCTCGCAGTAACCGACTCATTGTGAGCTGGTCGCCCTGTGAGAAGCCGGGCATGTCCGAGTTTTCAACGAGATAAGCTGAGTGTCGGTTGTAATGTTTCTGGGAGATTGCGACACCAACCTCATGAAGCCTTGCGGTCCACACCAAGAGCTCGATGTCGTCATCCAACAGGTTCCAGCTGGAAGCCGTTTGAGATGCCAAGTGACGGGCGTAGTTACCGACTGTCTTGGACGTGGGCTGATCGACTGAATAGCGCTGCAGCATTGCCTGAATGGTGCGCTCGCGAACGTCTTCGTGACTCAAACGTCCCATTAGATCGTAAATCACACCCTCACGAAGGGCGCCTGAAGAGGTGCGCATGACCTCGACACCCAAGACGTCAAAAATGGCTGTGGCGATAGCAACGCCCGCAGTAATAACACCTCGACGCCGATCATTGAGACCATCAAGATCGATGTCATCGATGGATTCGAACTTTAACAGTGCTTTGCGCAGTTTTTTAAGCGACTTCCAGTCAATACCTTCAGAGCGCCAACCTGCGGTGGTTATGAGGAGTTCAATTGCCTGCAAGGTACCGGAGGAGCCCACGGCCTCGGTCCAGTGGGCGTGCTTGAAATTACGCCGAATATGTGAGATTTCCAGGCTCGCTTGATCGTATGCCTTCCGGAAGCTCTCTTTCGACAACTTCCCTTCGGGGAAAAAGGTATCCGAATAGCTCACACAACCGAGTTGCAGACTCTCTAATCGCTTGGGTTCAAAGCGGTGCCCTAAAATAAACTCAGTACTGCCGCCACCGATGTCGACCACCAGACGACTCTGTTCATCATCTGACAGCGTGTGCGCAACACCCAGATAAACGAGCCTGGCTTCTTCTCGGCCGTAAATGACATCAATCGGCGTACCCAAGATGGCCTCGGCTGGCTCGGTGAAGTCAGCGCGATTCCATGCTTGTCGCAGTGCATTGGTGCCAACGGCTCTGACTTGGTGTGGCTTGACCGACAGCAAAAGCTGCTGGAAGCGCTCCAAACAGGCAAGACCGCGCTCGATGGCCTCGGGTGCAAGGCGATGATTCGTGAGATCTTTGCCCAACTGAACTTTTTCTGCCAAGACATGCAACGGGCGTATTTCACCGTGCTCGAGGCGCGCCACGATTAAGTGAAACGAATTGCTCCCGATATCGATAGCCGCAAAGACTCGCTCTGTCGTTGTTTCGTTTGCCGTTGGGAGAACCGAGAGATCAAGCTTCACAGTGATACATCATTCTGGCGTGTGAAAAAACGTATCCGGAGAAGCATAGGTCCATAGCACTCTGCAGTCAGTCTTGGTAGCCGGTAACAGGATGAAACTGGCGTGGCGCACGCCGTGTTATCCGAGTGCACAATTCGTAGCCTATGGTATCGCAATATGCGGCAACTGTATCGATCGTGGGTGTACCGCCCCAGAGCGTCACAGGACTGCCGACATCCAGTTCTGGGATGTCCGTAATGTCAGCGGTCACCATGTCCATGGAAACTTTGCCTACCATCGCTATGACACCGTGGTCCGAGCCAATAGGTGTTCCATCCCTAGCCGCTCGAGGGTATCCGTCTCCATAGCCCGCGGGGATAGTGGCAATGCGTGACGGCCGGTTTGCGACCCAACGCCCGCCGTAGCCTACGGACTCTCCGGATTCAATCGATCGAACGCTGGCAATGCAGGACTCAAAGCGCATCACCGGTTTGAGGCGACACGGCTCTGGTAAGGTAACCAATGACCCTCCGTACAGTGAGTAACCAAGTCTTATCCAGTTTTCCTGAGCTGAGATTTGCCCTGTCGTGGCTGCAGAGTTTGAGAAGCTGGTGTCCTTCGACGACCCGGTTAGCTCGGTCCAACGCGAGAGCTGTCGCTCGGTCAAGGGCGAATCTGGCGCCTCCGCATCCGCGAAATGACTCATCAATACCGTGTCTCTTTTGCTAAGCACTGCAAGACGTTGTTTAGCCAATGCTACGTCATCGGGCATAAAACCTAGCCGATGCATGCCGGTATCGCATTTAATCCAAATCTGCTCAAAGCTGGCACCCGATTGCTCCAGCCAGTTGATCTGATGGTGACTCGAAATAGCAGGCCATAGCGCGCCCTCTGCGATGACCTGTGCATCTTCTAACGAGTGTGGTCCTTGAAGCACAAGAATAGGTAATTCGATACCGGCCTCTCGAAGTGCTATCGCTTCTTCCATAATGGCCACTGCGAACGCATCGACCAGTGGTGATAGCGCTTGCGCGCAGGGTACTGCGCCGTGTCCGTACGCGTCGGCCTTGACCACTGCCATAGTGCTTCGAGGTCCTGCAAGGCGTTTCAGCGTAGCGGCGTTTTCGCAAAGCGCCTGCAGATCAATCGTGAATTTTGTCGGTCGGCTCATTCGAAGTGATCGAAGCGATGGAGATGAAAAAGGCTCTGGGCCTGAGCCCAAATGGGCCCGGGTTTGCCATCGCCAACGGGCTTTCCATCAATACTCACAACAGGCTCCAGTTCTTTGGTCGAACTACTCAACCAAACTTCGTCAGCAGCGAGTACTTCATCTTTAGTGATTTGCATCTCGTGCACACTCAGCGAACTGTGTGTTCGAAGTATGTGGAGTGCCATATCACGCGTGACACCGGCCAGCTTGTGCTGGTCCAGGGGTGGGGTTTTCACTTCATTACTGTGGACAACGAAGACGTTACAGGCTGCAGCTTCGGTCAGTTGGTTATTCGCATCGAACAATAGAATTTCACCACCACCATCGCTGACGCCTTCCATCATGTGAAGCACATTCCCAAGCAGAGATGTGCTCTTGATATGACAGCGCTGCCATCTCAAATCTTGCCGAGTCGTAACTGTCCAGTGTGTCACTTTCTCGGGATCACCGGTGACAGGCGCGGGTATGGCAAAAGTATAGGCGAATAGGGTTGGCGTTGTGTTAGCGGGAAACGCATGATTACGTTTCATGGTTACCCCGCGTGTAATCTGTAGGTAGATCCCGAGGTTACCGTTGCCGTTTTTATCCATGAGCTCCTGAAACATGTTGGTGAGCTCGGCACCACTCCAGGGTATGTCTATCCCAATCTCACTCAAGCCGTTTTCTAGACGCGCTAGATGAAGATCAAGACCAATGAGCCTGCCGCCGTAGGATGGGATGACCTCGTAGATGCCATCTCCAAACAAAAATCCTCGGTCCATTGGCGATATTCTTGCCTCCTCCAAGGGTACAAATTCGTTATTTAAAAAAGCGATAGTCATTGGGCACCTATTCCTGGTCTTTCCGTCTCTTGCCACATCCGCGGAACGCCTTATAGTACTGGAGCAGAGCGGTACATAAAAAGGATAAACAGACATGCCCACTATTACAGACCACGCTATCGCGACCCCGGATAAGCCAGCATTCATCATGGGGTCCACCGGCGAGACAGTAACCTTCGCCGAACTCGACGCCAGAGCCAATCAAGTAGCTCAGCTGCTGCGCGCGTCAGGTGTTCAGCAGGGAAAACACATCGCAATGATGATGAAAAATTGTCGTGAGTTTATGGAGATCATGTTCGGCTGTATGCGCGCCGGAGTCGTGTTTACACCCATTAGTACTCACCTCAAAAAAGATGAGACGGCCTACATTATTAACAATTGCCGAGCCCAACTGTTCATTGCTTCAGCCTCGCTAGCGGACGTTGCTGCAGAGGCGGCAGCTCAAGCATCGGCCCTGGAGCACTGCTTTATTATCGCCGGCGAAAAAGCCGGATTTGTTGATTGGCATTCAGCGTTGGCTGAGCAGCCGTCAGATCCCATTGCAGATCAAAGTCTCGGTGTCCCCATGCTGTACTCATCAGGCACGACGGGAAAGCCCAAGGGGGTTTTTCGCGCGCCTGAAAATATTGATTTGGACGCGCCACACCCGCTCAAACTTGCCGGGGCATATTATGGATTCAATACGGAGACTCTCTATCTTTCTCCCGCACCGCTGTATCACGCCGCGCCGTTGCACTACAACACACTGAATCTCATCCAGGGCGGTACCTCGATCATTATGGAGCGCTTTGATCCTGAGCAGGCTCTCGCGTTGATCGAGCGCTACAAGGCGACCCATAGTCAGTGGGTTCCTGTGATGTTCATCCGCATGCTCAAGCTACCCGAAGCGGTTCGATCAAAATACGACGTATCGAGTATGCAGCGCGCAATCCACGCGGCAGCGCCGTGTCCTATCGACATAAAACGACAGATGATTGACTGGTGGGGACCTGTTATCTGCGAGTATTACTCATCAAGTGAGGGGGTTGGCTTTACGCTCATCGATTCAGAGGATTGGCTGAACCATCCGGGCTCGGTAGGGCGACCGCTCACGGGTATCCCCAAAATCCTGAACGATGATCTCGAAGAGTTGCCCGTGGGCGAGGTCGGTCAGATCTATTTTGCCGAGGTGGCTCGCTTCGAATACTTTGATGAGCCTGGAAAGACAGACGAAGCCTTCGATTCAAGAGGCTGGGGTACCGTTGGCGATATGGGGTACCTGGATGAAGAGGGCTACTTGTATCTCACCGATCGCAAGAACTTCATGATTATCACGGGAGGCGTGAATGTCTATCCGGCCGAGATAGAAGGTTTACTGGTAACCCATCCGAAGGTAGCAGATGTCGCTGTATTTGGAATTCCGAATGAAGAGTTCGGCGAAGAAGTGAAGGCCGTGGTTCAGCTGATGAATCACAGTGATGCGTCACCGGAAACTGCGGAGGATCTGACGCTGTGGATGAAGGAACGCCTTGCATCTCTGAAGGTGCCGCGATCTGTCGATTTCATGGAACAGTTGCCGAGGATGGATAACGGTAAACTCTACAAGCGCCATCTCATGGACGCTTATAAGTAGACCTATCTAAAAAAAGGGCGGCGATGGCCGCCCTTTTTTGTTAGCCCCAGTAACGCTTCGCTGCCGTGCCAACCCAGGCCGCCAGAGATCTCACTAGGTATTGCTGGTTTTTGAGCGATGAGATTTATGCCACGTTTTACTAACTGAGGTCTCGTTGCCTAATCGGTATAGGCGGCGCCCATGGTTGATAATGGGCCCACCATAGCGGCCTTTGCTTCAGCCTCGGGGCTTGAAGCCGTACCAATCAAAGCGCGCTTTCTAATGCCTTGCGTGATGGATGCGAGCCTAAAGAAGCAAAAAGCCATGTAGAAGTTCCAGTCTTCAATGCCGGGCTGGCCTGTCCGTTGGCAGTAGGTGCGGATGTAGGCCTCATCATCGGGAATATTAAGTTCGCTGCGAGAGAGCCCAGCAAGACCGTTAATCCCGGCCTCGCGAGGGAACTGCCAGGCCATGAGTTGATAGGCGAGATCCGCGAGCGGATGCCCGAGGGTCGACAGCTCCCAGTCGAGGATGCCAATGATGCGCGGCTCGGTGGGGTGAAAAATCATGTTGTCCAGCCGGTAATCCCCGTGTACCAATGACACTTGACCATCATCGACAGGCATATTTTTGGGCAGCCAATCAATGAGCTTTTCCATCTCGGGAATGGTCTCAGTTTCAGCGGCGCGGTACTGCTTCGTCCACCGCCCAATCTGTCGCTCGAAATAGTTGCCGGGCTTCCCGTAGTCGCTCAGACCCGCCTTGTGGATATCGACCATGTGCATATCCGCCATGACGCGGTTCATTTGATCGTATATGGCGCCCCGATCTTCGTCCGATACTTCTGGCAGTGCAGGGTCCCAGAAAATACGTCCCTCGAGGTGTTCCATGATGTAAAACATGGATCCAATGACGTCATCGTCTTCGCAAAGGGCTACAGGCTTGGGCACGGGTACATTGGTGGGTGCTAACGCGGATAACACTTTGAACTCTCTATCCACAGCATGCGCCGACGCTAACAGTGTTCCCTGAGGCTTTCGACGCAGCACATAAGCTCTGTCGCCCGCCGTTAGCTTAAACGTTGGGTTGGATTGGCCCCCCGCGAACTTTTCAGCTTTCAGATCTCCATTAAACGCGGGCACGTGCTCTCTAATCCATTTTTCAAGAAGCGTTAAATCGAGTCCCTGTGCCATTTTTTGATCTCCAATCTAGCTATGTGCTTGCCGATTCAGTATGGTTCTTGAGCGCGTTATACACGCTGGTACTGTGAGTCGCAAACAGTGCTGCGAAGCCGCGCTCAAACCGCCTCGGCGGCTAATAACGATAAGCACACGTTGTATGGAGATGAATACGTTATGTCTGTTGTAGCTCAGTTTAAGCAAGCTCTTGAGATGACCACGGCGCCCGGCGGGTTACTCGAGTTAACCACCATCGAGCGGGATGGCGTTCCAGTAAAAGCGTTTGCTCAGGCCCCAGGGTCAATGCGGGACCTGTGGAGATTATCGGCGGGCCACGGTGATGCGGAGTACCTGATTTACGACGATGAGCGCTGGACCTACGCACAAGCGGCGAAGATTGTTGCTGAATTTGGCGGTTGGCTGACTGAGCAGGGAGTGGGTCCTGGTGATCATGTTGCGATAGCCATGCGCAACTACCCCGAGTGGATGATGGCGCACTGGGCGGTCAACAGTATCGGCGCTGCGATTGTCGGTATGAATGCATGGTGGGTTGCGGACGAGATGGACTATGCACTCCATGATTCTAAGCCGAAAGTCCTCATTGCAGATGACCGGCGGCTAGAGGCATTCGCGCAAATTCAAGCGAAACACCCCGATACTAAGGTCGTCTCCGTTCGCGAACCTAATTCGCCTGTTGAGGCCGTCGATTTTCACGCGGCATTAGTTGAGGGTGCTGAGTTACCGGATATTGAAATCGATCCGGACAGTGTTGCTTGCATTTTTTACACCTCAGGCACTACCGGTCGACCCAAGGGCGCGCAGCTAACGAATCGTGGCTGCGTTACCAACGTTTTGAACGTCATATCCATGGGGCGCGCGTTTGCGACAGCATCGGCACTGGCTAAATCAGGGGGCGACAAGCAAGTCGATGTGCAATCACCGCCTGCGGCGACCGGCCTGATTGCAACCCCATTGTTCCACGTAACAGCCAATAACTGCGCGGTCCAAGCGGGGACCCTAGCAGGGAGTCGGTTCGTCCTGATGTACAAGTGGGATACGTTGGAGGCGCTGAAACTCATCGAGGCAGAAGGCGTAAATACGGTGAGTGCGGTTCCTATGATGACTCGTGAGCTTCTAACGCATCCTGATTTCAACGACTACGATACGTCGAGCCTTGCGAGCATGGGCGGTGGCGGTGCGGCGGTGCAGCCGGACCTTGTGAAAAAGGTCGACGCCGTTACCAAGAAGGCGCGACCTGCGCAGGGCTACGGCATGACCGAGGTCTGCGGCATCATTACCTACATTGCCGGGGACGTATTCGTTGAGCGCCCATCAAGCTGTGGTTATCTAGCCCCCACCTTTGAGGGCAAAGTTATCGATGAAGCCGGTAAAGAGCTTCCTGTAGGCGAGCTTGGCGAAATCTGTGTGAAGGGTGCCGCGGTAATCAAAGGTTATTTGAACCGCCCAGAGGCCACCGCTGAAACGATTGTCGATGGTTGGTTGCACACAGGTGATATTGGCTACTTCGATGAAGAGGGATTTTTGTACTTGGTAGATCGCGCTAAAGACATGATTCTCAGAGGCGGAGAGAATATCTATGGCGCTGAAGTCGAATTCGCTGTCTTCGACCATCCGGCGGTGCTGGAGTGCGTTGCCTTTGCCGTGCCTGACGAGCGTTTAGGTGAGGAGGTGGGTGTGGCTATTCACTTGAAAGATGGGGCGATGTTGGATGCCTCGGGTCTCAGAGAACACCTCTCCACTCGCCTTGCTGCGTTCAAAGTGCCTAAGTATGTCTGGTTCTTAGCGGAGCCACTTCCGCGAAATGCGAACGGTAAGTTCCTGAAGCGTGAGCTTCGCGAAGTGCTGGATCCAGCATCGGCTGACTGAGAAACGTCGATTTGCCGCGAATATGCCCCGAAAGGGGCGACTACAAAACGGAGCAGAATCATGAGCCACTATGAGACGCTTGAGGTCACTCAAAACGACAGCGTAATGATCATTGCGCTAAATCGTCCCGAGAAACTGAATACCTTCAATACCGTACTGAGGCGTGAAATTGCCCAGGCAGCTATAGCGGCCAATCTCGATGACACTGTCAGGGCTGTTGTGCTGACCGGAAATGGACGGGCCTTCAGTGCTGGCGCAGATCTGTCAGATGGCGACGGCATGGGCAACGGGAAGTCCGTAGAGAGCGATCTTAACTTTGAGTACAAGCCAGGAGTCCTAGCTATTCACAACAGCTCAAAGCCCTGGATTGCAGTGATCAACGGACCGTGTGCTGGTATTGCCTACTCCTACGCCATGGCCTGCGACTTAGCCTGTATGGGAGAGAATGCCTATCTGTATCAGCCGTTCTCGGCGATCGGTCTGGTGCCTGATGGTGGTGCAACGTGGTTAATCCCGCGTTTGGTCGGAACCAAACGTGCCTACGAACTCATGGCATTAGGAGAAAAGTTGAGTTCGCAAAAAGCCATGGCGATGGGCATGGTCAACCGGGTGTTCTCGGACGAATCACTTCGTGAAGAAGGCATTGCCTACGCTAAAGAGGTGGCAGAAAGATCGCCGCTTGCGCTGAGCTATACCAAAGCTGCGGTCAGTTTTGGTCAGACGCATACCCTTGATGAGACGATCTCGAAAGAAGCCGAGCTACAGGCCATGTGCATTGATAGTGAAGATGCCAAAAATGCGGTTATTTCCTTCTTCAATAAACAAAAGCCCGAGTGGAAAGGTCGCTAGGTAAAACCAGCGCCTGTTTGAGGATAAAAACAATGAAAATTCGCGCGGCCGCGGGCATTTTGTCCGCACTTCTAGTGACCCAAGCGTGGGCTACGGAAAAGCAAATTTTATGGGGCGATACACACCTACATACCAACCGCTCATTCGACGCTTTC
>Ga0181577_10001416_pt1 | contig 19277 bp, 10 predicted proteins | sample 101ome_21_FD_132468 | JGI IMG/M metagenome (GOLD analysis project Ga0181577, IMG submission 132468) | Coastal salt marsh microbial communities from the Groves Creek Marsh, Skidaway Island, Georgia - 101413BT metaG (megahit assembly) | ecosystem: Environmental > Aquatic > Marine > Intertidal...
CCAAATTACGATCCAGGACCTGCGCGTCAACATCAAAAAGATCATGATGGACGACACGCTGCCGCCGGACAACATGAGCGCCAGGTCGGCTACCGAGATCGCCGAGCGGACCCGTGAGCTGGCTACTAACCTGGGCAGCGCCTTTGGACGCCTGATTACGGAGACCATGCTGCCTATTGTGGCCAGGACTCTGTTTGTCATGGACCAGCAGGGCATCATTAAAATGCCGCTGCGGGTCAATGGGTCCCAGGTCAAGGTTACGCCGGTGTCTCCCCTGGCCCAAACACAGAAGCTCCAGGACGTCAACACAGTCATGCAATATGTGCAGATCGCGTCGCAGATGGGTCCGCAAGGCATGATGACGCTATCGGTTACCAGGATCCTGAAATATGTGGCAGACCAGCTCGGTGTCGATCAGAACCTGCTGGCAACTGACGCCGAGCAGCAGCAGATGATGATGCAGATGCAGCAGGCGATGGAGGCCCAACAACAGGCCCAGGCGCCGCAGCAAGTTACAGACGGCGGCGCCGCAGCGGGGGCAATGCAATGAGCGAAGATGGATGGGATTCCTTAAACCCGGCTTTCGAGGAGCCCGACCCGCCCAAGGCGTCGGACCTGGATATCCTTTACGGCCGCGTGTTTAAGAGCGAGGAAGGCCAGCAGGTACTAGCGCACCTGCGGGCAATCACTATCGAGCTGCCAACCTGGAATCCGGGCGAGGACTCCAGCTTTGGGTACGTCCGGACGGGCATGGCGGAGATAGTTCGTTTAATCGAAAAGCGCGTAAACAGGAGTAACAATGGATAACCAGGCAGAGATGCAGCAGGACAACGTCACCGATGACGCCCCGTTGCTCAACCCCGAGGCCCAGGCAGAACCCACAACCCAAGTCGAAGCGCCGATCCCGCTACGAGCGGAGACGGATCCGGAGAATACGCCGGTTAAAGCAGAGGCTGATGAACCTATTGAACGCCCTACGGACTTTCCCGAGCAATTTTGGGATGATGATGGTCCGGATGTTGAGAAACTTTATAAGAGCTACAACGAGCTCCGTAAAAAATTCTCGCAAGGTAAGCATAAAGCGCCGGAGAATGGCTACGATATATCGCAATTTAAGGATGCAGGCCTTACTGACGAGGATCCAGTATTTTCCAAGTACATGGCCTGGGCGAAGGAGAATGGCGTTAGCCAGGCAGCTTTTGAGGATCTTGCAGCGCAAATCCTGGAGGTGAGCGGCGGCGTCCAGGAGCAGGAGGAATACAGTCGCCAGGCAGAGATGGCCAAGCTGGGCGAGCGAGCCAGCGAAAAGATAGAGATGGCTAACCGGCTGCTGATCAAGGCGCCATTGTCCGCCAGCGAGCGCGAGGCCATTGCCAATAGCCTGGTGACTGCCGAGGCAATCAATGGGTTTTTGAAGTATCACCGAGCGATTACCAATGAGGGGATCCCAATCCAGCCTGCGCCGGCAACGCCGCAGATGACCCAAGAGGATCTGCAAGCGTATATCGCAGATCCTCGCTGGCAGAATGATCCCGCCTGGCGCACGAAAATCGAGCGTCAATGGATGGAGCAAGGCGCATAACGCTATCTAGTAGCGTTTTAATAGGTGGCCGATGGCGGTAAGATTACGCCGTCGGCCAACCGCTAGACGGCCCGGCAATGAGGTAACCCTTTGGTGGCGCGCCCATTGCGCGCAAGTGACGGCCCGCGAGGACAACTGTTGCGATGTTCTGAAACCTTTTGGAGGTATTGATCATGGCACAGAGTGTCTCAACCGCATTTGTAACGCTCTTTGAGAGCGAAGTTAAACAGGCCTACCAGGCCGAAGCAATCCTGCGTGGCACCATGCGCACCCGTACCGGCGTGCAAGGTAACACCGTGAAGTTCCCCAAAATCGGCAAAGGCGTGGCCACCGTGCGTGTGCCTCAGTCTGATGTAACGCCGTTGAACGTGACCTATTCCCAGGTTACGGCCACAATGAGCGACTACATTGCTGCCGAATATAGCGATGTGTTCCAGCAGTCGCATATCAACTTTGACGAGCGCCGTGAGCTGGTCGAGGTGGTGTCGAAGGCTATCGCTCGCCGCATGGATCAGATCTGCATTGACGCGCTCAACGCAGCATCGTCGCCCAGCACCGTGGCAACCAGCGTCGGTGGCGCTGCCTCAAACATGAACATCGACAAGCTGCGCGCAGCTGCGAAGGCCATGAATGAGAATAACGTCCCCAGCGAAGGCCGTTACTTGCTGATGCACGCCTCGCAGCTGGACTCGCTATTGGGCGAGACCGAAACCACCAGCTCAGACTTTGCTACTGTGAAGGCTTTGGTTCGTGGCGAGATCTCGACGTTCATGGGATTCCAATTTATTACGATTGGTGACCGTGACGAAGGCGGCCTGCCGAAGCCAAGCACCCGCAGCTGCTTTGCCTGGCATAAAGACTCGATGGGTTATGCAGAAAGCATGGCCATGAAAACCGAGGTCAATTATGTTCCCGAGAAAACCAGCTTCCTGGTGAGCTCGATGTTCTCGGCCGGCGCCGTCGCTATCGACGACGAAGGCATTGTCAAAATCAGCTGCACCGAATAAGGAGGTCAATCATGGCTTTTGCTGCATCAGGATTTGCAACCGTCGCCGCTTCCAAGCGTGGCAATGCTCCAAGCATCTACGCTTACAAAACGACCGACGCGATTGCCGACGTAAACACCGCCGGTTATTTCAATGACCTGTCCGATACCCTCGAGGTGGGCGACTTGATTTATTGCGTAACCAGCACCGGCTCGACGGCCGTTTGCACCTTGACCCAAGTTCTCTCGAACGCGGCCGGGGTTGTGGACGTTGCTGACGGCACCACGTTAGCGGCCACCGACGGCGACTAATTGGAGGGGCTTTGGCCCCATTCAATAGTGGCAATAGGTGACCGCGAACCCAGGGGTTGTTCCGCTTTTAGTGGGGCAACCCCATTTGTTTTTACATTTACCGACCTAAGCAGACCAAAAGGATAAGCATGGCAGCTGGCGACACATCCCTAACAATCTGCTCTGACGCGCTGATTATGCTTGGCGCGTCTCCGCTATCTTCTTTTACTGAGGGGACCGATGCTGCGCAGGCTTGCGACCGGTTATATCCGGATCTGCGGGATAGCATGATTTCCCGTTACCCATGGAGCTGGTCCTATAAAAAAATTCAATTGTCGCGTTTATCTACAAACCCAATTAATGAATGGAATTATGCTTATCAGCTGCCAGGCGACATTTTGTCGGGTGTCCAGGCGGTATTTGAATCGTCAGGCCGCAACGAGCGCCAGCTGCGTTATGGCTGGGAGATTTATGGCGACCAGCTTTATACGAACCTAGAGACGGTTTATATCGACTACCAGGCATCAATTGATGAAAGCAAAATGCCAAATTATTTTGTGCATTTCCTGCGCACGGCCATGGCCGCCGAGCTCGGCATGGTGATTACCGACCAGGCAAGCAAAGCAGATTACTTTCGTGGAATTGCCTACGGCACACCTGGGGAGCAGGGCCGTGGCGGTTTGTTTAGGGAGGCAATGAATATTGATAGTCGAGGCAAACCGCCTTCAATCATCGAAGATTACTCATTAATTGACGTCCGAGGATAAGATGGCTCGGATCGTCCAGTTCCAAACTAACTTTTCGGTTGGCGAGCTCGACCCGCTGCTGCGTGCCAGGACGGATCTGCAGCAGTATCAAAACGCCCTGGAGACTGCTACCAATGTCCTGGTGCAGCCCCAGGGTGGCGTGCGGCGCCGCAATGGCCTGCGTTTCGTCTACGACTTTGGCAGTTCATTTACTGCATTTAAGGTTATCCCGTTCGAGTATTCGACAACCGATAGCTATACCCTGGTGTTTATAGACCAGCGTATGTATGTGTTTAAGGACGGGGTGCTGCAAACCAACATAAACGGCAGCGGCAACGATTACCTGGCAACGTCGATAACGGCAGCCATGCTTGACGAGCTCAACTACACCCAGGCGGTGGACACGCTGATCCTGGTACACGAGGACCTAGAGCCGACCAGGGTTGTGCGCAATAGTGACACCAGCTGGACCGCCAGCGCGCTGCCGCTTGAGTTCGTGCCGCAGTATGCGTATGCGATTGATTTCCATTCGCCGACGTTTACGATTACGCCAAGCGAGACAAGCGGCAACATTACGATAACGGCGTCGTCGGTTACTACCGATACCGGCACCGCCCAAGCCGGCAGCTCGGATACGATTACGCTCAAGGCGGCCAGCAGCTTCAGTAGCGATGACCAGCCCAATGGGATGTTTATTACCCTGACGGGCGGCACCGGCAGCGGGCAGACCAGGCACGTCGAGGATTATGAAGCGTCAGGTAAGGTGCTTACTGTTTACCCTGCTTGGACAACGGCGCCCGATGCGACTACTGGTTACAAGGTCGAGGCTTATGCGCCATCAGCTGAAGGCGAATACGTCAATGCGTCAAACGGTTTTGGCCGCGCCAGGTATACCGAGTATGTAAGCCCGACGCAAATGAAGGCTTACGTTGAGATCCCATTCTTTGACACCAGCGCCATAACGGAGGGCAACTGGGAGAGCGAGCACGGATACGAGGACACCTGGAGCTCGACGCGCGGGTGGCCCAGGTCGGCTGCGTTCCATGAAGGGCGTTTGTACTTTGGCGGCAGCAAGTCGCGGCCAAATACTGTTTGGGGTTCGAGGGTTGTCGATTACTTTGACTTCAATCCTGGCACGTCCTTGGACGACGAGGCCGTCGAGGCTACGATTAACACGAACCAACTCAACGTAATCACCAATATCGTATCGGGCACGGATCTAAAGATCCTGACAACTGGCGGCGAGTTCGTTGTCAACCAGGCGTCGCTTGATCCAATTACCCCGTCTAATTTCCTGGTCAAGCCACAAACCAGGCTGGGCAGTAAACCTGGCGTGCCGGTGGATGATCTCAACGGCGCCACAATCTTTGTGCAGCGCGGCGGCAAGTCTCTGATCAGCTTTCAGTTTACTGACACTACCGCCAGCTATTCGGGCCAGCCGTTGTCGGTTTTGAGCTCGCATTTATTGAATGACCCGGTTGACCTAGCGGTGCGTCGCGCGACGTCAACCGATGAGACGGACCGGCTATTTATTGTCAATGCCGGCGATGGCTCCATGGCCGTGTACTCTATCCTGGCCAGCCAAAACGTAATCGCGCCGAGCAAGTTCACGACGGACGGCGAGTTTATCGCTATTGGCGTTGAGATCTCAAATGCGTTTGTAATCGTAAAACGTACTGTTAATGGGGCGACCAAGTATTACTTGGAGCAGTTCGACGAGGATTTGACCACGGATAGCGCGGTTACTGGTGGCGCATCATCAACGGCAACCTTGGCGCACCTGGAAGATAAAGAGGTGCAAATCATCCGCGACGGTGTAATCGAAACCCCGCAGACTGTACCAGCATCACCGTACACAATTACCTTTGAAAGCGCAGCCACCAGCTCCTATCAGGTTGGGCTGAATTACGACATTACTGTAAAGACCATGCCGGCAGAGCCCAGGCTCGCCCAGGGCACAGTACAGGGTGTGCAGAAGCGGATCATCCAGGTGGACGCCTTGGTGTATGAAACGCAGAATATGACGATCAATGGCCAGGAGGTCCCATTCAGGAATTTTGGGGTATCGGTTTTGGATACTCCGGTGCAGGAGTTCACCGGAACCAAAACGACACACGGGCTGCTCGGGTTCAGCAAGACCGGGCAGATTACTGTAAGCCAAAGCGTACCGCTCAAAATGACGCTGCTTGGCCTCGAGTACAAAATGAGCGTGGGGAATTGATATGTCATTTCTAGCACCCTTAATCCCAAGCGCAACTGCGGCAACGGCGGTGGCGGCAGAGTCTGCCGGCTTGATGGCGGCAGCCGGGGCTACTGGCGGCGCGTCGGTTGCCGCTACAAGCGCCTTAACAACGGCGGCTGCTGGAGCCACAGGCGTTGGTTTATTGGCTGGCGGGGGCGGTTTGTTTGGCGGCTTGTTTGGCGGCCAAACTGGGCTTGGCGGCTTGCAAGCCGTTGGCCAGCTGATGTCGGCATTTGGCCGGGCAGAGGCCTATGACGGGAAGGCTGCGGTAGAAAGGATCCAGGGGCGGCAGCGCGCGCTCCAGCAGCGCCAGCAGGGCGTGGAGGCTTTGCGCCGGCTAAACGAAAACCTGGCAACAGTATTTGCGCGGGGAGCGGCTGGGAATGTTGATGCGCTTTCCGGCTCGGTTTTGTCTTTGCAAAATGCAAGCGCAAGGGATGCAATCTCTGAATACTACATAAACAAAGACAACGCAACGATTGAGATGGCCACGGCAAATATGCAGGCTGATCAATACGAGGCCGCAGGGGATATCTCAATGACGACCGGGCTATTTGAGGCTGCAGGGACTATTGGCACCGGCATTTATCGAGACCAGCAATTAGGTATGCCAGCTTTAAGTGTGGCAGCATAAGGGTAAAAAATGGCCACAGAATTACCACGTTATCGCCGAACAGGAGCGCAGCCCGTAGTGTCGCGTGGCATTGACTTTGCCGCAGCTACGGAAACCCAGCGCCTGGGGCAGACCATTAGCCAGCAAGTCGAGCAAATGTCAAAGTTTGTTTTCGAGGAGCAAAAGCAAGAAGCGGTGCAGCGCGGTGAGCAAGCCGTCCGGGAGCAAGGAGCCCAACCAGTATTGCAGCAGCTCGGCGCTGCTGGCGGCCCCAAAACAATAGCAGAACGAGCTGCCTACAAAACGGCAAACGAAGTGGCCAAGGTTGAGATCGAGACCCTTGGCAAAACCGAAATTAACAAAATCCTGCAGCAGGCAGAGGCTCAAAAGCTGCCGTTGTCCGATGTCCAGGCGCAGCTGCAAGATGTGGTTGATGGTTTGCCTGCGTCTCTATCGAATCTTGACCCAGGGCTGGCTGGTGTCGTGCGGGCTAACCTGGCCGGCAGCGCATCATTGGCCGGGGTCCGGTATGCCGAATTTATTGGCCGCGTTCAAATGGATGCAGAGCGCGGTAAATTCCTGCAGCAAATTGAAGTGGCTGGCCAGGAAATCCGTCGGATAGCTTCTACAAACCTTGGGCCAGGCAGCAATGCTTTGGATATGGCAGAGGTCCAAATAAGAGAGTTAGAGCGCTCGATGAGAGAGCGCCAGTTCTCGGAAGAAGCTATATCCAGGACCCTGATTAGCATACGGCAGGACGCCGTTAAAGAAAACATTTTTGCCAGGTTTGATCGGCTGACAACGCTTAAAGAGCAAGAAGCATTTATTGCCGAGTTTGAAAAGAACCCCAACAAAGTCTTGGGGGTTGTCGGCAGCAGAACCATTCGCAAACAGCTACAAACAACTGTCAACCAGGTAAAGGCCGAGCTGCGTCGGAAACAATCTGAGGCTAAAGCCCTGGCTACTGCGGCAAGTAGTGATCTCCGGACAGATATTAAATATAGCGTACTGGACGTCGTGCAAAACGGCGGCATGGTTCCAAAGGCCAAGCTCGCCGAAATGATGCAACAAGCCAGGAGCTTGGCGCCTTATGATGGCGGCAAGGCTTTGCGGGCGGTGTATGAAGCAAACCTGGTTGTTGAATCGACCAGGATGCACATGGATAAGTCGCCGATGCAGCTGGACGCGGTGATTACCGAAATGCGCAGCAAGGGAATACCAGGCGCAGGAGAGCAGGGCATCGACACCGGGGCCGAGGCTGCAATTATTGGCACGCTTACCACTTTGAAATCCAATGCCGAGACAGGTTTGCGCGATGATCCGATGACCTATGCTTTGCGGACCAACCCAAACAAGGTGGCCTTAAACCCGATCAATTTCTTGGCCAACCCAAGGGACGCGGAGGCTCGCAATTCTTTGGCGGCCGAGGGCCAGCAGCGCATCAAAACCATGCGGTTTGTGCAGGGCAAATATACCCTGCCAGATGCGTCGCCTTTGACCAAAAACGAGACTCGAGCCCTTAAGGATGTATTCAAGCGGTCCGACATTGATGGTCGCCTGATTGTTATGCAAAACATTCAAACGGCTTTTGGGTCGCAGATTGCGTCGCGTGTATTCCGAGATTTTGCAAAAGAGGCTGACGGCAAAACCCTGGGGCATATTGGCGGCCTTATGGCTATGGGCCGCCCAAATGAAGCCATCCTGGCCCTGCGCGGGTTTTCATTACTTGAATCGGGAGTTAACCCTATTGGCGACAATTCGATTGTGGCCCAAGAAAATTTCCAGCAATATGTTGGCGCCTCCTTGGATAACCATGGCGGGTCTATTGCGTCAGGGTTCCAAACGGCCCAAGCGATTTATGCCCAAATCAGCCAGGGCAGCGAAGCGTTTGATGAGGACAACTGGAGACACGCGCTGCATATTGCGTATGGCGGCGATGCTTCAAATGCCAATGTCGGCGGAGTGCAGACAATCCGGGATCAGCGCACCATGCTGCCGCCCAGGGTAAATGCCGATGACGTTGAGGACGCGCTCGAGAAAATTACCGACGACATGGTTTTTAAGCTAACGGGGCTGCGTGCGCCCGAGGGAATAATAGAAAGAGTACGAGAGGGAAACAAATACTTTCTTGTTGCCGCAGGCAATGACGCTGGCGATACAACATTGAAGTATTACATTAAGATTAGAGATTCAAACAAATTTGCGCTTAATACGGTTGCGGACGCAAAGACCGGACAAAACATAAAAATTGATTTGCAGGCATTGATTGCTTTGACCAAAGGGCAAACCCCGCCAATAACTCAGCCAGGAGCTGCCGGGCCATGACCTTTTTAATGCGTGAAGAAAACGCCCTAGACGTTTTGCCCGAGCAAAAAATCACTAAGCCGGAGGCTGGGTTTGGTGAGGTTTTTAACCAGGCGACTGATTCGTTATTGCGCACGGCCTTTAGCAATAGTTCTAGCCGCCACATGGTTGACGAATGGCAGCCAACGCTTGATTTAATTAGAGAGCGGACCGGCGAATCGTTTGTTAATCCGGCTTTGTTGTTGACCAGGACCGGCGTCCTGGAGTCGGTTGACACTTATCTCGATATCTTTACGCTGCCCCAATACCAGCGGATGGAAGCCGACATCGTGCGATTTGTGCGGCGTAACCAGGACAAGCTGCCCGAGCTGGAATGGTTAAAGGCTGGAGCAGTACGCGAGAGGGTAAAAGGGTTGGCCAGGCAATCGCAGGTTGAGCTCCAGGACATGATCGCCAGGTCGCCGACCACAAGCACCGGCTGGGCAACGCTGGCTGGAGGCGTTTACGCTTCTTTTCAGGACCCCGTTATCTTGTCGTCCCTTATTGCAGGCATGGGCCCAACCAGGAGCTTTTTATCGCTGGTCGGCCGTGAGGTTTTGATCGGCGCCGGGTCAGAAGTCATTATCCAAAAAGAAGTGCAAGATTGGTATAAAGAGCTTGGACTTGCGTATACCTATAAAGATTTTCTGCAAAACGTATCGTTTGGTGCCGCAGCTGGCGCTGCGTTCCCTTTGGTTTTTAAGGGCGCAACTGAAGGTCTAATGCGGATTGGCGACGGAACGCGAACGCTGGTTAGATTAACAGACGACCAAATTAAAAAAGGAATATCGGTTATCCAAAAATATGCGCCTGGCACCGCGTCTGAAAAAACTGCAATGAAGCAGGTGGACAACGCATTAACCGACGCAGCGGAAAGCCCGTTTGTTGATCCTGACGTACACCTAGACCACATGAATCAGGTGCTTTTTGCAATGGACAACGATATGCCATTGCCCAGGCCGCCTGAAGTCGATATAAAAACAACAGAGCCAACCCTGGCCGACCAGGCGGTAAGGGGTCTATCTGTTCAAACCTTTGACCCGCGCAAGCTCGAGGTGGATGCCAGGTTGTTCCAGTTTAAGGAAGGCGGCGACGAGTTTGGTGTAACCGAGAGATTAAAAAAAGAGGTCGAATGGGACCCCATGAGCTCGGGCACCGTGGTGGTTTACGAGGCCGCAAACGGCAAGCAGTTTATTGTCGATGGCCACCAGCGAATGGGCCTGGCTCGCCGGATCTTGGCTCAAGACCCGAGCCAAAGCATTGAGCTGGTGGGTTATAAGCTGCGTGAAATTGATGGCCTTTCGCCTGAGTTTGCCATGGTGCTTGCTGCCAGGAAAAACTTACGAGAGGGTAGCGGCTCTCCGGTTGACGTTACCAAGATTTTGCGGGAGCGTCCCGACCTGGCCAGCGTATTGCCAACCACAAGCAACACAGTAAAGATTGGTCGGGCTCTAATGAGCCTGCACAATGACAACTTTATGGCGGTGGTTAATGGCCTGGTCAGGCCCGAGCACGCGGCAATTGTGGCTCGCATGATCCCCATGGACGTTACAAAAGTCAAGGCGGCCCTTGAAGGGGACGTCGCAGATATTGCAGCCAAGCAGCAAGCCGTGCTGGCTTATTTGCAAAAGAATCCACCCGAGACGCTATTTGAGGCCGAGGCAATTGTCCGGCAGATGGCAAACGAAGATTTTTCAATGGTCCGCCAGGAGAATCTGTTTGGCGAGGATGTGGTCGCCGAAAGTCTGTACCTGGAGCGCGCTAGGGTGCTGGATGAGGTCCGCAAGATCCTGCGCAATGACAAGCGGGTTTTTGCTACCTTAAACAAAAATTCGGAGCGCCTGGAGGCCGAGGGCAACCAGCTGGCCAAAGAAACCAATCTACAACGGGAGACCCAAGATGCCCAAGCAATCGAAATCCTCCAAGCCCTCGCAACCGTCAGAGGGCCAATTGCCGATGCAATCACAAACGCAGCTCGAGTCGCTAAGGAAACTAAGCGGTATGGAGAGGCTGCTCGCGGCGTCGCAGACATTATCCGAGACGGAATTGAATCAGGCGACGTCCATGGGGGACTTGTTAGCGATGCAGGACGCCTTGTCGATGATACGCAGGAAAACCTTGGCAGCGCGCGCGTCGACGACCAAGGCTTAGACGCATTTGACAATCCGTTGAATCCGGAGGCAATGCGCCAAACAGATGTCCTGACCAGGAATATGTTTGAGACTCCAGCCAGGACGGCCGAGGTCGAATATGCCAGGCTCACAGAGGATGCTTATATCCGGCTAATAAACCCGGAAGATATCCGCATTGCCGAGCGTCCGACCATCCTGGCGGCTGACATGGATGGGATGCTGCCCGCTAACGCCAAGCTGATTACGACGTCGGACGGCGTGCAATACCTGCAAAGCGGCGACGATATTTACGCCAAGATTGGCGATGCCGTGGTGGGTTATGCGCAACGCACAAGCGACGGCGGCGTCGATTTGACGGTAGCCCAGGAGTTCCAGGGGCGCGGGATTGGTGGCGAGCTCTCTTTCCTATATCGCAGCCAGGACCCCAAGGCATACTCGGGTGGCTTGACCGCAGCTGGCGAGGCGGTGGCCAGGAAAACATTTCGGCGTTTTGCTGAGATCCAGCTCAGTAAAGATTCGACGATGTATTTTGAAAAGACGGCCGACTCGATTGATTTGCCGGTAACGCAGCTGCGGCCGACTCGAGCTCGGCCGGAAGGCATATTTAACGCCAAGGTGTTTATGGACCAGGCCGGCAAAGGCACCAGGTCAAAGCGCCCGCCGGTCCCTGTTAAGGATAACGGCGACGGCACCTTTACATTGCTCGACGGCAATAGCACCTACGCAATTTCAGTCGAGGCGGGGTTTGACTCAATTCCGGTTAGGGTTCTGACGGACAAGCAGTTTAGGGCCGACGTCCAGATTAAGAACGCCAAGCGGGTCCTTAACCCTGAAGGCAAGAAGAAAAAGCGCGTTGTCATGATGAAGGATGGCGACGAGCAGGAGATGGCCGATTTCCTGCGGACGGCAAAGCAGCGCCAAAATCTTACGTCGCTGGAGGGCCTGATTGGACGAGCCGAGGTAAATCACCGGGTTTTGAATGATGAGCTGGCCAGCATCACAAACGAGCTTGGCCTTCAGCATAAGCGGCCGCCCGTTAAGACAGAAGGCAGGATCCTGGAGAAGTTAAAAGAAGACTACTCTTACGATCCGGCGGTAGACAAAATTGAGGAAGTATTGCCCGACATCGTAGACGCAGCTCGCGGCGGGGTGGCAATTACAAAACCCAGCGACGTTGATGCGGTGATTAAGCAGCTCAACAAAAAATTTCACGTTATCGACAAAGGATTTAAGTTTACCGACGACGGATACTTGGATGCAAAAATCCTGGTCATGATGAACGATGGCCAGCTGGCCGAGGTACAGTTTTGGCCGCCTGGTATGTTTGAGGCAAAAACCCAGGCAAGCCTGGCTCGCTTTGGATACCCCGATAAATACACAACGCCGACGGGGCAGATAAAGCCAAACGTCGGCGGGCAGCGGTTGTATGAAATCGTGCGGGCCAATCAAGCCGCGCCCGAGGTTATTGAAAAAGCCCGAGCAGATATGCGCGTGCTTTATGGCGAAGTAATCGACTCGCTGCCGTCGTCGTTCGACTCTATGCTGGCCTCGGTTGGGATGGCACGCAGATCAGCCTCGAGCAAAATGGCTGCGGCTTCTGCTTCATCTCGAGTGATCTCGGGGGACCAATCGTTACGGAAAATGCCAGCTGGATCGCCAGGTCCAGCCCAACGCTTGGAAGAAGGCCTCCAAACAAACGACTTGTTGTCGGCAGAGACTGCCGCCAGCGTCGACCCCTCAATTAAGAAAAATCTCATAGGACCCTCCACGGATAGTCTAAGCTCGCTGGCCGATGAAGTCAACGATATCTTTAAGAATGTTGACGATATTACAACATTCCGCAGCGTCAATGAAGTCCTGGGGGTGGACCCGGACATTGATCTTAAGCTGAAAGATATAAAAGATATCCTGGACCAGGACGATCAAATGTTGCAACGCTTTAAGGACTGCATCTAATGAGCCTCCGAGAGTGCATTATCAATGCGGCCAAAGAAGGGCCACAGAACGGCGGGATTACCCAGGAGCAAGCCAAGGTGGCGGGCGATCTATTCGAGGGCTATGTGCAGCAGCTCTCGGAGGTTATGGGAAAAACCGAGGCCGAGGTCGAAGCTGGGATCCGTACTTATAAAGCCCTACAAACGGAAGCGGCCAGGAAAAAGTACCAAACTGTTCTGCAGGTTGGGATATGGAAAGACCTAGAAAAGAATATGCTGACTTACCGCAACTATCGCGGCGAGTCAGATATCGCAGCTGCAGCTGAGGCCATTTTTGCCAGGGATGATTCGGCTAATTTCCGGAATATCGAATATCGGCAAACGGCCGTGGAGAAAATGATTTTCTCCAAAATGTCCGAGGTCCTGGGAACATTCCGACGCAACATAATAGGCGGGACCAGGGCGAAGGCTACGCAGCGCGACATGATCCGCGAAGGCTTTGGCGAAGACTCGGGCAACCAGGCCGCAAAGGAGCTCTACCAGAGCTGGGCAGCAGGGGCTGAATATGGCCGGCTGCGTTTTAACCGAGCTGGCGGCGCTATCGCTAAAAACGACGGGTGGGGCTTTCCGCAGCAACACGATACCGTTTTGGTGCGGAAAGCAACCGCGCAGGAATGGGTCGATTTCGTATTGCCCAAGCTCAACATTAACAAGATGATCGACGAGACAACAGGGCAGCCGTTCTTGCCTGGTCAGCTCAATGACGAGCTTTTTAAGATTTATGAAAAAATCTCAACGGACGGCATGGCCGAGTTAATACCTGGCAACCGTGGCCAGGGGACCAAGCTGGCAAACCGTCGGACCGATCATCGTTTCCTGGTATTTAAGGATGCCGACTCTTGGATGTCGTACCAAGAGCGTTTTGGCAACCCTGACATTTTTGACGTAATGATGACTCATGTTAAAAGCATGAGCCGTGATATCGCTTTCCTGGAGACCTTGGGGCCTAACCCTACGGCGACGATTAACTACATTAAACAATGGCTGGACAAGGAGGCGTCAAAAGCGCCAGGCGAGCAAGGCGACAAGCTGCGGACAAAGGTAGCGAAGTCAAAAGCCAAGATCGACCAGTATTATTCCTATCTATCCGGCGCCACCAACGGGGCTATTGATAGCCGGATTGGTTATACCTTTGCCGGCACACGCAGCTTGCTGCAGTCGGCCCAGCTGGGGTCGGCGTCTATTGCCGCGATTACTGACGTTAACTTTCAACGCATGACGCGCGAATTTAATGGGCTGCCGGTGGTCGACACCCTGACCGACTACCTCAAAGAATTTGTTCTTATTCCCAGCACAGAGCGCGGCAAGCTGGCCATTCGCTTGGGCTTGATTGCAGATGGCTACTCGGCCATTGCAGCTGGCCAGGCGCGATTTGTCGGCGAAGTGACCGGGCCGGAAATAGCCCGCCGGATTGGCGATGCGACCATGAAACTATCGCTGCTTTCGCCTATGACAAATGCTGGCAGGTTTGCTTTTGGCATGGAGTTCTTGGGGCACCTGGCCGACCAGGCTGGAAAATCGTTTGATGAGCTGGATCCCAAATTCCGAGCCGCTATGGAGCGTTATGGGATTGGCGCAAACTCATGGGAGATTATCAGAACGACTAAGCCTTATGAGCACGAAGGTGCAACATTCTTGCGCCCGGACGACATCGAGGCCAGATCTGATATCTCCCCAGGCGTGCGCCAGGAGCTGGCAACCAGGCTGCTGGAGATGGTCCACACCGAGACTAACTTTGCCGTACCCAGCGCCAGCTTGCGTGGCCGTGTAGCTCTGATTGGGGAAAACAAGCCAGGCACGCTTGGCGGGGAAATTCTGCGCAGCTTTGCCATGTATAAAAACTTTAGCGTGACCTTGATGGACACCCATCTAAAGCGCGGGATGAAGCTGCGCCATGGCAAGGGCAGAGCCGCTTTTTATGCGGATCTATTTATTAGCACAACGATCATGGGCGCGCTGGCGCTGCAGCTCAAGGAAATCAGTAAAGGCCGAGATCCACGCCCAATGAATACACCGGAGTTTTGGGGTGCAGCTCTATTGCAGGGCGGCGGCCTGGGGATCTTTGGCGACTTCTTAGCTAGTCCACAAAATCGAATGGATAACGGTATCGCAGAAACCATTGCCGGCCCGGTGTTTGGTTTGGGGGCAGATGTTCATTCGTTTGCCTGGACAAATATACAAAGGGCTTTGAAGGGCGAAGATACAAAAATCGCAGCGGATTTTGTTGGCCTGGCTGCCAGGTATACGCCAGGGTCGAGCTTGTGGTATTTGCGCCTTGCCATGGATCGCCTGGTTATCGAGCAGCTGCAAAGAGCAAACGATCCTGACGCATCAGCTCGATTCCGTCGCAAGATTAGGAAATATCGCAAGGACTACAACCAAGAGTATTGGTGGGCGCCAGGACAAACGGCTCCGGACCGAGCTCCTGACTTGGGAAACATGGTAGCGCCCGCGCGCTAAATGTGGTGAAATTAGTTTTGAAGGGGTATTAAGATGGCTGACGTTCCAATCAATCCAGTAACCCGCCGGGTTCAGTTTAGCGGCAACACAGGCCTGGGCCCGTTTGCGTTTACTTTTAATATCCTACAGGATAGCGATATTATTGTTTACAAAAACAGTACGTTGCTCACCTTGACCAGCGAGTATCAAGTACATACCGCATCAAATGGCACGGGGACAATTACGCTAACCGGTAACGGTAATGGGACCGCTCTAACAACCGACGATATCCTTACCATCATTGGCGGCCGTGAGCTCTCGCGCACGACTGACTTTGTGACGGCTGGCGATTTGCTGGCCTCGAGCTTGAACGAGCAGCTCGACTCCCAGGTGATCATGGTTCAGCAGCTGGACGAGCAAGCCAAGCGCACCATGCGCGTAAGCCCGGACGACGTATATACCGACATGACCCTGCCCCTTAAGGCAGACCGCCTGGGTACGGTGCTTGGTTTTAACGCCACCACGGGCGACCCCGAGCCAGGCCCGGTTATTGCTGACGTATCGACGTTGTCGGCCATCACGGCAGACATTGCTACCTTGGCTGACATCGAGGACGGCACGGACGCTACCGACGCCATACAAACTGTCGCCGGGGTATCGGGCAACGTCACGACCGTAGCTGGCATTTCTGCAAACGTAACCACGGTCGCTGGCATTAGCTCGGACGTAACAGCGGTCGCCGCTGATGGCTCAGATATTGGCACGGTGGCTGGCTCGATTGCTAATGTAAATACAACCGCCACCAGCATTGCCGACGTTAATACGGTTGCTGCCGACCTGGCTGGCTCCGACAACATTGGCACGGTTGCTACCAACATCACGAACGTAAACACGGTGGGCGGTATTTCTGCAAACGTCACGACCGTGGCGGGCATTAGTTCGGATGTCACGGCCGTGGCCGCCGATGGTACTGATATCGGGACGGTTGCTACCAATATTGCGAATGTAAATACTGTTGCAGGTGTTAGCGGAAATGTAACCACAGTCGCCGGGATATCTAGCGACGTTACTGCCGTTGCGGCCGACGCAGTTGACATAGGTACGGTGGCTGGCATTGCAGCAAACGTAACCACGGTGGCTGGAATAAGCGGCAACGTCACGACAGTTGCCGGGGTTAGCGGCAATGTCACAACGGTCGCCGGTATCAGCTCAGATGTCACGGCTGTTGCGGCTGATGCAACTGACATTGGTACAGTCGCCGCCGATTTGGCTGGTAGCAATAACATAGGCACGGTCGCTGGAATTTCCGGCAACGTAACGACTGTTGCTGGTGTTGCGGCAAACGTAACTACTGTGGCCGGTGTATCTGCGGATGTAACGACAACTGCTGGTGTTGCGACTGACATTGCTACGCTTGCAGATATTCAAGACGGCACAGTCGCGACCAATGCAATTACCGCCACGGCGGCGGTTGCCAGCGACATTACAACCGTTCGTCCATACCTGCCGGAAATCAGCGAGGTAGCAGACGCCCGCTTGGATGTCAGCGCCGTGGCTGATGACATTACGTCTGTGGTCACGGTCGCAACAAACATTACCGATGTTACAAATTTTGCTGATGTGTACTACGGCCCGGCTGCGAGTGCGCCATCTACGCGCCAAGATTCCAGCGCGTTACAGGCTGGCGATTTGTACTTCAACACCACCAGCAATTCCATGTTTGTCTACAACGGCAGCTCATGGGATTCGATATCGGAGGTCGAAATCAGCGACCTGCTTGACTCGGCGCTTCAGACATCGTCAGAGCTTTCCAGCCCTGGGTTTGCTGACAATGACACCTCGATTCTAACGGCTGCGGCTACGCTTGATTTGATTGAGTCAAGCAACGCAGACTCCGCAACCAATGTTGCTGTAACTACATCCGCGTCAGCTAGTGCTTTTAAGGTACCGTTTGCTAATACGACGGTTTCTACTACTGGCGACTACGGACTGTTGCAGGACAGTACGGCTACGTTTACCTACAACCCCAGCAGCAATACGCTCACGGTTGGCACGGTATCTGGGGCTTTGAGCGGTAACGCCTCAACCGCAACAAGCGCCACCAATGTTGGCTTGACTTATACAAGTACAAATAGCAATTACTACATCCCGTTTGCCAGCAGTTTTTTTAGTGGCAACTATGCGCTAGGTGTGGATAGCGGGCTTTATTACAATCCATCGTCAAATGAATTGACGGTTAACCAACTTACCCCGCAAATAATTGATTTTGGCGATGGCACTTCTAGCACAGAGCATTTGCGCTTTGGTAATTCCGACGACATAAAGATTTACTACGACGGCACAACTGACAATGCGCTCACCTTTTACGATGGCTCGAATGTGCTACTAGAGCTGTACAAAACGAGCGGCAATCTTGGCCTGCACGGGAAAATGACAGTCGGCGCTGACCCGACCGCTAATCTGGAGGTGGCGACCAAACAGTATGTAGACAACGCTACGGCTGCTGCCCTGCACTACCACGACCCGGTGCGGGTGGAAACCCCGACGGCTTTGACGGCCACTTATAACAACGGTTCCAGCGGGGTTGGTGCAACGCTAACCAACTCAGGTACTCAAGCTCAGCTGGTTATTGATGGGGTTAACGTACAAATAAACGACCGGGTGCTTGTTTATAACCAAGCGACTGCCGCCCACAACGGCGTGTATACGGTTACAGATAAAGGCTCTAGTTCTAGCAACTGGGAGCTGACTCGCGCGACCGACGCCGACAGCTATAACCCGAGCGACCCTAACTCACTTGGACAAGGCGATTCGTTCTTTGTTCTTGAGGGCGATACTGGCGCGGGTGAGTCTTATGTGCTGACCACGCAAGGCACCATCACTTTCGGAACAACGGACATCACCTTTTCTCAGTTTGCTGCGGCACCAGCTTATGGTGATGGCACGTTGACAATGAGCGTGTCGGGTGTTGGCCTTTCGGGTTCGCAGACATTTACTGCTAACCAAACATCCAACGCGACGTTTACAGTAACGTCAAATGCGACAGACGTAAACACGGCTTCTACTATTGTCGCCCGTGATGCTTCTGGTGACTTCTCTGCTGGAACGATTACCGCTAATTTGACTGGTAATGTGACTGGTAATGTGACTGGTAATGCTGATACCGCTACCAGCGCTACATCGGCCACTACGGCCACTACGGCCACTACGGCCACTACGGCTACTACGGCCACCACGGCCACCACGGCAACAAACGCAACAAATGTTGCCCTAACAAGCACATCCACATCAGCTAGTTTTTATATACCGTTTGCTAATGGCAACACAACAGGCGATTATGCACTAGGTGTTGATGCTGGACTTTATTACAACCCCTCATTAAACTCCCTAACTGTCGCCACTATTACCACAAGCAATGCGGTTGCCTTTGGGTCAGGTCAGGCTAGGTTTGGCTCTAGCACAGATACCAGATTATTTTATGATGATGCTAATAATACGATGGAGATGGAGCTTGAAGCCGACGCTACAAGTTTTATCATCACCGACAACGGCACTACCAAATTTACGTTTGCAAAAACGTCCGGCGACTTTACCGCCACCGGCAAAGTCGTAGACCATGTCGAGTTCACCAGCACGGCGGCAACCGCTTATACATTGGTGGCTGGCGACCAGGGCAACATGGTCAAGACGACATCAGCCAGCGCCGTCACCATCACCGTCCCAACCAACGCAAGCGTCGGATACTCGGTGGGCGCCAAAATTGATTTGGTGCAATATGGAGCTGGGCAGATTACGGTGGCTGGTGATACTGGTGTGACCGTGAACGCAACGCCCACGTTGAAAACCCGCGCACAATACTCGGCTGCAAGCCTGGTTAAAGTGGCGACTGATGAATGGTTGCTGGTCGGCG